>Ga0247814_10000145_pt1 | contig 66903 bp, 66 predicted proteins | sample UWRJL179409R1_FD_179947 | JGI IMG/M metagenome (GOLD analysis project Ga0247814, IMG submission 179947) | Plant litter microbial communities from Arlington Agricultural Research Station in Wisconsin, United States - UWRJ-L179-409R-1 | ecosystem: Environmental > Terrestrial > Plant litter >... | reverse complement strand
CGTGCTCGTCATCCTCTTCCTCGCCCTCAAGCACGGCAGGCTAATCTCGTCGTTGTTCTCGACCAAAGACAGTGAGTCGCTGCTGCTCGGCGTGCTCGGTCTGACCATGCTCATTGCAGGGCTCGCGGCACAGGTGCAGGTGTCGTCGGCGGTCGGGGCGTTCCTCGTTGGCATCGCGCTATCCGGTCAGGTTGCCCACAGTGCCGTGCAGGTGCTCACCCCGCTGCGCGACCTGTTCGCCGCGATCTTCTTCGTGTTCTTCGGGCTCTCGACCGACCCGGTTGACATTCCCCCGGTGCTGCTGCCCGCCGCGATCCTCGCGGTCATCGGCATCGCGACGAAGACGCTCACCGGCTATCTGGCGGCCCGAAGCGCGGGAATCGGGATTCCCGGTCGATGGCGCACCGGATTCGGCATCACGCCGCGCGGAGAGTTCTCGATCGTCATCGCGAGCCTCGCCGTTACCGCGGGTGTCGAGCCACAGCTGGCCCCGCTCGCCACGACGTACGTGCTCATCACCGTCATTGCCGGTCCACTGCTGGCGAAGATCCCCGACGCGGAGTGGTTCAAGGCGGCCGTGCGCCGGCGACTCGACGCGCAGTCCACGCCGTGAGTCTTGTCGTTGTCGGCAGCGTCAACGCCGACCTGCTGGTGAACGTGGCCGCGCTGCCGCTGCCCGGCGAGACCGTGCTCGCTCTCGGCTCATCACACGCGGCAGGCGGCAAAGGGCAGGCGCAGGCGATCGCCGCGGCGCGCTTCGGTGCCGACGTGCAATTCATCGCGGCGGTTGGTGATGACGACGACGGTCACGCGGCACTCGGCGGCCTTGGTGCGGCGGGAGTCAACGTCGCGCTCGTTCGTGTGCTGACGAGCGGCACGGGTCGCGCTGTCGTCGCGATCGACGAGGCCGGCGAGAACTCGATCATCGTGATCCCGGGGGCGAACGCCGAGCTCGAATCCCTGACCGAGGCTGATGAAACCGCGATATCAGCAGCGGATGTCGTGCTGCTGCAACTCGAGAACGGCACGAGCATCGTCGCAGAGACCATTGCCGTCGCGCGCCAGCACGGGGTGACCGTCGTGCTCAACGCGGCGCCGCCCCTCCCGCTGCAGACCACCGAGCTGCTGCGCGGGGTCGACTACCTCATCGTCAACGAGGGCGAGTGCCTTCGCCTCGGTGGCGAGGTCGACGTGGATGCCTCTGCGCGCGCTCTCGCATCCCTCTCGGGCGCGGTGCTCGTCACGCTTGGTGCCCAGGGTGGACTGCTCTACCGCGGCCCCGGCAAGCCCCTCGCCCTCCCCGCGCTCGACGTCGACCCCGTCGACACCACCGGCGCCGGCGACACCTTCTGCGGCGTCTTCGCCGCGGCGATCACGGAGGGGCGCGCCGTCGAGTCCGCCTTCCAACTCGCGCTGGTCGCCGGATCGCTCGCCACGCTCACCCGCGGCAACGTGCCATCAAGCCCGACACGCGAGCAGATAATGGCTACTTCAGGGCGTCTTTGACTGCCGGAACGACCTTCTCACCGTAGAGCCGGATGCTCGCCATGAGCTTCTCGTGCTCCATGGTGCCGTTGCTGTACTTGAGGTCAAAGCGGTCGTTGTCGAGCGCGCGGAAGGTGGCGGTGATCTTGGCGGCCACGGTGTCCGGAGATCCGACGTAGAGGGCGCCGTCGGTGATCTCGTGACGGTACTGATCCTCGGTCATTGGGCCCCATCCGCGCTCTGCACCGATGCGGGAGTGCATGGCCGAGTAGTGCGGCCAGAGCTCTTCTGCGGCCTGCTCGTCGGTCGCCGCGATGTGACCCGGCGAGTGCACCCCAATTGCGGTCGCCGGATGCCCGAACTGCGCGAGCGCGCGACGGTACAGGTCTGCATAGGGTGCGAAGCGCTCGCTCGAGCCGCCGATGATCGCGAGGGTGAGAGGTAGGCCGTACTTGGCCGCGCGCACCACCGACTCCGGGCTGCCGCCGACGCCGACCCAGGTCGGAATCGAGCCGCTCTCGGTCTTCGGGTAGACCTCCTGATTCTGCAGCGGCGCCCGCAGGCTTCCGGTCCAGGTGACGGGCTTCTCCTTGAGCAGCTCGGCGAAGAGCTCGAGCTTCTCTTCGAAGAGCTCCTCATAGAGGTGCAGGTCGAGGCCGAACAGCGGAAACGACTCGGTGAACGAGCCGCGGCCGACGATGAGCTCTGCGCGTCCGTTGGAGACGGCGTCGAGGGTGGCGAAGCGCTCGTAGACGCGCACCGGCTCGTCCGAGCTGAGCACGGTGACCGCGGATCCGAGACGGATGCGCGACGTGCGCGACGCGATCGCGGCGAGAACCATCTCTGGCGACGACACGGCGAAGTCGTCCCGGTGGTGCTCCCCGATCCCGATGAAATCGATGCCGAGCTCGTCGGCCAGCACCGCCTGATCGACGACGTTGCGAATTACCTGCGCGTCGCTGAGCCTCTGCCCTGCCGCGTCGACGGTGACGTCACCGAAAGTGTCGAGTCCGAACTGCTTTGCGCTTCCTTGTTCCATGCAAACGTATAACTATCCGACTCGCCGCTTCATTCCGTCAGAGTGCGATCGGGTTGGCGACGAGGCTCTCGGTGCTGAGCAGCATCAGCACGCTGTGCTCGTCGACGCCCGCCTGCGCGCGCCGCTGCGGGTCAGAGCACAGGGCGCGCACCGCGGCGAGGCTCGAGGCGCCGCAGGGGCCCGAGTCCACGCCGAGCGACTGCAGGTCGCGCACCGCCTGGGCGGCGGCCTCTTCTGTAACGACGATGGAGGCATCAGTTCCATCACGCAGCGTCGGCCACGCACCCGGCGAGACGACTCCGCAGTTGAGGCCCTTCATGATGCTGAAGCCGATCTCGACATTCACCCGTTCGCCGGCGTGCAGCGACTCGATGATGCACGGGGCACTCTCTGGCTCGACGACGAGCACGGTGGGTGCATCCACGGCGCCGCGGCGGTAGTGGTCGAGGGCGGCCTCGGCGAGGGCACCGACGCCACTGGGTGCGGTCACGAGGGTCGCGGGCGGCAGGCCCATCGCCGCGAGCTGCTCGTCAGCCTCGCTGAACAGCGTCGAGTAGCCCTCGACGATCCAGCCGGGCACGTCTTCATAGCCGGGCCACGAGGAATCCTGCACAAGCAGGCCCTTCTCGCCCAGCTCGGCGGCCACGGCGGTCGCGTGACGCACAACGGCGTCGTAAGGCTCGTCGAGCACGACCAGTTCTGCGCCCTCCCCCGCGATGGCCTGCTTGGCCTCCGTGGTGATGTCGGCGGGCACGTGGATGCGCGCCGGCAGCCCCACGAGGCGCGCCACGTGCGCGACGGCGCGGCCGTGATTGCCATCCGTCGCCGCGACGATGGTGAGGTCGAGGCGTCCATGCAGTTCATCGAGCGAGAGCGCCTCATCGGAGCCGAGCCGCGCCGATAGGGCTCGCGAAATCGCGTACGACGCCCCGAGAATCTTGAACGCTGGCAGGCCGATGCGCAGCGACTCCTCCTTGACGACGACGTGGGCGACGCCCAGCTCCGCGGCGAGCGTCGGCAACTCGACGAGCCGCGTCGGCGCGTAGCCGGGCAGCGCGCGGTGAAAAGCGCGCGTGTCAGCGGGAGGCTTTGCAGAGACCCACGAGCGGGCGGATGGATTCGAGTACCAGGCGTGCGTCACCACACCATTCTTACGGGTCAATCGCGCCGGTGGGTGGCGCCGCGGCGCATGATCCGTGCGTTCTCGGGGTTTCTAGCGGTCGATTCCGTCGTACTTGAGTCCGATGAGGTGGCGCACCTCGTCGAGAGCCTCCATGATCTGCACCGTCTCGGCGGGCGAGAGCACGTCGTTCGCGATCGCGCCGGATGCGACGAGCCGCTCGAGCTCCCACGCCTGGTACTGCATGCCCCGGCCGACAACCCCCTCAGACACATAGGACTCAACGACAGCGTTGTGCTTGTCGTAGCGACGGAAGCTCGTCGGGGTGTACCAGACGGCATCGATCTCGATGCGGCCCTCTGTACCGGTGACGGTCGTCGTATTCGGGCCGCGGGCATCCAATGCGGTGACCATCAGGGCGCGTTGGTTGCCCTCGTACTCGAACATCATGGTCGTCTGCGCGTCGACGCCGGTGGCCGTCATCGTCGCACTCGCGTGAATCGCCGTCGGCGCGCCGAAGACGTCGAAGGAGAACGACACCGGGTAGATGCCGAGGTCGAGTAGTGCACCGCCGCCGAGAGCGGGGTCGTTGATGCGGTGCGTCGGGTCTTTCGGCAGGTCCTGCGAGTGGTCGCTGATGAGGGTGCGCAGCTCGCCGAGCGCGCCTTCGGCGAGCAGCTCGCGAATGCGAACCATGTGCGGGAGGTAGCGGGTCCACATGGCCTCGAGCACGACGAGGTTCTTCTCTGTGGCGAGCTCGACGACCTCGCGGGCCTCGGCCGCGTTCATGACGAAGGGCTTCTCAACGAGCACGTGCTTGCCCGCGTTGAGCGCGAGCAGGGTGTTCTCGTAGTGGAACGGATGCGGGGTCGAGACATAGATCGCGTCCACGTTCTCGTCGGCGACGAGCGCCTCGTAGCTCGGGTGCGCGGTGGCAATGCCCCACGTCGCGGCGAAAGCGTCAGCCGACGTCTGCGTGCGCGATCCAACCGCGGTGACGGTGAAACCGTTGTCGTTGAGATCAGAGGTCTGCAGGGCGGCAATGCCCCCGGTGCCGAGGATGCCCCAGCGAAGCGAAGTAGTCATGCGACAACGCTACCGGTTCGTGCAATGCTGAACGCATGAAGCGCCTCGTGATCGTGCTGATCGCTGCTCTCACGCTGAGCGGCTGCTCGAACAGCCCACATCTGGATGCCGCATCGCTGGCAGAACGCGTCATCATCGGCATCGGCGACGACATCACTCCCCCGTACCCGACGCCGCGGCCCGCGGAGTACCTCGCCGCCTGGGCTATCGAATCACCGAGGCTTCCCTCTGACCGCGAGGCAGAGTTCACGATCGAAGCGCTCGCCTGGGAGGGTCACTCTGGGGACGAGACCGGGGCCAAGATCGACATTCGAGTGACAGTGCACGCCCCCGCCCAGAGTGGCGGATGGTCGGAGCCGTCGCTGCCCGAAGATGACGCCACTCGCTGCTGGCGTCTCACCGTCTTCGGATTGCACGACTACGACTCGCTCGAGAGTGAGGAGATCGACTGCCCGACGGGGCCGGCTCCCGCGCCGCCTGCACCGTTGCCGCTGCCGTCGTTCCCCGACGATGTTGATGCTCTGCTGACAACGGCCTTGGGCGATCCCGACCCGGAGGCTGCGGTTCGTGCTGCATTCCCCGACGAGTTCTACTCGATCGAGGCGGCGACCGAGAATGGCGAGACCGCAATTGCCCTCGGCATTCCGGAAGAGCACGACTGCGCCGTTGGCATCATCCACGCTGATGGAAGCACCGAGGTCGTCAGGGGATTCGACTGGGAGGTGCTGCAGCCGGGAGAGATGGGCTGCGTGCCGGATCTATACTTCCACCCGGTGCTCACGCACTGATCACACAGGACCAAATCAACAAGTGTGGATCCAAGGGGATTCGAACCCCTGACCCCCTGCATGCCATGCAGGTGCGCTACCGGGCTGCGCCATGGACCCCGGTTGCCGCAGACGCTTGCGCGTTTGCAACTTCACTAGGTTACTACAGACTTGGGAGATGGCCGAACCGATCACCGTCTCCATCACCCGCATTGTCGATCCGGAGCGCGCGAGAGAAGTTGCCGCGTGGGCGCGGGCCGGCCAGGATCTCATGAGCGCGAGCCCCGGCTACCTCGGCTCCGGCTGGATCCGCCCCGACCCGGATTCGCCAGAATGGCACATGCTCTTTAGATTCGCGGATGCCGACAGCCTCGCCGTGTGGGAGAACTCGCCGGAGCGGGCGTGGTGGAAGGCATCCGCTCTGGGCATGGTCGAGCACTCCCCCGTCGAGTTGCGCACCGGCATTGAGGGCTGGTTCGACGAGCCGACGTCGATCGAGGTCATCACGTCGCGTCCGCCGGTTCCGCCGCGCTGGAAGCAGATGATCTCGATCTTCATCGTCTTCTACCCGTTGTCGTTGGCGACCAACTGGGTGCTCTCCGGCTTCACGAGCGATTGGGCTCTGCCGCTGCGCGTGCTGCTGCTCGTCGTGATCGTGTCGCCGATCATGACCTACCTCGCACTGCCCTTCGTTACCCGCCTACTGCGGCCGTGGCTGCTGAAGGGCCGCTAACTAGCTGACAGGCGCGAGCTCGATCGGAATAGCGGGGCAGTCTTTCCAGAGGCGCTCGAGCGCGTAGTACATGCGATCCTCCTCGTGGAAGACGTGCACGATCAGGTCGCCGAAATCGAGCAGCACCCAGCGGCCCTCTGCCTTGCCCTCGCGGCGGATCGTCTTGACACCCGCCTCGATCATCTTGTCTTCGATCTCGCCGGCGATGGCAATGACGTTGCGCTCGTTGCGTCCGCTGGCGAGCAGGAAGATGTCGGTCAGGGGCAGCGGGCCAGAGACATCGAGTGCCACCAGCTCCTCTGCCTGCTTGGAATCGGCGGCAAGAGCCGCGACGTGTAGAAGGTCGCGGGCGTGGTCAGTGGCAGTCACAGGGTCCTTGGTGGTGAAGAGAAAGCAAAAGTCTAGAACAGGTTCATGAAGAGGCTGGCGACGAGCAGTCCAACGACGCCGACGGCAAGCACCGCAGTGCCAACGAATACAACGACGATGAGGCGGTTTCCGTGCGGCTTATTGGCGTGGATGACGCCTCGAGACGACGTGTGGGTGCTCACCGCACTGATCGCCCGCACCGGCATCGAGTCGGTGCCGGTGAACTCTGCGTCTTGCGACTCGTACATGAGGTCGACGTTGGAGTCGTCGTAGCGCAGGGGGTCGCCACCGTTGGTGGCAAGACTGAGCGGCAGGTCGATGCTGCCCGTGAGCAGCACCTCACCCGTGCTGTCGAGAGCGGTCGAGAACTCACTGGGGCGAGGGATCTCGGGCAGAACGAGAGCACTCGTCGTGGTGGCCACGTTGCCGCCGCCGACCTCGCGGGTGATGGTGTTTTCCCACGGCTGTGTTTCGTCGTCGAGGTCGGCCTGACGCGACCAGTGACCGATGGGAGCAACCCAGCCGGTCTGTTCTGGCTCGGTCTCGCGCTCTGCCACGGCCTGCGGCTCTGGCGCTGGCACTGGCTCCGCGAGGGGTTCGGCGACTATCTGCGCTGCGGGCTCGGTAACACGCTCGTGGGCAACGGGCGGCGGAGCATCGAAGATCGTCGGGCCTGTTGGCGGAGGAGCGTCGAAGATCGATGCAACGGTGGGAGCTGCGGCCGGCGGCGGAGCGTCGAATACCGGCGCAACGAGCGGCGGGGGTGCGGTGACGAGCTGCTCAGCCACCGACGGCAGATCTGCTGCCTGCTGGGGCTGCGCCTGCAGCTCTGGTTCGACGGGCTCGTCGAAAATCTGGGGCGCGACGCCGGCTGCGGCATCCATTGCGGCCTGGCGTTCGCGCAGCTCACGGCGGGAGAGCAGCGGCGGCACCTCCGCGGTGGGCGTCGGCGGTGCAATCGGCTCGGCCTGCGTGCGGTACTCGAGATCGGATGCCCCGGCAGGGTAGATGGGCTGCTGCGGCTCCACCGACGGCGGCGCTGCGGCGCGGCGCCCCCCACCCTCGGGCGAGTAGTCGCGCACGCGGAACGCCGCGGGCTCCTGAGGAGTGGGTGCGAAGCCAGCATCCGGCATCGGTGCGTCGTAGCCCTCAGGCATGCGGCCCTGGGTCGTGTAGGTCAGCGGCTCCGGTGCGACGTCATAGCCCTCGGGTGACGCAGCGCGGGCCCGGCGGCCGGAGCTGGGAGCGGCCGGTGCGGCGAAGGGCTCGCTACTGACGGGCTCGGTTTCCTGCTCCTGCGGGGCAGCGGTCTGCTGATCAACAAAATTCGGCTGCGGCTGCGTTGAGAACTGGCCGAAGGGGCTTGGCTCGACGGGCTGGTCCCCACGCTCACTCTGGCGCGCCGATCGCCGCGACTGCGGTGGCGGATCCTGGAATGTGGTCATGGGTTACTCCGATACAGGTGGTGTTTGGAGATGTACTGAACGACACCATCGGGGACCAAATACCAGACCGGGAACCCCCGGCCGACTCTGCTGCGGCAATCTGTTGATGAGATTGCCAATGCGGGCACTTCAAGCGAGCTTACGCCAGCTTTCGGCAGAGCGGAAATAGACAGGTCGTGCCCTGGACGCGATACCGCGATGAAATGGGCCAGCGACCAGACCTCCTCGACGTCCTTCCAATCGAGGATCTGCGCCACAGCATCCGCGCCAGTGATAAAGAAAAGATCGGCGTTGGGCCGCGCCTTGCGGATGTCGCGCAGCGTGTCGACCGTGTACGTCGGGCCTGCCCGATCGATGTCAACGCGGCTGACGGTGAAGCGCGGGTTGGCAGCTGTGGCGATGACCGTCATGAGGTAGCGGTGCTCAGCCAGGCTGACATCCGACTTCATCCAGGGTTGCCCCGTTGGCACGAAGATGACCTCGTCGAGGTCGAACTTCTGCTGCACCTCGCTCGCGGCGACGAGGTGGCCGTGGTGGATCGGATCGAAGGTTCCACCCATGATGCCTATGCGCTCACGGGGCGCCTCGATACCCACCATGGGCGCTACCGACTAGTGGCCGGCCGTGTGGCTGTCGTGGCCTGTTTCGCTGCCAGTCTTGTCGTTGTGACGGTTGTAGACGTCGCGGTAGCTCCAGGTGATGACACCGAGCGTCAGAAAGACGGCGAACGCGATGCCAGCGGCGATGAGCGCGGCGGGCGTGATGGGGTGGGCGGCCTCGGCAGCCTCAGCGGCCAGCAGTGCGATCAGCATTCCAACATCTTACTGGCGCACCTGCCCCGAACCGCGCACGATCCACTTGGTGCTGGTCAGCTCGGGCAGCCCCATCGGACCACGCGCGTGCAGCTTCTGGGTCGAGATGCCGACCTCGGCGCCGAAGCCGAACTCGCCGCCGTCGGTGAAGCGAGTGGATGCGTTGACCATGACGACCGCGGAGTCCACCTCGGCAAGAAAGCGCTCTGCACGCGCAAGGTCGTTGGTGATGATCGACTCGGTGTGGTGCGTCGAGTAGCGGCGAATGTGCTCCAGTGCTCCGTCGAGGTCTGGCACGACCTTGACCGCGAGGTCGAGGGTCATGTACTCAGTGCTCCAGTCGTCGTCGGTGGCCGGCACGGCATCCCCGAAGATGGCGCGTGAGGCATCGTCGGAGTGCAGGGTGACGCCCTGCTCGCGTAGGCGGCCGAGCACGGAGGGCAGCAGGCGTGCGGCGGCAGACTCGTGCACGAGCAGCGTCTCGAGCGCGTTGCACACGCTCGGTCGCTGCACCTTGGCGTTGCTGACAATCTCGACGGCCATGTCGAGGTCGGCCGACTCGTCGAGGTAGACGTGCACGACACCGGCACCCGTCTCGATGACGGGAACCTTCGACTCGCTGACGACCGTGTTGATGAGGTTGGCGCTACCGCGCGGAATGAGCACGTCGACATAGCCACGCGCCTGCATGAGCTGCGTTGCGCCCTCGCGGCCAAACTCATCGATGGTCTGCACGGCCTCAACGGGCAGGCCCGTGGCGACCAGAGCCTCCTGAATGATCGCGACCAGCACGCGGTTGCTGTTCTCTGCGGCGGATCCCCCGCGCAGCACGACGGCATTGCCCGATTTCAGGGCGAGGGCCGCAATATCGACCGTGACGTTTGGGCGCGCCTCATAGATCGCGCCGATGACGCCGAACGGCACCCGCACCTGGCTCAGCTGCACGCCGTTCGGCAGGCTGCTACCTCGCACGACGGTGCCGACGGGGTCGGCGAGGGCGACGATCTCGCGCACGGCGCTGGCGAGCCCCTCCAACCGGGAAGGGGTGAGGGTGAGGCGGTCGAGCAGGCCGGCGGCGAGGCCGTTCTCGCGGCCGTTGGCGAGATCCAGCTCGTTGGCGGGAACAATGCGGTCAGCACCGGCTTCGACGGCCGCGGCGATCGCGAGTAGGGCCGCGTTCTTCTGGTCCGTCGTGACGGTGGCGAGCTGGGTCGACGCAAGGCGCGCCGCCTCGAGCTTGTCGGTGAGCGAGGTCGCGATCGCAGTGGTCATGCGCCCCAGTTTAGAGCGGGGCTGCCTCGAACCACGTGCCGATGTCGGCTCCGGCGAGTGCCTCAGCCACCTGGCTCGTCGATGCGAGCAGCACGGGCGTGCCGGCGGCCGCGGCGAGCTTGGCTGCTGCCACTTTGGTGCCCGCTCCCCCGGTGCCGACGCCAGCGGAACCGATGTCGCCGAACTTCACGCCGGCGAGGTCATCGTCGAAGGCAACGTTGGTGATCTTGCGTGCCCCAGGCTCGGCGGGCGGCAGCGTGTAGAGCGCGTCGATGTCGCTGAGCAGCACGAGCACGTCGGCGCCGACGAGCTGAGAGACGAGGGCGGCGAGGCGGTCGTTGTCACCGAAGCGGATCTCGTGGGTCGCGACGGTGTCGTTCTCGTTGACGATCGGCAGAATCCGCAGGTCGAGCAGGCGCTCCATGGCGCGCTGAGCGTTGCCGCGGTGCGTCGGGTTCTCGAGGTCACCCGCGGTCAGCAGCACCTGCCCTGCGACGATCTGGTAGCGGTCGAGGCTGTTCTGATACCGAAAGATGAGCACGTTCTGGCCAACGGCTGCCGCGGCCTGCTGCGTGGCTAGGTCGGTGGGGCGGCCGTCGAGAGACAGAAAGGGGATGCCGGTGGCGATGGCGCCGGACGACACCAAAATCACCTGCGATCCATTCGCGTGCGCGGCGGCCAGCGCATCCACGAGCGGAGCGATCTGACCGACGTTTGCCCCGCTGATCGACGACGATCCCACCTTGACGACGATGCGACGCGCACCGGCGATCTCTGCGCGGGAGGTGACTCTAGTGCTCACTGTCGGTGGACTCCCTGTCGACGGCGAACCCTTCGTCGTCGTTCCAGATGCCGGCGGCGCGCTCAGCCTCGAGCTCAGCGCGGGCGGCCGACTTGGCGTCCATGCGCTCGAGGTAGCTGGCGCGCTTCGCCTTGCTGGTCTGGCGGCGGCCCTCGTCGAGACGGGCATCCGTTCCGCGGGGGCTGGCGATGAGCTCTGCAGCCGACGACACGGTGGGCTCCCAGTCGAAGACCACGCCGCCGCTCTTGCCGATCATGACGGTGGAGCCGGGCACGGCGCCGGCACGGAACAGCTCGTCTTCAACGCCCAGCTTCGCAAGGCGGTCAGCGAGGAAGCCGACGGCCTCGTCGTTCTCGAAGTCGGTCTGCGCGACCCAGCGCTCTGGCTTGGCACCGATGACGCGGTAGAGGTCGCCGTAACTGCCGCCCTCGACCTTGATCGTGAACTCGACCTCGTTGACGGCCTTCGGGCGAATGATGATGCGCGGCTTGATGGCCTCGGCAGCGATCTTCGCGGCGCGGTCGGCCTCGACGAGCTCGCCGAGGGCGAAGCTCAGCTCACGCAGACCTGCACGGGAGACAGCGGAGACCTCGAACACGCGGTAGCCGCGCGCCTCGAGGTCGGGCTTGATGAACTCGGCCAGCTCGCGCCCCTCTGGCACGTCAGTCTTGTTGAGTGCGATGAGCTGCGGGCGCTCGAGCAGGGGCAGCTGCCCCTCGGGAACCGGGTAGGCGGCAAGCTCGGCGAGGATGATGTCGAGGTCGCTGATCGGATCGCGGCCCGGGTCGAGCGTGCCGCAGTCGAGCACGTGCAAAAGGGCGGAGCAGCGCTCGACGTGGCGGAGGAACTCGAGGCCAAGGCCCTTGCCCTCGCTCGCTCCCTCGATGAGGCCGGGCACATCCGCGACGGTGTAGCGCACCTCGCCCGACTCGACGACGCCGAGGTTGGGGTGCAGGGTCGTGAAGGGGTAGTCGGCGATCTTCGGCTTCGCGGCGCTGAGCGCTGCGACGAGCGACGACTTGCCGGCAGACGGATACCCGACGAACGCCACATCGGCGACAACCTTGAGCTCGAGAAAGACATCACCCTCGACGCCGGGAGTGCCGAGCAGCGCGAAGCCGGGAGCCTTGCGCTTCGTGTTGGCCAGAGCAGCGTTGCCGAGGCCGCCCATGCCGCCCGCGGCGACGACGTAGCGAAGACCGTGCTCATTGAGGTCGATGAGCTCGTTGCCTTCGGCGTCTTTGACGACGGTGCCAACGGGCACGGGCAGCAGCAGCTCGGAGCCCGAGGTGCCCGCTTTGTGGTCGCCCTGGCCGGGCTGGCCGTGCTCTGACTTGCGGTGCGGGGCACGGTGGTAGTTGAGCAGCGTGGTGGTCTGCACGTCGGCGATGAGCACGATGTCGCCACCGTTGCCGCCGTTGCCGCCGTCGGGGCCGGCGAGCGGCTTGAACTTCTCGCGCTTGACCGAGACACAGCCGTTGCCGCCGCGTCCGGCGAAGAGGTGAAGCGTTACCTGGTCGACGAAAGACGCCATGTCACGTCACCTACTTTCTAGTGCTTGCTGAAACAGCAACACGCGGGAAAGCCGAAGCTCGCCCGCGTGTTGCAAAAACTCGTGTGAGTTAGGAAGCCACCACGATGTTGACGACCTTGCGGCCGCCCTTCGCGCCGAACTCGACTGCACCGGCAGCGAGAGCGAACAGGGTGTCGTCCTTGCCACGGCCGACGTTCACGCCGGGGTGGAAGTGCGTACCGCGCTGGCGAACGATGATCTCGCCCGACTTGACGACCTGGCCGCCGAAGCGCTTGACGCCGAGGTACTGCGCGTTGGAATCGCGACCGTTCTTGGAGGAGCTAGCGCCCTTTTTATGTGCCATTAGTGTTCAGCCCCTTACGCGATGCTGGTGATCTTGATACGGGTCTGCTCCTGGCGGTGGCCCTGGCGCTTCTTGTATCCGGTCTTGTTCTTGAACTTCTGGATGACGATCTTCGGTCCACGGAGGTCGTTGAGCACCTCAGCGGTGACCTTGACCTTCGCGAGGTCCTTCGCGCCAGAGGTGATCTTGTCACCGTCGACGAGGAGCACCGGCACGAGCGAGACGTTGCCGTCGGAGTCGGCCTTGATGCGGTCGAGCACGACAATGGTGCCGACCTCGACCTTTTCCTGACGCCCACCGGCGCGCACAACTGCGTAAACCATTTGATGCCTAACTTTGGAAGCTTGTGGTGCTAGAGCCTTCACAGACCCAGGGCGCGGGCTTTGCCCAGCGCACACCGAAGGTCAAGACTATCTGACGAATGGCCTGCGGTCAAACCACGTCAGACCTCGTCGATGAGGCCAGAAACCTCGTACTCCCGCGGATGTGCGCGCAGCCACAGCCACAGCAGCACCGCGGCGAAGAGCACGATCGGCGTCGTGAAAATGAAAACGTTCGCGGTCGTGCCGATGTCCATGATCACCGCGTGCCCGAAGCCACGAATATCGAAGCCGTACCCGATCTGCGTGACGACGCTGATCACAATGCTGACGACGAAGACAAGCAGTGCTCCGGCCGCCGAGGCGAGCAGCCCGCGGGTAAAAACAAAGGGCAGCGTGAGCTGCTCAGCGAGCGGAGCGATCAGCCACAGGCTGACGAAGACGCCGATGGCGAAGGGCAGCGTGACGGAAAGAAAGGGCTCGACGATTTGGCTCGGCTCCCATCCGATGAAGTCATCGAAAGCAGCCACGCCGAAGCTCGCCCACACGTAGAGAAGGTTGATGACCCATCCGACGAGGGATGCCAGAACGCTCTGCACGAGGATCAGTGCGGCCACGAGGGCGGCAGTCACGAGTGCGGGCAGTCGACCGCGCTTGCGGGCCAGGGTTGTGAGTCTCGCCGACATCCGCTGTTCTGTCATGGCAGCCAGCCTAGAGTGAAGACATGACCGTGCTCATCGACCAGCCGATCTGGCCGGCGCACGACACCGTGTGGGGCCACCTCGTCAGCGACGAGTCGCTGGATGAGCTGCACGCCTTCGCAGAGGCCGCCGGGATTCCCCGCCGCGGCTTCGACCGCGACCACTATGACTACCCGGCGCACAAGCGCGACGAGCTCATCGCTCTCGGGGCGCAGCCGGTCGGCGTGCGCGAACTGGTGGAGCGCCTGCAACGCAGCGGCCTTCGGGTGTCACAGAGGGTAAAGCGCGGGCTCTGACGCGTAGCCTTGAGGGGTGAGCACAGTCCCCCGTCTCGAGCAGTCCGAGCCCTTCCGCTGGCAGGGCATTGACGTGCTCGACTACAAAGAGAACGACGGCAGCTTCAAGGGCGTCAACCGCCAGGTGCTCGCCGATGCAGAGCACGGCCAGGGTGTTTCGCTGCGCTACTTCGAGGTGGCCCCCGGCGGCCACACGACGCTCGAGCAGCACGAGCACACCCACGTGGTGATCCCGATCCGCGGCGCGGGCAGCGCCCTCGTCGGCGATCAGGTGATCGAGCTCGCCCTCAACGACGTCATCTTCGTGCCGAGCTGGGGCTGGCACCAGTTCCGCTCGACCGAGACCGAGCCGCTCGGCTTTCTCTGCAGCGTCACGGTCGACCGCGACCGGCCGGTCAAGCCGGATGCGGCGCAGATCGCTGCCTTCAACGAGACGCCAGCGATTCGCGACTTCATTCGCTACTAGGCGCGCTCTGCTTTTTAGAAGCGTGCTTTTTAGAAGCGCGCTTTTTAGAAGCGTGCTTTTTAGAAGCGCGCCGCGGCCTCGCGGAAGCGCTCGGCGGCAGCCCGGAGGTTGCCCCCGCGGTGCAGGTCGGTGCCGATGAGCAGCAGCACGTCGGCTCCGTAGTGGGCCACGAGTTCTGGCACCCGGTCGATCGACATGCCACCGCCCGGAGACGGGAGGATCGGCTGCAGGCCGGCAAAAACACGGGCGGCATTCTCGGCGATTGCGGCGCACTGCTCTGGGGTGAGGCTGAAGCGGCCGCCGTAGCTCGGGAAGATGACGGCATCCGCACCCGCAAGACGGGTGATGAGGCCGAAGAGCACCTCTGGCGAGATGCCGTGCGTGTCGGAGGCGGTGAAGCCGCCGAGGAACGACGGGTGGGAGTAGATGATGCGGTCAGGCCCGAGGATGCGACCGGCCTCGGCCAGCCGATCAAATCCAGAGATGCCGGGCATCAATAGCGCTCCGTCGGCCCCGAGGGCGACAGCCTGCTCGACCCGCTCGAGAAAAGCGCCGCCGGGGCCGGCGATCGCTGGAAGGTAGACGGCAGAGGTGCCGTGGTCGGCGTTCGCCTTGGCGACCGCGGCCGAGACGGCCTCGACCCTCTCTGCGAAGGGTGACCAGTGCTGGTTGCCGAGCCCCTGGTCGTCTTTGATGATGTCGATGCCGCCGGCGGCAAGGTCGTAGGCCATCTGGGCAAGAGCCGTGGTTGAAAGGCCGACCGGCTTGAGCGCCGTGGCCAGCAGCGGGCGGGCGGGCGCTGCGACACGACGCCGGATTCCGGCGGTGCCGAGGCGGGGTCCACCCCCGATTGCCTGAGCGAGCTCGTCGTCGATCGAGAAATCGATGAGCCGCACACCGTTCTGCAGCGACACATTGCCGATCAGCAGAATGAGCAGCTGGGTCAGCTCGCCGCCCGCCAGCGCGGTCGGGTACTCGATGGTCGCGACGGCGACTCCATCGTCGCGAGTGATGAGTGAGACGACGTGCGCGAGGGAGTGCAGCGACTCCGCTGGGGCGACGTCGGTGGGCAGTTCGTGGCTCTGCTCGACGGCAATCTCGGTGGCGCGACGCTGCGGGTCGGCGTCGCGGATCTCGTAGACGGCGGTGATGACGGTCATGCGTTCAGTGCCTCTGCAATTGCTGCTGCGAAGGGCGGGCGCAGAATGCCCGCCTCGGTGATGATGCCGGTGATGAGGGACGCCGGGGTGACGTCGAAAGCCGGGTTCCAGACACGCACGGATGCGGCAACCCCATCGCGCACCTCATCCCCACTGCGCTGCTCGATCTCAATCGCGGCGCCCGTCGACGTGCTGACATCGATCGCGTTGAGAGTCGCCGCGACGTAGAAGGGCACGCCCTCGTGTGCTGCGGCGATGGCGAGCGCCCGGGTGCCGATCTTGTTCGCGGTGTCGCCGTTGGCGGCGATGCGGTCGGCTCCAACGATGACGGCGTCGATGGTTCCGGTGGCGAGCGCTGCGGCGGCGGCGGAATCGACGATGAGCTCGACGTCGATGCCCGACTCCGCGAGCTCCCACGCGGTGAGGCGGGCGCCCTGTCGCAGTGGGCGGGTCTCTGTGGCGACCACGGTGACCGGCTCCCCCGCCTCGTGCTTCGCATAGACCACTCCGAGGGCGGTGCCCCAGCCGGTGGTGGCGAGTTTGCCCGTGTTGCAGTGGGTGAGGATGCGGCGCGCGTCGGCCAGCTCAGCCCGCCCGAACTCGCCGATGCGGCGGCACTCGTCGCGGTCGGCGTCGATCAGGCGCAGCGCCTCGGCCAGCGGATCGCTCGCGGCGAGGGCACGCTCGACGGCGACGCGCAGGTTGACGGCCGTCGGCCGGGCAGCGATGAGCCGATCAGCGGTGAGCCGGGGGTCGAGTCCGGCACGCACGCCGAGGGCGAGCCCAAGGGCTCCCGCACTGCCGATGACGTTCGCGCCGCGCACGGCGAGGGTCTCGATCGCGTCGATCACCTGCTCGACGGTGGTCAGCGATCGCAGCTCGAGGGTCGCGGGAATGCGGCGCTGATCGATGATGCGCACGGCATCCCCGGTCCACTCGATCGACGGGGGCAGCTCGCTCATCGCAGGGGCCGGGGCAGGTCGGCGGCGGTGGCGAAGGTCTCGCGGCCCTCGATCCACGCGCGCGCGGTGCGCAGCACGGCGGTAGCGGCGACCGTGTAGTCCGCGCGGTCGAGGGTCTCGATGTCGGAGGCCTTGGCGAGGCCGACGATGCGGCGAATGGCCTTCGCTCCCCCGTATCCGATCGCGTCGGTGAAGGTGTAGCGCAGCCAGCGGTCGCGCACGGTGTCGCTGTAGAACGTGTCGGTGCGGGTTGGCCACAGGGCGCGGAACTCGGCCTCGAAGGCCTCCCACGCTTCGCCGACGAGGCCGTCGAGCCAGTCGCGGAACTCCGCAGGGCGATCGAGCACCGCAGCGCGGGCCTGGGCGATGATGACGTTGCCGAAGAAGGCACCGAGATCAAAGGCGACCGGACCGTAGAACGAGAACTCGATGTCGAAGACCTTGGCGGCGACATCAGCCTCACCGTCGGGCACGAAGACCGAGCCGGTGTGCAGGTCGCCGTGGATCAGCGCCTCGGCGTGCGTAGTGAAGTGGTACTTGAGCACGCCGACCTCGTCGACCAATCCACCGTCGCGGAGGGCGAGAACCTCGGCCTCGATCTCTGGATGCCAGCCGTTGTCGGGGTGGTCGATGTATGGCTGGGTGAAGACCAGATCTTCGGTGATCTTGCGCAGCTCTGGGTTGATCGCGTCGGCCGCCGCCTGCTTGACGTGACCGGGCTCGCGGGCGAAAACCGAGGTGCCGAAGCCGATGCGGGCGACGTAGCGGCCGATCGCAGCGGCGGCACCGGGGCTGATGCGCCCCTCGTTGAGCGCACGGCGCCAGACCGTCCAGCCGCTGAGGTCTTGCATGGCGATCACCCGGCGCGGCTCGTCGAGACCGTAGTAGGCGGGAACCGACTCTGGGGTGAACTCGACCGCGGCATCGAAGCCGCGTGCTTCGGCAATGATGCGGTCCTGACTGAGCGGCCACGACTCCCCCACCATGCGCACATAGGGCAGCGACTGCTTGAGCACGAGCGATGCGCCGCCCGCGTCCGTCGCGATAAAGACGAGGTTGAGGTTGCCGTCGCCCACCTCGACCACGGTGAGCGTTGAGGCGTCGACGAGGGCAGCGAGGTGCGGCTGGCTGGCGATGTAGGCGGGAACAGAGGCGACATCGAGAAGCTGGGCGCTCATGCGGCATCCTTTCGGCGGAACAGCGCAGAGAAGCTCAGCACGAGGGCGCCGACGAGCAGCGCGCCCTTGATGAGGTCTTGCGTGTAGTACGGGACGTTTTTCATGGTGAGGCCGTTGAGCACGACCCCGACGAAGATGGCGCCGACGATCGTGCCGAAGCCGTTCGGGCGGTTGGCGCCGAGCACGGCGAAGCCGATGAGAGCGGCCGCGACCGTCTCGAGCAGCAGGGAGCCGCCCGCGCCGACGTCACCGCGACCGAGACGGCCGGCGAGCAATACACCGCCGATCGAGGCGAGGAATCCAGAGATCACGTAGGCGATGATCGTGTAGCGCCCGGTGCGCACGCCCGCGAGACGTGCCGCCTCTGGGTTGCCGCCGATGGCCGCGAGGATGCGCCCGGTGCGGCTGCGCGACAGGAAAACGCTCATGACGATTCCGAGCACGGCCATGACGATGACCGGAAACGGGATGCCGAAAACCTGGCCACGGCCGAGCCAGAGAAACTCTGGGCTGAACCGCCCGGTCGCCGGCTCACCGTTGAAGATCGCACCAGCAGAGACCGACTGGCCGGAGGTGATGAGCAGGGCGAGGCCGGCGAAGACGAACATGGTGCCGAGCGTCGCCAGCAGATCGGGGATGCGCGCGACAACGATGAGGAGCCCGTTGACGAGGCCGACCACGATGCCAACGGACAGGCCGACGACGACCGCCCAGACCGGTCCGAGATTGAAGTAGACCTGCGTTGCCGCCGTCATCATGACGGTCAGCGACACCGTCGATCCGACCGAGAGGTCGAAGCCGGCGACGGTCAGCGAGGCCGTGACCCCCAGAGCGACGATCGCCGTGATCGCGACGCCCTGCAGGATCACCAGTAGGTTGCGGGCCGTCGGAAACGCCGGCTCTGTGAACGAGAAGAAGAGGATAAGCGCCGCGAGAATGACGAGCAGCCCGTAGCGGTAGACGCCGTCACGGGTGCGATCGAGAAGGGTGGGGGTACTCATGGTGCTGCTTTCTCCGCCCCGACGGGGACGGCAATCATCATTGTTGCAAGCTTCTCTGCGTCGACATCGCCCGGCAGCACCTCGGCGACGATGCGTCCGTCGGCGATGACGAGAATGCGGTCGGCCACCTCGAGAATCTCCTCCGGATCGCTCGACGCCACCAACGCGGCCGTCACCTCGCCGGAGCGCAGCAGCGCCGCGATGTCTGCACGTGCCCCGAGATCGACGCCGCGGAAGGGCTCGTCGAGCACCAGAAGGCGCGACCCGGCGGCCAGCCAGCGGGCGACGACAACCTTCTGCCGATTTCCCCCCGACAGTGACCGGATGCCGGCCCGCGGCCCCGCGCTGACGATTGCGAGACGAGAGATCGCCGTCGACCCCGCGGCGGCCTCTGCACGCGCCCGAAGGACGCCGAAGCGACGGTACCGTCGCAGGTCGGGCAGGGTGACGTTCTTGGCAATATCCCAGTCGCCGAACTCGGCCTGAGTGCGGCGGTCCTCTGGCACGAAGCCGACGCCGGCACGCACGGCGTCGCGGGGATGCCGCGGCCGGTAGTCCTGCCCCTCAAGCCGCAGCGACCCGGCCAGCAGTCGGTCGGCGCCGACGAGCTGCCGCAGCAGCTCCGTCTTGCCGGAGCCGAGCAGCCCGGTGATGCCGAGCACCTCGCCGGCGTGCACGGTGATGTCGAGCGGCGGGGTGTCGACGCGCGCCTGCACGCCCACGGCTTCGAGAACGCGCTCGTCGGAGGGCGCCCGCGGCTCACGCACCGGGCTCACCAGATCGCCGAGGATCGAGTTGACCAGCTGCTCCGGGCTGAAGGGGGCGTCGTACTCGCCCGCGACGAGTCCCTCGCGAATCGCGACGACGCGAGAGCAGAGGGCAGACACCTCGGCAAGGTGGTGGGTGATGTACACAATCGCGGTACCCGCAGCAGCGAGCTCGCGCACGTGGCCGTGCAGCTCGAGCTGCTCTGCGATCGAGAGCGCGGCCGTCGGCTCGTCGAGAATGAGCACGCGCGCGCCGCGGTGCAGAGCACGGGCGATCAGCAGCTGCTGCTTGTCGGAGGTGCGCAGCGACGACACCCGCGCGCCGAGGTCGATAGCGAGATCGCCCGCCACGACCGCAGCCTCTCGGCGAATTCGCGCACGGCCGGGCAGTGCGCCGAGCGCTCCGGACGCGATCTGGTCGAGCACCAGGTTCTCAGCGACCGTGAGGTCGGGAACGAGGGCCGCGTCGACGTCTTGCTGCACGGTGGCGATGCCGGCGCGGGCGGCATCCTCTGGGCTGGTGAACTGCACGGCGGAACCGTCGACCCGCACCTCGCCGCCGGTCGGCCGCGTTGCACCAGACAGGATGCCGATCAGCGTCGACTTGCCAGCCCCGTTGGCCCCGATGACGCCAACGATCTCGCCCGGCCGCACCGCGAAGTCCACGCCGTGCAGTGCCGTCGTCGAGCCGTACTGCTTAACGACCCGATGGGCCGAGAGCACTGCGGATGCAGCAGCTCTCGGCCCCTCGGTAGTGGATGGTGCCATTGACTCAGTCTTGTCTGACTAGCCGACCTGTGCCACGTCGGGGGTCTTGAGCTCCGGGAACGCCTCGGTGAGGCCCTGGACGGTCGTGACCTTCTTCGCGAGCAGGTCAGCCTGCAGGATCAGCGTCGGCGGAATCGAGTAGCCAGCCTCAACCGGTGCGCCGGTTGCAGCGAGGTACGCGGCGCGGATGGTGACGGCACCGACGTTGGCCGGGTCAGTTGCTGCGGTGGCAACCCAGGGGCTGCCGTCGGCGGTGATGACCTCGATGTCTGCGGTCGAGATGTCGGCGCCGTAGACCTTGACGGTGTCTTCGAGACCGAGCTCCTGGATGGCGAGGGTCGCGCCCTTGGCGAACTCGTCATACGGGGCGAAGATCGCGGTCACGCCGGGGTTGGCCTGCAGCGCGGCCTTGGCCTGGTTGGAAACCTCGGATGCGGTGGAGTCGTTGACGACACCGATCTGCGCGACCTGGTTGAGGCCCGGGTTCTCGCCCTTGACGGACTCCCAGACGACGTTGCGGTTGTCGAGCGGAGCGAAGCCGGCGACGTAGACGTAGATGACGTCGGCCTCACCGGCGGTGTCCTCGACGAGGGCGCCGAGAACCTGCTCTGCGAGCACCTCGTCGCTCTGCGTCACAGAGATGGCGCGGTCATCGCCAGCGTCGACGTCGAAGGCGACGACCGGAATCTCGGCGTCGAGAGCCGCAGCGATGCCGGGCTGCACGGTCTCGGCGAAGCCGTGGTCGACCACGATGGCGTCGACTCCCTCGTTGATCGCCGACTCGATGTTGAGGGCCTGCTGTGCGTCGTCGTCACCGGCGTTGTAGATGGAGAGCTCGACGCCGAGCTCGTCAGCCTGCGACTGCGCACCGGCGAGCCACTGCTCGAAGTAGTCACCGGAGCCGAGCTGGCGAACGAGGGCGATCGAGACGGTGTCGTCACCGGACTCGCTGGCGGCGGGCGTGGAGCAGGCAGTAAGGGTGAGCGCCGTTGCCGCGATGGCGGCAAGCGGAATGAGTGTGCGGGAGAGAGACATAGGGGTTCGCTTTCGATTGCTGTGATGCGGGTCTTCTGGACTCTACGAGCGCCCACAGTCGCAAACAATTCGTTTTGTCACGGTGCGACACAAAAGGGGCCCGGCCACTGGCCGAGCCCCTTTTGGAGTGTCTTCTAGTCTTCGCTGATCGGCGCGCTGACCACGTTGCCAGCACTGCCCGCGCGACGCGAGGTGCGCGAGCGACCCTGGCCGGGCTGCTTCGGCTCTGGCAGCGCCTCGAGCACCGAGTCGAGAATGACCTCGACGTCGGCCGTGCGTGGCTTGCGAGCACCGCGCTCGGACTTGACCACGGGAATGTCGAGAATCTCGACGGGAACGTCGGCGGGTGTCGGGTCTTCGTGCACGACGGTCTTCGCAGCGACCATGGCGAGCGCGTTGCGCACGTCGTCGGTGATCGCGTGGGTTCCGTTGGATCCGCCGTTCGACTGCTGCGGCTGGCGCTGCTGCTGCTGGTTGCCATTTGCGGCGGCGCCGCGACCACGGCCGCGACGGCCGGTTCCGGGCTCCGCCTGTACCTGCGGGGCGCGGTGACGGGTGACCGGGTCGTGGTGCACGATGATGCCGCGGCCAGCGCAGGTCTCGCAGGGCTCGCTGAAAGTCTCGAGCAGGCCGAGGCCGAGCTTCTTGCGGGTCATCTGCACGAGGCCGAGCGAGGTGACCTCGGCCACCTGATGCTTGGTGCGGTCGCGCGAGAGGCACTCGACGAGGCGGCGCAACACGAGGTCGCGGTTCGACTCGAGCACCATGTCGATGAAGTCGACGACAATGATGCCGCCGATGTCGCGAAGGCGCAGCTGGCGAACGATCTCTTCAGCGGCTTCGAGGTTGTTCTTCGTGACGGTCTCTTCGAGGTTGCCGCCCGAGCCGACGAACTTGCCGGTGTTGACGTCGACGACGGTCATGGCCTCAGTGCGGTCGATGACGAGCGATCCACCCGACGGCAGCCAGACCTTGCGGTCCAGTGCCTTCTCGATCTGCTCGCTGACGCGGTACTCGTCGAAGGGGTCGTTGGTGCCCTCGAAGGTCTGCACGCGGTCGATGAGGTCAGGGGCCACGGAGCGCAGGTATGCCTCGATGGTGTCCTGGGCATCCGACCCGCTGATGACGAGCTTGTGGAAGTCCTCGTTGAAGACGTCGCGAATGATCTTGACGAGCAGGTCGGGCTCGCTGTGCAGCAGTACCGGCGCCTGCGCGGTCTCGACGAGGTGGCTGATCTCTGCCCACTGGTTGGTGAGGCGCTGCACGTCGAGCGTGAGCTGCTCTTCTGTAGCACCCTCGGCGGCGGTGCGCACGATGACACCGGTGTTCTCTGGCAGAACCTCTTTGAGGATCTTCTTGAGGCGCGCGCGCTCGGTGTCGGGCAGCTTGCGGCTGATGCCGTTCATCGAACCGTTGGGAACGTAGACGAGGTAGCGGCCCGGAAGCGACACCTGCGACGTGAGGCGCGCGCCCTTGTGGCCGACCGGGTCCTTCGTGACCTGCACGAGCACCTTGTCGCCCGGCTTGAGCGCGAGCTCGATGCGGCGGGCCTGGTTCTTGCCTTCGCTGGATTCGGCTGCCGCGGCATCCCAGTCCACCTCGCCGGAGTACAGCACGGCGTTACGACCACGTCCGATGTCGACGAAGGCGGCCTCCATGCTCGGCAGCACGTTCTGCACGCGACCGAGGTAGACGTTGCCGATGAGCGACATGTCCTGGCTCTTGGCCACGTAGTGCTCAACGAGCACGCCGTCTTCGAGAACGGCGATCTGGATGCGGTTGTCGCGTGAGCGAACAACCATCACCCGGTCGACCGACTCACGGCGGGCGAGAAACTCGCTCTCGGTGATGACGGGGCGGCGGCGGCCTGCATCGCGGCCATCGCGCCGGCGCTGCTTCTTGGCCTCGAGACGGGTGGATCCCTTGACGCGGGTTGGCTCGTTGCTGAGCACCGGCTCTGGACGCGGCTGGCGCACGCGCACGACGGTGTTGGGTGCGTCGTCGCCATCGCGCGGCTCTTCACCGGGGCGGCGGCGTGAACGACGGCGAACCGTGCCAGCCTCGTCTGCCGCGGCGACCGGCGTGCGACCACCGGTGCGAACTGGCGGAAGGTCGATGACCGGAGGCGCCTGGAAGAGCAGCGAAGTGGTGGCGAGGCGCCTAGGAGGCTCGACAGGCTCGACCACCGCTACGGGCTCGGCCTCCGGGGCCGCGTTCACGTGGGCAGCTGCGGAAACGGGCTCTGCGACGGCCTTCTTGCCGCGGCCGCGCTTGGGCTTCTCGACAGGCACATCGGCAGACTCGACCACGGGAGCGGCCTTGCGGCGACGCAGTCCGCGCTTGGGCACTGTGTCTTCGGGTACAGCTTCGCTGAGGTTCTCGTTTTCATTCACCATTGCTGGTGTACTCCTTGCCCGGGTGGGCAACCGCGCCACCCACCGGGTACTCTCTCGTGCGCTAACCCGCCTTCGGCGAATCCGCTACTAATCCTTTGGTCTACCACCGGCATGGTTGCTCTGGCGGTGCGGAACTTGCTATCCGACTGAATCCTGTGCTCATGCGAGCTGGAATCAGGTCCGGTTTGTTGCCCGGAAAAGCCTTCTTTGGCGCCAGGTCGAGCGCGGCTCGGCTGACTACCCCAAATTATCGCATGCATTGCCAGTTAGCCGTGATTGCGTGCATGCAATAATCCCAAGGTGACTGACGCTGACGCCGCAAAACGCCCCGTGGGCTTCGCCGTCACCCTCATCGTTCTTGGCCTCATCGGCTGGATCGCGGCCTTCGCTCTCACCATTGAGAAGTTCACGCTGCTGGCCGATCCCGATGCCAGCCTCGCCTGCGACTTCAGCCTGCTCGTGCAGTGCCGGGCCAATCTCGAGTCGTGGCAGGGATCGCTGTTCGGTTTTCCGAATCCGATTCTCGGAATCACCGGATGGGCGGCCGTCATCGTCGTCGCCGTCGCCCTGCTGGCCGGCGCGCGCTTCGACCGCTGGTTCTGGATCGTCTTCACCCTCGGCGTCGCGGGTGCGATGGCCCTCGTCGTCTTCTTGATCGTCACCAGCATCTTCGTGCTCGGCACCCTCTGCCCGTGGTGCATGGTCACCTGGGTCGTGACGATTCCCACCTTCCTCATAGTCGTGCTGCATAACCTGCGCAACGGAACCATTCCGCTGCCAGCTCGTGGTCGCGCCCTAGCGGCCGCCGCCTACAGCTGGATCCCGATCATCAGCCTCGGCCTCTACCTCGTGGTCGCCGTTCTTGCCCAGCTTCGGCTCGACGTGCTCAGCCGCCTCTAGAAATTGTCAAAAGAATCACCCCCGAAAGGACCACCCGTGAGTGACGTAACGAAGAAGGCACGCCGCGATCAGGCGCGCGAGCACGCGCGCGAGCTGCGCGAGCAGGAACGCCGCCGTAAGGTGCGCAACGGATGGATCCTGCGCGGCAGCATCGGCCTCGCCCTCATCGCGATCGCCGTCGTCACCGTGCTCATCTTCAACAACGTGCGGCAGGCGCAGATCGAGGCCGAGGCGCCAAAGCCGGGGCCCGCGAACATGATCAGCGACGGCATCCTGCTGCAGGGCGACGGCACGGGCAATATCGTCGCCGTTCCGACGCCCGCTATTCCGGCGGGCGGCGACTACACGCCCACCGACATCACGAAGTACCCCGACACGGTCAACATCGTGACCTATATCGACCTGCAGTGCCCCTACTGCCAGGCCTTCGAGCAGACCAACGCCGAGCAGATCGGCACGTGGGTCTCCGGCGGCAACGCCACCCTCGAGGTGCACCCGATCTCGTTCCTCGACAACGTCTCGCAGGGCACCCGCTATGCGAGCCGGGCCGCGAACGCGATGGCCTGCGTCGCCCAGTTCGACCCGAACCGCTACTTCCAGGCGAACACTGCGATGTATGCGAATCAGCCCGCGGAGGGCACGGCTGGCCTCACCAACGCCGAGATCGCATCGGTCATCGGGCAAGCCGGGGTGACCAGCCTCGACGTCGTCGAGTGCATCAACAAGGAGACCTTCAAGCAGTGGGTGACGGATGCCACCGCACGCACCAACGTCGGTCCGATCCCGAACTCCGAGCTCACCACCATCAAGGGCACGCCGACCGTGCTCGTCAACGGCTACCAGTACCCCGGTGCCGTTGACGATGCGACAGCGTTCTCGCAGTTCGTGGCTGCAGTGGCCAGCGGAACCTACGTTCCGGCCGAGTAGGCCTTAGAACCAGAGAGCGAGCTCGCGCTCGGCCGACTCCACCGAGTCGCTGCCGTGCACGAGGTTCTGCTGCACGGCGAGACCCCAGTCGCGCCCGAGGTCACCGCGAATGGTGCCCGGGGCCGCGGTGGTGGGGTCCGTCGTGCCGGCGAGCGAGCGGAATCCCTCGATCACGCGGTGACCGGCGACGCGGATGGCGACGACCGGTCCGCTCTCCATGAAACTGACCAGCGGCTCGTAGAAGGGCTTGCCCTCGTGCTCCGCGTAGTGGGCGCCGAGCAGGTCACGGTCAGCCTGCAGCAGGCGAAGGTCGACGACCTGGTAGCCCTTCGCCTCGATGCGGCCGATGATCTCGCCGATGAGGTTGCGGGCGACGCCGTCGGGCTTGATGAGTACGAGGGTCTCTTCGATGGTGGTCATGGTGTGTTCTCCGTAGTGACGAGGGCGCGGGCACGGTCGATCGACCGGCCCTTGATGAAGCAATAGATCCAGAGCGCGAGAAAGCCCGCGCCGATGAGGTACATCAGGGGTAGCAGCAGACCCAAGGCCACAAGTGCAATCTGCAATACCCAGCCGAGCCAGACACCCCACGGGTAGCGCAGAAGCCGTCCGTCTAGGGCGAGCAGCACGATCAGTGCCGCTCCCCCGCCGAGCGCCACGGGGCCTTCGACAAGATCGAGGCCGAAGGCGGCGAGCGCGGCGAAGAATACGAGAAACGCCTCGAGCATGAGAACGATCGAGAGCAGGGACTCGGTGGTTGAGCGCTGCCTTTTGGTCATGCCTTCCAGCCCTCGTCAGCGGCAAGGGCGATCGCCTCGCCGATGAGGGTGATTGAACCGGTGACGAGCACCGCACGCTTGGGAGCCTTGGCTGCCCAGGCTCGCGCCTCGGCAACAGCCTCGGCGAAGTTCTCGCCTTCGCTCACCTCTGCGCCGGCGTCGCGAACGAGCTCGGCGAGCTCCTCGGCCGGAATAGCGCGATCCGACCCCGACTGGGTTGCGACGAAGAATGTCGCCACCGGGGCGAGCGCGGCGATGATGCCTGCCGCATCCTTGTCGGCCAGCACCCCGAGAACCACGGCAACCTCATCGAAGGTGAAGTACTCGCCGACCGCCTTGGCGAGCGCGGATGCTCCGTGCGGGTTGTGGGCGGCATCCACGAGCACGGTCGGCTCGGTGCCGACGATCTGCAGGCGGCCGGGGCTCGTGACGGTGGCAAGACCCTCGGCGAGAACGTCGCCGACGAGGGCCTGGCTGCCGCCGCCGAGAAAGGATTCCACCGCGGCGATGGCCACCGCGGCGTTGTGGGCCTGGTGGTCACCGAACAGCGGGAGGAAGTGATCCTTGTATACGCCAGCCAGACCGCGCACGGTGATGACCTGTCCGCCGACGGCGACCGTGGTGGTCTCGAGGCCGAAGGCGTCGCCCTCGACCGCAATGTGCGACTCGGTGAGTTCTGCTGCCCGCTCGAGCTCGGCGAGCGCCTCTGGCAGCTGGCGCGCAGAGACCACATTGGCGACCGGCTTGATGATGCCCGACTTGGTGCGGGCGATCTCGGCGATGGTGCTGCCAAGCCGCTGGGTGTGGTCGAGGGCGATCGGGGTGAATACCGCGACCTGGCCGTCGGCGACGTTCGTGGAGTCCCACTCGCCGCCCATGCCGACCTCGATGACACCGACGTCGATGGGCGCTTCTGCGAAGCTCGCGAAGGCAAGCACCGTCAATGCCTCGAAGAAGGTCAGCGGCTCCTCGCCCGCGGCGGTGAGCTCGCCATCGACCAGCAGCAGATACGGGCGGATGTCCTCCCAGTTCGCCGCGAGTGCCCGGTTCGAGATGGGAACCCCGTCAATCACGATCCGCTCGTTCACGCGGGTGAGGTGCGGGCTCGTCATCAGGCCGGTGCGCAGTCCATAGGCGCGCAGCAGGCTCTCGATGATGCGGCTCGTCGAGGTCTTGCCGTTGGTTCCGGTGATGTGGATGATCGGGTAGGCCCGGTGCGGGTCACCGAGCAGCTCGACGACGCGGCGGGTGGCCTCGAGTCGCGGCTGCGGAGCGGCCTCGCCGAGGCGAGCGAGCAGTTCGTCGTACACGTCGGCGGCGGCCTCCGCATACTCAGAGTCGTCGAAGTCGTAGGGCGAGTCGTCGTCGATGTTGGTGCCCTCGTCGCCTGCGGCAAACGGCGAGAGGTCTCCCAGCGGATTCGACTCGTCGTACTCTCTCTCGTCATCAGACATTGACGGGTCCAGCCTTTCGCACATCGACGAGCAGCAGACCGCGGTTCGCGTACTGCCCGGCTTCGATCGTCGCACGCTGGGCGCCCGGCGTGCCGTCGACGGACTGCGCCAGCAGCGAAACGCTGTGCTGCGTGGCGAGGGTCTCGGCGGCGATGGTGGCGACGAAGGCGGTGAGTGAGGCGACATCCGTCTCGTCGTCGCCGAAGATGGCGAGCTCGATGCGGTCGCTGACCTCGAGTCCTGCCGCCTTGCGGGTGTCTTGCACGACGCGGATGACGTCGCGCGCGAGGCCCTCGGCCTCGAGCTCCGGAGTGAGCTCGGTGTCGAGGATCACGAAGCTGCCATCAGTGAGGAACGAGACCGCGCTCGCCTCGTCGGCCGCCGTCGGAACGAGGGTGTACTCCCCCTCGAGCAGCGGCTCGCCGCCGACCACCACGGGGTTCGCCGTCCAGTCGCCCGCCTTGGCCGCGCCGATGATTTGCTGCACCTGCTTGCCGAGGCGCGGGCCGAGGGCGCGCGCGTTGACCGTGAGCACCTGCTCGATGCCGTGGGTATCGAGGCTCGATGCGACGAGCGGCTCGAAGACGACGCGCTTGACGTTGAGCTCGTCCTCGAGAATCGCGGCGAACTGCTGCAGTGCATCGGGTTCCGCGGTGACCACCGTCAGCTTCGCGAGCGGCAGCCGCACGCGCAGCGACTTCGCCTTGCGCAGGCCGAGGCCAGCCGAGGCGACCTCGCGCACGCGGTCCATCGCGCTGACCAGCGCATCGTCTTCGGGAAACAGCGTCTTGTCGGGCCAGTCCTCGAGGTGCACGCTGCGACCGCCGGTAAGCCCCTGCCAGACCTCGTCAGCGACGAGCGGGATCAGCGGGGCGGCAACGCGGGTGACCGTCTCTAGCACCGTGTACAGGGTGTCGAAGGCCTCGGGCGCATCCCCCGCCCAGAAGCGGTCACGGCTGCGGCGCACGTACCAGTTGGTCAGAACGTCGGCGAAGTCGCGCAGCTTCTCAGCGGCCATGGTGCTGTCGAGGGCCTCGAGGTCACTCGTCACATCGCAGATCAGCTGGCGGGTCTTCGCGAGAAGGTAGCGATCGAGCACGTTCGTCGAGGCCGTCGACCACGAAGCCTCGTAGCTGGAGGCGTTGGCGTACAGCGTGAAGAAGTAGTACGTGCTCCACAGCGGCAGTAGAAACTCGCGAACGCCGCCGCGGATTCCCTCCTCTGTGACGACGAGGTTGCCGCCGCGCAGCACGCTCGAGCCCATGAGGAACCAGCGCATGGCATCCGAGCCGTCGCGGTCGAAGACCTCGTTCACGTCGGGGTAGTTGCGCAGGCTCTTCGACATCTTCTGCCCGTCAGAGCCGAGAACGATGCCGTGGCTGATGACGTTGCTGAAGGCCGGCCGGTCGAACAGCGCGGTTGAGAGCACGTGCATGACGTAGAACCAGCCGCGGGTCTGCCCGATGTACTCGACGATGAAGTCGGCCGGCGAGTGGGTGTCGAACCACTCCTGGTTCTCGAAGGGGTAGTGCACCTGCGCGTAGGGCATCGAGCCGGAGTCGAACCAGACGTCGAAGACATCCTCGATGCGGCGCATGGTCGACTGGCCGGTCGGGTCATCGGGGTTCGGGCGGGTGAGGTCGTCGATGTAGGGGCGGTGCAGGTCCGTCGGGCGTACCCCGAAGTCGGCAGCCAACTCATCCAATGAGCCGTAGACGTCGACACGCGGGTAGTCGGGGTTGTCGCTCTTCCACACCGGGATCGGGCTGCCCCAGTAGCGGTTGCGCGAGATTGACCAGTCGCGGGCGTTGCCGACCCACTTGCCGAACTGGCCGTCTTTGACGTTCTCTGGCACCCAGGTGATCTGCTGGTTGAGCTCGCCCATGCGGTCACGAAACTCCGGCACGCGCACGAACCAGCTCGACACCGCCTTGTAGATCAGCGGGTTGCGGCAGCGCCAGCAGTGCGGGTAGCTGTGCTCGTAGCTCGCGACGCGCAGCAGGCGGCCCTCGGCGCGCAACTGCTGGGTGAGCGGCTTGTTGGCCTCGAAGACCTGCAGGCCGGCCACCGGGGTGATGTTCGGCAAGAACCGAGCGCCCTCATCCACCGAGATGATGGTCGGGATGCCCGCGGCCGTCGACACCACCTGGTCGTCTTCACCAAAGGCGGGCGCCTGATGCACGACGCCCGTGCCCTCGCCGGTGGCGACGTAGTCGGCGACGAGGATCTGCCAAGCGTTCTCGGTGCCCCACACGGACGCATCCGCGTAGTAGTCCCACAGGCGTGCGTAGCGCACGCCCTCGAGCTCTGCACCCGTAACGGTTCGCGACACGGCGGCGATGGCCTCGTCGGCTGACGAGTAGCCGAGGTCCTTGGCGTAGGCGCCGACGGTGTCCGCGGCGAGCAGGTACTCGCTCTGGCCCTCTGCGGCGCCATCCGCTGCGCCGTTCGGGCCGCTCGGCAGCACGGCATAGGTGATCGCGGGGCCGACGGCGAGCGCGAGGTTGGTCGGCAGGGTCCACGGGGTCGTCGTCCAGGCGAGCGCCTTGACCGCGGTCAGACCGAGGGCCTCCGCTTTGGCTCCGTCGAGCGGGAAGGTGACCGTCACCGACTGGTCTTGGCGCATCTTGTAGACGTCGTCATCCATGCGCAGTTCGTGGTTCGAGAGCGGGGTCTCGTCATGCCAGCAGTACGGCAGCACGCGGAAGCCCTCGTAGGCGAGGCCCTTGTCGTAGAGCTGCTTGAACGACCACAGCACCGATTCCATGTAGTCGATATTGAGCGTCTTGTAGTCGTTCTCGAAGTCGACCCAGCGGGCCTGGCGGGTGACGTACTCCTCCCACTCCTTTGTGTACTTGAGCACCGACTCGCGCGCCTTGGCGTTGAAGGCGGCGATGCCCATCGCCTCGATCTCGCTCTTCTCTGTGATGCCGAGCTGGCGCATCGCCTCAAGCTCGGCGGGCAGGCCGTGGGTGTCCCAACCGAAGCGGCGGTGCACCTGCTTGCCGCGCATTGTCTGGAACCGCGGAAAGAGATCCTTGGCGTAGCCGGTCAGCAGGTGGCCGTAGTGGGGAAGGCCGTTAGCGAAAGGCGGGCCGTCGTAGAAGACCCACTCTTCGCATCCGTCGCGGTTATCGATGGAGGCCTGGAAGGTGGCGTCCTTCTTCCAGAAGGCGAGAACGCGCTCTTCGATCGCGGGAAAGCTCGGGCTTGCCGGAACGGGCTGATCCGAGTTGCGGGGGTACGACATGTGGCTCCTGTGCTGCGGCTACAGGGACGACCTCACGGCCGCGGTACCACCCCGCTTGCCCGGCGGCGCTTGTTACAAGCACGCCAAGCCACTCATTGCTGTCTCGGTTCTAGTAAGCAGCTGCCTGTATGAGCCCAGCGCCGTTCTTCCGAATGCTCCCCGGTGATGGCCGGATCAGTGCGCTTCTAGTCTAGGCGACTGGCTAGAATTGCGGGAAGCCATGGGAGCGCTCTCATGGCAGCCACTCAACGACGAGGTGACCCATGCAGTTGTCGCGACGCCATCTTCTGCAGATCGGCGCACTCGGCGCCGCCTCCGCCGGCCTCGCGGCCTGCGCGCCCATCGGCGCACCCGCCCCAACGACAACGGAGACCTGGATGCCCCCGGCCGATCCCATGCCCTTTCCCGCGAACTACACGTGGGGCACCGCAACCTCGGCGTTCCAAGTCGAGGGGTCGACCACGGTCGACGGCCGCGGCGTCTCGATCTGGGATACCTTCTGCGCGGAGCCGCGCCGCATTCGCGACGGATCGAACGGCAACCCCGGCGCCGACCACTACAACCGCTGGGAGGGCGACCTCGACCTGATGGCAGAGCTGGGCCTCGGGGCGTACCGCTTCTCGGTGGCGTGGCCACGCATCCAGCCGCTGGGGTCAGGGGCCGTCAACCAGAAGGGCATCGACTTCTACCGCCGGCTCGTCGATGGCCTCGTCGAGCGCGGCATCAAGCCCGGAGTGACCCTGTACCACTGGGACCTCCCGCAGCCCCTGCAAGACGCCGGCGGCTGGCCCGCCCGTGACACGGCCTACCGTTTCGCCGACTACGCCCGCATCATGTTCGACGCGCTGGGCGATGTCGACGCGGACTGGTTCACCATCAACGAGCCGAAAACCACCTCCTACGTCGGCCACCTCTACGGCGTGCACGCACCCGGCATCTCTGACGCCGACGCGGCCGCCGCTTCGGTGCACCACCAGCTGCTAGGTCACGGGCTCGCCGTGCAGCAGTTCCGCGCGAGCGGCGCGAAGGGCCGCATCGGCATCGCGCTGAACCTGACTCCCATCTACCCGGCGGCCGAGGAGTTCGCCGACTCCGCCCGTCTCGTCGACGGCGCCGAAAACCGCCTCTTCCTCGACCCGGTGCTGCTCGGCAGCTACCCCGACGACGCCATCGGGGACGAGGGAGGGATGCTGCACGCCGACCGCGACGCCTTCGACGCGCTCGTGCACGACGGCGACCTCGCGATCACCTCCGAGCCCTGCGAGTTCCTCGCCATCCAGTACTACGGCGCCGGCGGCGCGGGACTCAACGGGGCCGGCGTGCAATTGTGGCCGACCTCGAACGCGACCTGGCAGCAGGTGCACGCCGAGGGGCTCTACGACCTGCTCATGCGGCTCAAGGCCGACTACCCGGCTATTCCGATCGTGATCACCGAGAACGGCATCCCCGATGAGAGCCCCGAACTCACGACCGACGACGGATACCGCACCACCTACCTGCGCGATCACTTCGTGCAGGCGGCGCGCGCGATCGGCGACGGCTCGCTGCTCGAGGCGCACTACGTCTGGTCGATGCTCGACAACTTCGAATGGGCCGAGGGCTACCAGCAGCGCTGGGGCATCGTCGCGGTCGACTTCGAGACGCAGCAGCGCAGCCCGAAGCAGAGCTACGAGTACTACCAAGGGGTTATCGCGGCGAATGCGGTGTCTGCCGGGTAGCTACCCGAGTCCCCGCTCGAGCCGGTCGAGGTTCTCACCGATTCGATCGGCGAGCGCCGCGCGCCCGACTCCGGCCCGCGCCCACCCGAGCCACGCCTCGGCCACCGCGCTCGCCACGAGGGCGGCCGCCAGTCGGTCGCCGAGAACGACATTGCAGGCGGATGCCAGGGCCGCCACCCGCACCAGCCCCGACGCCGCGACCTCGGCCTCCGACCCGATCAACTCGGACTGCGTCAGCGCGAGCGGAACGGGCATGGCCTCCGCCTCGCGCACGAGGGCCGCACGCAGGTCGGTGCCCGGCGACGCGCGCAGGCGTTCGATTGCGGCATCCACCTCAAGCCAGAGCAGGTCGCTCTTCGCCTCGAAATAGTTGAAGAAAGTGGCGCGGCTGGTGCCGGCGCGCTGGGTGATCGCCTCGATGGTGGTTGCGGCGTATCCGCTCTCGACGAACAGCTCGGCGGAGGCGTCCTCGATGAGCTGGCGGCTCGACGCGCGGGGGCGCCCTGCGGTGCTGGGAATCTTCCGCCGCCTTTCGCGTTGCAATAATGGACTGAGTCCAATAATCCCATGGGACCCCTGAAAGGCAGTTGTGACCACCCTCACCCCCACCCCCGCCGTGACACCCACCGAGCCCCGATCGGCTCGCAAGGTTGTCTGGGCATCCCTCGTCGGCACCTCCCTCGAGAGCTATGACTTCTACGTCTTCGCATACTTCTCGGCGATCTTTGCCGCTCCCCTGTTCTTTCCGGAGCTCGAGCCCGCAAACGCCATCATCACTGCCTTCGCCGTTCTCGCCCTCTCGTACTTCGTGCGCCCCCTCGGTGCCATCATCTTCGGCAACCTCGGCGACCGCATCGGCCGTCGCCGCGTGCTGCTCATCACCATCACCCTCATGGGCGTGGCGACCGGCGCGATCGGCCTGCTGCCGACCTTCGAGACCATTGGCATCGCCGCGCCGATCCTGCTGACAGGTCTGCGCATCCTGCAGGGCCTCTCGCTCGGCGGAGAGTGGGGCGGCGCTATTCTCGTGGCCGTCGAGCACGCGGAGCCCAAGCGTCGCGGTCTCTACGCGGCGATCCCGCAGCTCGGCTCGCCCATTGGCACGATTCTCACCGCCGTACTCTTCCTCGTGCTCAGCGCGACGCTCTCGCCCGCCGACATGCTCGCCTGGGGATGGCGCGTGCCGTTCCTGCTCGCCTTCCCGCTGCTCGCGGTCTCGCTCTACCTTCGGGTCGCGATCGATGAGACGCCGCTGTTCAAGAACCTCGTCGCGACCGACAAGCGAGAGCGCATCCCGGTGCTCGCGGTCTTCCGCAAGTACCCGGTCGCGATCATCGTGGCCATCGGTGCAGCGCTGCTGGGCATCGGCTCCTACTCGCTGATGAACACCTACACGATCAGCTACGGCGTGACCGTGCTCGGCTTCTCGTACCAGGATCTCTTCGTCGCCACGACGATTGGAAGTCTCCTTCAATTGGTCACGATCCCGGCCTTCGGGTTGCTGGCCAACCGCATCGGCTCTGCGCGCGTCGTCATCATCGGGGCGATCGGCACGGCGCTCATCGCGTTCCCGATGTACTTCTTGCTGCAGTTCGCGACCTTCCCGATTCTCGTCGGCACGATGATCATCGGCGGCATCCTGCCGACACTCGCCTGGGCCGGCCTCGGCGGGCTAATGGCCGACATCTTCGGCGGACCGGTGCGCTACAGCGCGCTCGCGATCTCGTACGCGGTTGCGGCTGCGCTGAGCGGACTCATCCCCACCGTCACCGCCGCGCTGTCCAAGTCGACGGATGGCGCCTGGTGGCACCCCGGAATCGTGCTCGTCAGCATCTCGGTGATCACCCTCGTCAGCGCGATCGTCGCTGCCCGGTGGACGAAGCCGGTGGACGAAACAGCTGCGGCCTAGAGAAAGGCGAACAGCACGACGACCCCGCCGATGAGCACGGTCGCGCCAATCGCAAGGCCGCCGATGATGTAGATCGGCACGAGGATGTTGTTTCCTCCGTGCGTGACCGTGCCGCGAACTCCGATGGCGCCTGGCCTGTCGAGCACGGCAGGCGCCTTGTACTCGATGTCACCGGGAGCGTCCGGCTGCAGCACATACTCGACCATGCCGCAGTGCATGCTGCCAGAGAAGGATCCGACGCGGATCACGACCGGCTCGTCGCGGGGCACATCCCACCGTCCGGTGCCCCACTGCGCCGGCTGCGCAACGCCGTTGATGGAGATCGCTGGCTGAGCGGGGTTGAGAACCTGCATCGGTGGCTTGGTTGCCGTGATCGAGATGCTGCGGGTTGGCGCGGTCATGACATCACCCTATCGGCGCCTGTGGCGCGTAGAATTGCCCACAACCCAACACTCAGGCACTTCACCAACGACACGGTGCCGCATATATCGAAAGCAGAGATTAGATGCCTAACGCCATTCCTGAAAAGCCAGCCCTCGAAGGTCTGGAGCAGAAGTGGGGCCCGGTCTGGGAGACCACCGGAACGCACGCTTTCGATAGGGCCACAGCCACGCGCGAGAACATCTACTCGATCGACACGCCTCCCCCCACGGCAAGCGGCAGCCTGCACATCGGCCACGTCTTCAGCTATACCCACATGGACCTCGCCGCCCGCTACCAGCGCATGCGCGGCCGCAGCATCTTCTACCCGATGGGCTGGGACGATAACGGCCTGCCGACCGAGCGCCGCGTGCAGAACTACTACGGCGTGCGCTGCGACCCGTCGCTGCCCTACGTGCACGACTTCGTGCCGCCGCTCGAGGGTGGGGACAATGCGTCGAGCAAGGCCGCAGACCAGCAGCCTGTGAGCCGTCGCAACTTCATTGAGTTGTGCGAGCGCCTCACCGTTGAAGACGAGAAGCAGTTCGAGAAGCTCTGGCGCGACCTCGGCCTCTCCGTCGACTGGAAGCTCACCTACCGCACCATTGGCGACGAGTCGCAGCGGGTGGCGCAGCAGATGTTCCTCAACAACCTCAGCCGCGGCGAGGCCTACCAGGCCGATGCTCCGACCCTGTGGGATGTCACCTTCCGCACGGCAGTCGCCCAGGCCGAGCTGGAGGACAAGGAGCAGCCGGCCGCGTATCACCGGCTAGCGTTCCACGGAGCCGACGGCGACATCCACATCGAGACGACCCGGCCCGAGCTGCTGCCCGCCTGTGTTGCTCTCGTGGCCCACCCGGATGACGAGCGCTACCAGGCACTCTTCGGCACGACCGTGACCACGCCCCTGTTCGGCGTCGAGGTGCCGATCGTTGCCCACCACCTCGCCCAGAAAGACAAGGGATCGGGCATCGCCATGATCTGCACCTTCGGCGACGTGACCGACGTGGTCTGGTGGCGCGAGCTCGATCTGCCCAACCGCACCATCATCGGCGCGGATGGCCGCCTCATTGCCGACGCCCCCGACGTGATCACCGGGGCTGGCCTCGACATCTACGCGGAGCTAGCCGGCAAGACCGTCTTCAGCGCCAAGGCGAAAATCGTCGAGCTGCTCAAGGAGTCGGGCGAGATGATCGGCGACGCCAAGCCGATCGTGCACCAGGTGAAATTCTTCGAGAAGGGCGACAAGCCGCTCGAGATCATCTCGACCCGCCAGTGGTACATCACCAACGGATCCCGCGACGCCGCCCTGAAGTCCCGTCTTGTCGACGCAGGCAAGGCCATCAACTTCGTGCCCGACCACATGCGCGTGCGCTACGAGAACTGGGTCGGCGGCCTCACCGGCGACTGGCTCATCTCGCGGCAGCGGTTCTTCGGTGTGCCGATCCCGGTCTGGTACGAGCTGTCCGATGGCGAGAAGGGGGCCGTGATTCTGCCGGCCGAGGGGTCGCTGCCGGTTGACCCGTCATCCGATGTTCCCCCCGGCTACACCGAGGCGGATCGCGGCACGAAATTCGTGGGCGAGGTCGACATCATGGACACCTGGGCCACCTCATCGCTGACCCCGCAGATCGCGGGCGGCTACGGCACCGACCCAGAGCTCTTCGACCTCGTGTTCCCGTACTCGCTGCGCAGCCAGGGGCAGGACATCATTCGCACCTGGCTCTTCTCGACGGTGCTGCGGGCCGAGCTTGAGCACGGTCAGGTGCCGTGGAAGAACGCCGGCATCTCTGGCTTCATCGTCGACCCCGACCGCAAGAAGATGTCGAAGTCGAAGGGCAACGTGGTGACGCCCGCCGGCATGCTCGAGGAGCACGGATCGGATGCGGTGCGCTACTGGGCCGCCTCCAGCCGCCTCGGCACCGACGCGGCCTTCGACCCGCAGAACCCGAAGCAGATCAAGATCGGGCGCCGTCTGGCGATCAAGGTGCTCAACGCGGCAAAGTTCGTGCTGTCGTTCCCCGCCGGTGACGGTGGCACTGTCACTAACCCGCTCGACCTCGACATGCTCGCCGAGCTCGATCAGGTAGTCGCGGCAGCAACACGGGCCTTCGACGAGTACGACCACGCCAAGGCGCTCGAGGTTGCCGAGCACTTCTTCTGGGTGTTCTGCGACGACTACCTCGAGCTCGTCAAGGAGCGTGCCTACGGAGCGACGACGCCCGAGGGTCAGGCCAGCGCGGCACTCGCACTGCGTGAGGCGCTCGACGTGCTGCTGCGGCTGTTCGCGCCGTTCATCCCGTTTGCCACCGAAGAGGTGTGGAACTGGACGCACGACGGCTCAGTGCACACCGCCGAGTGGCCGGTCTCGACGGGCTCGACCCCCAGCGGGCTGCTGCCGCTGGTGTCGGAGGCGCTCATCGGCATCCGCCGGGCGAAGACCGATGCGAAGGCCTCGCAGAAGACCGAGGTCACGTCGGCCACCATCAGCGGCCCCGCGCTGCTCGAGCAGGGCATCGAGGATCTCAAGCTGGTCGGCCGTATCGCCACCGTCACCTTCGTCGAGAGCGACACCGTGTCGGTGACCGACATCGTGCTCGCTGAGGTGCCCGAGTGATTAGGGCAATCTCGCTGCCGGATCGTGACGCCTGGGCGCCGCTCTTCGTCGCCTACGGCGTGTTCTACGAGACCGACTTCAGCGCCGAGGTAGTCGAAAGCACCTGGCTGCGACTCGTCACCGAGGGGTCGGGCATCGACGCGCTCGTCGCCGAGGTGGATGGCAAGGTCGTCGGCTTCGCCCACTACCGCTCGCACCCCGACACCTTCTCGACCGGCCGCGACTGGTTTCTCGATGACCTGTACACCGACCCCGGAGCGCGCGGGCAGGGTGTCGCGACGCAGCTCATCGAGCACGTGAAGAACCTCGCCGACGGCACCCTGCGGTGGATCACCGACGAGACCAACACGACAGCGCAGCGGGTCTACGAGAAGGTCGCCAAGCGCACCACCTGGGTCACCTACGAAGTGAGGAAGTAATGCAGCTCGGAACCCGCTGGTCGGTCGGCGACACTCCCCCGGCCACCCTGCCCGCTGCGGTGCTCGCGGCGATCATTGCCGTCGAGGCCGAGCTCATTGGCACCGACACCTCGACGTGGCGCTGGACCCTGACCTGGCTCGAGCGCAAGCCCATCGTGCAGCTCGACGACGGCACGACCCTGCGCTTCGACCCGGCGACCAACGAGGTCACCACCACGCAGGAGTGAGTTAGAAGAAGCGCATCGCCCGCGTGGCTTTGGCGTCGTCTTTAGCGGCGATCAGCTGTGCAGCAATGCGACGGTTGTGCAGGTCTGCTCGGGTTTTCTCGGGGCGCTGCTTGGGGCGCTCGCCCCAGGCCACGAGGGCAAGACCAAGTCGCTGAGCGAGACGATCGATGCCCGCCGGCTGGCGGGTTGAGCATGGAATCGACGTTGCGATGGTCATGGTTTTTCCTTTCTTCTTGTCTCGAAATTACTCGGCACCACTGACATTTCCGCCCATGACGGGGAAGGCGTTGAAGTGCGATTGCACGGGGCGGGATCCGGGGCTCGGAGTCGAGTGATTGGCCACCCAGCGCTCGAAAACAGCCTCGACCTCGGCCCCGAACTCTCGCAGCTGATCGGTGGTGAGCTGCAGGTGGATCGTGTTGATGAAGCTGGCGTCGTACCACTCCTTGGGCAGGTCGGAGGGACCACGGTTGGTGAAGTCGTCGAGCAGCGCGGCGCGGCTGCGCTCCCACTCGCGACCGACCATCTCGGCCACCGCTCGCTCTGGCGAGTGCGGCTCGAAGTCGGTGACGTTGAGCGACAGTCCGTTGGGTGACCGCTCCCACCACCGCTCCCGAGCGCTGCCCCGCGTCGTGTCTTCCTGAACGAAGCCGTGCCTCTCGAGGATCCGCAGGTGATAACTCGTTGCCCCGCTGGACTCCCCCAGGCGCTCTCCGAGTTGACTCGCTGTCGCAGGCCCGAGCGACTTGAGCGACTCGAGAAGCTGCATGCGCAGGGGGTGCGCGAGACCCTTAAGGCTCTCGGAGTCGAGTACTCGGTGCTCGCGGTATGGGGAGGTCATAGATGCAAAGATACCGTTGCAAAGGTTTCTTTGCAAGCAATTCTTTGCAACTAATCCTTTGCGAGCACCTCGCCGTGCGGCATCGCCATGTAGCCATAGGGGTCGGCGGCCCACGTGCGCCAGGCGTCCGAGATGAGCTGCAGTTCGGCCTGCGTGGCCAGGTTCTTGGTCAGGGCGTCGGTCGCGAATGCAGACTGCAGCACCCGGTCGGCCCACATGCCGCCCCACCAGGCGCGGTCCGCAACCGATGCGAAAGTCCAGACGGATGTCGTCACGGTCACATCGGCAAACCCAGCAGCCTGCGCCCACGCCTTCAACCGCCGACCCGCGTCAGGCTCGCCCCCGTTGGAGCGGTGCACTCTCTGGTACAGCGACGCCCACAGCGCGAGTCCTTCGGTCTCTGGGTAGATGACCGTGCCGGCGTAGTCGACGTCGCGAACACCGACGACTCCCCCGGGCTTCACGACGCGGCGAAACTCGCGCAGAGCCTCGACCGGGCGGGCGAGGTGCTGCAGCGTCTGGTGCGAGTGCACGACATCGAAGCTGTCGTCGGCAAAGTCCAGCGCGTACGCATCACCAACGCGCGCGTCGACGCCGAGCTCGCGGGCCTTCTCGACGACGTCGGGTGCCGCGTCGACACCGATGACCGTCGCGCCGCGCGAGGCGATGTCGGCGGTGATGGTGCCCGGCCCGCATCCAACATCGAGCACGCTCGCACCCGCCACGAAGTAGTCATCGAGGTAGGCGGCCGAATTCTCGATCGTGCGCCACGTGTGTGACCGCAGGACTGACTCGTGATGACCGTGCGTGTAGCGTTCCTCAACCATGCGACAAGCCTAGGGTGGAGGGGTGATCAACCCATTCCTCGCGCCGTCCACCCTGCCCTACCAGCTGCCGCCCTTCGCGCTCATAGAAGACGAGCACTACCTGCCCGCCTTCGAAGCCGGCTTCGAGGAGCAGCTGCGCGAGATCTCGAACATCACCCGCCGCCGCGACATGCCCACCTTCGAGAACACCATGGTGCCCTTCGAGCAGTCGGGTCGCACGCTCAGCCGCGTTGCAACGGTGTTCTTCAACAAGTCGAGCGCCGACAGCACCGACTTCACCAACGACCTCGAAGAGCAGCTTGCGCCCCAGCTGAGCGCGCACTCCGACGCTATTCGGCTGGACGCACAGCTCTACTGGCGCATCAAGACGCTGCACGATCAGCTAGACAACCTAGAGCTGGATGCCGAGAGCAAGTACCTGATCGAACGCCACTTCACAGAGTTCACCATCGCCGGCGCGGGGCTCGACGACTCATCCAAAGAGACGCTTCGCGACCTCAACTCGCGGCTCTCGACCTTGACGACCCGGTTCGAGAAGAACTTGCTCGCCGACACGAATGACCTCGCGGTCGCCTTCGACAGCGCGGAAGAGCTCGACGGCCTCGATCCCTCCGAGATCGCGGCGGCGGCCGAGGCGGCGCACGAGCGCGGCCTCGGCGGCAAGTACCTCGTGACGCTCGTGCTGTTCACCGGGCATCCACACCTCTCGGCACTGACCAACCGCAGCTCTCGCGAGCGCATCATGGCGGCCTCGCGCGCCCGCGGCATCCGCGGCGGAGACAACGACAACCGAGCCCTCGTGCTCGAGATCAGCGCGCTGCGCGCCGAGCGCGCGAAGCTGCTCGGCTTCGAGTCGCACGCGGCCTGGGTGACGGCCGACGAGACGGCGAAGAGCCCCGAGGCGGTTGCGGCCATGCTGACTCCGCTGGCCGCGATTGCGGCCCGCAATGCTCGGCAGGAGCAGGCGGATCTTGAGAAGGTGGCCGGGCATCCCATCGAAGCGCACGACTGGGCCTTCTACAGCGAGAAGGTGCGCAGCGAGAAGTACGCCGTCGACACCGCGGCCATGCGGCCATACTTCGAGGCGGAGCGCGTGCTGCACGACGGCGTCTTTTACGCCGCCACCCAGCTATACGGCGTGACCTTCACCGAGCGCCCCGATCTCGTGGCCTACCACCCAGACGCCCGCATCTTTGAGGTCTTCGACGAGGACGGCACCCCCGTCGGCCTGTACGTCTACGACCTCTACACCCGCGACTCCAAGCGCGGCGGGGCCTGGATGAACTCCCTCGTCGAGCAGTCGACCCTGCTCGATCAGCCGGTCATCGTCACCAACAACCTCAACGTGCCGAAGCCGCCCGCGGGCTCGCCGACCCTGCTCACCTACGACGAGGTCGAGACGCTGTTCCACGAGTTCGGCCACGCGCTGCACGGCCTTTTCGCGCGAGTGACCTACCCGAAGTTCAGCGGCACCTCGGTTTACCGCGACTTCGTCGAGTTTCCCAGCCAGGTCAACGAGATGTGGATGCTGTGGCCCAGCGTCCTCGCCAACTACGCCAAGCACGTCGACACCGGCGAGCCGCTGCCCCAGCCCCTCGTCGACAACCTGCTCGCCGCGAGTGCCTTCAACGAGGGCTTCAAGACGAGCGAGTACCTCGCGGCGGCGCTGCTCGACCAGGCGTGGCACACGGTGACCGGCCCGGTCGCCTCGGTGGAGGACTTCGAGGCGGCGGCACTCTCATCGGTAGGCCTCGACAACCCAGCAGTGCCCACCCGCTACGCGAGCACCTACTTCGCCCACGTCTTCAGCGGCGGCTACGACGCCGGCTACTACTCCTACATCTGGAGTGAGGTGCTCGACGCCGACACCGGCGAGTGGTTCCGTGAGAACGGCGGGCTCACGCGGGCGAACGGCGACCGATTCCGGTCGAAGCTGCTCGGTGTGGGCGGCTCGAAGGATCCACTCGAGGCCTACCGCGACTTCCGCGGGCGGGATGCTGTGATCGAGCCGCTGCTGGCGCGGCGCGGGCTCGTCGACTGATTTCGGCCCACTCAATCACCGGCGTTCGCACTCAATCTGGCTGGCGAATTGCCACAAAGCGTCGTGCGACGGCGAGTTTCACCTTCTACCCGACCGTTTGCGGCAACTCGCCGACCGGGTGCGGCGCGAGGGCCCGCAGCGTCGCCAGCTTCGTCGCGAGGTCGGGGCCCTGCGGCACCACGATGATCTCCTGCGCCTGCGAGAGGGCGAGCAGGTCGTCGAGCCGCTGGCGCACGTGTGCGAGGGTGCCGACGGCCTGCTGGGCGTTGCGTTCCCTCGTGAAGGCGAGCTCGGCATCCGTCCACTCGTAGGCGTCTGCCTCGGCCTGTGTTGGCACGGTCTCCGGGCGGCGTCCGGAGCGCATGCGCAACATCATCAGGGAGTTGGCGAGCGACAGGCGCTCTGCGTCATCGCTGACGAGCGTCGCGACCGCGATCATCGCGTGCGGTTCAGCGAGAATCGCCGACGGCGTGAACGAGTCACGGTAGGTCTGGAACGCGACAGGGGTGGTCTCACCACCCGCGAAGTGGTGGGCGAAGGCGAAGGGCAGCCCGAGCATGCCGGCCAGCTGGGCGCTGAAGGTGCTCGAGCCAAGCAGCCACAGCTGCGGAAGGTCACCCGCGCCGGGCGTTGCGACCACATGGCTGCCGATACCGCTGTCGAGCGGCTCGATGGCGCCGAACCAAGCGAGCAGCTCGATCACCTGCTGGGGAAAGTCGTCGACCGTCTCGATGCCAACATTGCGACGCAGAACGGATGAGGTGAGCTGGTCGGTTCCCGCCGCCCGCCCGAGCCCGAGGTCGATGCGATCGCCGTGCAGGGCGACGAGGGTGCCGAACTGCTCCGCGATCACGAGGGACGAGTGGTTGGGCAGCATGACTCCGCCCGACCCGGCGCGGATGCGCTGCGTTGCGGCTGCGATCGCCCCGATGAGCACCGCAGGAGCCGAGCTGGCCACCGCGGGCATGCCGTGGTGCTCCGCAACCCAGAACCGTTCGTAGCCGAGCTCATCGGCCACCCGCGCAGTCGCAATGGTCTGCGCGAGAGCCTCGGCGTTGGTCATGCCGGTCGAGACGGCGGCGAGGTCGAGCACAGAGAGCTTCATACGAGGGCTAACCCTTCGCGGGCGCCGTTGCTTCCCTCTTCGTGAAGCCCAGCCAGAGCATCACGATGCCGCCTACGAGCAGCCCCCAGAATGCCGAGCCGACTCCGGCCACGCTCACACCGGATGCGACCACCAAGAACGTGAGGATCGCCGCCGTGCGGTGCTGCGGCGCCTCCAGCGCGTTGGTGATGCCACCGATGAGCGCGCCCAGCACGGCGAGCCCGGCAACGGTGACGATGAGGATCGACGGCGCCGCGGCGACGAGCGCGGTCGCGAGACCAGCAACCAGACCGAGCAGCAGGTAGACGATTCCTGCGGTGAAGGATGCGATCCACCGCTTGTCCTTGTCGGGATGCGCCTCGGGGCTCGCCATGATCGCCGCGGTGATGGCGGCGAGGTTGATGACGTGACCGCCAAAGAGCGCAGCGCCCGCGGATGCGGCACCAGAGCCGACGAGGGCCGCCCGCGACGGCACGTCGTAGTCGAACGTCTTCATGACGATGATGCCCGGCACGTTCTGACCGGCCATCGTGACGATGAACAGCGGAAGACCGAGGCTGAGAATCACCGCGGGGTCGAAGACGGGTACGACGAAGGTCAGCTGCGGTGCGAGGTTTGCGCCGCTGAGCCATCCCGGCTGGGCGACGATGACGATGAGCACGATGGCGACGAGCATGGCGGCAGGCACGGCCCAGCGCGGCGCGAGACGAAAGAGCACGAGCCAGGTGAGGATGATCGGCAGCGCGAGGTACCAGTACTGCGAGAAGAGCGCCTGCGCCGGAACCAGGCAAATCTGAAACAGGATGCCGGCGAGCATGGCGCTCGCAATTGGCTTCGGAATGCGCGTGATGAGCCTGCCGAGCGCCGGCCAGAGCCCGCACAGCACGATGAGCAGCCCGCAGACGATGAACGCGGCCACAGCGCTGCCGAAGCCGATCGAGCCCTGCGCGCTGCCCGCGGCGACGAGCAGCGCGGCCCCCGGTGTCGACCACGCGAACGAGATCGGGATCTTCAGCCAGAAGCTCAGGATGATGCAGATGAGGCCGACCACGAGGCACAGTGCGAACAGACCGGAGGCGGCCTGCGCATCCGTAGCTCCCACAGCGCGCAGACCCGCGATGACGAGGGCGAACGACGTGGCAAAACCAGTGATAGCGGCGACGATGCCGGCCGAGATGGGCTGAAGAATGATCAGGCCTTTCGTTGTTTCGGACAGCTTATTGCGTCAATCGGCAACTTTCGCGCCATGACCGACGAAAGCGCTATCGCGGGCGGTCGAGCCCGCCGACGCGCTCGAGCGCGGCAAAGAAGACCGCCGTCGCGGGATCCTCGATCACGTGGTGGTTGAGGTAGACATCCTCCAGCCAGGCGAGCGCCTCGTTCTCGGGCAGACCGACCTCGTTCCAGTCGATGCCGGGCAGTCCAGACGACTCGGGCTGATCGGTGCGCGGGTGCAGCCAGGCGCGGGCGATGGGCTGGGCGACCGCATCCTCGCTTCTCGACCACAGCAGCTCGATCGGGTGATTGTCGCCCTCCACGTGGTCCTGGGTGACCGTGCCAGCGCCGAGCCACGGCAGCACGAGAATCTCGCCCTCGATCAGCACGTCGAAGAGATCGAGCTGTGCAGGGTCGGTCTCGCAAACATAGATGCTGTAGCCCGCCTCGTGCCACGCAGCGGCCTCTGCGGCGTTCGCCTCAAGACCGGGCATCAGGGCGTGAACGTCCTCGGCGAAGGCGGTGGCCCACGCCAGTACATCATCGGCTTGGCGCCCGAACGGCGAGACGTCGGTGTGCTCGCCGTCTGGGCGGTGGTAGTGAAACTGCACTCCGTCTGCGGTCACGTCGAGGTGCAGCTGGCCGCGCTCGTACGCGACGGTGACAGCGGTGAGCTGCGCTTCTTCATCCCACTCCGCATCGATCTCCGGCTGCTCGAAGCCACGGGGCAGCGGCAGGCTGGCCGCGCGCTTCGGGCCGAGGTTGAGCACAACCTGGAGGGTGGAGGCTGGCAGGCGGGGGCGATCGTCGTTCACTCGCCCAAGTGTGCCACTGGCCGGGCCAGCGTGCGTGCTGTTACGCGGACTTCTCCGCGCGCACCGGCTTGCGCGGCACGATCGTCGGGGCGGCGTTGTTGAGCACGGCCTCCTTCGTGACGATGACGCGGCCGATGCCCTCCTCGCTCGGCACGTCGAACATGATCGGGCCGAGCACCTCCTCCATGATGGCGCGGAGGCCGCGGGCGCCGGTCTGCCGAAGCACGGCGAGGTCAGCGATTGCCTCGAGTGCATCCTGCTCGAAGTGCAGCTCGACGTCGTCGAACTCGAACATGCGCTGGTACTGCCGCACGAGAGCGTTCTTCGGCTTGGTCAAGATGTCCATGAGGGCGACCTGGTCGAGCGGCGTGACCGTAGCGACCACGGGGAGGCGGCCGATGAACTCGGGGATGAGTCCGAACTTGTGCAGGTCTTCTGGCAGCACCTCGTTGAAGATGTTGAGCTCGTCGACCTTGCTGTGCAGCGGGGCACCGAAGCCGATGCCCTTTTTGCCCGCGCGGTTCGAGATGATCTCTTCGAGGCCGCTGAAAGCGCCGGCGACGATGAACAGCACGTTGGTGGTGTCGACCTGGATGAACTCTTGGTGCGGGTGCTTGCGGCCGCCCTGCGGCGGAACGGATGCGACGGTGCCTTCGAGAATCTTCAGCAGTGCCTGCTGCACGCCCTCACCCGACACGTCGCGGGTGATGGAGGGGTTCTCGGCCTTGCGGGCGATCTTGTCGATCTCGTCGATGTAGATGATGCCGGTTTCGGCGCGCTTGACGTCGTAGTCCGCCGCCTGAATGAGCTTGAGGAGGATGTTCTCGACGTCTTCACCGACGTAGCCGGCCTCGGTCAGTGCCGTGGCATCCGCGACCGCGAAAGGAACGTTGAGGCGCTTGGCGAGCGTCTGCGCAAGATAGGTCTTGCCGCATCCCGTCGGACCGATCAGCAGAATGTTCGACTTCGAGATCTCGACGTCGTCGATGACCGTGTCGACCGAGGTGAGGGTGCTGCGCGCGCGTACGCGCTTGTAGTGGTTGTACACGGCGACAGAGAGGGCCTTCTTGGCGGCCTCCTGGCCGATGACGTACTCCTCGAGGAAGCTGTAGATCTCGCGAGGCTTCGGCAGCTCAAACTCGCTCGAGGTCTCTTCGCCCGCCTCGGCAAGGCGCTCCTCGATGATCTCGTTGCACAGCTCGACGCACTCGTCGCAGATGTAGACGCCCGGCCCAGCGATGAGCTGCTGCACCTGCTTCTGGCTCTTACCGCAGAAGGAACATTTGAGCAGGTCGGCACTTTCTCCGATACGCGCCATGCTCAACTCCTTGTGGTAGACAACTGAGGATGATCGAGCCTAACCCGATCTGGCGACACCCACCTGCAGTCGGTGGAAAACCGTAACGGCGTGGCGGGCGCGTATCGTTGAGGGCATGAGTTCCCGCTGGTCACGCGTGCTGCGCGGACTCGGCGCGGGAACAGCGGCCACGCTCGTGGCTGCAGCCTCCCACTCGGTGGCAGGTGGTCGTATGCCGAGCGTTCTCGGAGTCACGCTCGCGCTCTTCTTCGCGGTGATTGTGTCGATCGCGCTGACCGGCCGCGGGCTGTCTGCGGTGCGGTTGGCGGCATCCGTCGTTCTCAGTCAGCTGGCGTTCCACGTCGTCTTCAGCACGATCGGCGGCGCCGCAGAAGTCGTCAGCGTCGGCCACCACCAGACCGTCGTTAGCGGAGCGGCCGTGGTCACGCATGCCAGCGACGGCATGTGGCTCGCGCACGGCGTTGCCGCCCTGGTGACCACCCTCACCCTCGTCTTCGGCGAGCGCGCCTTCTACGGCCTCCGCGACACCGCACGGATGCTGCTGACAGCCCTCTTCACTCCCCCGGTCTCCCCCGTGGTCGCCATCGACCGCGCTCCCCTGCCCACCCCCGTGACGTTCGTCGTGGCGCGCATCGTGCGCGAGTTCCACGCGGCCCTCGGATTCCGAGGGCCACCAACGCCCCTCCGCGGCGCCTGAGATGACTCGGTGCCGCACACGGCATCCACTCATCTCAGAACAGAAAGTTTTTCTATGAAGCGCACCATTGCCCTGTCCTCCGCTGCCCTCGGCGCCGGAGTTCTGCTCGCCCTCGCCTCGCCCCTTGCGGCGAGCGCCCACGTCAGCGTTAGCGCGACGACGACCGCCGCCGGCGCGTACTCTGTGCTGACCTTCTCGGTCGGCCACGGCTGCGAGGGGTCGCCGACCACGACCGTCGCCATCAGCATCCCCGACACGATCGAGGCCGTCACCCCGACCGTCAACGACGGCTGGGCCATCTCGCGCGTTCTCGACGGCGAGCGCACCAGTGAGGTCGTCTACACGGCCACCACCCCCCTCGCTGCCGACCAACGCGACGCCTTCGAGCTCTCGCTGGCGCTCACCGGCGAGGAGGGCGACGTGCTCGAGTTCCCGACCCTGCAGACCTGTGAAGTTGGCGAGACCCTGTGGTCGGGCGAGGAGGTTCCGTCGGTGACCCTGACGGCAGCCACGGGTGAGGATCACCACGGCGCGGTGGTCGAGCCCGCCGAGACCCCCGCGGGTGACGACGTGCTCGCACGCGTGCTCGGCATCCTCGGCCTCGTCGTCGGAGCGATCGGCATCGTTGTCGGTGTAGCCGGCCGTCGACGCAACGCATGAAGCGAATCGGGACGGCGGTAGCCCTCGGGCTGCTCGCCGTGCTGCTCACCGCGAGCCCGGCGTCGGCGCACAACTACCTCGTGTCGTCGACGCCCGAGCCCGGTGAGACACTCACAGAGCTGCCAGAGCAGTTCTCTGTGACGACCAACGAGGCGCTGCTCGACCTCGGCGGCGACGGCTCGGGTTTCGGCATCGAGATCATCGACGCTGCGGGGCTGTACTACGGCGACGGCTGTGTCACGGTCGATGGCCCGTCGGTCTCTACCGCGCCCGCTATCGGCGAGGCGGGAACCTACCGGCTAGTCTACCAGGTGGTCTCGGCCGACGGACACACGGTGAGCGATGAGTTCACGTTCGACTGGGCGCCGGGGGCCGAGTTCGCGGCATCCGCGGGCTCGGCTACACCGGGCGACTGCGACGGGCTGTATGCGCGCGGTGACGGCTCTGAGGCCAAGCCGGATGCGGCATCCGTCGACCTGTCGACCGTGCTGTGGATCGGCGGCGCGATGCTGGCGGTCGGCATCGCCGTCGTTGTAACGCTGCTGGTTCTTCGACCGAAGAAGTAAAGAAAGGGCCCGCCTCCTCACCGGAGACGGGCCCTTTCTCAACGCAACGTTCTTAGTGCAGCGCCGGCACGTTCTTGCGGCTGGTGAGCACCTGGTCGATCAGGCCGTACTCGAGGGCCTCGTCTGCGCCGAGGATCTTGTCGCGGTCGATGTCTTTGTGCACCTGCTCTGGCGTGCGGTTCGAGTGCTGCGACAGGGTCGCCTCGAGCCACTCGCGCATGCGCAGGATCTCGCGAGCCTGAATCTCGATGTCCGAGGCCTGACCGCGGCCGGAGTCACCGGTCGACGGCTGGTGGATCAGGATGCGCGCGTTCGGCAGCGCGAGGCGCTTGCCCGGCGTACCCGCGGCGGCAAGCACGGCGGCAGCCGAGGCAGCCTGGCCGAGCACAGTCGTCTGGATCTGGGGACGGATGTACTGCATCGTGTCGTAGATCGCCGTCATCGCGGTGAAGGAGCCACCGGGTGAGTTGATGTACATCTGGATGTCGCGGTCCGGGTCCTGGCTCTCGAGCACAAGAAGCTGGGCCATGACGTCATCCGCCGAGGCGTCGTCGATCTGCACACCGAGAAACACGATGCGGTCCTCGAAGAGCTTCGCGTACGGGTCCTGGCGCTTGAAGCCGTAGGCCGTGCGCTCCTCGAAGGTCGGAAGGATGTAGCGCGACTCAGCGGTCGGGCGGGCAACGCCCTGGAAGTTGAACTCGTTCATTGTGTCCTCTACTTCTTGCTCGAGTCGGAGTCGCTCGGCACGTCTGTTCCGCCGCCACCGACAACGTCGGAGGCGTACTCGCGCAGGTGGTCGACGAAGCCGTACTCGAGGGCCTCCTGTGCGGTGAACCAGTTGTCACGGTCGTTGTCGATGAGGATCTGCTCAACGGACTTGCCGACCTGCTCTGCGGTCAGCTCGGCCATGCGCTTCTTCATGTCGAGGATCACACCGGCCTGGGTCTGGATGTCGGCGGAGGTTCCACCGAAGCCACCCGACGGCTGGTGCAGCAGCACGCGCGCGTTCGGCGTGATGTAGCGCTTGCCCTTCGTGCCGCTGGAGAGCAGGAACTGCCCCATCGAGGCGGCGAGGCCGATGCCGACGGTGACGATGTCGTTCGGCACGAACTTCATCGTGTCGTAGATCGCCATGCCAGCGGTGATCGAGCCACCGGGAGAGTTGATGTAGAGAAAGATGTCGCGCTTCGGGTCCTCGGCGGCGAGGAGAAGGATCTTTGCGCAGATCTCATTGGCGTTGTCGTCGCGCACCTCTGAACCGAGCCAGATGATGCGATCGGCGAGGAGTTGGTCGAAGATGCTGCTGACCAGAGCCGGTTGGGCCATGTGTTGCGCTCCATTGTTCGTAATCGGTATTGCCGTTATCGCTTGGTTTGAAACTACTAGAGCGGCGAGCTCGAATCCGGCGTGTTCGCCGTGGGCAGAGTGAGGGCACGAGAAAGGGCCCGCCACTCGCGTGACGGGCCCTCTTCACTTCGTGTTACTTGTGGTCGTGACCGTAGTGCTCATGACCGGCCTTGCGACCGTGGCTGTCCTTCGCGGCGTGGTCGTGGCCCTCGTGGTCGTCGCCGGAGCCGATGAGCAGGCTGGCGTCATCCGACTCGTCGCCCTCGGTAGAGAACGCCGCGGCGAACTCGCTGACGTCAACGGCCTTGCCCTTAGAGTCGATAACCTTGGCCTTGCCGAGCACGACGGCGAGCGCCTTCGCACGGGCGACCTCGCCGATCATTCCGGGGATCTGGCCGTTCTTGTCGAGCACCTGAATGAACTCGCCGGGCTCCATGCCGTACTGCGCAGAGGCCTGCACGAGGTACTGGGTGAGCTCGTCCTGGCTGACCTTGATCTCTTCCTTCTCGACGATCGCGTCGAGCAGGATCTGGCTGCGGAAGGTCTTCTCGCTCGACTCGGTGACCTCGGCGCGGTGCACGTCGTCTTCAAGACGGTTCTCGTTCTCGAGGTGGCGGTGCACCTCGTCTTCAACGAGCTTGGCCGGAACCGGGATCTCAACGAGCTTCACGAGCTCGTCAACGATCTGGTCGCGAGCCTGTGCGCCCTGGCCGAAGGACTTCGACGTGGCGAGCTGCTCCTTGATGTCGGCCTTGAGCTCTTTGATCGTGTCGAACTGGCTCGAGATCTGAGCGAAGTCGTCGTCAGCCTCCGGCAGCTCGCGCTCCTTGACCGAGATAAGCGACACGGTGATGAGAGCCGTCTGGCCCTCGTGGTCGCCGCCGAGCAGCACCGACTCGAAGGTCGTGGTCTCGCCAGCGCTGAGCGCGTCGAGTGCCTCGTCGATGCCGTCGATGAGCTCGCCGGAGCCCACCTCGTACGAGATGCTGTTGGCCGAGTCGACCTCGGTCTCGCCGATCTTGGCGACGAGGTCGAGCTGGGCGAAGTCGCCCTTCTTGGCCGGGCGGTCGACGGTGATGAGCGTGCCGAAGCGGCTGCGCAGGTTGTCGAGCTCGTCCTTGACGTCGTCGGCCGAAACCTCGACCGAGTCAACGGTGAGCTTCAGGCCGTCGTAGTTCGGAATCTCGAAGTCGGGGCGCACGTCGACCTCGATGGTGATCTTGAGGTCGCCAGAGAAGTCCTTGATCTCTGGCCACTCGGCGATGTCCGCCTCGGGGCGACCGAGGGTGCGGATCTTCTCGTCGGCAACCGCCTGGCGGAAGAACTTGTCGAGACCGTCGCTCACCGCGTGGTTGAGCACCTCTTCGCGGCCGACGCGCTGGTCGATCAGCGGCGCCGGCACCTTGCCCTTGCGAAAGCCGGGGATGTTGACGGACTTGGCGATGTGCTCGTAGGCGTGGTCGATGCTCGGCTTCAGCTCGTCGGGGGTAACCGAAATGCTGAGCTTGACCCGCGTCGGGCTGAGCTTCTCTACCGTGGTCGTGACCATGGGTTTCTCCTGATTTTTAACTGATTGATGCAAAACACGTGCGTCGGGGCGACAGGATTCGAACCTGCGGCCTCTCGGTCCCAAACCGAGCGCTCTACCAAGCTGAGCTACGCCCCGGGACATCTCGGCCGAAAATTGGCCTCGGCAAGTCTAGCGCTCTAAGTTTCTACAAAACGCTGGCCGCTAAGATTCCATGAGCTTGACAACGTAACCCGCACGGAGGCTGCTGCTATGACCGACACGACGGGCCAACTGCCCCCCGCCGGCTGGTACCCAGATCCCTACGGCGCGCCCTTCGAGCGGTGGTGGGATGGCGCCGGCTGGACCGCGCACACCAACGAGTCAGCTCCCGCTGCCCCCGAGCCGGTCGCCCCGAAGCCGGTCGAGCCAGAGCCAGTCGCAGCTGAGCCTGCCCCAGCTGAGCCTTTTACATTCAGCCCTCCCCCTCTCGAGGAGCCGCCCGCCGCGACAACTGACCCGTTCGCGGGCTTCGTCTCGCCGGCAGAGCCTGCCCCCTACACGCCTGCAGCGTACGAGCCAGCGGCCTACGAACCGGTTGCGTACGAGCCCGCCGCGTACCAGCCGGCGGCATACGAGCCCGCCCCGGCGGAACCTGCGCCGTATGAGCCCACTCCGGCGGCGGAGCGACCCGTGTTCGGCTCCGACCTGTTCGGCCAGCCGGATCCCGCGGCGCAGACCCCCTTCACCTTCGAGCAGCCGCAGCCGGTGTCGCAGGCCGACCTGTTCTCTCGGCCTGCCGCGTCGAGTGAGCCGGCCGTGGCATCCAGCACTGCCAGCAGTTTTGACTTCGGGTTCAACGAGCTCATCTCGGGCGGCACCCCGTCGAACACCTCAGTGCCAGCGGCTGCCGGCCGGGGCGAAGACGGCCTGTTCGGGTCATGGGAGCCGAACGAGTACATCGAGCCGCCGAGCAACGGCCTGGCCAACGCCGGTCTGACCCTCGGAATCCTGTCGTTTTTGCTCTCGGCGGTGACCGGTCTTCCCGGGCTGATCCTCAGCGTGCTCGGCATCGGCCGCTCCGCACGCTTTGCCCGCGAGGGTGACGGTCCTGTCGGACGCGGCAAGGCAATTGCCGGCCTCGCGCTCTCCATCATCGGAACGGCGGTGTCTGCCGCGGTCATCCTCTGGGCGGTGCAGTTCTTCACGGGAACCGCCGACGACACCGCCGATGGCACCGGTGACGGCTCGACCCCGGTCGACGAGGCTCTGCTCACCCAGAACGGTGGGTTCGGGCTCGAGGTCGGCGACACGGGCACGATCACGCTGCCCGACTCGGACGCCGCAGCGATCCAGTTCACCGTCACCGAGATCACGCCCGCATTCACCTGCACTGCTCCAGACGCACTGAGCCCGGAGAACGGCGAGTTCGTCGCCGTCGCCATGAACTTCACCCTCTCGGCCGACTACCTCGGCCGCATGACCGACGGGGCTCCCCTGCACATGAGCCAGTCCGATTGGATGGGTTTTCTCGCCGACGACGGCGGCACCCAGGTCATCAACACGGATGCCGGAAACAGCTGCATCCCCGCCGCCGAGCAACTGCCGGCCGACTTTCCGGCAGGCGAGAACGTCTCTGGCACCGTTGTGCTCGACATGTCAGCGGATGTCGCTGCAATCTCGTGGGGACCGAGCGGCGTCAGCGACCTCGACCCGGGAATCACCCGGTGGGAGTGGACACTTCCCGCCTAGGAACCCCGCGAATCCGATGCTGTTAGTCCTCGGCGAGCACGATCACCTTGTCGCCGGGGGCGAAGGTGATCGACTCGGACTTGCTCGGGTTGATGTGCACGCCGTAGGCGGCATCCGCGGTTCGTGACAGCGCCGCCACACGGTAGCCGATCGCCGTCTCGCCCTTGAGCGCCGCCGACTCGAGCACGGTGTAGAAGTCGAGGGGCGCCCCTGGCGTCACGTAGAGATCGGCGGGGCGGAGGTAGACCTCACTGCCTGCGGCCGAGAACAGCACATCGAACACGTCGGTCAGCTTCTTGTTCTCGCTGACCTGCGAGAGCATAAGGCTGATGAGCTTGTCGCTGACGATGAAGTCGTCGGCCTTGGTGACCTCGGCCAGCTCGCGGTTGCGGTCATCGAGCATCTCGCTGACGATGTTGAGGTCGATGCCGAGCTTCGACTCGATGTCGCGCAGGTTCAGCAGCGTGAAGAGCGTCTTGGCATCGGCCTGCTGCTCCTCAAGGTGCTCGCGGTAGGCGAGAACGATGATGTGGTCGAAGTCGCCGACCTGAAGGGCGTCGAGCACCTCGCGGCTGGTCGAATCGCTCTTCTGAACGGCTACCGTCATGTTCGAGTACTCAGCGATCTGCGGCACCTCGACGTCGGTGACGACGGTGACGCTGGAGCCGTCTGGCACGTACTCAGCGAGCTCGTTGACCATCGCGTGCAGGCCAGAGTTGTAGCCGAGCACGAGGGTGCGCTCCGGCTTGCCCGCGGGCACCTCGCCCTCGATGATGACGCTGTGGTCTGCGGTGCCGCGGGCGCTGAGCTTGACGGCGCTGTCATCCGCGGCAATGAGGATGAGCTGATCACCATCGGCGATCACGGTCTCGGCCGGCGGGTTGATCTCGACACCGTTTGCCGTGATCAGGCCCATGACGGCGGAGTCGGTGAACGAGAACTGCGCCTCGAGATAGCTCTTGCCGACGAGGGCCGGCTGCACAGAGAAATAGATCTCGTCGCCGTCGAAGTCGAGCAGCTCTTGGTAGACGACGCTCAGGCCGCTCTGGCGGCAGCTCTGCACGGTGATGCGGCTGATGAGATCGCTCGCGAGCACCCAGTGCGCCTCGTCGCGGCCGACTAGCCGCGCGGCCTCCATGTAACCAGGGTCACGGATCTCACCGACGATGTGGAACTTCTTCTCGCCGCGGTGCGGGTTGTTGGTGAGGGCGAGTGCAGTCTTGACGACCACGGTGTCAGGGTCATCGGTTTTCTCGGGCGCGACGATGATGATGCTGCGTGCGGCGTGCGGGTTCGCCAGCTCGAGGTCGGTGAGATCCATCGGGTCGCCGGAGCGCACGATGATCTTCGTCTTGCCCGGCCGCGGAATGCGCGTGCGGATCTCGTCTTCCATCTCGACCTTGTCGCCGTCAGCGAGCACGACGATGGCAGACCGACCGCGGGACTCATTGGCGATCACGATCTCACTGATGATCGGGAACACCTTCTGGCTCCAGCCAAGGATCAGGGTGTGGTCGTTCTCGAGCACTCGAGAGCGGCCCTTGCGCAGCTCTTCGACCTTCGCGTCGAAGGCGCCGGAGATGATACCGATGAGGCTAGCCACGACGATGAGACCGCCGATGGTGACCACGAGCATGGCTGCGCGGAATCCGGGGCCTTCGTCACCGCCCATGGTTCCGGGGTCAAGCGTGCGCATGAGGCTCGCCCAGAGCGACTCGCCGAGATCCCACGAGTCCTCCTGGCCCTTGGGCGCAAGCACATCGATGAAGGCGACAATGGTGCCGATGACCAGCACGAAAGCGAAGGTGGCTGCTGCCAGCAGGCCCACGAGTGCGATCGTGCCCTTCGACATGTACCCGTCGAACCAGTAGCGGAACCGCTCTGAGATGCTTGGCTTCTTCACTGAATGATCCTTAGTTCGACTGGATGATGACCGCCACCATAGTGGCATGCATACCCCCTCTATCGGGGTAACGCGACGGCCCTTTCTGCCCCGGTACGATGGCATTTGACGAATTATCAGGGGGAAGAGCACGTGCCGGACTATCCGCCGACCACCCCAGCCGCAGGCTGGTACACCGACCCGGGCGACCCTCGCCAGGAACGCTGGTGGGGCGGAGTGGACTGGACTAGCCACACCCGACCACCGCAGGCCGCCGCGCCGGCTGCTGCACCCGCTTTCACACCCGCTCCTGTCGTTGCCGCCGCCCCCGGGTTTCCCCCAGCTCCCACGCCCGGTTTTGCGCCGGCACCTGCCCCCGCTTTTCCCCCGGCTCCTGCGCCCGGCTTCGCTTCGGCCCCTCCGGCCGGCTTTGCCCCGGCTCCTGCGCCCGGCTTCGCAACCGCGCCCGCACCCGCACCCGCACCCGCACTTGCGGACGTTCCCGGCGGCGGCATCAACCCGTTTGCGGGCCGACTGCCCGAGTCGGTGGGAATCGGATCCGGTTCGACTGGTCCCGCCTACAGCTCAGGGGCAAACGACTTCTCGGCGTTCAACGCCGTTGGCACAAGCCCCTTCACCACGCCACCGGTAGCGTCTCCGGCGCCCAGCGCGTGGAATCAGAGCGGCAGCCAGCTGAGTGGCGCGCGCGCCAGCAACGGCGTAGCGACTGTCGGCCTCATCCTCAGCCTGCTGGGGTTGAACATCTTCGGAATCATCTTCTCTGCCATCGGCCTGAAGAAGGCGCGCCAGTTCGAGTTCGCCGGCGAGGGGGCTGTGGGCCGCACGCGGTCGCGCTGGGGCATGGGACTCGGCGTCACCTCGCTCATTCTCAGCCTTGGCTTGACCGCGGCATACGTGCTCGCCGCGCCACAGATCATCGCTTTCTACCTTGAGCAGACGGGTGCAAGCTCGTCGATCATCGAAACGGATGACGCCCTCGGAGACCCGGATATCACCGGTGTCAACGACGGTACATACGACCGCGCCACCTACGAGCAGTCGATCTTCGCCAGCTACCTCGAAGACGACTATCCGACCCCCGATTCGGTCACCTGCCCGGATGCCGGATCCACGGCTGCGGGCAACACCATCGTCTGCACAATCGTCACCGGAGAGCTCACCGAGACCTGGACAACGCAGTATTTCGAAGACGGCGGCTACTCGACTTCGGTCACGTCGTTCTCGGGATAGCTCCGAGTCGGGTACAGTAAACGACGGTAGATTTTTCTTCGGGAACCCACCACCCGGGGCTGTAGCTTAGTGGTAAAGCCTCTGTCTTCCAAACAGATGATGCGAGTTCGATTCTCGTCAGCCCCTCCGATGCACATACTCCTCCGCCAGGGTACGGCGAGCCCGTTCATGGGAGTCTTTCTCAACGGCGACGTCGGATGTAGCCGCCCTCGCACTGGGGATATGCAACACGCATGCCGACCTTCTACCGTGAGCACCATGAGTGCTCGCCAGCGTCGGCAACTTCGAAGGGTCACCGATTCCGTGTGCCGTCTCGTTGTTGAATTGAACCCGCACACCATTTCACCCTCGCCAGAGAAGCAACGCGAACTGGGCGTTGCAGACGAGACCCTGCTGGTGCGCGTGGGGCCGCACCGCGCACTGACGCTGCACGCGACAGAGTCCGGCGCGTGGGCGATCACCGAGTTCGACTTTCTCGACGGCAGCCTCACCCCCATGCGCGTGTCGGTCACCGATCTGGCCGATGAGCATGTCGCGGGCGCGGTTCTCTCTGCGGCGATTGCAAGCATCGATGAGCAACTGAGCTGGACGGACGACAAGCGCGTGCACGACGAGTTGCGCCCAGCGCTCGGGCGGCACGCGTCGATTCTGCGCCAGCGCCAGATCACCTCGACCGGCAGAGTCATCATCGGCGAGTCTGCCGAAGCGAAGCTCGAGATCGAGGACGCCGTCGGCTAGCGCTGCAGCCAGGCCAGCACGGCGAGCACCCGTCGGTGGTCGGTTCCCGAGTCGTCGAGGCCGAGCTTCTGAAAGATCGATGTCACGTTTTTCTCCACGGCGCCCGTGCCGATAACGAGAGCGGCCGCGATGGCCGCATTCGTGCGCCCCTCGGCCATGAGTGCCATGACCTCGTGTTCACGCGGCGTCAGGCTCGTCAGTGGGTCAGTGCGGCGACCGAGCAGCTGCGAGACGACCTCCGGGTCGAGCACCGTGCCACCGGCAGCGATGCGCGCGATCGCGTCTTCGAGCTGCGCGAGGCTCGCCACTCGGTCCTTGAGCAGGTAGCCGATACCGCCAGAGCCGTCGCTGAGCAGCTCGCGGGCATAGGCCACCTCGACGTACTGCGACAGCAGCAGGATGCCGAGGCCAGGCTGCTGGGCACGGGCCGCGATCGCGGCGCGCACGCCCTCATCCTTGTAGGTGGGAGGCATGCGCACGTCGAGCACCACGAGATCCGGCGTGAGCGCGGGCAGCGCGGCGAGCAGCTCGTCACCGTCGCCGAAGCTTCCGACGACATCGCAGCCGGCCTCGACGAGAACGCGAACGAGCCCTTCGCGCAGCAGCACGGAGTCATCCGCCACTGCCACACGAAGGGTCGTCGAGATCACGCGCCCTAGTCTAGGGAAGCGGAAGGTGCGCCACGACGCTCGTCGGACCACCGGTGGGACTGTCGACGCTGAGCGTGCCGCCGAGACCGCGTAGGCGCTCTTCGAGACCCGCGAGCCCGTGGGCAGGCTTGGCCACCGCACCACCCGATCCGTTGTCGAAGACGGCAACCGTCAGCGACGGCTCGTCGTCGGTCCACACCCGCACCGTTGCCTCGGTCGCGCCGGAGTGCTTCGCCACATTGGCGAGAGCCTCACTGACGACGAAGTAGGCATTGCGCTCGATCTCCTGGGGCAGCGGCGCCGTGCCGAGCTCGTCGACGATCTTGACGGGCACCGTGCTGCGGTCGGCGGCCGACTCAAGCGCGGCGATCAAGCCACGGTCGAGCAGGATCGGCGGCGCGAAACCCCGCGAGAGCGAGCGCAGCTCTTCTAGAGCCTCCTTGGACTGCTCCATGGCCTCGGTGATGAGGCCGCGCGCCTTCTCCGGGTCCGTGTCGAGCTGGCGCTCAGCGGCGGCGAGGTCCATCTGCAGGCGCACCAGGCGCTGCTGCGGCCCGTCGTGGATGTCGCGCTCCAGCCGGCGCAGCGACTGCCCCTCGGCAGAGATGGCGGCTCCACGGCTTGCGGTGACGTCAGCGACCTGCTGGCGCAGTGCATCCGATGCGAAGCTGGAAAGCATGCCGCGCGCAATGAGGTCGTGCAGTACGACGAAGCCACGGCTGATGAACGGAAGGGTGGCAAGGAAGATAAGGCCGACGACACCGTAGACGGTGATTTCTAGGCCAAGCGAGCCCTCGGCCGGGGCGCCGATCAGGTCGAGGATCCACCGGGAGATATCCCAGTCGTTCTCGTCGCGCTCGATGAACGGACCCCAGATGCCATAGCTAATGCCGCCGAGCCCCGTGGCGAGCCAGGTGATGTAGATGCTCCACGTGATCGTCGAGACGATGAAGTTCACGACCATCGTGTAGAGAAGGTAGAGCCAGTAGTGACCGTTGCCGACCGACGCCCGCAGCCAGCCGCCGAAGCCCGGTACGCGCTGCTCCCAGTCGGGTCGGCTGATGGCCGGTCGCCCCGCCCACTCGAGTCGCACCAGCTCGACCGCGCCAAAGAACCGGGCGATGTAGAGGGAGGCCACGACGAGGAATACGCCGAATACCAGCACGATCGTGCTCGCGCCCGACGAGAAGAAGCCGAGGGTCAGCCCGAATGCCGCGATCGCCAAAGGAAGGCTGAGGATGTGAAAGCCGAACTCCCGGGGCACCGAGCGCCACAGTGCAAGGTAGCCGCTGGTGCGGGAGGGAATGTCTGTCGTTGTCATGGTGATCTCCTTGAATGTTCTCACCAGACTCCCGTGTCGCGCTTATCGGGGGTATGACGCGCACACCCGAACCTGAACGGGGGCTAACCCCACGGTTAGCGTTGCCTCAGCTTCGTTGCGGAATCAATCGCGGGGGTAGACAGTTGAATACAACGAGAAAAGGAGTCACACAATGACTGACATCAAGACCGTCCCCCAGAGTTCCATCGACGCTGACACCGTCGCCGGTGTTGCCCAGTTTCTCGGTCCGGTTGTCGTCGACCTGACCGCTCTCGCCGTCGATGGCAAGCAGGCGCACTGGCACGTGCGCGGCGCCAACTTCCAGGCCGTGCACGAGCTGCTCGACTCCGTCGTTGACCACGCGCACGACTACGCCGACACCGCCGCAGAGCGAGTTGTCGCCCTCGGCCTTCCGCTCGATGTGCGCATTCAGACCGTCGGCTCAAAGACCACCACCCCGAAGCTCACCGCTGGATTCCAGCAGTCGGATGCCGTCATCGCCGAGGTCATCGCCTCGATCGACGCGACCCTCGCGACCGTTCGCACCGCTGTCGATGAGCTCGCCGAGCTCGACCCGGTGTCGCAGGATGTCGCCATCGAGATCGCTCGCGGCCTCGAGAAGGACCGCTGGTTTCTCTTCGCACACATCTCGGCGAAGTAGTTTTCACGCGAATGGCCCGCTCCTCGGAGCGGACCATTCGTCGTTAAACGGTGGTCGACTCCCCCAGCTCCAGCCAACGCGTGGTCGCCGGGTCGAGCGCGGCACGCAGCGGCGCCTCTGGCTCGAAGTGGCTCCACCCGCTGCGGTGCACGGGAATCGCGACGTCCGGCTTGAGCAGCGCAAGCGCCTCGACGGCCTGTGCCGCGGTGAAGGTGAAGGGCAGGCGACCGAGGGCCGGCACCTTGGGAAAGGTGACGCCGCCGCAGTGGATGATGGCGACATCCGCCCCCAATGTCGGCAGTGCGGCCCGCAGCTCGTCGGTGAGCACGGTGTCGCCCGAGATCCACACGGTCGGCTCGTTCGGCGCGCTGAGCAGAAACCCGGTGACCTGCGTCACCTGCGGGGTGAGCTTCGGCCCGTGCCGTGCCGGGGTGGCCGTGATCGTCACATCGTCGATGCCCGTGCTCTCGCCGGTCGACAGGCCAACCGCCCCGAGACGTCGTGCAGCCTGCGGGTTGGTCACGACGAATGGAATGCCGGCGATCAGCGCACGGCCGCCCGCGTCGAGGTTGTCGGCGTGGTGGTCATGGCTGATGAGGGCTATGTCTATGCCCTCGAGCTCCACCTCGGGAGACGCGTAGGTGCGGCTCGACTGAAACCAGCTTTTTGGCGCGTACCACGGGCCGAAGCCGTAGGTCTGACCCGGTGCGTCGAGCACCGGATCCGTGATGATGCGCAGGCCGCCGTACTCGAGCAGAACACTTGCCGTGCCGAGATACGTGACCTTCATCATGCCTCCAGGTGGGTGAACCGTCCTGCGAGAATCGTGGCGTAGACAGACATGTCTCGCAACTCATCGGCGTCGGCGACAGACGGATCACTACCCACCACGACGAGGTCAGCCGGCTGCCCGACAGCCACCGTCGATCGCGTGCTCCCTGCCAGCGCGGCTGCGAAGGGGATGCTCTGCTCCGCGTGCCACGGCTCCCGCCCGTCGCGGCTGCGGAACACCGCCGCAGCCATCGTCACCCACGGGTCGATTGGCGCCACCGGGGCGTCGGAGCCGAGGGCGAGCTCGACCCCCGACTCGAGCAGCGAGCGCCAGGCGTACGCGCGGTCGGCACGGTCGGCCCAGTAGTGGTCGGCGACATCCCGATCGTCCATCGCGTGCTCCGGCTGGATGCTGGCCACGACGCCGAGCGCCGCGAACCGCGCGAAGTCGGCGGCCGCCACCAGCTGCGCGTGCTCCACGCGGCCGGGGCAGCCGACCGCGGCGAAGGCGTCGAGGGCGACGGTGTTAGCGGCATCCCCGATGGCGTGGATCGAGGGCTCGATGCCGTTCGCCCAGGCGTGAGCGACCAGACCTACCAGCTCATCCAGCGGCACTTCGAGCAGACCGCGCTCGTGGGTGCCCGGGTAGTCGTGGGCACAGTAAGCGGTGCGGGTGTTGAGCGAACCGTCGGTGAGAATCTTGAAACGCCCCACCGAGAGCAGGTCATCGATTGCTTGCCCGGTGCGCAAGCCGAGCTCGATGGCGCGGTCGAGGTGCTGACGGTAGATGCCGAACTGCACGCGCTGCGAGTCGAAGCCCGCCGCGCGGCGGCGGCGCCAAACGTCGAGCTGCCAGTCCATCTCGAGGTCGACGACACCGACGACGCCGCGCTTCGCGGCCTCGATACCCGCGGCGATAACCGCGGAATCCAACTCGTCGGCGGGCACCTGCACGACTGCGCGGGTCACGGCGAACGCCGGCTCCTCGCGCAGCAGGCCGGTGGGGTGGCCCGCATGGCCATGCTCGGCGAGCGCCGCAGAGTTGAGCCAGACCGCGTGCAGGTCGCCGCTGATCAGCACGACGGGGCGGTCGCCAGAGACCGCGTCGAGGTCGGCAAGGTTGGGGGCGTCGGGCCAGAGTCCGTCGCGAAAGCCGTAGCCGACGAGGCGCGGTGCCTGCGCGATTGCGGCGCCCACCAGCTGGGCGGTGTCGTGCGCGCTGGCTGCGGAAGAGACATCCAGTCGTTGGCGGTTAAGGGCCCACTGGCTGAAATGCACGTGCTCGTCCCAGAGGCCGGGGATGACGTGGGCGCCCTCGAGATCGGTGCCCTCGCCCGCGAACGACCCGATACCGGTGATCAGGCCGTTCTCGATGCGAATGTCGACGAGTGCCCCGTCGACCATCGCGTTACGGAGCAACACGTCGCATCTCGGCAGCAAGCCTCTTCGAGTTATATGGCCCATCGCCCTCGAGCGCCTCGACGATGCGCTCGAACACCTCGGGCTTCTTGTTCTGGCTCAGCTTGAGGCGCGCGTCGAAGCGAGTCACACGCAGGCGCATGCCGACCGTGCCCTTGGCGATGCGGCGGCTGGTGTTCTCGTCGAGCATGATCGTCACCGGATTCGGCATGCGCTTCTCGAAGTGGTCGACCAGCTCGTCGAGCACCCGAAAGTTCTCGTCGTCGCTGAGAATCTCGGGCACACCATAGAGGTGCGCTGTCACGTGGTTCCAGGTCGGAACCAGCTCGTCATTCTCGTACCAGCCGGGCGAGATGTAGCCGTGTGGGCCCTGGATGATGATCAGCATCTCGTGCTGGCCGAGTTCGTGCAGCTTCTCGTCGGGGCGGCCGACGTGGCTGACGATGCTGATGCCCTCTTCGTCTTCCTCGAGCACGACCGGGTAATGGCTCGCGACCAGCCCGGTAGAGGTGTTCGATACGAAGGTCGCCCACGAGTTCTCGCGAATAAGGCGCTTGACCTCGTCTGGGTCGGTGAGCAGGTAACTCGGCGTGTGTCTCATAGCTGATCCTCGTTCATATCTGATCGACCGGGCAGTAGTAGAGCTTGCGGCCAGCGGCCAGCTCCATGACGATCGGGGTGCCGCAGACGCGGCAAGGCTCTCCAGCCCGGTGATAGACCCAGTGCCGGTCGTCACGACTGGCGAGGGCGGCGCGGTACTCGTCAGGGCTGAGACCGTCCATGGTCATCATCTGACCGAGCTGCACGCCAAGCGTGAGCAGCCGCGTCCAGTCGCGCCAGAGGTCGCGCAGGGTCTGCTCTGGCACGAGTCTGCCGGGGGTGTGCGGGTCGAGGCGCGCCCGAAACAGCAACTCTGCACGGTAGACGTTGCCGATGCCGGCGATGACCGACTGGTCCATGAGCAGCAGGCCGATTGCGGTGGGCTTGGTGCGCACCCGGTCGACGAAGCGCTGCTCCCCCACGGCCGGGTCGTCGACGAGCGGATCGGGGCCGAGCCGGTCGATGACCGCCTGCACTTCATCCGACCGCAGCACCTCGCACGCGGTTGGCCCCCGAAGGTCGGCGACCGTCGTGTCGGTGAGCAGCCGCACCCGCACCTGCCCGATCGGCTCCGGCGGAAAGAGCTCGAGCTGCTCCCCCGGCTTCTCGGACTCCGCCATGCGCAGACGCGTCTTGCGCGGTGCCCCGATGGACGAGTTCGACGCCTCGTTGTCGTCAGACACGATGGTGCCGCGCTGGTTGGTCTGGCCGATGCGGCCGTTGGCAGAGGCGATGGTGGCATCCGCGGTCAGCTCGCCGGCGAAGTCCCACGCCCCGTACATACCGAGGTGGATGCGCAGCCAGAGATCGTTGTCGAACTCGAGAAACATCTGCTTGCCAACCGCGCGCGCAAGCAGCAGCTCGTGGCCGCTGATCTGTGCGGCGCCGGCGGCGAAGCGCCCCTGCGGGCTGGATGCCGTCACCACCTTGCCGACGAAGTGCAGCGCGAACTGGCGGGCGATGCGGTGAACGGAATGGCCCTCGGGCATCTAGTCGACCTGGTGTCCGGCGATGGCTCCGGTGGTCTCGTACTCTGCAAGCTGCGCGATACGGCGCGCGTGGCGCTCCTCGTGCGTGAACGGGGTCGCGATGAAGGTGTCGATGAAGTGCTTGGCCTCGTCGACGGTGTGCTGGCGGGCGCCGATCGAGATGACGTTGGCGTCGTTGTGCTCACGGGCGAGCTGTGCGGTCGACTCGTTCCAGACGAGGGCAGCGCGCACGCCGGCGACCTTGTTCGCCGCGATCTGCTCACCGTTTCCGGATCCGCCGAAGACGACGCCGAGGGCCTCGATGCCCGAGTGCTGGTCGATGACGACGGCGTGAGCGGCGTTGATGCAGAACGACGGGTAGTCGTCCAGCGGCTCGTAGGTCTGCGGCCCGTGGTCGATGACCTCGTGACCCTGCGCCCGAAGGTGCTGCTGAAGGTCCTGGCTGAACTCGAGTCCGGCGTGATCCGTGGCGATGTGGATGCGCATGAGTCGATTCTAGAAGAGCGGCACGACCCTAGAATCCGAGGTCGCTACAGCGCCCCTCTTCCACCTCGGTGTCGCTGGTGATGACGAGTTCGAGCCCCGACGAAGACCGTGCCTCGACGCAGAAGGACTCAACGGAGTCGTCGGGGATGATGTACGTCAGGTCATCGGTCTCGTCGCTGCGAGTGAAGCCGTACGCGCTGAGGTCGGCCGCGTCGACGCCGTCGAAGCTGCCCGTCTCGACGAAGTAGGCGATCAGGGCGGTCTTCGTGTTGCTGAGGTCCGTGCTGACCTGGGTGTCGGGGTCGCTCACTCCGCAGCCATCGGCCTCGTCAGAACCACAGTCGGGCTCTGGCTCTGGCTCGGGCTCAGAGGGCTCGTCGCTCTCATCGAGTTCGTCTTCGTACTCGGTGATCAGCCATGCACCCTTCTGCCGCTCGAGGCGGTAGGTCACCGTGCCAGAGAACTCCTCGCCGTCGACCTCCCAGCTCTCGGCGGTGTCGACACGGGCGCGGTCACCGGTAACGCGAACGGAAAGCACGTCGACATCGAAGGTGTAGTCGCCGTCGTCGTCGAAGAACTTCTCCGTGTTCTGCTCCCACGCGTCGCACTCATAGCCGTCGGGCTCATAGAGCTCGTCGAGCAGGTCTTCCGACGTGACCGACTCAAGGAGGTCGCAGTCGATCTCTTCAAAGGCAGTGTCGAAGTCGCGCACCGCCTGCTCGACCGCCTCGAGGTCGGCCTCCTTCTGGCTGGCTGTTGTCAGCACCACTCCGATGCCGACACCGACGGCAAGCAGCAGAAGGGCGCCGATGCTGCCAACAAACCAGGGCCAGACGGGCCGTTTTCGCACGGTGGTGCCCGGCAGGCTCATACTCACTGCTCGCCGTAGGCGGTGACCAGCCACTGACCGCCGTCGCGCTCGAGCAGGTAGCTGTAGTCGCGGGCATCCTCGTCGCCGAAGGCCTCCTCGGTCGAGACGGTGACCGTCTCGCCGCGCTTGCGGCTGCCGGTGATCGCGACGGAGTAGACGTAGTCGCTGCCATCGCTGAGCACCGCGGCAGCGGCCTCGAAGGCGTCGCAGTCATAGTCGGTGTCAAGAATTTCGTCGCGGGCATCCGCCGTGGTTGCCGCCTCGAAGGCGTCGCAGTCGGCGTTTTCGAACGCAGAGTCGAGATCGCGCACCACCTGCTCTGCCGCGGCGAGGTCGCTGCTGTCGAAGGTGCGAGCCGCAAGGTCACTGGCAGCGAAGACCGCGGCGACGAGACCAATCGACACCACGACGACGAGGGTGATGATGCCGGCGAGCATCGGCGCCCGCGAGGGCGGCGGCGCGGCAACAGTGAGCGGAAACACCAGCTGCGGCGGGGCAGCCGGCTGGTTCGGAGGCTCGATGCCGGTGGGAAGGCTCACGCTGCCAGCGTACAGGCGGTGGCTGCGCGGCTAGGGTTGAGCTACCGCAGAAACAGCACATCAGAGCAGGAGAAACGCGTGCCCGGAGAGAACCTCACCCGCATCGAAGCCCAGCAGCGCAAGGCGCTCATCAGCGTGTCGAGTTACCAGGTCGCTCTCGACCTGACGACCGGGCCGACGACCTTCCGCTCGGCGACCACCGTGACGTTCACCGCGAAGGATGGCGCCGCCACCTTCATCGACGCCCTCACCGAGACGGTGCACAGCGTCACCCTCAACGGAGCCGCCCTCGACCTCGCGGTAGCCGACGGCACCCGTATTCAGCTCGACGGCCTCGCTGCTGAGAATGTGCTCGAGGTGGTTGCCGACTTCGCCTACACAAACACGGGCGAGGGCCTGCACCGCTTCGTCGACCCGGTCGATGGCGAGGTCTACCTCTACTCGCAGTTCGAGGTTCCTGACTCGCGCCGCGTCTTCGCGGTGTTCGAACAGCCCGACCTCAAGGCGACTTTTCAGTTCACCGTGACCGCGCCCGCCCGCTGGGAGGTCGTCAGCAACGAGACCACCCCAGAGCCGACCGTAAACGGCGAGAACGCCACGTGGGTCTTCGCCCCAACCCCGATTCTCTCGAGCTACATCACCGCGATCGTCGCGGGCCCGTACGCCGTCGTGCGCTCCGAACTCACCACCCGCGGCGGCCGCACCGTGCCGCTCGGCATCTTCTCGCGCAAGTCGCTCAGCCAGTACCTCGACGCGGACTACATCTTCGAGAAGACCCGCCAGGGCTTCGCCTACTACGAGGAGAAGTTTCAGTACGACTACCCCTTCACCAAGTACGACCAGCTCTTCGTTCCCGAGTTCAACGCGGGTGCAATGGAGAACGCGGGCGCCGTCACCTTTACAGAGACCTACGTTTTTCGCAGCAAGGTGACCGACGCCATCAAGGAGCGCCGCGTCGTCACGATCCTGCACGAGCTCGCCCACATGTGGTTCGGCGACCTGGTCACCATGAAGTGGTGGAACGACCTCTGGCTCAACGAGAGCTTCGCCGAATGGGCCTCGACCATCGCGACCGCCGAGGCCACCGAATGGACAGAGGCGTGGACCACTTTCCAGGCCATGGAGAAGAGCTGGGCCTACCGCCAGGACCAGCTGCCCTCGACGCACCCCGTCGTCGCCACCATCGACGACCTCGAAGACGTGCAGGTCAACTTCGACGGCATCACCTACGCCAAGGGCGGATCGGTTCTCAAGCAGCTCGTCGCCTGGGTCGGCATCGACGCCTTCTTCGCCGGTGTGGCCGCGTACTTCCAGAAGCACGCCTACGGCAACACCGAGCTCAGCGACCTGCTCACAGAGCTCGAGAAGACTAGCGGACGGGCGCTCGGAGAGTGGTCGAAGCTCTGGCTTGAGACCGCGGGCGTCAACACGCTGCGGCCTGTGATTTCGACGGATGCCGACGGCGTGATCACCGACTTCGTCGTCACGCAGGAGGCAGCGGCCGACTACCCCACGATTCGCCCGCACAGGCTGGCGATTGGCTTCTACAACCTG
>Ga0247814_10000144_pt1 | contig 67594 bp, 46 predicted proteins | sample UWRJL179409R1_FD_179947 | JGI IMG/M metagenome (GOLD analysis project Ga0247814, IMG submission 179947) | Plant litter microbial communities from Arlington Agricultural Research Station in Wisconsin, United States - UWRJ-L179-409R-1 | ecosystem: Environmental > Terrestrial > Plant litter >... | reverse complement strand
TCACACAAAAATTAGTTAAGGAATAATTCATTGTATTGAAATAAAAAAACCGGCCTCTTTAAGCCGGTTTTTTGTTTGATGTAGTTTATCAGAACACTATTTTCCTGGTTACGGTTTGTCCGTTTTCCATTTGTATCTTAATTACCAGTGCCTGTTGGTTTACATTTAAGCCCTTGATCGAATATTCTTTGCTATCCACCGTATTTTCATTAAAAAGTTCCCTGCCTAATATATCGTATACTTTCAGGCTGTTCATTTTCGCAGATGCCTTAACTTTAATCTCTCCGGCATTAGAGATTACTGTCACTGTATTTACAGTTTGGAAACTTCCTGTCCCTAAGTTATTATCTGTATATCTCAAAACGAAACGATCATCGAAGCTACCTCTTTCTGTTGCAAAAGAATAAGGCGATTCTTTCAGATTGTGGATAATATTTAACATTTTATCTTCAATGTAAACCGGAGTGTTACCATCATTCAATCGCTTTTCGGTTTTATCAATACTCATCGTTAGCGTTCCAACATATTTACTTGTATAGCCTAATTGCACTTTATCGGAGTCCTCAAAAGCAGGACGCGCCTGAATTCTGTACTGTTCATCATCAATCAAAGAGTAAAAATTTAGGGCGTTGTTACTCTTGATTGCAGAGCCATCATAACCTGGGTCAACACCTAAAGTTGCTTTGCTGCTGTAGGCAATAAGCTGCTGGCAGAAGAGTCCGCTGTCATTTTGAAGGTTGATCCATATTTTGTCCATCTCATCATTGGCATCTTCCTGTTCCTGCGCATTTCTATAAAAAACCGAAGTAAAATTCCTTGCCCGCATCGCATTGGTAAAAATCACACTTGTACCGGCTGTAGCTTCAACAAAAAATCCTTGTTCAGATGGAATGTAGCGGTTAGGCGGAATGCTCAAAGAGTTGCTTGGGTTTCCTGTCGCAGTACCACCTACCAATGTAAGCAACGCATAATCGTCAGAGCTGAAGTCATACATGCCTGGTCCGGGATTGCTTGCCGAAATATCCCATTTGTGTGTCCAGAAATACAATGTTCCTGTTGTAGACCCGAGATTTGCAGGAATGAAAAGGTTAGCATCAATTTCTGAGGCATATGGATTACCAATCAGGTTATAATCACCGCTTGTCGGACTAATTTTTAAAGGAACTGTTATTGTGCCGTTGTGAATTGGCCCGGTAAAATCGACAGTGGCGGTTGTTGGGAATGAACCAGCTGTTGGCGTCATTACGATATAGCCAACACCTTCATCCATTTTTCCGAGTGTTCCGGTATTGGTCCATGCCCAAGGCGCAGAATCATCAAAACCGTCAGCCGGTGCTACGCCGGTTTCATAAGTAATAAGATCCTCGAACTGTGTCGCATCAAACGAAAAGGCATAGTCCGTTCTCCAAGAGCCAAAAACCGACCCCATCGTTTCATCTGCCACCGGAGATGCCCAATATACATAATCATATTTCTCATAAGAAGAAGTCGTACGGTATATGGTAGCATCGCCTGTATTGATTGCACCACTATCTTTTTGGATGATAGATCCGCCACTGTTCCTAATCAGAGTTCCATTATTGTTAATTTTTCCTTCAATCTCAAAGTATTTGTAAGGCACTGTTCCTCTGTCGACAGTTAATGTGGCTCCGGAATTGATCTGGCATTCACAAGCAGAGATTGATCCATTTATCGCAGTGTTATAATCGGCATTAATAATGGCTTTAGTGGTACTCGTTGGTGTTCCTCCAACCCATGTCGGACCTCCATTCCATATCGAAGCAGACGCAATCTGGCCTTCTATTTTAATATTATCGATAGCGTACATTTCGTCATCCCTGTCTATTTCTATACTGATTCGTACCAGCAGGCTGCTAACACTTGGAAGGTTTCTAATATTAATTGTAGAAATTCCTGCTGTTCCCGTGTATTCAATACCTCCGGGAGTTACACTGTATCTTGTACCGGCATTTAATCCGGCATAATAAGTTGTGAACTGACCGGTTGTCGCAAAATCCCAGCGTGAATTGTTATTTCCTGCCAAAACAGCTTCCGAAGACCAGTTAGCACCACCATCGATACTGGTTTCCACATACACCACGTCATTAACATCCAATCCCTGAGAGTTTGTTATCCTAAAAGCCGCAACCCTCAATGACATGTTGACATTGCTGTATGAAGCCGTATTCACTGCTGCTAAAGAAATTACTGTTTTTTCATAAGGAGTTCCTGATCCTACGCCTTTCATCTGAAAAGATTTTGCATCTAAGAATGCATCTTTAAGCGTCGAGCCGTTATTAAGTTGCCCGCCAGTGATAGCGATTGTTGCATCTGTTGCATACGTATAATCCCAATTTGGCGAAGCCGGAGTGTCTTCAAAATTCTGAAGCGCGATAGTCTGTACGCTTGCAAAACCGCAGGCATTAAAGTTTTCTCCGATACCTGATATTGCAAAAGTATAAACCGGGTCTATATTATCCGGGTCAGTCAGTGCCTGATCTTCATAGGAACGAAAAGTCACCGTCGCGTTTTTAGTCCCAATAGACGTAGGCGTAAAATTAATTGTAAACGATGTAAAGCCACCACCTGAAGCAGATGAAGGATTTGCGGCAACACTAAACATTGCTGCATCGGCACCGCTGATTACGATATTTGAGAAATAACGTGTAGCCACTCCCGCAAAATTACCAATTACAAATGTATTTTGTTTTAATCCGGTTGTAATGGCCACACCTCCGAAATTAGTAAGGTTGCTGGACAGCGTAGTGGTAGATCCGTTTATGACATCATTATTATTTCCGTACACATAAATATTATTGACGCCATCGGCATTACCGCTGATATTGAAGTTGTACGGATTTTCATTGGAATCGTCATTATCAATAATTACTGTAGCAACCTTAGATCCGGGAGCAGTCGGGTTAAAGGTAATTTGGAAAGTGAGCGAAGCGCCGCCGGCAATTGTGGCTGCTGAAGGCTGTGCGGTAACCGTAAACATGGATGCGTTTGCGCCTGATATTTTAACCCGTGGCGTTCCCGTAAGGGTCAATGTTCCCGAACCTAAACTTTCAATTGTAAATGTACGCACTACTGTAGTTACACCTACAGTGGCTACGCCAAATGCAGTATGGTTGGTTCCCATAGGATAAATACTGTTATCCGGGATGCTGCTGCCGTTTCCTTTGACATTTATTTCAATGGAAGATATCACATCGGCAGTACCACGAATCACAAAATCATACGGATTTTCATTCGGGTCATCATTCGCTATTGTCAATGTCGTCTGTTTTGTTCCTGCAGGAGCACTCGGATTGAATGTCACCGTAAAGTCTACAGATGCACCAACTGCTACAGTTCTGGGCAATGTGATTCCTGATACTACAAAATTTGTATTATCACCGCCAACCATTGTTATTGAACTGACGTTAAGGATAGCGTTTCCGGAATTAGTAATCCTGAATTGTTTTGCCTGTCCGGGCTGGCCAACAGTTATTGTCCCAAAGAGTGTATTATTAGTTCCCTGTGGCGTCGTATCGCCGTCTGGAATTGTTGGATTGGATCCTACGATTCCCCTGACTGTAATCTCAGGGTTATTGGGTGTGTTGCAACTTGTAGAACGAATGGTAGCAGCAGTTCTGTAATTGATGGTGGCTGCCACGCTTAAATATGAATTAAAAGGAATTATTGAAAAATAATATGTCGTTCCGTTATCGAGTCCGAGAATCGCATAAGTTGTATCGGTTCCTGAAACCGAAGTATACCCCGCGACAACGCCATTGCCTAAAGTAGCTCCGGCGGCGTAAATAGTCCCATCTGCCGGAACTCCGGTTGGAGTAGCGACGGTACTCATTAAAATCACATATCCTACTGCCGAACCTAAAGTATTGGCAGCCGGAAAAGCCAATTGCAATGAAGAAGCACCAGTCTGGCTGCAAACTAACGTTCCTGCACCGGGATGCGTGGTTGGCTCTGTAGACAAAGTATAAAAGTCTACACTGACCGGTGAGATAGTATTGTAGCAACTCGCCGTATTATAAGAATAAACTGTAGCCGTATATTGTGTTCCGGGCGTTAATCCTGTAATTCCGGTTACTGTCGTACCACTTCCGGTATAAAACACCCTATTATTCGTGTTGATTTGTGCGGCTGTAGTCCATACAGTTGTTGGTAGATATACCGTACCATCAACCGGAACAGCAGCAGCCGTCGCGGTTGGGCGAATAACGATCACTGAACCTGATGCAGAAGCAGCATTGGCCCAGGACAAGTCAAGACCTGTGGTATTGACATTTGCCGTTGCAAGTGCCGAGGACTGGTTGACCGGATCCGAACATGGGCCAACAGGCGTTACAGTCCAGTTTACAGTCACATCATCAATTGCCATACCGTGATCGGATCCGGTATTGTCCGGGTCATCCCATTTGATCATGATATAACTGTTATCGGCAAGACTAAGTGATGGCAACGTGACCGCGCTAAATACCGTTCGGTTAGCTGTGGCATTACCATTGATTGCAATACCTGAAGAACTTGTATTTTGGGGACTTGAAAAATTTAAAGCCGTAACTGCTGTCCAGCCTGCAGGGTTTCCCGCATCCAAAGAAGTAATTGCTGAACCTGATACTTTATACCATACTGTAAGCACATCTACAGGCGAAGTCTTTGCATCCCTCCATTGCTCTCCAGTATAGGCTACTGTCATGTTTGTAATCGTATTTCCTGATGTGTTTCGCAACAGCAATCCATGCGCCATATCATCTGGTGTACCAGATCCTATCGTCCCCAAAGCCCTGTCTGAAGCCGAAGCACTTCCAAAACTGTACAATGCTCCAGCATTTGAACTTCCCGTTCCTACTACATATGTACCTGCTCCTGCTCCTGTTCTCTGTGAATACCAGCTTGCAATAGTTGTGTTATCCGCCCAAGCTGGAGTAGCTGCTGGAGTACTTGAAAGTGTATTAAAATCCTGCGAATAGCTTCCCGTTGTGGTCATAGTAACCTGAGCATTTACAGCAAAGACAAATAAGAAACAAAATATTGTAAATTTAAGTTTCATATTCAAAGTTCTAATATGAGTAAAATTCATGTGGGACGTTTTAAAAATAAAAAAATTGAACCTACAAATTTATAGCTAATCTTCTTTATTTCAATATTTTTGCATTACTAAATTATTAACAAATCCGCAGCATTCCTTCGGTATTTTATCATGCGTAAACCATATACTATTCAGGAAGTTAGACAAAAAATGGAGCATTATTGCGCTTATCAGGAGCGCTGCCATGACGAAGCCATCCGGAAAATGCGTGAAATGGCAGTGCTTCCCAATGATACCGACGCAATCATGGTGCATCTCATCGAACAAAACTTCATCAATGAAGAGCGGTTTGCACGCAGTTTTGCAAGAGGAAAGCACCGGATCAAACATTGGGGGAAATCCCGAATTATTAACGAATTAAAATGCAGAAATATCTCACAATACAATATCACTGCTGCTCTAAAAGAGATTTCTGCTGAGGAATATGCCGCGACTTTCCACCAACTTGCTGAACGCCATTGGGAAACTATGACGGAAAAAAACAATCTCAAGAAGCAGAAAAAATTCTGTGATTTTTTACTACGGAAAGGTTTTGAAAGTCATCTGGTTTATGAAAAATTCAAAGCGCTTGAGAATAATTGAACATTTTATTGGTTCCAAAAACCTGATTTTATTCTTACACTTTCCTATCAATTTCATCCCCGAAAAACACGATAACGTTTTCGTAAACTCCCATTTTACTGGTACCAACGCTTGTTGTCGCTTAAACTCGCCTTTAATCGAAAAAGTGCCGGATTACAAAAAACTACCCATTGTTGTATGTACATTTGCACGCTGAAACAAAGATCTTAAAGCACATTACGTTCATGTTTAGCCAATTAGATTCTTTGTTTAGTCATCGTTGAACTGCATTATTCTTTGATTTGTTGTTAGATTTATCCTACAATTTGTAAAAATCTAATTATAAATGACAAATAACCGTAAAGCGCTGATTTTTAATAAAATAAACACTAAAATAACTAACGAAATCGAAATATTTGTTTGTAGGAAATAAAATATAGTTTACAAATATTTGTGCATTTCAACGATAATAATATACATTTGGTCGATTATTTAATTGATTTGACCAATTTTAAAACTGTAAATAAAATAGCATCGTAAATCAGTTTCATAATGAAATTTAACAATACCAACATGAAAAAAATTATACTTGTAGCATTGCTTCTTCCTTTTTTTGGTTTTGCCCAATTATCGGGAACATATCTGGTTGGTTCTGGTCAAGCCGCACCTTTTGATAATCTGCCTAATGCGATAGCACGAATCCAGAGCGTTGGTGTTTCAGGTCCTGTAACATTTAGCCTTACCAGCGATGTTACCACTTCGGGCGCTATGGTTTTTACCGGAATTTCAGGATCCAGTACCACCAATACTTTAACGATCAAACCAGCAGCAACAAAAACAATTACCATTTCAGCTAATAATGTTAATAGTTATACCGGAGTTCCGGGTGTTTTCATCTTTAATGGCGTAAGTAACGTTATTCTTGACGGTAGCAATACAATCAACGGGACAACCCGAAATATGACCATCAATAACAATAACAATATTAATTATTGTGGAATTAGTGCCGTATTTATTGCCAGCAATGGTTCGACCGGTTCTAATAATATTACCGTAAAAAATACCATCCTTAAGACAACAAACAGAAATCAGGATGGCTTGTGGTGCCTCGGCGTATATTCCGGAAACTATTCGGTAACAGGAAACAACGGATTGAGTGCAGCCAATGCAACGGCGGCCAATTCAAATACGACCATTACCAATAATCAGTTTGTAAATGTTAGGCAAGGTATTTTTATCAACAGCAGCGCTACTACTTCACTAAAATCGAGCAATGTTTCAATTACCGGTAATTCGATTGGATCTACAGTGTCAGCAGAAAAACCTTCATTAGGACTTAATCTGATTAACATCTCTAATTTTACAGTACAGAGTAATACTTTTTCCGGCATTCAGAACAGCAACAGCGGTGATCCTTACACAAACGTAATGATTGTAGACAATTGCAACGACTATAGCATCCGCCTGAATACGATAACCAATTTCAGCCATACGATTAACCACATGATTGGCGCTGCGATCTTTCTTAAAGGAGATGCCAACGTGAACGGAAAAATTCTGGAAAACACTATCCAGAACATTAAAAATACAGGTGGCGGAATTGTACGCGCTATCGATATTGACCTCAATAGTTCTGTTAACACCAACTTATTGATTGCCAACAACTTTATCAGTGACGTTACTTCATCCGGAACAACAACCAATAATGGAAACGGGATACTGATCCGTAAAGGAAAAGACATTAATATTTACCACAACACTATTGCATTGAATACCAATCAGAGCAATACTTCTGCCGCACTTTGTATCAATGGCGGTTCTGATTTGGATATTATCAATAATATTTTTACCAATACCAGTTCTTCCGGAACGCCATACGGTGTTTATGCTACAGTTGCCAATACAGCATTTACCAATATCAATTATAATAATTATTACGCAACAAATATTGGTTATTTGGGAGGCAATAAAACAAATTTGGCAGCATGGCAGGCCGCAACAGGTAAAGATGCCAAATCTTTAAATGAATTGCCTGCGTTTGTTTCCAGTACCGACTTGCACCTTACGACTGCTAATTGCGCACTCAATGGAAAAGGAACGCCAATAGCTGCTATCACTATTGATATCGATAATGAAACCAGAAGTACAACTACACCTGACATCGGCGCGGATGAATTCAATTCTGTAAAATGCTGCAACACGACTACATGGGGCGTGAGCGGATGGAGCAATGGTGCCCCGACGGCTTCTGTGAAAGCAATCATCAACAGTAATTACAGCACCAATACTGCCGACATCAACACTTGTGAGCTGCTCGTCAATACCGGATTTACTTTAACCATCACAGCCAACCACTATGTAAAGGTTGAAAATAACGTGACTGTTAACGGAAACCTGACCGTAGAAAACAACGGTAGCCTTGTACAGGTAGATGATACGGCAACAAGTACGGGAAGTATCGTTGTGAAAAGGAAAACCACGAGAATGAAATTGTACGACTTTACCTATTGGTCTTCACCTGTTAAAGGAATGACATTATACCAGTTATCTCCAAATACATTGAGCGATAAGTATTTTAGCTTCAATCCTTTAACCAATAATTATGTTTTGTCTAATTATGGCGTTGACACCATGCTTCCTGCAGTAGGTTATCTTGTTCGGGCACCGCAAGGATGGAGCGCTACCAACAGCACCGAAGGCGTATATGAAGGTATCTTCACCGGAGTTCCAAATACCGGAATTATTCCTGTAACCATACAAAAAGGCGCAGGTACGTATAATCTTATCGGAAACCCATATCCTTGTGCTATTGACATTGATGCTTTTATTACAGATAACACCAATAAAGGCCTTGTAAACGGAATGATCGCGCTTTGGACGCACAATACTGCAATCAGTTCAGCAACTCCGGGCAACTCCATTTACAATTACAGCAGCGATGATTATGCAAAATATACGCTGACTGGTGGTATAAAAACTGTTTCAGCTGCTTTCCCCGGCGGAGTGGTACCAGACGGAAAAGTTGCTTCCGGACAGGCATTCTTCATCGAAGCCAAAACTTCCCTTAGTAATGGAACTTATACTGCTAATTTCAATAACAGTATGAGAATTACAGGAAATAACGCCGGTTTTTACAGAACACAGCCCGGTCATAATCCGGTACACAATACCATTGAAAAAAACCGCCTTTGGGTACATATGTCAAATGATCAGGGTGCCTATAACGAAACGCTCTTAGGATACGTGACCGGTGCTACAAATGACTATGATAATTTATATGATGGGAAAACTTTTGAAGCCGGAAATGTACTTTCGTTATATACACTTGTAGGCACAGATCGCTATTGTATTCAGGGAAGAGCATTGCCCTTTAATGAAAATGAAAGCATTCCATTAGGCTATAGTACAACACTTGCAGGAACATTTAGCATTGGCATTGAAAATTTAGACGGATTTTTCCACGACCAGCAAGTATTTCTTTTTGATAAGCTTGACGGGACTTACCACAATCTAAAAGAAGGCTCGTACCCTTTCGTAACCGCTACAGGAATATACAACGACCGATTCGAACTTCGTTTCACATCCGCATTACTTGGTACCGAGCCAATAAAAGACATTGCCGATTCATTAATTATCTATACCGCAAAACAGGAAATTAATTTCAGCGCAAAGGCGACCATCAAATCTATTGAAATTTACGACCTCTCGGGCAGAATCATCTTCATGGGCAACAATATCGATGCGGTGACCTACAAAATTGCAGACCTTAACATTCACTCACAAGTAGTAATTGCCAAGATAAAACTCAATGACAATACTGTTGTAGCCAGAAAAGTATTGCTGAACTAAACAATAAAAACAAAAGAAACACCCGCATTCAGAAATGATTTGCGGGTTTTTTTATGGTTTGGATAATAAGATACTCACCGCATTTCCGCCAAAACCTACGGCATTTACCAGAACCTTTTTTATAGCCGGTCTTTCTTTTTGCGCTTCCGCGAAAGGAACGCTGAAGAATTCCTGGTACCGGATCATCAGCAATGCCATTTCAATATTGAGCATTCCCGAAGCACCAAAAGTATGTCCGATTTTCCATTTGTTGGTCGTCAGCATCGGCAATTGCTTTCCGAAGATTTTACCGATGGCTTTGTATTCGCTCAAATCTCCGGTTCGTGTTCCGGGCGCATGCATAACAACGGCATCGACTTCATTTAAATCAACGTCCTTTAATGCCATCGCCATCGATTTTACAAAACAATCCGCTTCCGCAGAAATGGACGTGCTGTGTTCGAGCAGTTCGGTCGCATAACCGATTCCTTCAATGTAAGCTAATGCCCGATCACTTTTACCGGTTTCAAGGCAGCATACAGCGGCGCCTTCTCCTAAAATCATTGTGTTCTGTGTTTTTTCAAGATCGAAGGCACGACATGGAAACTCGCCGCTTTCTTTCGAATAGATTTTTAATGCCTGCATCTGCGCAATCGTAAATGGCGTCAAAGGTGCTTCACTACCGCCAACGAGAAATTTATCGGCCATTCCGGCACGCAGCCAGGCCACGCCATTCAATACCGCATGCAACGCTGTTGAGCAGGTAATGGAATGGGAAATTTCGGGTCCGCTGCTTTGCAGATCATGCGCAACCCATGACGAAATATTGCCCAAAGTAGTTGTAGGAGAAGCCAGTGTTTGCGCTTTATCTGTTTGTATAAAATCGAGGTGGTGCTTTTCGAAAAGACCAGTGGCACCGCGGGAAGAACCAAGGTTGATTCCAAACACTGAATTTTGATTCCATCCTGCTTGCTTTATTGCCATTCTTGACGCAGCAATAGCATACAACACAGAATTATCAAGTGATTTGTATTTGGAATCGGATGCTTTTAATGTTTCGATGATAGCCGTGGATTCCGCGCTGAGTGCCGCAACTAATATTTGTTGTGCGCCAAAATCCTTTGGTGACAAAAAATGCTTCGGACTCCGATAATTGTCAAAAATCTCAGCAGGATTGTTTCCTAACGGAGAAATAGATGCAATGGCAGTTATGGAGATGGTTTCAGGCACGGTTTGTTTTCTAAATGATACTTCAATGGAGTTGCAGATTCTAGCCCCGATAGTAGCGGCATCCTTTGCCTGCTTTCTTTAAGCAGGCAAAGATAAAGCGGATAGCGGGAATGGCTTCAAAATTACACTATTTCCAGTGCTTTTTCGACTACTTTATATACTTTTTCCAATTGTTCAGTGGTCATAATGTAAGGCGGCAAAATGTAAACAATATTGCCTACAGGACGCAGGATGACACCGTTTTCTATGAAGAAGTCATACAGTTTGTTGCGTAAGTTGCCATAATAGTCTTCGGTGCTGTCGGTCCTGATTTCAAGCGCAAAGATAACGCCGAGTACGCGTGTTGTGCTGACTTTTGGATGGTTCCCGATTTGCTTTTTAAACTCAAGATGACTCAGATTGATTCGGGCAATATTGTCCTGCATGGCTGTTGTCTGCAGCAATTCCAGACTCGCAAGTGCTGCCGCGCAACCTGTAGGATTTGCGGTAAAAGTATGTCCGTGAAATAAGGCCTTATTGATATCATCGCTGTAGAAACCTTCAAACAATTGCTGTGTAAATGTGGTGATTGCCATTGGAATTGTGCCGCCTGTCAGGGCTTTTGACAGACAGATCATGTCGGGTTGGGATTTCAGGTAATCGCAGGCAAAGTTTTTTCCCGTTTTGCCAAAGCCTGTCATAACCTCGTCGGCAATCGTGAGAACTCCGTTTTCTTTACAAATTTCCAGCAGTTGGTCTAAAGGTTCCGCTTCATACATCACCATTCCGGCGGCACCCTGAACCAGCGGCTCAAAGATAAATCCGGCAACGGGATTGTTTTTTATAGCATGGCGAAGGGCTTCAAAGCTGGCTTTCTCCTGCCCTTTAACGGGAACCGGAATGCGTACCACATCGATAAACATGCCTTTAAAAGCCTGTGTATAGAATGAGATTCCGCTTGCTGCCATTGCCGCGAAAGTATCGCCATGAAAGGCATTTTCAAATGCGATTATAGTAGTTTTCTTTTCGCCTTTGTTGTAGAAATACTGTAAGGCAACTTTAATGGCGACTTCAACCGCGGTCGAGCCATTATCGGAAAAGAAGATTTTCTTTTGATTATTGGGCAATATCGCAAGCAATTTTTCAGCAAGCTGTATGGCCGGTTCATGCGTAAATCCGCCAAAAAGCACGTGTTCTAAAGTGGTCAGCTGTTTGTAAATGGCATCGGCAATAAAACGATTGCTGTGCCCGAAAGGATTGACCCACCATGAAGCGATGGCATCTATATATTCTTTGTCATGCTCATCCCAAAGCAAAGCACCTTCGCCTTTTTTAATGGCAATAGGAAGTGCCGCGGTTTTATGTTGCGTGTACGGATGCCACAAATGTTGGCGGTCTCTTTCGGTAAAATTCATATTAATTGATTTGCAATAATTTTTCACGGAAATCTGCTGCATATTCCAGTATGACATTCTTATCAAAATAGGGTTCGTTTTCAATTCTGCCTAAATTGTTAATTCCTGTTTTTTGAAGGATGATTGCTTCTGTCGGCGGGTTTTCATTTCCATTAAAAACAATACCGGCAATGGGAATATTCCTGTTTTTCAACGCTTCGATGGTGAGTAATGTGTGATTGATACTTCCGAGATAATGCCTTGACACTACAATTACTTTGTAATCATTTTGGATCAGGTCGATGATGGTATCATTATCATTCAGCGGAACAAAAACACCGCCTGCGCCTTCAATGACAAGGTGGTTTTTTGTCTTTGGCTCAGCTATATTCTTTAAGTCGATTGTAATTCCGTCTAATTGTGCTGCCAGATGCGGACTCGCAGGTGTTTGCAGCGCATAGCTGTTGGAATGGATGATTGTTTTTTCATTTGAGATAATGGATTGTATAGTATGGCTGTCGGATTGGGAAAGGTCTCCGGCCTGAATGGGTTTCCAATAATCGGCTTGCAGCGCTTCGGTAATGATTGCCGAAACAACTGTCTTACCTACATCGGTTCCAATTCCTGTGATAAATAATTTCATAATGCTTTGTTGGTCAAACAAAGATACGCAACAATCCTACATCCGGGAGTTGTTTGAGATTGATTTGCAACTTCTCTGACTTTACTATGTTTTTTTAGAAAATGTGCCGTTTATAATTATTAAATTTGTTAAAGACCAATTATTAAACGACATGAATACGGAAAAAATACCTCCTTACATCAAAGCTGTTTATATTTCACTGCTTATCATCATTATTATATTTTTTATGATTATGGCCAAGCCGATACTTGTTCCACTAATGGTTTCCGGTTATATCGCGATGGTGATGACTCCTTTGTGCAATCGTCTGGAGCGCTATAAAATCCCGCGGTCACTGAGTGCTTTTATTGCTTTGCTTTTGTGTTCGGTATTTATTTTTGGCATCGGCTATTTCATTATCACACAATTACAAAACTTCGTGGTTGACCTGCAAGGCGGTTTTGAGAAGAACATCAATCATTTTGCAGTAAATATCAATCGTTCTGTATTTGATTTTTGTGGTGTGGATTTAGGAATGAAGTACGGATTTGAAATTGAAAAACTGATTGCTTTCATCAACTCCGGAAACACTAATATCCGTGAAATGCTGATGATGACTCTTGGTACACTAACCGACTTATTATTGCTTCCTGTATTCATTTTTTTCCTATTGATCTACCGTGACCATCTTGCTGTTTTTATCACCAAGGTTTTCCAGAAGCAACGCAACAAAATCCTGATGGCAAACATTACCGAAATTCGCCAAATCGTACATGCTTATCTTGCCGGTGCCGGAAAAGTGATGCTCATATTAGGAATTGTCAATACGCTTGTCCTTTTTGCACTCGGAATCAAACACGCGATCTTTTTTGGGATGCTTGCCGGTATGCTCAATATTATTCCTTATCTGGGTCCGTTTATTGGTGCTACACTGCCATTTTTCTTTGCTTTACTTACAAAAGACAGTTTGTTCTATCCTTTTGCAATCGTAATTGCCTTTACGCTGATTCAGTTTTTAGAAAGCAGTTGGCTGACGCCAAAGATTACCGGTGCCAATGTAAACCTCAATGCTTTTGTTACTTTTCTTGGATTACTGATTGGAGCGGCAATATGGGGAATTGTTGGCATGATCCTCATTATACCAACCATCGCAATCCTTAAAAAACTGTTTGAGTTTAGTCCGGAAACAGAACCTTACGCTTACTTATTTGGCGAAGAGAACCAGCGGTGGTTTTCTAAAAAAAATTAAAAGACCAATGCTGCCAAAGCCTGAATCACTTGTGCGATTTCTGCTTCAGAATTATAGCTGTGAATACAAAAACGCAATCTTTCCTGTCCTTCGGGTACTGTTGGTGATAAGATCGGTCTGACATCAAAACCTTTTTGTTGCAACTGCGCGGCAATTACCCGTACTTTTTCGTTTCCTGGAATAATGGCACATTGAATGGCTGATTTGCTTCGGACAAAAACCGGCTTCAATCCAGATAATTGTTTCTGCTGGTTAAATACATTGATGTTATCGCGCAATTTTTTTCGGGTGGCATCAGCCATCTCCAATTCTTTATAAGCTACCAAAATGGTCGCAACCGAATGTGGCGGAAGTCCGGTCGTATAAATAAAACTGCGCGCAAAATTAATGAGATACTCTTTCAATTCGGCGCTTCCCAATACAGCGGCACCGTGACAACCCAATCCTTTTCCGAAAGTCATAATACGGGCAAAAACGCGATCCTGCAACTGGAGACTCTGGACAAATCCTTCCCCTTTTTCACCAAAGACACCTAATGCATGTGCCTCATCAACAACCAGATAGCAACCGTGTTTTGCTGAAATTTCCGCAAGTTTTCCGATATCGGGCGTGTCGCCATCCATTGAAAAGACCGATTCGGTAACCAGATATATTTCACCGATTTCTGTAGTGAAACGGGCAATTAATTTTTCTGCATCTTCATAATCATTGTGCCTGAATTTATACGATTTGGCGTTTGATAATCTGATGCCATCCCGAATGGAGGCATGGCACAATTCATCATACAATATAATGTCATGCTTTTGGGGCACTGAACTGAAAAACCCCACATTCGCATCGTAACCGGAATTAAAAACCAATGCCGCTTCCGATTGATGAAAACCGGCGATATGATTTTCCGTTTCCTCATACAGGTTGTAGTTGCCTGAAAGCAAGCGCGAACCTGTCGCTCCGTTTGAAATACAATCATGATCCAGAAGCAATTGGTGCGCTTGTTTAAAAATAGGTGCTGACTTGGCAAATCCCAAATAATCATTAGAGGCAAAATCTGTTTCAATACCAGAGATCGTTAATCGGCGAAAGGCCGCATCTTCTTTCCGGTTTCCCATTTTTTGTATTAATGCTGTTGGCAATCGCTTCATATTGCAAAACTAAGTATCTTTTTGGGAATAAAACCCGCAATTATTTTGAAAGGCTATGCCGAAAATTTAACTTTTCTGATAAAATAACTGTAGTTTTTAAAAATCTGACTGATTATCTTTGATAAAAGAAAATAATTTTTCCCAAATACTATGACAATGAAAAAAAACCTATACCTTATTATTTTTGCTTTTTTCTGCTTTTCGGTTGCACAATCACAATCCGTATGGAAAGCCATTACAGAAAATGAAGCAAAAACTTTGGCAAAAGTCAACCGCAGTTCAACTCCATCCTCATACAGGCTTTATAGTCTTGATCTTGCAGCGCTAAAAAATGTATTGGCCAACGTACCAGTAAGAGGACAGTTTCAAGGACGCTCTAATGTAATTATAGAACTTCCGGATGCGAATGGCAAACTCAATCATTTCCGCGTGATGGAAACGCCAATTATGGAAACTGCTTTGGCTGCAAAATACCCAATGATCAAATCATACGCAGCACAAGGGATTGAAGATCCAACTGCTGTTGCGCGATTTTCTGTAACACAGTTTGGCTTGCACAGCATGACGCTTTCAGCGGAGAAAAGCACGGCCTACATCGATCCTTACACTGAAAACAGAGAAAATTATATTGTGTATGACCGAAATGCACTAAGCAAGCCGCTTAATGATTTTGAATGTTTGACGGATGACGGATTAAAATTGAAATCCCTTGAAAGTGACGGGAATGCCGCTGCCAACAGATTATTAAATACCGATGATAAAAAATTAAGAACCTATCGCCTTGCCCAGTCCTGTACTGCAGAATACGGAAATATTTTTGCCGGTACCGGAACAGATGCCCAAAAGAAAGCCAACATTCAGGCGCAAATGGCAATTACAATGACACGTGTTAATGGCGTTTATGAAAATGACCTTGCGATCACATTGGTTTTCGTCGCTAATAATGATGCGGTCATTTATTATGGCGATACAGAGGCCGATCCATGGGATGGCGAATACAATGTACGCACCGGAATTACGATAGATGCCAATATTGGTTTTGAAAATTACGACATAGGCCACAATTTCAATACATCGGGTGGCGGAAATGCAGGCTGTATCGGATGCGTGTGCAGCACAGACACGAATACCAGTGGTGAACACAAAGGAACCGGAATGACCGGAAGAGGGAATCCTACGGGAGATGCTTTTGATATTGATTATGTGGCACACGAAATGGGACACCAGTTTGGCGGTTTTCATATTCAGAGCAGTTCAGGTTGCCGTTCCGGAAGCGGGCTTACGGAAGTTGAGCCGGGATCAGGTTCTTCCATTATGGGATATGCGGGTATTTGCAGTGCGAATGTGCAAAATAATAGTGATGCTTACTTTGGATATGTCAATATCCGCGATATATTGGCCAATGTAAAATCGGGCATCAGTTCCAGTTGTGCCCAAATTACGGAAGTTAGCAATAATCCTCCAACAGCAAATGCCGGTGCCGATTATGTAGTCCCGAAATCAACACCATTTATGTTAATTGGTACAGGTAATGATCCCGACGGTGACACTATCACCTATAACTGGGAACAGAATGATCCCGAAAGTCCGAATACTTCGGCAGCGCCAAATCCAGCCAGGCTTGTTGGCCCAATGTTTCGTTCACGGCCGGCAACGACTTCGCCGATTCGGTATATGCCTAATCTTGCATCAATCTTAGCGGGACAAAGTTTTAATACCTGGGAAGCTGTGCCTTCTGTAGGAAGAGTGCTGAATTTTTCGCTGACTGTCAGGGACAATCATGCCGGAGCCGGGCAAACAGCTTCCGACCTCTCCAAAATTACAGTTTCGGGAACAGCAGGACCATTTGTCTTAACAGCGCCCAACAGCAATGTTTCATGGGCAGCCGGAACCATTCAAACCGTTACGTGGGACGTTGCGGGAACGAATGCAAATGGTGTTAATGCTAAATATGTCGACATTTACCTCTCAACAGATGGCGGAACCACTTTTCCAACGTTGCTTGCAAGTAAAGTCCCAAATGACGGTTCTGAACTCATTACGGTACCGGATTCGCCGGGAACGCAAAACAGGATTATGGTTAGAGGTTATGATAATATCTTTTTTGATTTGTCCAATACCAATTTTGGCATTACGGCACCTGAAACTACTTTTGCCCCTGCTTTTACAGGTGTTTCAGGCGAGCAAAACAAAACGATTTGTAACGGTAACACCATTTCATATCCTATAAATTATAGTGGATTGGGCGGATTTTCAGGCAGCACAGACTTTACAGTAAGCGGTAATCCTCCCGGAAGCACGGTAACTTTTACACCTGCTTCTTTAAATGCCAATGGACAAACCATAATGCAGATCGTAACGACAGCGACAACTACTTCTGGTTTTTATACATTGGACGTTACCGCAACTTCCGGTGCTATTTCAAAAACCGTTCATTTTTATCTTGATTTGTTTAATTCTGATTTTGGCACGATGGCGCTTACTACTCCGGTTGATATGGCTGAAAATCAAGGCACATCAATTATATTAACGTGGGAAGCCAATCCGAACGCCACTTCTTACGATGTAGAGGTTGCCAGTGATGCATTGTTTACCAATATTTTAAGTTCAGGAACTACTCAAAATACCGGTTATCCGGTTTCGGGATTAGCAGAAAGCACTACTTATTTCTGGAGAATATTACCTAAAAATATTTCGTGCAGCGGTACTTTCAGTGATGCTTTTGAGTTTAAGACAGGTGTAATTAGCTGTAACAACTATGTCTCTACAAATGTGCCAATTGCCATATCTTCATCGGGTTCGCCAACGATCAACTCTACATTAACAGTTGCGGACGCGGGAATTATTTCAGACCTTAATGTAAACCTGGTAATGACTCATAGTTATGTTGGAGAAATAACTGTTTCGCTGATTAGTCCGTCAGGAACTGCAGTGCAACTTACAGCAAGCGCATGTGGCACTTCTAATAATATCAATGCAACATTTGACGATTCTGGCATTCCAGTCGTTTGTGGCAATACACCTGCCATTTCAGGAACTGTTATTCCATTACAACCGTTAGCTTTATTTAACGGACAGAATGCGAACGGTAACTGGATATTGAGAATTAAAGATGCTAATCCTGGTGACGGCGGAAGTTTGACCAATTGGGGACTTAACATTTGTGGTGTAGGACCGGTTATGGGAACTACGGAGAACCAGATCCGTAATTTTGTAATTGCACCCAATCCGAGCAACGGTAGTTTCAATATCCAATTGGATGCTAACAATACAGATCCTGTACAAGTTGGAATATTTGATATAAGAGGTAGAAAAATTTTCAGCAAAGCGTATGAAAGTCGGTCGTTCATTAATGAAACGATTGATCTGAATGTAGAATCTGGTATTTATCTGGTAACGGTAATTAATGGTGACAGTCAGGAAACCAGAAAAATTGTTATTGAATAACTTATCATTATTATAATGAAACCCGTTAAATGGCGGGTTTTTTTATTTATGAGTTTATCTAACTTATTAAAAAGTCGCTTGAATTGATAGATTTTTAGCCCGGATGGAAAGCGGCATCCTTTTGTGGCGGAGCGCAGCGGAGCCACGAAAGATAAAGCGGACAGCCGCAATAGCTTCAAATAAAAAACCAAACGCTGTTAAATAAAAACGCCCCGAATGACCGGGGCGTTTCCTTATTATAACTAATCGTTTTAATCGACTAAAACAATTACCTTATTGTCTTTCATTTCAATTGTCCCTGAATTGATTGCAAGCGTATATGTCTTCTCATCAACTTTTGTAAACTTTGCTACTGCTTCTTTATTTAAATTAAAACTGTCCGCTGCGATTTTTACAACACCTTCTTTAAGGATTGAAACGATTGGCGCGTGGTGGTTCAATATTTGGAAACTACCGTCAACTCCGGGAAGTGTAACAGATGTTACGGTTCCTGAGAATAAAGTGGCTTCTGGCGATACGATTTCTAAAGTCATGTTTTTCAGTATTGGTTGTCGGTTGTCGGTTGTCGGTTGTTGGCCATTTATAGCCGATAACTGATAGCCGATAACCAGCAACTATTTTTAAGCTTCCGCCAACATTTTTTGTCCGGCTTCAATGGCATCTTCAATGGTTCCTTTCAGGTTGAAAGCCGCTTCCGGCAAGTGATCCAATTCTCCGTCGATAATCATGTTAAACCCTTTGATGGTGTCTTTGATATCAACCAGAACTCCCGGAATACCGGTGAACTGTTCAGCAACGTGGAATGGTTGTGAAAGGAAACGTTGTACACGACGTGCTCTGGATACAGAAAGTTTATCTTCTTCAGACAATTCTTCCATCCCAAGGATCGCGATGATATCCTGCAATTGTTTGTATTTTTGCAAAATCTCTTTTACTCTTTGCGCGCAGTCATAATGTTCGTCACCTAAGATTTGCGGCGTAAGTATACGAGATGTAGAATCCAATGGATCTACAGCCGGATAAATTCCAAGCTCAGCAATTTTACGGGACAATACGGTTGTTGCATCAAGGTGGGCAAATGTTGTTGCCGGTGCCGGATCTGTTAAGTCATCCGCAGGAACGTAAACCGCCTGAACTGATGTAATTGATCCTTTATTGGTTGAGGTGATACGTTCCTGCATCGCACCCATTTCTGTTGCTAATGTTGGCTGGTATCCTACCGCAGATGGCATACGACCTAAAAGTGCGGATACTTCTGAACCTGCTTGTGTAAAACGGAAAATGTTGTCTACGAAGAACAATACGTCTTTCCCTTGGTCGGAACCTGCTCCATCACGGAAATACTCAGCGATAGACAATCCTGAAAGCGCTACACGTGCACGTGCTCCGGGAGGTTCGTTCATTTGTCCGAATACGAAAGTCGCTTTTGATTCTCTCATTCCCGGTTTGTCTACTTTGGATAAATCCCATCCGCCTTCTTCCATAGAGTGCATAAAAGCATCTCCGTATTTTATAATTCCTGACTCTAACATCTCACGAAGCAAGTCATTTCCTTCACGTGTTCTTTCACCTACTCCTGCGAATACCGAAAGTCCACCGTGGCCTTTTGCAATATTGTTAATCAACTCCTGGATCAATACCGTTTTACCAACACCTGCACCACCGAATAAACCGATTTTTCCTCCTTTTGCGTAAGGCTCGATCAAATCGATTACTTTGATACCCGTGAATAAAACTTCTGATGAAGTTGATAAATCTTCGAATTTTGGAGCTTGTCTGTGGATTGACATTCCGTTTTCACCTGTTTTAGGCAATTCTCCCAAACCGTCAATCGCATCTCCGATAACGTTGAACAAACGACCGTAAACATCCGGGCCGATTGGCATTTGGATCGGATTACCCGTTCCTACCACTTCATACCCTCTGCTCAAACCATCTGTTGAATCCATGGAAATGGTACGGACAGTGTTTTCACCAATGTGGGATTGTACTTCCAGTACTAATAAAGTACCATCTTTTTTAGTAATTTCCAAAGAATCGTAGATTTTTGGAAGTTCAACATCTTTACCATTGAACACCACGTCAACTACCGGACCGATGATTTGCGCAACTTTTCCTATTACTCTTGACATTGCTTATGTATTTATTAAATAGCTATTTAGGTTTGGGAATTCAGCGGCGAAAAACACCTCTTTTTTCCGAGTGCAAAGATAATTTTTAAAATATAAAATCAATAAGTTTTTGATAAAAAAATATTGAAAATTTGAAGTATTGTTTGTAATATAGGTTTAAACCATCGAATCTGCTTTTAAAATATCCTATAAAAAATAAACCATCCGTGTGAGGGATGGCTTATTATTTTAGTTTTGATTTTGACTTAAGGTACTTGTACCGAATTCAAATTATTATAATCATCTGTATTCACTAATGGCAAATTGGAACCGTATTTGGCGTTAATTGCTTTTGCGAATTCATTAGCGATAAGCGCATAACCCCTTGCGGTAGGGTGAATACCGTCTAAAGAGAAAGCATTACCAAAAACCAATGCGGAAGTCAGTGTAAAACTATTGCTGACAATCCCTCCGGTTGCCAATCTGGTCATCAATGCATTTGCATCGACAAAAGCCAGGTCGTTAGCCGTTGCTGTAGCGCTAATTGTTGCATTGTAAGCATCCGTTGCTACTTTTAAATCATTGATCTCAGTAGGTATAAGGATGTGTTTGTCTTCAAGCGGATAGGTAATACCATACTTATTTAATGGAGCAGGAATTCCCGTAGGAGCTGCACCAATTGCGCCTTGTGTAGTTAATAAAACCAAGTCGCCTGCTTTAGCCTGTCTGGCCTGGCCAAAAATCTGTCCGTAGAAAGCAGCGGTTGGCGCGCCTAATGTAGGCGTAAAAGCCACAGTAAGCTGTGCAGATAAATTAGTAAGCGATTCATCTTTAATCAATAATGGATTTGCACCAGTAGCAGACAATAAATTAATCCTGTCTCCGGCATTAAAAAAGGTCAATGCCTGTTTTAATGGCCCGTATAATTGCGCATTTAATGCTGCAATATTAGCCTGTCCTACTGCTTCATCCCCACCACCTATAGCTTTTGCAGTCAATGGATTGACAGGAACAGTTGTAAAAAATGGAATAGTTGTTACATAAGGAATATTGGCAACAACTCCCTTTGCGCCATTGGTTTTCAGATTGGATACCAATGCATTGTAAGTTCCGTCAAAGCCAACGCCCGGCGCACCTGTAGCAGGCGTTATCGGATCGCTGTTATCGCCGCCCGTTGTTGCATAACCCAATACATCATTATTTCCTATCCAAAGAGAGAAAAATGTTGGATTCTGTGCCAATGCATCTGCAATTATTGAAGTACTTGGTGAGGATGCAAATCGCACGAAATAGGGGTTTGCAGTTCTTGGAGAAGCCAATAAACCTGCTACGTTTCCGTATCCCGGCGCCAAAAGATGGAAACTTTTTGCACCCGGCACACCCATATTGTTAAATGGTCCCGTCAATGGAGTTCCTATTTCTGTAGTAGGTGTTCCCGGAAGCCTTACCGGACCGGCACCATTAAAATAAAGACGGTTTTCGGCAATTACATTTCCACCGAGAAGTAAGCCTCCGATATTGTCATTTACAAAAGGAATATTAAAATCTCCTCCTCCGGCCAGTCTGAACTGATCGGAAAGAATTTTAGTCCATGAATTTTCCTGTCCTTTTAAATACAATGCACCATCAGTATAACCTGCTGACAATGAATTTCCCAAAGCAACGTAATTGGAAAAATCAGCTGATCCGGACGTAATTGGAACCTGTGGCACCACTGCATCGTCATCATTATTACATGCTGCAAAAGTTAAGGAAACCAGTAGCAGCCATTTGAAATTTTTTATCATAATCGTAATATTTATATTTTTTTAAACTGATTAAGGATTGATTGTCCATGAAGCAAACCATTGCTGTCCGATCGCTCCGGCTCCGATAACCTGAAGGTAATCTTCACCGAATAAATTGTTAGCTCCTATTTTAAGTGCTGATTTTAATGATGGAATGGAATAGTTGATTTGCGCATCCAACACCGTGTTCTCAGGAATTATACCATCTGCAAAAGAAGATTGCCATAAGTACTCATCGCTCCATCTTACATTGATATTGAAACCAAAGTTTTTAAACAATTTCTGATTCCCCAAAGAACCTTTAACTCTGTGTTTAGGCGTGTTGAATCCAGGAATGAAATCCGGATCTTTGTCTTCATCGTATTCAAATTGCGCATGGTTGTAGCTTACGCCAAGTTCAAAATCTTTATACACTTTTTTAGACAATCCGATACCAAAACCTACAGAATTAACCTGTGTTTTAGAATTGGAATACACTTGGAAAGTTCTCAAATCATTATTATTAACCGCGTCAACAGAAGTTAATGTCGCACCACCTGAACTCGTTTCTCCAACAGTTCCGTAAAGTGGTGTATAGACTCTCGACTGGTTAAGGAAGTCATTGTAAATGTTATAATATCCATTAATATCGATAGACAAATCATTATTTACTACCGAACGGTATCCTAACTCAAATGCCTGTACTCTTTCTGGCTTAACAAGGTTGATGTTGGCTTTCTGAAGCAATGACGCATCGGTAGATCCTCCGGCACGAAACGCGCGGACAGACTGAATGGTAAACGAATCATTGTAAGCATCAGTACCACTTAATGTAACACTCGTGCCAATTGTTGGCTGCGCATCCTGAGCGGCCTGGCTTACCGTTCTGTCTTCTGTAAATCTGGCAAGGTTGTCAGGTGCCGATCCGATTAAAGCGTATGGCCCTAAATCAAGACCAATATATTGATCCTGTGTGGTCGGATTCCTGAAACCTGTTTGGTAAGAAACCCTGAAATTGTGTATTTTTTTAGCTCCGGCAGAATAAACCAATGCAACTCTCGGAGAAAAAGACCCATCAAAATTTTCACTTTTATCATAACGGATAGAAGCCGTTAGTTTCAATCTTTCCTCTTTCAGGAATTTTTTCACAATCTGACCGTAAGCACCATATTCATTGTATCTAATGGGACCGTCGAAATCAGTAAAGATTGTTCCTTCTGAATTCATTTCATATTGTCTGAAAGAACCTCCTAATTGAATTTCAGCAAACTTAATTTCATTTTTAAAATTATAGTTGGCATCTCCATGATACAATTTAGAATGGTCAATGAATTTTGCTCCGGTTTGGAGATTTGGATCGTCAATTACTTTTGCCAAAGCATTATTAAATTCGGTTGTACCCGGTAAAAAAGCACCTGTATTAGCAGCTGCTCTTGCGATAGCGTGGGATGCGTCAACACTTTGTCCCGCCAATGTAGACTGGATGAAAGCTCCGGCATATTCCCCAAACCAGGTATTGTTTGATTTCCATTGACTGTTGACGGCCAATCCGGCAAAACGCATGTCATAAGAATCTCCCGCGTTTTCATCGGTCATGTAGGCACGTACAAAGAACCTGTCATTTTTGATTTCGATTTTATTCTGGTTCATGTAGAAGTTTTTCAGGTAATACCTGTTCGCTCCCTGATAAATTGTATTTCCTGTTCCGATTTTGCTCTGAAGAATAATCTCAAAATCATTAGCCCAAGGCTTGAAATGTAAAGAGAAATCTGCCTTTACGTTTTCAATTTTATTATCGCTCATATCCTGTTCACGGTATCCTGTTCTGCTCACATTATAATCAGGAAGCAAATTGATCGCAGAAGCGGGAATCAATCCGAGATTGGCCAATGCGGTTCCAACTCCTTTTAAATTCGTAGAAGCCTCATCACCATAGACGTTCAATCCGTCATAGTTTACATTGGCAGCATGCCCGATTGCGTTTGGATTGGTAATCACACCTGCATCCTGAACATTTCTGGTGTCAGCCGCAATCCATTCTGTCGCTTTCATAAAAGTAAAATTGGCTTTGGCTGCAAAATGCTTTGAAAAAACATGTGCGGCTCTGATTCCAACATCCCAATAATCATTAGTTCCGGCAACATCCTGTGTGGTCTGTCCGTATTTCACATAGGTACTTAATCCCTGGCTTGTAAATGGACTTTTACTGTTCATGAACAAAATACCATTAAAAGCATTCGCACCATAAAGTGCTGATGATGCTCCCGGCAAAAGTTCTACACTCGCAACATCGAGTTCAGAGATTCCAATAAGGTTCCCGAGAACAAAATTCAATGCCGGAGAGGAGTTGTCCATACCGTCTACCAACTGCATGAAACGCGTATTGGCTACGGTTGAGAATCCACGGGTATTGATGGATTTAAATGACAAACTGCTGGTATTGAAGTGTACCTCTTTAAGATTTTCCAAACCATCATAGTAAGATGCCGCCGTGGTGCTTTTAATTTGCTGCAGGTTCATCCTTTCTATGGTTACAGGAGATTCAATCACCCTTTCCGGAGTTCTTGAAGCAGAAACGACAATCTCATTAAGCTTTGTTTCCTCATCGGCAAGCGTCACACTTACTTTTTGATTAACTGAAGTGATACTTGTTGTTTTCGAACCATAGCCCACACTTGAAATCTCTAATGTAAATGGTGGCTGTTTTGTGGTGCTAAGCGAAAAATTACCGTCGATGTCGGTTGTAGTTCCATTGCTTTCTCCACTAATCTTGATATTGGCTCCCGGAACGGGTAGTTTGTTACTATCAGTAACAGAACCTGTAACTGTATTTTGTGCATACGTAACACTACAAAAAAACAGCGACAAAAAAAATAAGTACACTTTCATTGGTTAAAATTTTGTTGGTTTATGTTGCCAAAGTACAAATATTTTTGACATTAATAAAAAAACACATGATAAATTTCACAATTATCAATTTCCCGAACCATTAGTATTTATTTGGCATACGGAACGATTTTAAAGTTTTGTTAACATATTTAGAATATGATTGTAAAATATACTATGCGTTCATACAAAATTCAATAAAAAATGAATTAATCATAAGGAAACTCAAAATCCAGGATATAAAAAAAGCGGGAAAATAATTTCCCGCTTTCTAATTTATCAAATTGATTCTTTATTCAACTGTTACTGATTTAGCTAAATTTCTTGGCTGATCGACGTTACAGCCTCTCATTACAGCAATGTGATAAGAAAGCAATTGCAGCGGAATCGTAGTCAATAACGGCGACAACGCATCAGTTGTTTCCGGAATTTCAATTACATAATCTGCCAAATCGCGTACTTGGGTGTCTCCTTTGGTAACGATAGCGATAATTTTTCCGCTTCTTGATTTGATTTCCTGAATATTACTCACCACTTTATCATAATGTCCTTGTTTTGGTGCAATTACAACAACAGGCATGTGCTCATCGATCAATGCGATCGGACCGTGTTTCATTTCGGCGGCAGGATAACCCTCGGCATGAATATAGGAAATCTCTTTTAGTTTCAACGCGCCTTCTAAAGCTACCGGAAAATTATAACCTCTTCCCAAATACAAACAATTTGGGGCATCTTTAAATTTGGCCGCTATTTCTTTCGCCGCATCATTCGTTTCAAGTGCTTCTTTAACTTTTTCTGGAATCACTTCCAATTCCTGCAGATAACGGTGGAAATCTGAATTTGACAATGTCCCTTTGGCTTTCGATAAACGAAGGGCGATCATTGTCAAAACCGTGATTTGTGTTGTAAATGCTTTTGTAGAAGCCACTCCAATTTCCGGACCTGCGTGTGTATAAGCTCCGGCATGCGTTTCTCTCGAAATAGAAGATCCGACAACATTACAAACGCCAAAAACAAATGCGCCTTTTTCTTTCGCCAGTTTGATAGCGGCTAATGTATCTGCCGTTTCTCCCGATTGGGAAATCGCAATTACAACATCATTTTTATTAATGATGGGATTTCTGTACCTGAATTCTGAGGCATATTCAACTTCTACCGGAATACGCGCAAATTCTTCAATAACATATTCAGCTACGAGTCCGGCATGCCATGATGTTCCGCATGCTACAATAAGGATGCGTTCTGCATTTAAGAATTTTTCGAGATTGTCTTCAACTCCTGCCATCTGGATAATTCCTTCATTGGCAAGAAGCCTTCCTCTGTAAGTATCTTTAATTACGTTAGGCTGCTCATAAATTTCTTTAAGCATAAAGTGATCATAACCGCCTTTTTCTATTTGTTCGAGATTCATCTGCAGTTCCTGAACATAGGGATCAACGAGAGAATCATCTTTAATTTTCCTGATCTTTAATGGTTTGTTCAACCGTACGATTGCCATTTCTTCATCTTCGAGGTAAATCGCATTGGAAGTATACTCTATAAAAGGCGAAGCATCAGAAGCAATGAAGAATTCATCTTTTCCAACCCCGATTGCCAAAGGACTTCCGAGACGCGCCACAATAATTTCATCTGGCTTTTCTTTGTCGAAAACACAAATCGCGTAGGCTCCGATTACCTGGTTCAATGCAACCTGCACTGCTTTTCCGAGTTTAAGATTGTCTTTTTTCTGTACTTCTTCAATCAGGTTGACCAGAACTTCTGTATCTGTATCCGAATGAAAAACGTAGCCTCTTTTGATCAGTTCCTTTTTTAACGGCTCATAATTTTCAATGATTCCGTTGTGAATGATGGCCAGATTTCCTGAATTGGAAAGATGCGGATGCGAATTCACATCATTCGGCACTCCGTGAGTCGCCCAACGCGTATGTCCCATTCCGATAATTCCATTGGTAACATTATCATTTGAAGATTTTTCTTCGAGATCGGAAACTTTACCTTTGGTTTTAGAAACCTTCAGATTATCTCCATCAAAAAGCATGATCCCCGCACTGTCATAGCCTCTGTATTCCAGTCGCTTTAATCCTTTTATTATAATAGGATAAGCATCTCTGTAACCTATATATCCGACAATTCCACACATAATTAGTTTTGTTTAGGTTTTGTATAATAAATTTCAAATTTTGGTCTTTTCGTGACATCCGCGGCATTACTTCCATAAAGCACTGTGCCTAATGGATGAACTGCAGACATTAGTGGGACAACTTTGATTTTTCCTCCCAATGCCGGATTTTTCACTCTTTTATTTGTTGTATTGTTAATGTCTTCTGTTACTACCAATCCAAGTCTGACATTAGTCGAGTCCTGATTGACCAAGTTCATGATGTGTTTGGTAATCCTAACTTTATAAGTTACGCCTCTTCTTTCATTTACCGATCCTGATCCGGTTTCCCTTGTTATAATTCCGCCATGAAGCATTTTACCAAATTTTGGTTTGGAAGTATTTGCCGATGCGTCAAGACCGTAATCAATCAATGACCGTTTATTATTAAGATCATATAAATAAACACGCAATGGCTCATATGCTTTTCCACCTGAATTTGCAGTTGCCATTGCAGTTTTATCAATTGTAAATGTAATCGCGGCATCATTGATCAGCCACTTGTTTGCTCTCAATTCATTAAGTTCATTTGCATTGAAAATATCAATAACTGCCATTGAATTGTTTGCACCGCCTTTTAAGAATATCTTATCGCTTCCAGGCGCAATCACCGGATTGTCCTGATTGATCAGACTTACGGAATTGCCTGTTAAATTCAACACTATCGATTTTTCTACTTTGGTTGACTGATCTGGATTTGCTCCTGGCTTAGTAGGATATTCTCTATATTTAATTGTAATTTTACCCGCTTTAAAATTAAGCATTGCCAAACTTCCTTTTTGCCCGGCATTTTCCTCAATCCTGAAATACAAACCACGCATGTAATCTTTAAACACATTGTTGTTTAGTAATTTTCCTGCCGGTGCATGAAATATTTTGGCATCGAAAAAAGCTGTGGATAAATTCAGTTTCATTCCTGTACTTCTGGAGGTTGTAACAACTCCGGCAGCAGAAGTAGTCTCTTCAACATTCTCTATATTACTGAAAAAGAATTGGTTGTTTTGAGCAACATCGCTGTCATTATTTAACGGACTCCCAATTTTCGCGCTGTTGAAATCTGAATCCTGGTCTGTGAAATAAGCCTGTGCCAACTGATCGGCAGGATTGATATCTCTTATAAAATAACCCGATTCATAAACCGACAGTTTCATTTTGTTAACCGTAGGTTCAGGCGCATAAATTGAGTCCAATTCGTAAGTTCCTCTTATAAGACCGTCTGCCAGTGTTAATTGTGTGCTGTAATAGGGTACCGTTAGAATTACACTTTCTATCTGAGGCTGCAAATCCAAATCAATGGTAGGATTCACGGTTGATAATTGCAACTGAGTAGCAAAATTAGCTATCGTTTTTCCAAAAACAGGATTGTCATAAATACCCAAAGGATTAACCGGTAGATTTGTAGATTCTACAGCACCTATATCCTGCTGGACAGCTGTGATACCATATTCCTTACTCTCAAAATTAAAATTATCGATGCCTACTATATTGGTTCCGAGTTCGTTAAAGTCATCATCGCAAGATGCAAAAAGGACAACAGCCACGGCAAATAAAAAATGTTTTAAAACTGAATTCTTGTTCATGCTTATTATTAAAATTAGGGATTTGGGTTATAGAACCGTACTTTTATAAAAATTGGTGTACGCTTCGGCGAATTTATCTTTCGGCGTGAAAGGTAAAAAAGGTTTCCCTGATGATTCTATATATTTTGTTAAACTTGGAGACAGGCTGTCTGAGGCGATTATCACTGCATCCGAGTGAAGAATAGATGCCTTAAGTATGTTTTCATAATTAGGCGTTTCCAATTCTGAAATTGCACTGTCAGGAATACCGTCAAACTTTACTTTATTGATCATTTCCAGATCAAGATTGCCGTCAAAAGACTGGCTGTAAACTGAAGTTACGATCTTGGTATGTGCAAATAAAGCTTCGTCCTTGTAGTAATTTTTCATATAAACCGGCAGCATCGAGGCCATCCATCCGTGGACATGAATAATATCGGGTACCCAGTTGAGCTTTTTAACCGTTTCCACAACCCCTTTTGCAAAGAAGATAGCACGTTCGTCATTATCCGCATACAACACACCTTCTTCATCGGTAAACGTTGCTTTGCGCTTAAAATATTCGTCATTGTCAATAAAGTAAACCTGAATCCGTTCTTTTGGAATAGAAGCCACTTTAATAATGAGCGGCATATCTAAATCATTGACTACTAAATTCATCCCCGACAACCGGATTACTTCGTGCAACTGGTGCCTTCGTTCATTAATATTTCCGTATCGAGGCATGAAAATCCGTATCTGTCCGCCCTGATCATTGATCATTTTAGGAACATCGTAGGACATCAAAGAAACCTCATTTTCAGCCAGATAAGGCACTACTTCAGATGATACGTATAATATCCTCTTATCCTCCATATTGTAATTTACTTTTACTTATTGTCAACAAAAAACAGGCAAAATTACAAAATTTTATGCAGTTATTAACTAAAATCTTAAGTTTGCACCTTATATTCAAAGGATACATGACAATTTTCGATAAGCAGTCCGATTTAACCGTCCATTTACAATCCATTTCCGAAAAAAAAACCAAAATCGGATTTGTCCCAACTATGGGTGCTCTTCATGAAGGGCATTTGTCACTGGTTAAAGAATCATTGCAAAATAATGATATTACTGTGGTTAGCATTTTCGTGAATCCGACTCAGTTTAACAATGCGGAAGATTTGGCTAAATATCCGCGGACATTGGACAGCGATGTAGCAAAAATCAAAACCGTATCAGACAAAGTTATTATCTACGCGCCGTCGGTTGAAGACATTTATGAAGGCAAAACCATTTCGCAGCATTTTAGTTTTGATGGTCTCGAAAACCAGATGGAAGGACAGTTTCGTCCCGGACATTTTAATGGAGTAGGAACAATTGTCAAACGGCTTTTCGAGATCGTAAAGCCTACCAATGCCTATTTTGGGGAAAAAGACTTCCAGCAATTGCAGATCGTAAAAAAAATGACCTTAAAGAACAAACTTCCCGTTAATGTCATTGGCCGTCCTATTTTCAGGGAACCAAATGGCCTTGCGATGAGTTCCAGAAATGAAAGGCTAACTGTAAACGAGCGATCTGAAGCTTCAGTTATATACAAAACCCTTCAGCAGGCCAAAATAGATTTTAAGACAAAAAGCGCAAAACAGGTTACGGATTGGGTGATTAAAACTTTTAAAAATATTCCAGGCTTTGATTTAGAGTATTTTGAGATCGCCAATGAGGAGGATTTATTGCCCTGCAAAAGGAAATCCGGCAATAAAAAATACCGTGCCTTCATCGCTATTTTTGTTAATAATATCCGATTGATTGATACGATTTCATTAAATTAATTTAACTTTGCCGCATGCAAATTCAAGTTGTAAAATCAAAGATTCACCGTGTCAAAGTTACTGGCGCCGATTTAAATTACATAGGCAGCATCACTATTGATGAGGCTTTAATGGAAGCATCCAATATTATTGAAGGCGAAAAAGTAGCCATCGTGAATATTAATAATGGAGAACGTCTCGAAACTTACGCCATCAAAGGAAACCGCAACAGCGGAGAAATAACCCTCAATGGTCCGGCTGCCCGAAAAGTGCAGAAAGGTGACATTATTATCATTATCGCCTACGGAATTTTAGATATGGAAGAAGCCCGAAACTTCAAACCTTCATTGGTTTTTCCAAATGAAAATGACAATTCTTTGACTTAATCTTTTGAAGAAGCAAATCAGCAAATGGTTATCTATCCTTCTTCCGATTTTTGTTGGACTTTTCCTGATTGTTTATACCTACGACAAATTTACGCCGGAACAACTTCTTGAGATCAAAGGCTATTTTAAAAATGCCAATTACTCTTATATTTACATTGGCATCGTCATTGCTTTTTTAGGCAATGCCTCACGTGCTTACCGCTGGAAATTTGCCTTGGAACACATGGGCTACCGCACTTCTTTCTACAATAATTTCATGGCAGTCAATATTGGATACCTGCTCAATTTAACCGTGCCAAAATCCGGTGAAATATCAAGAGCTGTCATCTTAAAAAAATATGAAAATGTGCCTTTCGATAAGGGCTTCGGAACCATAGTTGCCGAACGCATTGTAGACATGATCGTATTATTGTCATTCATGCTTTTAGCCGTTTTTTTACAATTCAATATCGTAAAATCTTTCATCCTTGATAAGATTCCGGTACAAAAACTACTGGCTTTTACCATTTTGAGTGTTTTGGGCGGCATTATTTTATTGTTGGTGTATTTTTATTCGAAAGCCAATTGGGTGCTGACCATTAAGCAAAAAGTATCCGGACTCAAAGAAGGTGTTCTGAGTATTTTTCACATGGAAAAAAAAGCCGAATATTTCCTGCATACGGCATTCATCTGGTTTTCCTATATCCTGATGTTTTATGTGACCCTTTTTGTAATTCCTGAAACCAGTTCGATATCTGTCGGTGCCGTAGTTTCCGCATTTGTTGTAGGAAGTATTGCCATTGCTTTTACCAATAGCGGCTTTGGATCCTATCCGTTTTTAATTTCAAAGATTCTTCTTTTTTACTCTGTATCCGAAACAGCAGGAAATGCTTTTGGCTGGATTGTCTGGAGTTCCCAAATGTTTCTGGTGGTCATTCTTGGCGTTTTGTCCTTTTTATTTTTACCAATATTTAATCGAAGCAAATAATTTATTATCTTGCTTGTCTGTTTCCACAGCAATAGTAACCAACCAAAACCCAACATGAAAAAAATACTTTTACTGCTGGCATTTTTATGCCTGACCAGTATGTACTCCCAAAAAATAACAACTACCGTTTCTTCTCCGAAACTTAATGAAAATAGGGAAATCACCATCGGATTGCCGCCTTCTTACGAAAAGAATCCAAATAAAAAATATCCTTTACTCGTTTTGCTCGACGGTGATTATTTATTTGATCCGTTTCAGGGCGCTTTAAACTATGGAGCTTATTGGGATGATATTCCCGAAATGATCATTGTTGGCATCAGCCAGAATAAAAATAATGAACGCGCCAATGATTGTGCCGTAGATGAATCAACAGGTCTTCCGGCAGAATCCGGAGAGAAATTCTTTGAATTTATTGGCATGGGCGTTATTCCTTACATGGAAAAACAATACCGCGTCGCGCCTTTTAAAATCGTTGCCGGACATGATACTACCGCAGGATTTCTAAACTTTTACCTCTACAAAGACCAGCCGCTGTTTAATGGCTATATTTCTATGAGTCCGGAACTCGCAAAAGGAATGGAAGAGCAAATCCCCGAACGATTGGCAACGATTGCCCAGCCCATTTTTTATTACCAGTCCACAGCTGATGGCGATGTCAAAAAAATGCAGGCGCGGATCCGAAAACTGGATGACGAAGCCAAACTTATTAAAAAGCCTACATTGAATTACCGGTTTGATGAATTCAAAGGCAGCACGCATTATTCCTTGGTTTTACACTCTATCCCAAACGCGCTTTATCAATTTTTCGCTTCCTACCAGCCCATATCTACGACAGAGTTTTTGGAAAAAATCGTAATTCTTCCGTCAGGATATGTGGATTATCTGACAGCAAAATATGATACCATGGAGAAATCATTATCGATGAAAATGCCTATCCGTATTAATGATTTCAAAGCCATAGAAGCGGCCATTCTTAAAAATAAGGCGTATGCAGAATTTGATAAACTGGCAGATTTGGCCAAAAAGAATTATCCAAAATCGATGCTTTATGATTACCATATGGGAATGATGTATGAAAAGTTAGGAGATTATAAAAAAGCAGTAAAATCCTATCAGAGTGCTTATCAGAAAGAAGAAATTGGTGATCTGACCAAAGACATCATGCTCGATAAAGCCGACGAACTTAAGAAACAGTAACAACTAATGTCGAAAATAAAGACTTCCTTTTTTTGCCAGAATTGCGGCACTCAATATGCCAAATGGCAAGGCCAATGCAACGCCTGTAAAGAATGGAATACAATCGCGGAAGAGATTGTCCAGAAGGAAGAAAAATCAACATGGAGAACTCCGGAATCAGAAACAAAAAAAGCGTCAAAGCCGTTAAAAATAAAAGAAATTGATTCTGCGCAGGAAGTTCGCATGGACACACGCGACGGTGAATTAAACCGTGTGCTTGGCGGCGGAATCGTTCCGGGTTCTTTAATCCTGCTGGGCGGTGAACCCGGAATCGGGAAAAGTACACTGCTGTTGCAGATTTCACTAAAATTACCTTATCGAACCTTATATGTTTCGGGCGAGGAAAGTCAGAAGCAAATCAAAATGCGCGCTGAAAGAATCAATCCCAACAGCGACAATTGCTATATTTTAACCGAAACCAAAACCCAGAATATTTTCCGGCAGATCCAGGAAATCGAGCCTGAAATCGTCATCATAGATTCTATTCAAACGCTGCACACAGAATATATCGAAGCCTCTCCCGGAAGCATTTCGCAAATTCGGGAAACTACCGCAGAGCTTATCAAATTTGCCAAAGAAACCAATATTCCCGTGATTTTAATAGGGCATATTACCAAAGACGGAACTATTGCCGGTCCGAAAATCCTCGAACACATGGTCGATACAGTATTGCAATTTGAAGGTGACCGCAATCATGTCTACCGCATTCTGCGTTCGCTCAAAAATCGTTTTGGCTCTACGGCTGAGTTGGGCATTTATGAAATGCTCGGAAGCGGTTTGCGTGAAGTATCCAATCCTTCCGAAATATTAATTTCGCATAAGGATGCGGCACTTTCAGGCACCGCGATCGCCTCAACACTCGAAGGCATGCGTCCGCTAATGATAGAAATACAGGCACTTGTAAGTACAGCCGTTTATGGAACACCGCAGCGCAGCACCACCGGATATAACGCGAAAAGGCTCAATATGATTTTGGCTGTATTGGAAAAACGGGCAGGTTTCCGACTTGGAACAAAGGATGTTTTCCTCAACATTACAGGTGGTATTTCGATAGATGATCCCGCGATTGACCTGGCGGTTGTGGCGGCTATTTTATCTTCCAACGAAGACATTCCAATTGAAGAGGGATTTTGCTTTGCGGGTGAAGTCGGACTTTCTGGCGAAATTCGTCCCGTAAACCGCGTAGATCACAGGATTCAGGAAGCGGAAAAATTAGGCTTTTCAACGATTTTTGTTTCGCGGTACAACAAGATTTCATTAAAAAATACGTTTATAAAAATACGGCTTGTTTCTAAAATTGAGGATGTTGCGAGTGAATTGTTCGGCTAAAATTAAAAAAATTAAGATTTAAAAATAGAACTCCAATGAAAACCACAAAACAAAAAATAATACTTGGCGCTAAAATATTTGGCGTACTTCTAGTATTGGCGATTGTCGCGGTTTTCATATTTCGCGACGCTCTTTTGCAAAAGGCGATTGTTGAAATTTCGCATAAAATGGAAAAAGATTATGACTGCAATTTTTCTATTAAAAAGGCACAATTCGAAGGGTTTTCAGGCGTGGCAATGGATGATGTTCTGCTTGTTCCGAAAAAAGCCGATACGCTGTTCCGAATCCAAAGCATCAAAACAAAAGTCAATTTCTGGAAATTACTCACCGGGAATATTCAATTGGGAAGTCTCGAAGCTAAAAATGGGTTTATCCATTTGGTAAAAAATGAAAATGGTCGGAATTTCGACGCTTTTCTTCCAAAAAAAAATAAAGATACAGTTGACACGGGTAAAAAAAGCAATTATGCCGACCGTGCGTATAAAATCCTAAACCGCGCGTTGAATTTGGTGCCAACCGATATGCATCTTGAAAATCTAACCCTCAGGATGAACGACAATGGAAAGAAGGCAACATTGCGGCTCAACAAACTGGAATTGGTCAATAAACAACTGGAAACCGCCATTGAGGTACAAACCAATACTTTTACGCAGCGATGGAAAATCAAAGGATTTGCCGATCCGAGGAACAAGCAGACTGATCTTCGGTTTTTTAACATCGATACCGGGAAGATCAAAGTCCCTTATTTTGACGAGCGCTACAACATTAAAGCCAGTTTTGACTCCATACGCCTGAATGTTGCCAATATTGACATGGATGGTGGCGAATTGCATATTGACGGATTTACGTCTATCGCCAACTTTACTGTTAACCATCCGAAAATTGCAAGAAAAGATGTGATTATAAAGAATGCGCGTTTTGACTATCACGTGTTATTTGGCGAGAATTTCATCGCTGTCGACAGTAGTTCTACAGCGCAACTGAACAAAATCAAATTCAATCCGTATGTTTCTTATAATAATGAAACCGATAAGATTTATACGCTCAAAATCGGAATCCCGAAGATGAAAGCCCAGGATTTTATCGTTTCCCTTCCCGAAGGTTTGTTTACGCATTTTGAAGGCATGCAAGCTACCGGAAATTTCGATTACCATCTTAATTTCATGTACAACAAAAACAAGCCAAACGGAGTTGTTTTTGACAGCAAACTCAACAAAGAAAACCTTAAAATCGTCAAATATGGCGAGGCCAATCTCAGCAAGCTCAATGGCGAATTCGTTTACCACGCTATTATTAACGATGTTCCGCAACGAGGTGTTTTAGTTGGAAATGCTAATCCGAATTACATGCCGTTAAGCCAGATTTCTCCTTATTTAAGGAAAGCAGTGCTGACAACTGAAGATCCTTCTTTCTTTTCGCACAAAGGATTCATCAACGAAGCTTTCAAGCAGTCGATTGTAAAAAACATCAAAACCAGGAAATTTGCGCGCGGCGGAAGTACGATCAGCATGCAGCTTATCAAGAATGCTTTCCTGACACGTGAAAAAACATTATCGCGCAAATTGGAGGAAATTCTTTTGGTGTATATTATGGAAAACAATCGGATCGTAAGCAAAGAGCGCATGCTTGAAGTGTATTTTAATATTATCGAATGGGGTCCGAATATTTACGGAATTGGGGAAGCTTCATGGTTCTATTTCCAGAAATACCCATCGGAACTCACGTTGAATGAATGTTTGTTTCTGGCCAATATTATTCCGAGTCCGAGAAAATTCATGTACCAGCTTAATTCCGAAGGCAACCTCAAACCATATGCCGCAAGTCGGGACCGGAATGTCAGAAACATGATGCTCAACAGAGGAACCATTACTTCAACAGATACTATTTACCAACTGCCGATTATGATTACTGGCAATGCAAGATCTTACGTCAAATCAAAAGCAGAACGCAAAGCCGAAATCGATTCGACTTCCATAGAAGAATTTGATTTTTAGACCAAATACCAGTTTCAATTGTAATGACATCTTGAATCAAATATTCAAACAAATAATTATCAATTAATTGAATATTAAACTTTTAGCTTTTCATTAACTTTTTAACTATATTTACTTAGCAATTTTAAAACCCTTAGCTATGAGAAATATTTTTACTTTTTTAATGATGCTTTTTGCAAGCATTTCGTTTTCGCAAACAGTTGGTCTTAGTGTTTTTAAAGCCGGATTTACAAGTCCGGTTGAAATTACACATCCGGCCGGAGATCCCAGATTATTTGTCGTGCAGCAAGGCGGTGCCATCAGAATCCTGAATTCAGACGCCACCATCAATGCCACCAATTTTTTAACACTGACAACAGCGACCATCTCTTCTGGCGGTGAACGAGGCCTTTTAGGATTGGCTTTTCACCCTAACTATGCTACCAACGGCTATTTCTTTGTGAATTATACCAATACAGCTGGTAATACCGTTATTGCAAGGTATAAGGTTTCGTCAGATCCAAATGTGGCCGATCCTGCATCTGCTGCGATATTGCTAACCATTGCACAACCCGAAAGCAACCACAACGGAGGTACTTTGCGTTTTGGTCCCGATGGCTATCTTTACATTGGCATGGGCGATGGCGGTGGTAGCGGCGATCCGGGTAACAGGGCGCAGAACATCAATGACAATTTAGGGAAAATGCTTCGTCTTGACGTGAATTCAAGCACGGTACAGACACCAAATTACGGAATTCCGTCTTCAAATCCTTACGTTGGTATTGCCGGAAATGACGAGATTTGGGCCGTCGGTTTGCGGAATCCATGGAAATTTTCCTTTGACAGATTGACGGGCGATTTGTGGATAGCCGATGTTGGTCAGGGTGGCCCTGAAGAAATCAATAAAGTAAGCGCAACAACAGCAGGCGCAAACTATGGCTGGAAATGTTATGAGGGAAATAATGTATACACCACGGGCTGCGCGGTGTCAGGAACAACTTATACCTTTCCTGTCGCTTCTTATACCCGTGCCGGAACCGGAACCTGTTCTTCCATTACAGGCGGTTATGTTTACACAGGCACTACTTATCCTAATTTTTTAGGGAAGTATTTCTTTGCCGATTATTGCAGTGGCAAAATTGGTTACACGACTGATGCCGGCGCAATTACGTGGTCACCTGTTTTTACTGCTTTTAGTTTCACTTCTTTTGGTGAAGATGCTACAGGTCAGCTTTATGTAGCAGGCGCCGCTAACGGTACTATTTACAAACTGGTTGACACGTCACTTGGCGTAAATGCTTTCTCAAAATCGGCACTCCAGCTTTATCCAAATCCCGCCACTTCTGAAGTTTTTATCCAATCTGAAACCATGGCTTTTCCTGCTTCGGTAAATATTTTTGATATCAGTGGAAAATTATTAATTTCACAGTCGTTGCTGTCCGAAAAAAGTTCGGTTAATACCGGCACCTTAAAAAGCGGAATTTATATGATTAATGTAACCGACCATTCCGGTGCCGATTATACCTCTAAACTCACTGTTAAATAAGAAATATGGATTTCAATTTAGAAAGCGCATTCTTCTCAATGCTGGTTTTGGTTGGCGGAATTTTCACTATTGCCGGAATGGTGATGTACATTTTTCCTCCTAAAAGAATTAATTATATATATGGATACCGGACTTCGTCTTCAATGAAATCTGAGGAAAGATGGAATTTCGCGCAACGATTTTCAGCTATCGCGATGATACAATCCGGATTGGCTTTGGTTGCTTTTTCAATTATTGGCTTGTTTTATTCTTTTTCGAAAAGCACCGAAGTAATTGCCGCGGTCATTTTAATCATTCTCGCACTCTCGTATCTTTTCATAAGAACCGAAAACGGATTGAAGAAATTTCGTTAATACCAATTAGCAAATATCTTATTTAAGGTGCAGGATCAGGAAACTGATTTTGCACCTTTTCTATTTCCTTCAAGATCGCTTCCGATAGTTTGGTATTAATACTGTCGATATCAGCTTCAAGTTGGGGAATAGTAGTAGCGCCAACAATAGTAGACGTTACAAAAGGCTGTGCGTTTACAAATGCCAAAGCCATTTCAGTTAGTGTCATCCCGAAATCGGCGGCTATCTTTTGGTATAATTGCGTGGCTTGTCTGGTGGATTCAGAATTGTATCTGGTGAATTGTGGAAACCGATTGAGCCTTGCTTCCGCATTCGCAGTACCATCAAGGTATTTTCCGGTTAAAAATCCGAATGCCAATGGTGAATAGGCTAATAATCCGACATTTTCCCTGTGGCAGACTTCCGCAAGATTGACCTCAAAAGAACGGTTTACCAATGAATAGGGATTTTGAATCGTAATTGTTTTGGGCAAAGCATGCTTTTTACTTTCTTCCAGAAAACGCATCAAACCCCACGAAGTTTCATTAGAAACGCCAATATGCCGGATTTTTCCCTGCCGAATCAATTCCTGGTACGTTTCAAGAACAGATTGAAAATTATCTTCCCACACATCGTCCTGTTGTTTATAGCCGCGCTGTCCGAAAAAATTCATTTTGCGCTCCGGCCAGTGCATCTGATACAAGTCGATGTAATCTGTTTGCAACCGCTGCAGACTTCCATCAACCGCCTGCAGTATATTGTCTTTGGAAAAATCGAGCTTTTCACGAATATAGCCAAGACCTCTGTTGGGTCCGGAAATTTTACTCGCCAAAACAATATCGCTTCTTTTGCCTGACTTCTTGAGCCAGGTTCCGATTATCTTTTCAGTACTCCCAAAAGTTTGTTCGCGTGCAGCAACCGGATACATTTCGGCAGTATCAATAAAATTAATGCCTTTATCGAGTGCAAAATCTATTTGCGAATGCCCTTCAGATTCAGAGTTCTGTTCTCCGAAAGTCATCGTGCCAAGGCATATTTTGCTGACTTTAACAGCCGTATTGGGAAGTGGGGTGTATTTCATTTCTTAGCAATAAAAGTAAAAAGCTGCAAATCTCATTTATGATTTTTACAGCTTTTTTGGGTCTTTATAATTCGTTGAGCATTTTGGAAATTTCATCCAGCTTTGGTGTGAGGATAATTTCAATACGCCGGTTTTTTGCTTTTCCTTCCGGTGTGGAATTGCTCATCAATGGCGCATATTCACTCCTTCCCGCGGCGGTAAGGTTTTGTTTGTTGACGCTTTTGTTTTCTGCCAAAATCGTAACGATGGCCGTCGCTCTTTTGGTTGACAAATCCCAGTTGTCTGCAATCGGACCTGATCCTCCGTAAGCATCATCATCAGTATGGCCTTCAATTAAGACAGAAATATCCGGATTGGCACCCAATACTTTCCCGACTTCAACAACGGCTCTTCTCCCTTCCGTACCAACAGCCCAGCTTCCTGAACTGAATAATAGTTTGTTTTCCATTGAAACATAAACCTTTCCGTTTTTCTGCTGAACAGTCAGTCCTTTTCCTTCAAAACTGTTTAATGCTTTAGATAATGTTTCTTTCAGTTTTTTCATGCTGGCATCTTTGGCTTCCATCAGCCCTTCGAGTTCTGCCAGTCGTTGCGAACTTGCCTGCAAATCGCCTTTGAGTTTGTCGAATTTTGCCTGTTCGGCCGCAAGCGCTTTTTGCTTCGCTTCGAGTTGTGACAGCAAATCGCGGTTTTTATCCATGTTCGATTTGAGTGCGTCATCACTGTTCTTTTCTAAAGCTGTATAAGAAGATTGCAACGTTTTGAGGTTTTTATCTGCTGCCGTATAATCCGATTGTAGTTTATCGCGCTCTGATTTGGTTTTTTGCAACTCTTCTTTTAAAGCCGCATAGGCCATGTCGATATCTGCTTTTGCTTTGGTACAATCGTCACCTTCATCCTGAAATTTTCGGTTTTCTTTTTTAAGTTCGGCGAATTTATTCTCCAAATCGGTGTATACTTTTTTAGATACACAGGAAACGGTCAATGCCATTAATAGTACTACTGTGGAAATTTTTCTGATCATTTTAGTTGTAATTATGGGGTTTAATAATTTATTTTGAAAACAAATGCCCTAGCCCTGATAGAGCCGGTATCCTTTGTGAAGCATGAACAAAGATAAAGGCGATAGCAGGAAACAGCTCCTAATCAATTTCTACCAGAGTCGGACAATGGTCGGAATGCTTCGCTTCGGGTAAAATCACAGCTCTTGTAATACGGTCTTTCAGCGGTTCGCTCACCAGACAATAATCGATGCGCCAACCTTTATTATTGCCTCGCGCTCCGGCACGATAACTCCACCATGTATAATGATGAGGGTCTTTATTGAGGTGCCTGAAACTGTCGATGAATCCTGCCTGAATAAAACCGTTAAGCCATGCGCGCTCTTCGGGCAAAAATCCTGAAACCGTTTTATTTCTGATGGGATCATGTATATCTATAGCTTCGTGGCAAATGTTATAATCCCCGCAAATCACCAGATTGGGAATGGTTTTCCTGAGTGCCGCAATGTAATTCTGGAAATCATTCATATACATGAATTTATGATCCAGACGGTCGATATTGGTTCCGGACGGCAAATAAAGACTCATGACGGAAAGGTCGTCGAAATCGATACGTACATTTCTTCCTTCAAAATCCATGTGAGGGATTTCTGTTCCGTAAACGACATTATTGGGTTTTATTTTGGATAAAATAGCAACGCCACTATAGCCTTTTTTTGTTGCGGGAAACCAGAAATGATAAGGATATCCGGCAAGCTCAAAATCAAGCAATGGAATCTGGTCTGGTGTCGCTTTGATCTCCTGAAGGCAAATTACATCAGGATTAGCCTGTTGCAACCATGCGATAAATCCTTTAGAAATGGCGGCACGGATTCCGTTAACATTGTAGGAAATTATTCTCATTTTTGTGTTTGGAATTTCGTGATTCAAAAGTACTAAAAAACTGCAAAGTATAATGAAGAAAAGTTAAAGAAAATGGACTTTTTTGCTATCTTTGTTCACCTTCAATAAACAAGAACTACATGGGTTTAGTTACCGCAAAAGAAGTTGCCAAGGCAATAAACGCTGATAAATATGGAGTTTTAGGAACTTTTTCGGGTTGGTTATTGATGAAAGTTCTGAGGATCTCTACGCTTAATGATATCTATGACAGAAACAAGCATCTTAAAGACCTTGAGTTCCTGAATGCTATCCTTGATGAATTCCAGATTAAATTTGAAATCCCTGAAGAAGACCTGAAAAGGTTGCCTAAAGATGGTGCTTATATTACGATTTCAAACCATCCGTTGGGCGGAATTGATGGAATTTTGCTATTGAAACTCATGCTCGAAAGAGCACCTGATTTTAAAATCATCGCTAACTTTTTACTGCACCGCATTGATCCGATGAAACCGTATATCATGCCGGTCAACCCATTTGAAACGCACAAAGACAGCAAATCAAGTGTAATCGGCATTAAAGAAACACTGCGCCACCTGAGCGATGGAAAACCGCTCGGAATGTTTCCTGCCGGAGAAGTTTCAACTTACAGGGACGGTAAACTAGTAGTAGACAAACCGTGGGAAGAAGGTGCGATAAAAGTAATCCGGAAGGCACAGGTTCCTGTAGTCCCAATTTATTTTCATGCCAAAAACAGCCGTTTGTTTTACCTGCTTTCGAAAATTGATGACACGATTCGTACTGCGAAATTGCCTTCGGAATTGTTTTCACAAAAAGACCGGATCATTAAAGTGCGTGTAGGAAAACCCATTTCTGTAAGCGAGCAGAATGAACACGTTACGATTGAAGAGTACTCCGAATTTTTAAGGAAAAAGACCTACATGCTTGCCAATCCTTTTGAAAAAGAAAGCAAGCTGCTCAATGCGCAAAATTTAAAATTGCCAAAGAACCCAAAGAAGATCGCCTCTGCCGGAAGTCAGGAAAACATGATTGCCGAAGTGCTTGCCCTTAGAAAAAGCGACAGCCGTTTGCTGCAAAGCAAAAATTATGAAGTCTTTTTTACCGAAGCCAATAAGATTCCGCATATCCTTCATGAAATTGGCCGATTGCGTGAAATCACTTTCCGGGAAGTTGGAGAAGGCACCAATGAATCCCTTGATCTTGATCAATTTGACCAATATTACCACCATATGTTTCTGTGGGATGATGAAACCAACCAGATTGCAGGTGCGTATCGCATGGGATTGGGCTCAGAAATTTTCCCAAAATATGGGATTGACGGTTTTTACCTTCAGGAACTTTTCCGGTTTGAACCGGAACTGTTTGACATGATGCAGAAATCCATAGAAATGGGACGCGCATTTATTACCAAAGAATACCAACAGAAACCAATGCCGTTGTTTTTGCTCTGGAAAGGAATTATGCATACCACGTTGCGTTTTCCGGAACATAAATTCCTGATTGGCGGCGTGAGTATCAGCAACCAGTTTTCTGATTTTTCAAAATCGCTGATGATCGAATTTATGAAATCGCATTACTATGATCCGTATGTTGCTCAGTATGTGCATCCTAAAAAAGAATATAAGGTCAAACTCAAAGATGCAGACAAGGATTTTATCTTTGACGAAGCCGAATCTGACCTGAATAAGTTTGACAAAATTATAGATGAACTGGAACCGGGAATTTTGCGTTTGCCTGTGTTGATCAAAAAATACATTAAGCAAAATGCCAGAGTTGTTGCTTTTAATGTAGATCCTTTGTTTAATAATGCTGTTGACGGATTAATGTATATCCGGATTGCAGATATTCCCGAAAGCACCATGAAACCGGTTATGGAAGAATTTCAGGCGGAACTGGAACGCAAACTTGCTGAAAAAGGAGAATAATCCGGAATGAAAACCCAATTCGGAATTCCTTTATTATTTCCAAATCGATTCGTGTAAAATACCTTCCCACGAAGTAGCATTTATAAAATAAGCCAGCCTTATAATGTGATAAGTAGCTAAAAAAAACGCAAGGCCATAAGCCATTTTTTTATTGTAAAGCACACTGTTGAAATATTCTCTTCCTGTTTTCAATTCTGTAATTAACACTGCAATAGTAATGATGCAGAATACAATTACAAACGGACCTAAAACGTGGTAACTGATACTTTTTAAAATGTTTCCTTCATAGAAATACACCAATGACTTTGTGATTCCGCAGCCCGGACACGGAAAACCCGTCAGCATCTTAAACGGACAAAGTGACTGTTCCGTGTCAAGATGATGGTTTTCATTATGGAGCATCATAAAAAACGGAATTACAAGCGTTAATAAAGCGCCCGCAATTCCGTAAATTTTACGTTTTACTTTTGTATTATTTGTATAATCTGTTGATATCACCCTGAACAATCATTGCTGCAGCCATTGGAAAAAAGAATCCCAAAACGATCAATAAGGTCGATTGGTCTTTCTGGAGTTCGCCTGTTCGTTGGTACACTTTGGGCAAGGCTTCTTTTCCCGCAAGATAATAAAAGTAAATATTTACCGGCATACAGCAACCTGCAAAAATGGCAATAGGCTGGGAAATAACTTCTCTTTCTGCAACTGCGTTAAAAACTTCGGCTACTTTCATGTTCCAATAAATCAGGTAGAGCCCGCAGGTTAAGAATGCGAATATTAATACTAAAATCGGATCTACTTTAAATTCGGGAATAGACTGTTTCGGCGTATTCCAGGTTTCATTGGGTGTGTTTTCCATGTTTTTTTGGTTAATTGATTCGGTATAAAAATAGAAAATTTATTGAAGGAACTTAACTTTTGACTGTCAAAGTTCTTTTTTATTTAGTTCTGTCCCGAAATATTTTGCCTTGATTTTATCTACGATTACTTGCGCCAATTTTTCATGGCTTTCAAATGTCCAGCCTGCGATATGCGGTGTGAGGATCACATTTTCTGCTTCTAACAAATACTGGAATGCTTCTGGTATATCGCTGTTTTGAAATAAGGTTTCAAAAGAAGATTTCTCATATTCCAATACGTCGAGTCCGGCACCAAAAATTTTTCCCGATTGTAAAGCATCAACTAAATCTGTCGTGACAACATTTTTTCCACGCGATGTATTCAGTAACCAAAATGGTTTTGAAAAAGAAGCGATGAATGTACTGTCAACCATTTTGTTGGTTTCAGGTGTCCATGGAACATGGAGGCTTAAAACATCGGAATGTTCCTGTAATTCTTTTAAGGTAACCTGCTTTGCATTGGCATCGCCGATATTTTCCATAAGATCATAGCACAACACTTTCACATCAAAGCCACGCAGTTTTTTGGCAAATGCCTTTCCCATATTGCCGTAGCCAATGAGTCCGACTGTTTTACCGTCAAGTTCATGCCCACGATTACTTTCGCGGTTCCAGTGTCCTGATTTGATTTCAGAATCAGCGATATTGAGCTTGTTAAACAATGACAGCAGCATGGCCAAAGCATGTTCTCCTACCGCATTACTATTGCCTTCAGGCGCAGCAATGAGCGTTATGTTTTTACTTGCGGCATAATCCGTATCGATACTTTCAAGTCCGGCACCAACACGTGCTATGAATTGCAGATTTACCGCATGATCGAGAAAAGTTTTATCGATTTTAAAACGGCTTCTGATTACAATTCCGTGATAATCTTTAATTTTTTCTTCAATCTCCATTTTTGAAGACGTAAAATCATCATGATTGATAAAACCTGCCTCCTGCAATTGCTGGCGTAGCAACGGATGGTTACTGTCAATATGAAGAATTTTGATGTTTTCAGGTTTCACTCGATCGGGTTTAGATTTCAAAGTTATCAGTTTTCAAAAGAATATTGATTTTTCTGCATCAATTTCTTAGAAAATAAATCGGATTTTTCTAACAGCTATCAAACTGTTAAAAAACATATTATATTTGCTGCCAACAGCTTACAAAAAATCCATATAATTTATGCTTTTTAACTCGGTAGATTTTGCGATATTTCTTCCTTTGGTATTTTTATTATACTGGTTTGTGGCGAACAGGAACGTGAAATCACAAAATTTGCTCATTGTGATTTCGAGTTTTATTTTCTATGGTTGGTGGGATTGGCGATTCCTGGGATTGTTGCTGTTCAGCGCAATGGTTGATTATTTTGTTGGCTTGGGACTAATGCGCGAAAACCATCCGCTTAAGCGAAAATACTTACTGTACATCAGCATCTCACTTAATCTTGGATTGCTTGGTTTTTTCAAATATTTTAATTTCTTTCTCGATAGTTTTAATGAGGCTTTTACCTTTTTGGGACATCCGGTCAAAAGCGAATCATTGCACATCATTCTTCCTGTAGGCATCAGTTTCTACACATTCCAAAGTTTGAGTTATGGCATTGATGTCTACAAACGAAAAATGGAACCGACGAAAGAACTACTCGCTTTTCTTGCTTTTGTCAGTTTCTTTCCGCAATTGGTCGCTGGTCCGATTGAAAGAGCCGCGCATTTGCTTCCGCAGTTTCTAAGAAAAAGGCATTTCGATTATGCTAATGCCGTCGACGGAATGCGGCTCATATTGTGGGGATTTTTTAAAAAAATTGTTATTGCCGATAATTGCGCTCCGTATGTAAATGACATATTTTTAAACTATCAGCACTATTCCGGCGGAACGCTTATTATGGGCGCTGTGCTATTTTCCTTTCAGATTTACGGTGACTTTAGCGGTTATTCTGATATTGCCATCGGCGTGGCGCGTTTGTTTGGTATCAACCTGATGCGCAATTTCAGGTATCCTTATTTTTCGGTTAATACTGCTGATTTCTGGCAGCGCTGGCATATTTCTCTTACGACATGGTTTCGCAATTACCTGTATATTCCGTTAGGCGGAAACAGGGGAAGCCGATGGTTTAAGATCAGGAACGTATTTATTGTTTTTCTAGTTAGCGGATTATGGCATGGCGCCAAATGGACATTTGTATTCTGGGGTTTTATCAACGCTTTGTTTTTATTGCCTTTATTGTTGAATGATGGCGATAAAAACCTGGCTGAAAACAGATCGGAAACCATTCTGCCGACTGTTTCAGAATTGTTCCGGATGCTGTTTACTTTCGTCCTGGTGACATTCGCATGGATATTCTTCCGGGCGGAAAATCTGACTCACGCGTTTCTTTTTATCCAATCTATTTTCACCAATCCGGTTTTCTTCGACATCCGCTCAAATTTAACGTATGTCGATCCTATTTATCCGCTTCTTTTCTACATCATCTTCCTGATGCTTATCGAATGGCTGGGCAGGAAGAATGAGCATATTGTCAACGATCTCATGATCCGAAAAACTATTTTCCATTCCGCGCTGCGCTATGCGATGTATTTTTTTATTTTACTGTTAGTGATTCTGAATGTCAAAAATGAAGCGAGCGGATTTATTTATTTCCAATTTTAACGCAGATGAAACGATTTTTTAAAAACCTTTTTATTTTTTGTGTGTTCGCTTACGGAACGTTATTTCTGCTCCAATATTTAGTAGATTCTGGTTTGCAGAAAACTTTTGATAACGATTACGGCGACTGGAATTCCTTGTTGGAAGGCAAAATTAAAGACCCAATGGTGTTTTTAGGATCATCGCGGGCAGATTGCCATTTTGACCCGATCCTGATACAACAAAAAACAGGTATACCCTCATACAATTTAGGATTTCCTGCCGCTTCATTACGCTTCCAGAGAATAAAATGGAAAAGTTATCTGGAGCACAACAATCCGAAAATTGTCATCCAGAATATCGATCTTCACGCGTTATGGGATAAGAACGGTCCGGATAAAAAGTCTTACCTTCCCTATTACAATGACACGGTGCTTTTCGATGAATTGGAAAAAACAGATCACACCGTAAGCATAGAGAAATGGATTCCGATGAGCAAATACAGGGGATTCGAAGAGGTCATGTTGAAAGGCATCCGGAGTGCTTTCGGAAAGAAATACAGCCGTGACAAAATAAAAGGATACCACAGGCACGAACAATCCTGGAATTCCGACTTTGAAATATTCAAAAAGGCAAACAATGGAAAACCGGATTATTCCGCTTATGATTTTGCCAGCGGAATAACAGAATTAAAGGAATTGATAGACGATTGCAAACAAAGAAAGGTCAAGTTAATCTTGGTGTGGACACCCGCATATTACGAACTCAATGAGCTGCAGGAACCTTATTTTTCAAAGATGAAAGCCGAAATTTCGAAACTCGCAAAGCAAAACAATATTCCGTTTTGGGACTTTTCAAATGGCGTCGTTAGCAGGGACAAGAAATATTTTTACAATGCCTTCCACATGAACAATAAAGGCGTTGCTCATTTCTGCAGTCAGTTTTCCGATTCCCTGAATGTGTATTTAAAAAAACCTATTCCTTAATTTTTTGCAAAGAAGTCTTGATGCCTTTGATCAATGACGAACTAAAGCCCTGGTGTTCCATTTCGTTTAATCCTACAATGGTACAGCCCTGAGGCGTTGTCACTCTGTCAATCAATTGTTCCGGATGGATTTTTTCTTCGAGCAGCATTTGCGCGGCACCTTTTGCAGTTTGCGCGGCAATAGCCAATGCCGTCTGGGAATCAAAACCAATTTCAATTCCGGCCTGCATCGACGCACGCACATAGCGCAGCGCATAAGCCGTTCCGCACGCACCAAGCACCGTTGCGGCATCCATTAATTTTTCTTCTATAACAGGCGCGGTTCCGAGTTTTTGGAAAACATTTACGACTTTATCGGCTTTGGCCTTGTCTTTTTCAGCAAATGAGATACAGGTAGCAGATTCTCCAAATTGAATGGCAATATTAGGCATGATACGCATTACGGCATTGTTACTGACCGATTGGCGGAGTGCATCAATGGTGACACCGCTCACTGCAGAAACTACAATTGCATTGGGAATTTTGTGTGCTATTTCTGCAAGGACTGTTTCCGTTTGATAGGGTTTGACAGTTAGGATAACAACTTCTGCATCTTCTATTCCATGCATATTGTCTGAAGACACGGTGATGCCTTTTGCTTCAAGATGCAAAATGCTTTCGGTATTTCTTCTGGTTACGGTAACTTGCGCTTCTTCGACAAACTTAGACAATCCCAAAGCAATGGCAACGCCGAGATTACCGCCGCCGATAATATGTATTTTCATGTTGTGTGGTTTTTAAAATCCTAAAATCAGTTTGGCAATCGTAAAATATAAAATGATCCCGAAAACATCATTTGTTGTAGTGATAAACGGACCGGTGGCTATTGCGGGGTCAATCTTATTTTTATGCAGGAATAAAGGTACCAATGTTCCTAAGGCCGCCGCGAATAAAATCACGACGATAATCGAGGTCGATATCGCAATTCCCACCAGATATTGCTGGTACATAATCGAATGGTAAATCAGCAACAGCATGGATATTATGGTCCCGGAAATCATGGAAACCGTAAGTTCTTTTGTAAAATAACCGCGGCTGAATTCTTTCAGCGTGCCATTAGCCAAACCCTGAACCACAATCGCCGAAGCCTGTACGCCAATATTTCCGGCAGTTGCCGACAATAACGGCACGAAAATAATCAGCGTGGAATGTTTCTGAAAAGCGGCTTCATTTCCTTTAAGGACAAAAGAAGCAAAAATCTCAATCACCATACCGATCAAAAGCCAGGGTAACCGCGCTTTGGTCAATTCCAAAACACTGTCATTCGCTTCTACATCCTGCGTGATACCCGCAGCCATCTGGTAATCTTTGTCGGCTTCGTCCTTAATTACGTCTAAAATATCATCAATCGTGATACGGCCAACCAATCGGCCCAATTCATCGGTAACCGGAATGGCTTCCAAATCATATTTCTGCATAATTCTCGCCACTTCAACATCTTCAGTATCTACCATAACCGAATTCAGTTTTCGGATATACACATCACTAATCGGCGTTTTCGTAGAAGTCGTCAGTAAATCTTTAAGCGACAAACGGCCTTTGAGCCGGTCTTCATCATCAACAACATAAATCGAATGAACACGTGAAATATTCTCAGCCTGTATACGCATTTCCTTAACGCAGGTCAATACGTTCCAATTCTCATTGACTTTTACTAATTCTTTGTGCATGATTCCGCCTGCGGTGTCTTCGTCATAGCGAAGCAATTCTACAATGTCTTTGGCATGCTCAACATCCTGAAGTTCAGAAATTACTTCTTCTTTTTTACTTTTGGAAAGTTCCGCGATAATATCTGCGGCATCGTTGGTTTCCAGTTCGTCCAACTCTTCTGCGATCTCTTTTGGCGAAAGGCGGTTCAGGATATTCTCTCTTAAATCATCTTCGAGTTCGAGAAGGATTTCAGCCGTTTTTTCACTGTCCAGCACCTTGAAAATATAAGTCGCTTCATCGAAATCAAGCTCGTCGAGAATTTCGGCAATATCAGCATGGTGCAGGTCATTCAGTAAAAGCTCGAGCTGTTTGTCGTTCTTTTGCTGGATAAGCTGCTCTAATTCCTGGATTAGCGCTTTGCTGATTTTAAATTCCATCGGCCTCTATTTTTTGCGTGAGCTCAATGAATTGGGCTACTGTTAATTGCTCCGGACGCAGGTCAAAGATAGCATCTTCTCTTAAATTATCCGACAAATTTAATGTTTTTAAACTGTTACGTAATGTCTTGCGGCGCTGTTGGAAACCCGTTTTTACCACCGTAAAAAACATTTTCTCGCTGCATGGCAGTGTATAATTTTCTTTCCTTCGCAAACGCAATACGCCCGATTTTACTTTCGGCGGCGGAATAAAAACGGTTTCGCTTACCGTAAATAAATATTCGGCATCATAAAAAGCCTGTACCAGAACAGATAAAATCCCATACGCTTTAGTGCCTTTTTTCTCGCAGATCCTTTCGGCGACTTCCTTTTGGAACATGCCGGCAAACTCCGGAATCTGATGGCGGTATTCCAATGCGCGAAAGACAATCTGCGTGGAAATATTGTACGGGAAATTGCCTATTATCGCAAATTGCCTGCCGTCAAAAATTTCATTAATGTTGTATTTGAGGAAATCTTTGGAAATGATCCTGTCTTTTAATTTCGGATAATTCTCATCAAGATAAGTAACCGATTCCGTGTCTATTTCAATCACATAAGTATCAATCGGCTTCTCCAGCAAATATTTGGTGAGTACGCCCATTCCCGGACCAATTTCCAGCACATCGTTATAGCCTTCGAGATTTAAAGTGTCGGCAATGTCTTTGGCGATACTTTCGTCTTTAAGAAAATGCTGTCCGAGGTGTTTTTTGGCTTTTACTTTTTCCATGATTTTCTTATGTGCCGATAGGCGCGAAGGTTATGTTTAATGTTCAGAAACGACTTCCAGTTCTGTACGGAAAGTGAGCATTTTATCACCGAAAAGGTGTACTGCTTCATCCCGCAATTTCGGAGCGTCTTCCTGATAGTACTTTTCAAGAGTGGCTTTGCTGTCGGTCGTATATTGTACCGAATACGTTGTACCGCCCATTTCCTCAACAATTAAAACTTTCACCAGTCGGGCAGATGTGAATTTCCCTGTTGCCAATACCTCGGGAATGTGCTTTTGCTGCATCCATTCGAGCCACTGGTCGTGAACACTTTCGTCAATATTCGTAGTTACATTATAAACAATCATATTGTAAGGTATTTGATTTTAGATTAGAAAACCGGCTTACAACGTCGTGTCTCCTCTGAGTTGCCTGTATTTTTTTCTTGCATCGGTAAAATAAATGCTGTCTTCATGATGGAAAATTACTTGTTCATACAGCGATTTGGCCTTCTCGGTATTTTTAAGCTGCTTATTGTAAATTTCTGCTGAAAAATAATAGGCTTCATCGATGTAAATCCCATCGTTGTGATGGTCAATGATTGATTGGTATTGGCTTAAGGCCGAATTAAAATCACCCATTTTTTCATATACTTTCCCCAATCGATACAGGGTAACACTTTCAATTTCCTGTCCTTTAAAACTTTTTAAAATGGCCTGAAACTGATCGAGTGCCTCTTTGTTTTTATTTTGGTACAACAGATAATCGCCTCGTGAGAACTGCTTCAATGCTGTTTGCGTAGAATCGGCGACTGTATTGTCGTTGATCAGCAGGAAATATTCGAGCGCATCATTGGCAATCAATTGCGAAGCAGCAGATTTTAATTCCTTAAACTGCTTTAATGCCCATGCAAAATCGCTTTTGAAATAACTTGTTTTTGCTGCTTTCAGACTCGCTTCATGACCAACAACATCATTTTTGAGATCCTCTTCAATCTGCGAATAATAAATGAGCGCCTGGTTGAATTTTTCTTCAAACAGCAGAATATCGGCCAATTCCATTTTAATGTCGGCTTTTTGGTACATATTGAGCGGCAATGCCAACGCCGTTTTCAAAATGGCTTTCCCTTGTTCGGGATTTTTAAGGTGAAACGTGAGGAAATGGGCTTGCAGGATTTGTAATGGCAATGAATACGGACTGATTCCGAATTCTTTTAGCAGCGCGTCAAGATCAGCTTCAATACCTTTAAAGTCTTTATCTGTAGCCGAATCAATGCGCATCTGAATCAAAAAAGTATACGCTTGTATTAATAATTCGAGGTCTTTGGTGTTGTCAAGTACGAAAGTGAGAATTTCTTTAGCCGTTTCCTGTTCTTTTTCCTCGATGGCCAATTGTGCGAGATTGACAATATTGGAAAAAGTTTCGGGATTGCGACGGTAAATGGCTTTTTCCTGGATAAATGCTTTCCCATATTCTTTTTGCTGTACATAAAACCAGCTCAGATATTGGTTCCAGAAAACATCCTGATCTTTCTGAGCCTTGACCAGCAAAGCTTTGCGTAACGATTCATTAAATGCCATATCGGCATCTTCTGTCATGAAACGCGACAACTGATTCTGGATCATGATGGAATTTTGGGGATTGGCATAAGCTTCCGTGAGGAACTTTTCAATCATCATATCGGTATTGCCCAACTGTCCGTAAAGCAGTGCCATTTGGTAATTGAAATTGAATTTCGGTTCCAGCTCCAAGGCAATTTCATAAGCACGCAGCGCATAATCAACTAAAACCTTTTTTTCAAAGACCGCGGCGATACCGTATACTTCACTGGGGTTTTTTCGTATCCTGTCTAAAGCCTGCTCATAGTTTTTTTTGGCTTTTGCCATATCTTTTTGCAGCTGGTAATTGTAACCGAGTTCCACAAAAAGATTCGCCTGCTGGTATTGCTTGAGCCTTTCAAGAATACTGCTTTCGGCTTTGGCAAACAGTTGCAGCTGCTGATAGCATTCGATGGTTTTCTGAAAATAATACGGATTGGAAGGCTGCGTTTTAAGCAATTCCTCATAAGTCATTTTGGCCTTTTCAAATTCGCCCCGATCAAAATAATTCTGCGCCAGCTGATCGTTTTGGGAAAAAACGAGCAATGGCAGGATCAGGCTGATGTAGAGCAGAATTTTTTTCATTTTTTCGGTTACAAACGACAATGTACCAAAGTAACACATTTGTGCCAAATCAGTACATCGTTTTATCAAAGATTAACTTTTTAATCAATTCGGTCAAATCCGCAATACGGACGCAGGACTTCGGGAATCACGATTCCTTCCGGTGTCTGGTAATTTTCAAGGATTCCGGCCAATACTCTCGGCAAAGCCAATGAGCTTCCGTTGAGCGTATGCGCGAGTTGGTTTTTTCCATCCTTGTCACGGAAACGCAATTTAAGCCGGTTCGCCTGAAACGTTTCAAAATTAGATACGGAGCTAATTTCGAGCCAACGATCCTGTGCGGTTGAAAACACTTCAAAGTCATAGGTCATCGCCGAAGTAAATCCCATATCACCACCGCAAAGACGCAATATCCTGTAAGGCAGTTTCAACTCTTGTAATAATGTTTTTACGTGTTCAACCATTCCTTCTAATGCTTCATAAGACTTATCGGGATGCTCGATACGAACGATTTCGACCTTGTCAAACTGGTGCAATCTGTTCAGTCCGCGAACATGCGCGCCATACGAACCCGCTTCTCTTCGGAAACAGGGCGTATAACCCGTACACAATACCGGAAGTTCGTTTTCATTCAGGATCACATCGCGAAACAGGTTGGTTACCGGAACTTCTGCTGTCGGGATCAAATACAAATCATCTATTCCCACGTGGTACATCTGCCCTTCTTTGTCCGGCAATTGTCCGGTTCCATATCCTGAAGCTTCGTTAACCAGATGCGGAACCTGGTATTCTTTATAACCTGCGGCAGTGTTTTTATCGAGGAAATAACTGATCAGCGCACGTTGCAATCTGGCACCTTTCCCTTTGTATACCGGAAATCCCGCTCCTGCGATTTTCACGCCGAGTTCAAAATCAATAATGTCATATTTTTTAACCAATTCCCAGTGTGGCTGCGCGCCTTCATGCAAAACCGGAATGTCGCCTTCCTGAAAAACGGTAACGTTCTCTTCGGGCGTTTTTCCTTCGGGCACAAGATCTGCGGGAAGATTGGGCAGTGTATATAATTTTTGGGTAAGCTCGTTTCCTAATATTTCTGCTTTTTCAGACAACTCTTTACTGCTTTCTTTAAGCAACACCGTTTTTTCTTTGAGGATGGCTGCTTTGGCCTTCTCTCCGCTTTTCATTAATTCACCAATGTCTTTGGATAATTTATTGGATTCGGATAAAGTATTGTCTAATTCCGCCTGAGTTGCCCTGCGTTTTTCGTCCAATTGTACTACTTCCTCTACCAAAGCCCGAACGTCCATATTTCTTTTGGCGAGCGCTTTGATAACCTTTTCCTGGTTTTCCCTGATAAATCCTATCTGTAACATATCGTAATTTTTAAACGTCCGGAATATTTTCCCGGATACGGACGCAAATTTAATCAAATGTTTTAGATATGCTGAAGCAAAACAAAAAACTTGGATTGCGATTCTGTCGTACCTATTAGGATTTTCAGTCAATTAAATTTAAAATTAACATCTGTTTGTTGGATTATTATTTAAATTCGCAAAAAAGTTTAATCAAAATGAGAAATTTTTACCTATTGTTCTTATTGGTATCGTTTGCTGCTTTACAGGCGCAATCCGGCAGTGAACTTGAAAATCTTGCCCATGCAGAAGGAAAATCGGCTTTCAAGAAGACCAACTTGCGCATCAACCCCAATACCTACAATTATGATGTTACTTATCATAAATTGGAATTCACTGTAGATCCTGCGGTTTACTATATCTCAGGAAAGGTGACAACTACTTATACCGCGTTGTCCAACATGACTACGCTTGTTTTTGATCTGGCCCGAATTACTGATGAGGAAGATTCCAATTATGACAATCAGATTGTTGTAAGTGCCGTGAGAAAAAACAATGTCGATTTGTCTTTTACCCGAAACGATACCGAACTGATTATTACCTTGCCAACAACGCAATTAGCAGGTACTTCTGCAACTGTTGAAATTGTTTATGCAGGTGCTCCGGCTGGAAGTGGCTTTGGGTCGTTTACTCAGGACGATCACAATGGCACACCTGTGATATGGACATTATCTGAACCTTTTGGCGCCAGAGATTGGTGGCCAAGCAAGCAGGATTTGAACGATAAAGTCAATTCGATCGATGTGTACATTACATCGCCCAACGCTTATGTAAGTGTAGCCAACGGACTTCAGCAGTCAAAAACCAACAACGGTAACGGCACGTCTACAACCCATTTTCACCATGGTTATCCTATTCCTGCTTATCTTATCGCATTTGCTGTAACCAATTACCAGATATACAACCAACAAGGCGGTTTAGGAACTGCTGAAAGTCCGTATTTCCCTATTGTCAATTATATGTATCCGGAAACGGCATCGGCCAATATTGCCAGTCTGGCACCTACGCCTGCTATCATCAATTTCTACGAATCGGCATTTGTTCCTTATCCTTTCAGGAATGAAAAATACGGGCATGCACAATTTGCCTGGGGCGGCGGAATGGAACACACTACTGTTTCTTTTATGACGGCAAACAATTCGGGTGCATACAGCCGAAGCCTTATCGCGCATGAAATGGCGCACCAGTGGTTTGGCGACAAAGTAACTTGTGGTTCCTGGAGGGATATTTGGCTCAATGAAGGATTTGCGACTTATCTTGCTTCCATGGTGATTGAGCATTTTGATGGCGATGCCGCATTTATCGCTGATAAAACAAGCATGATTAGTAACATTACTTCCAATCCGGCCGGTTCGATTTACATGACCGAAACACAGGCGTTAGATGTTAACCGGATCTTTAGTTCCCGTTTGTCTTACAATAAAGGTGCAATGGTCATCAATATGCTGCGTTTTAAATTAGGAGATACCGCATTTTTTCAGGGACTTAAGAATTACCTTAATGACCCGCTTTTGGCTTATTCTTATGCGCTTACTCCGGATTTGCAGCGGCATCTGGAAGCAACATCCGGAGTGAACCTTACGGAGTTTTTCAATGACTGGGTCTACAACCAAGGTTATCCTGTTTATACGATTACAGCACAGAATGTTATTAGTGGACAAGCAAGAATTACAGTAAATCAAACACAGTCACATAACTCTGTCAGTTATTTTGAAATGCCGGTACCTGTTCGATTGACGGGCAGTAGCGGACAACAACAGGATTATGTTTTGGAGAATACTACAAATGGTCAACAATTTTTGGTGAACGTACCATTTACTGTAACCGGAGTAACTTTTAATCCTAAAAAAGACATTATTACCAGAAATGGAACGGCTACTTTAGCAACGTCAGGTTTTGATGCTTTGTCAGGTGTGGCTTTGTACCCAAATCCGGCAACGAGCAAATTAACCCTGAATGTTCCAGCAGATGTACAAGTTAATAAAACTGTGTTTTACAATGCTTTGGGCCAAAAAACAAAAGAGTCTCTTTCAGAAACGGCATGGGATGTTAGCGATCTGGCAAACGGAGTGTATCTCATAACAGTCTTTTCTGATGCGGGAACCAAACAGCTAAAATTTATAAAGAACTAATAATTAAAAAAGCCCCTTTACTTAACATTCAGGGGCTTTTTTACAATTGTTTATTTTTTTAAAAAGTCCATCAAAGGGACAATGAATTTTGGGTAGGATTCAATATGCGGCAAATGTCCCACATTATCAATTTCAACCAAAGTAGCATCCTTGATTTTTTTGGCCGTGGCTTTTCCCAATGCGGGATAGTTCCCCAATTGTTCCTGTACTGCCTTGGGTGCTTTTGCCTTTCCCAAAGCTGTCCGGTCACGTTGGCCGATGATGAGTAAAGTCGGAACCTGAATGTGCTCCAATTCATACACCACCGGCTGTGTAAAAATCATATCGTAGGTCAGCGCGGCATTTTTAGCTATTATAGCATAATCCTTATTGAGCGTCCATCCTGCAAGAGTATTAAGCCATGGGTTATATTCCGGCTTCCATTTGTTATCATAATAAAATTGCTGCTGATAAGCTTTGAGTGTAGTATAATCCTGCTTCAATTCGGCTTGATACCAATCGTCAACCGACTGATAAGGTACAACTGTTTTCCAGTCTTCAAGGCCAATCGGATTTTCAAGAATCAACTTTTCGGTAAGGTCGGGATACATCAGTGCAAAACGCACGGCAAGCATTCCGCCCATCGAGTGGCCGAGGACATTGATTTTGGTGATTTTTAGTTCGTCGAGTATCGCTTTCGTATTTTGTGCCAGCAATTGAAAAGTATACTGGATATTCGTTGGCTTAGCCGATTTCCCAAAACCAATCTGATCGGGCATAATGACCCTGTATCCCGCTTTTACCAGATCGTTTGCGGTTTGTTCCCAATAATTGGCCGCAAAATTTTTCCCGTGCAGCAGCAAAACCGATTTCCCATTAGGAACTTGCGGCTGCACATCCATATAAGCCATTTTCAGAATTTGCCCCTGGATGGTAAAGGTCTTCTCTTTTACCTGAAAAGGATAATTGATGTTCTCGAGATTGATATCCGAAACCACTAATTTTTGCTGCGCAATAAGGCAAAATCCGTTACCCATCAGTAAAATAAATAGGAATATCTTTTTCATAGCTTTCTGTTTTATTGGCCGGCACTTGCGGCATTTAAATCGGCGATGGCATCATAATCAAGGTACAATTCAGGTGCTTTAATGATACTGTCCAACTGTGACAGGCTCGTGGCACTGACAATCGGCGCGGTCACCGACGGACGCTGGATCAGCCATGCCAAAGCCACCGTGGCCGGAGTCGCATCATATCGTTTTGCCACAGCATCCAGAGTATCAAGTATCCTGAATCCGCGTTCATTCAAAAACTGCTGCATGCCGCCACCGCGTGCGCTTTTTCCAAAATCATCTGCCGAACGGTATTTCCCGGTCAGGAAACCGCTGGCAAGCGAATAATAGTTGAGTACACCCAGATGGTTATCCGTCACAATCTTTTCAATCTGCTCTTCATACAGTGCCCTTTGGTACAAATTATAATGCGGCTGGAATGTCTGGTATTGCGGCAATCCAAGTGCCTTGCTCGTGTTTAAGGATTCCTGCAGCCTTTCTGCCGACATATTGGAAGCGCCAATCCAGCGCACTTTTCCCTGTTTCACCAATACGTCATACGCTTCGAGTGTTTCCTGTACCGGTGTTGACGGGTCGTCAAAATGGGTTTGGTACAAATCGAGGTAATCTGTTTGCAGCCTCCGCAGTGAATCCTCAACGGCTTTAAGGATGTAGTTTTTAGCGAGTCCTTTTTTGCCATCGCCCATGTCAGAGCCTACTTTGGTGGTCAAAACGATGTCCTGGCGGTTGTGCCTGTCCTTCATCCACTTTCCGATGATGCGCTCCGATTCTCCGCCTTCATTCCCCGGAGCCCATCTGGAATAGACATCGGCAGTATCAATAAAATTAAATCCCGCATCTGTAAAACCGTTGAGGATGGCAAAAGATTGCTTTTCATCAATGGTCCAGCCAAAGACATTGCCGCCAAAAGTGACAGGATAGACTGCTAAATCGGTATTGCCTAATATTCTTGTTTTCATAGTTGTATTGTTTTATGGTATTTGTTGCTTTCAATAGCGGCTTCAATGATGCGCATGGTTTTAATGCCATCTGCTGCCGTTACGGGTTCTGGTTGGTCGTGTACAATGGATTGGTACAGTACTTCAAAAAAATCGTAATAATTTCCGGAAAGCGTAGGGACTTTTTCACGGATAATTGTCCCGTTGGTTTCGGTATGCAGGATACCTTCTTTTCCTTCGGTTTCTCTTCCCCAATCCTGGAGATCAGGCTTTTTGCCCAATTTGAGTTCGTCTTCCTGTACATCACCACGAGGCTTTAAGAATGATCCTTTTTTCCCATGTAAAATGTAAGCCGGAATGGCTTCCCTTATAAAAAATCCAGATTTGAGCCGGACGCGAAACATTGGATAATACAATAAAAGATCGATATAATCATCCACAACTGAATCCTGTCTGGTAATTCGGATATCGGCAAAGACCGCTTCGGGAAATCCGAACAAAGATACAGCCTGGTCAATAAGGTGCGGACCCAGATCTTTCAGGATTCCGGCACCGGGATTGGCTGTTTCTTTATGTTGTTTGAGGCTCAGTGCGGGATTGTAGCGGTCAAAATGGAATTCGGCCTCAACAAGATCTCCTAAAACGCCCGAATGGTATATTGTAGCGACCGTTTTAAAATCACTGTCCCAGCGTCGGTTTTGAAAAACAGCAAGTTTGAGATTTTTTGCTTCCGCTAATGCAGACAAGGCTTCGGCTTCGGCAACTGTAGTCGTAAATGCTTTTTCAACCACCACATGCTTTCCGGCGAGCAAAGCTTTTTTGGCATAATCGAAATGGGTATGAACCGGCGTATTGACAATGACCAGATCGGCGCCACCGGCAAGCAATTCGTCGAAAGACGCATAACTTTTGAGATTTGGATAATCCTGTTGGATATTTTTCCGGCTTCTTTCCCACGCGCCGGCAAGTGTAAAACCGGGATGCAGTTGCAGAAATGGGGTGTGGAAAACTTTTCCTGACATCCCGTATGAAAGGAGCGCAGTGGTAATTTGTTGCATGTATCGGATTATTTAAAACGTAAATTTAGCGATACATTCCCGGTAACCTCGGACGGAATTTATAGTTTTAACAAACATTTAAATGTCTGCTAAATTTTATCCGGCAATAAATAAACAGAAAACCTTACTTTTGTGCGTTATTCAGAAAACGAACATTAAAAAATGGAAATAGTCATCAAGTTATCTCAATTCTTATTGAGCTTGTCATTACTTATTATACTGCATGAATTAGGGCACTTCATACCCGCTAAATTATTCAAAACCCGCGTAGAGAAATTCTACCTCTTCTTTGATATCAAATACTCTTTATTGAAAAAGAAGATTGGCGAAACCGAATACGGTATAGGCTGGCTTCCTTTGGGCGGATATGTCAAAATCTCAGGAATGATTGATGAAAGCATGGACAAGGAGCAAATGGCATTGCCGCCACAGCCGTGGGAATTCCGTTCCAAACCGGCATGGCAGCGATTGATCATTATGCTGGGCGGCGTGACGGTGAATTTTATCCTTGCGTTTGTAATTTACATCGGGATGGCTTTTTATTATGGGGATTTGTACCTCAATAACAGTGAACTCAAAGATGGTATCGCTGTTACTTCTCCTGTAGCTGAAGAACTGGGATTCAAAACCGGTGATAAGATCCTGAAAGTAGACGGAGAAGCAATTCCGAAATTCAATGAGATTCCCGGGAAAATATTATTTGCCAAAACCGTTGAGGTAGAACGCGACGGAAAAGCACAGCAGATCAATCTGCCGGTCGATCTTATCAATAAGGTGCTTGGCGGCGAAAAAAGACCGTTTATCAGTTGGAGAGAGCCATTTGTGGTGGGAGCGGTCAATGATTCTTCTGCGAATGTGAAAACCCTTCAGCCAAAAGACATGATCAAATCGCTTAAAGGCGAAGAGGTACAATATGCTGACCAGGTTGTTGCTATCGCTAAAGCCAATCCTAACCAGACACTTGACGCGGTGATCCTGCGCGATGAAAAAGAAGTGCCTGTAAAAATACAGATCAACGAAAAAGGGAAATTGGGTGTTTTTGCTGCTTCTTTAGGCGTTAACAGCCTCGAGAAACTGGGCATTTATAAATTTACCGAACAGCAATATGGGTTCTTTGAATCATTCCCTGTTGGTATCCAGAGAGGAAAAGACCAATTGTTTGGTTATGGCAAACAGCTCAAGGCCATCTTTACCCCAAGTACGGGTGCCTACAAAGGCGTGGGCGGATTCAAAGCCATCTTTGATATTTTCCCTAAGACATGGAGCTGGGAAATGTTCTGGAACATTACTGCGTTGTTATCAATCATGCTTGGCGTAATGAATTTATTGCCTATTCCGGCACTCGATGGCGGCCACGTGATGTTTTTATTGTATGAGATGATCACGCGCAGAAAACCAAGCGATAAATTCATGGAACATGCCCAAATGGTTGGTTTTGTATTGCTTATAGGTTTATTGCTGTTTGCGAACGGAAACGATATCTATAAGGCCATCTTCCACAAATAATATTTTTTTGAAATTTTATACGATTTTGTTTGTGAAAAATAATTTTCGCATTATATTTGCACCGCTTTAAAAGTGAAATACACTTTCCTTCTTAGCTCAGTTGGTTAGAGCATCTGACTGTTAATCAGAGGGTCCTTGGTTCGAGCCCAAGAGAGGGAGCAAAAGTAGAAAGCCATTCGCAAGAGTGGCTTTTTTATTTTAGTACTTCCCGTGAAATATGGACTTTGCAAAGATTCTTCAAGATAAGAGAATTTTACTTCTTGAAGACTTCGACAAAGATCATCTGATAAAAAAAGGTTCCATTTAGGTTCCCATCAAAATTTTCTAGGTTCCCATTTCAAAACCGAATTGATATGCCAATTGTTTAACTCTAAACCAATTGGACATGCACCAAGAAAAATCACAATTCTGTTTGTGATCAGCTCAACCAAGACCAATCAAAAAGGGTTATGTCCTCTGAATTGCAGAATTACACTCAACAAAAAAAGAAAACAGTTCATCACAGGGTTTTGTTTATAATCCGCTGCATTGGGAAAGCAAACTTCAAAAGTCAATTATAAAGACCCAAATCAAAAACTTATCAATGCTCAAATGCAACAAATTCAAAACAAGATCAACAACATTGGTTAGTTTTTAAGCTTGAAGGTGTAGACTGTACTCGCCCAACTGTTAAAATAGGTATGTGAAAAAGCAGAAAAATATTTTAATTTTCTTTACCTCAAATAAATTACCATTTTTACCAAAATTTCAGCAAAAGCCAAACCACTTCGCGCTTTTGTTTCAACAACAGAAATAAAGGTTTGCATTTGTTTTCCGGATCCTTACATATATTATTTTCTTAAGCTTTTGCGGGCTTATATTCATTAACATTATGTACAGAAAATCTATACCTGCACTTAAGTCTATAGGATCAATTTTAGCAATCCTAATAACCTAAAATAATCCCGACATGAATAACCAACAGTACCTGCATTTAAAGGATGCAAAAATGTTTTTGCTTTTCGCTTTGCTCACTACCGGATTTTTAAATGCGCAAATCAACCCACTCACTTTTAGCTGGGATAAAATGGGATGCCAGCAAAATGAAATCAGCAAAATTGGCTTTGACAGTAGTTTCTCGAATGCAGATTGCTTGAAGGTGTGCCCGAAAAGCAATGGTATTTATAGAATTTCCGGTGAAGGTGTAGCCAATATTGCGCGTGTCGAGTGGACTGTAAGTGGCGGAGAAGTAGGCATTTCAAATGAATTGTCTACAACTATCGATTGGGATAATTCATCAAATGGCTCGATAGCGTTATATATCAAGTTTAATGACAGCTCTTCTGTATCAAGAAGCATCTGTATAGACAAGACGCCTTCTAATTTAATATTGAGCTGGGATAAAATAGGATGCCAGCTTAATAAAGACAATGTCAGTGAAATTAAGTTTAACCATAATTTTTCAGGCGCAGCATGCCTGAAGGTTTGTCCTGAGAGCACAGTTACTTACGAAATATCGGGCGATGGAGCAGTGAACGTTGAATCGATAAACTGGACCATAATCGGAGGTATTGCAAAGTCTCCGAATAAACTGTTGACACCAGTTACATGGAATAATGAAACGGGCGGTTCTATTCAAATTGCAGTCCACTATACAAATGGAACTAATGTGCGAAGGACAATATGTGTCAGTAAAATTCCCTCTTCACTTCTGCTCGGTTGGGAGAAATTAGAAAAATCGGTATGCCAAATCAAATATGACAACAGTCCTGACAATGCAGATGTTCTGAGTGTTTATCCTGAAAGCACAGTGCTTTATCGAATTTCGGGTAAAGGTTTTGAACATGTTACTGCTACGGAATGGATTGTTGGAGAAGGAAGCCATGTTTATCCAGTTGATAAATCAACCGCATTGATTACCTGGGACGATGTAGAGAAAAGTGATCTGGCATTGAAGATTCATTATGATAGTGGAGAAACACTGGAACGAAGGCTAGCAATACTGCGAGTTCAGCCACCCGTGGGAAATATGGCGCAAAACACGATTGTATTTGATTATGATACTGCGGGAAATCAAATACAACGCAGGTTTATCTACTTGGCTAATAGACATAAGGCCCCTGATACAAAAACAGCCGGAAAAGATAGTATGCCTCTGTTGAAAAGTGAATACGATGATATTTCATATTATCCGAATCCTGTCAAATCTGAATTGTATGTTGAATGGACTCTTAGCAAGGGGCAAACAATAAAAAATATTGAACTCTATGATTTGTCAGGCAAGTTGATAAAATCCTTTCCGGGAGAAAGTGACATTAATCATAAGACAATAAATTTTGAATCTTTTCCGGCTGGAGTTTATGATTTGCTTTTAGTATATGGTAATGGTGGAAAAAAGAGTTTAAAAATTGTAAAACAATAACGCCATGAATATCAATTATATCACTAAACATATTATGAAAAAAATTATAGTGTTGCTTGTATTTTTTGTTTTAAATATCGCTAACAGCCAAAATTTTACTGATACTAAGGGAAAGTTGCAAATTAGTGATTCAGGGCAGGCAAGTTATACTTTGCCTATTGCAATGCCGCCAAGTATTAAAAATTTCGCTCCCTTAATTAATTTGGTATATAGTAGCGGAAAAAGCGGGGGTATCGCCGGACAAGGATGGGACATCAGTAGTATTTCCAGCATTACACGTATTGCAACCAGAAGAGATATTGATGGTATCTCAGATGGTGTTGATTTTGATGAAAACGATAAACTAGCACTTGAAGGCCAGCGGCTTTTATTGAAGTCAGGTAATTATTGGTATAATGGGTCAACATATCAAACAGAGTTCAAAAGCAATCTTAAAATAGAACTAAAAATTGAAGGAAGCACAGCTGCTCCTAGCACTTATTTCATCGTAACAAATGTTGATGGTTCCAGAACTTGGTATGGAAGCACGGGTAATGGCGTATTTCAGAATGCAATATCTGTTAATTCGTGGTATATTATTCGATCTGAAGATGTTTATGGAAATTACATCACTTATAACTATACTCCCGTAACTTACAATAATACTACCCAACTTTATATTTCTAATATTATGTTCAGCGGTAATGAGGGACAGGGAATTGCACAGGTCAATAAAATTGTATTTAATTATACCGATGCCAAACGAATTGAAAAAGATTATATAAAAGGCCTACCGAATTATGCAACAAAAGTACTTGACAGAATAGAGGTTTATACTAATAGCAGCTTATTTCGAAAGTATCAGCTTACCCGTAATACCGAAACATTTTCAGGGTACGAAAGAGTAACACAGGTACAAGAATTTAATGGTGCGGGTGAAGCTTCAAATCCTGTTAATTTCGAATATTACAGCTCTGACTTAACCACAAACGTAACGCAACAATGGCATCCTAATATACTTAACTTAGGTGACGCACAGCAGGCAGGAGATTTTGACGGAGACGGCAGATTGGATTTTATAGCAAATGGCATGGCATATACCAATCTTTTTAATCCGGGATATGCGACTCCGCCAATTGGCTTGCCTTTCACTGGCGGTAAAACAATGGTGGTAAATACATTGGATACATCAGGGAAATACAATCAATTTCAATCTTTGCTGAACATCAAAAAAGTCAGTAATACCAATACAGAATTCAAAATATATAATTTTAGCGGTTCTCAATTTCAGAATGTTTGTACCAAGTCAATTGTGCTTGACTTAAATATAGTAAAGCAGCCAATGACACTGACGTGGCATAACACTCCTTCGTTACAGTGTGCAACACATTACGGCCCATATGGTTACAATGTTTATCCGGAACCTGTAAATTATATTGAAGGAGATTTCGATGGAAATGGAATAAGCGAAGTTATAATATACAAGCCAGCGACCATATATTCTGCAGTACTTGAAGCGTATTCTGCATTTCCGCCATTTAATGCAAGTGAGTGCCCGATAAAGGTTACTACAGTCAATCAGCCCGAATACCGTATTTTAGATTTAAACCCATTAGCGTCTACCACTTATGGAAGTGCTGGATATGTTCCTCTGACGAATAACGATATTGAAATATACGCCACTCGTTATGTAAACGATTTTAACGGAGATGGAAAATCGGATATTTTACAATTTAGCGGAAATGCATACCAAATTATTGAAATTGTTAAATATCCGAGTTATTCCTACACACAAGTTATTGGCCAGGGGATAATTGATGAATATTCTGCCTCAAAGCAAATACTTTTTGGAGATTATAATGGCGACGGGAAAGTGGATATTATGCTTCCTGATACTGAGGGAGGGCAGTATAATGTATTGTGGCATATCTATTATAGCAATCCGAATCCGGATGGGGAGAATTTCTTCGTAAAAGAGAGTCATATCATAACAGAATATTGGCCTACACATCATGGAGATCTTTATCAGGACTGGAAAAGCTACTATTCCATGGATGTCAACAAGGATGGCAAAAGCGATATGGTTGTTGTTGATAGAAAATACTCTAAACAGAACTGGACTCTTAACGATCACGACACTGAGTGGTCTGTTGCGACATTTACGAATAATATTGGTGTAGTTGGAGGATCTGGTTTTACCCCTACATACTGGAGTGGAAATATCACCTCTGAATCTCCGGATTTGCCAACGCCTGTTGTTGCTAGTTACAGGTATCAAGGTGCCAATACAGATCTTATAATTGCAAGAGGGAATAGCAGTTTTATTGAATATTATAAATTCAATAAAAATTTCAATACTGATAACAGGCTTAAATCAGTATCTGAAGCTAACGGTAATATTAAGCAAACGATTGAATATAAGGAGATGATCTCCACAGGTGGTGGACTGGGTAATGCAGCATCCGACTTTTATTCGTCGACAAACAGTGCTATATATCCGGATGTTGAAATCATACGGAATTCAGGAGTTTATTTAGTATCAAAACTTACCGCCACTGTAAACGGAATGTCAAAATTTCAAAGGTTTAGATACAGAAGCTTTATGTCAAATTTTAATTATGGCGATATTGGCTTTCAAAGGACGGCCAGGAGCAGTTGGTATCTTTCAGAATCGGATACTAAAATATGGACCATCCAAAATAACGATCCAAGTTTAAGGGGAGCAAATAACATCTCTTGGACCAATACAAATGAAGCGACTGTTTTTTCTCCTGTTCCTGATCATTTATTAAACACTAAAACCAATTCATTTGCCACATACACAAATCCGACTACCAAGGTTTATAATGTATTACTCACCAAACAAGTTACAAAAGACGAGCTTACAAATATTACAATAGAAGATAATTTCACTTATGACGGGACGGTTAATTCGGCAAATTATTTTGGCTTGCAGACCCAGGATATTACAAATTATTATAATGGCACAGTGCTGCAAGGATCGACTACATCGGAGACGGCAATTGGAGACTATGACAACAACCCTACAGGAACGGGCAATACTTATTATATTGGCAAGCCGAAAAAAATCAAAACTACCAAAGCGATTTATGGTACTGATCCGGATACACGAACTTCTGAAGAGCAATACTTTTATAGTGGCCCGAATGTTACCAGAGTGGAAAGAAAAGGCAATAATACAGACCCGATAATTGAAGAGAATACATACGATCCATTAGGAAACTTATTGACCAAAACGGTATCAGTGCCAACATCAGTTCCTGCGGTAGCCTCCAGGACAATAATTGACGAATATGACCCCGCTACCAAACGTTTTGTTACGAAAAAAACCGACCTTCAGGGGTTTGTTACTTTGTTGGAGTACAATTCGATGGGACAGGTGAAAAAATCTACAACATATCTGGGTGATGCCAATGCATCCAATCTGGATGTGATTAATGAGTTTAATTATGACAATTGGGGAAAAATGACCCAAAGTAAGTTAACCAATAAATCGGTTACCCCTATAATTACCAATACCACCTATTCTAAATTTTCCAACGGCAGCTATACCGTCACAAGCCAGAATACGAGCGACAATTCAATGAGCCTTATACGGTATGATGTTTTAGGCAGGGAGATTACAGCAATGAAGAAAGGCTTTGCATCGGCCACTTACATTTCCATAGCTAAAGAGTATGACGGCCTTGGAAGATTATTCCGAGAAAGCGAACCCTATTTTGTAAGCCCAAATAAATGGGCAAGAACGTATCAGTATGATTATTTGCACCGCCCCGTTCAGATTACCCAATCTTCAACAAGGGTGCAGACGCTTAGTTATTCCGGATTGACTTCTACTGTTGTTGATGACGGCAGGACAAAAACAACGACGGTTGATGCAATGGGCAATAAGATTCAGACGACAGATCCCGGCGGGACTATTGCTTACAGTTATTATGCAACCGGCGAGCTCAAAAAAACCAATTTTGAAGGACATGAAGTGAAAATAGGCATTGATGGCTGGGGTAATAAAATTTCAATGTCAGATCCTAATGTGGGAACCCTAACCTCCCCCGGAATTTATAGCTATACTTACGA
>Ga0247814_10000143_pt1 | contig 67842 bp, 58 predicted proteins | sample UWRJL179409R1_FD_179947 | JGI IMG/M metagenome (GOLD analysis project Ga0247814, IMG submission 179947) | Plant litter microbial communities from Arlington Agricultural Research Station in Wisconsin, United States - UWRJ-L179-409R-1 | ecosystem: Environmental > Terrestrial > Plant litter >... | reverse complement strand
GGGCGGCTTATTGAGGTTCCGTCCTGACGGCCGGGTCACTTTTGTTTCGACAAAAGTAACCAAAACCATTTTCGCTGACGTCCGGCCCCCGCTTCGCGGCGGTTCCTTCGCTCGATTGTCGGTGTCTGCCAGATCGCGGCACGGAAAAACAAAAGCAAATCCGCGTTGCGGATTCTCAGGCGGTACTTTCTGCCTGCCTCACCGCAAATTCTGGGCAGCTGAATGTACGCTTCACCGCCGCTGCCGGATATGCTTGCGACTCCAGCACCCGGCAACAGAGTATCTACAGGGATTCTGCGGGATTTATCCCGACTCCAACGGAGCGGTGATTGCTGCGCGATATCTCCCCTCAATGCTTGAACATCACATGCCGCACGGTGGTGTAGTCCTCCAACCCATACATCGAAAGATCCTTGCCATAGCCGGACAGTTTTTGTCCGCCGTGGGGCATTTCGCTGACCAGCATGAAGTGGGTGTTGACCCAGGTGCAGCCGTATTGCAGGCGTGCGGCCAGGCGGTGGGCGCGGCCGATGTCCTGGGTCCAGACGGATGAAGCCAGGCCATAGTCGGATTCATTGGCCCAGGCCAGCACTTGCGCTTCTTCCTCGAATTTGGTCACCGAAACCACCGGGCCGAACACTTCACGGCGCACGATCTCGTCGTCCTGCTGGGCGTCGGCGATAACGGTGGGTTCGAAGAAGAAACCGTTGCCTTCCACGGCTTTGCCGCCGGTAATCAACCGCGTGTGGGACTGGGCGAGGGCGCGCTCGACGAAACCGGCGACGCGGTCGCGATGCTGGGCACTGATCAGCGGGCCGAGTTCGGTTTGTGGATCGTTCTGCAGGCCGTATTTGATGCTGCTGACGGCTTCGCCCAGCTTCTCGACAAATGTGTCGTAGATGCCTTGCTGCGCGTAGATCCGGCAAGCGGCGGTGCAGTCCTGACCGGCGTTATAGAAGCCGAAAGTGCGAATCCCCTCGACGGCGGCGTCGATGTCGGCGTCATCGAAAATGATCACTGGTGCCTTGCCGCCCAGCTCCATGTGCAGGCGTTTGACCGTGCCAGCGGTGCTGGAAATGATGTGTGAACCGGTGGCAATCGAGCCGGTCAGCGACACCATGCGCACTTTGCCGTGGGTGATCAGCGCATTGCCAACCGTCGAACCGCGCCCGAACACCAGGTTCAGGACGCCAGCGGGGAAGATATCCATCGCCAGCTCCACCAGCCGCAAGGCAGTCAGCGGCGTCTGTTCGGACGGTTTGAGCACTACTGTATTGCCTGCGGCCAGCGCCGGGGCGATTTTCCAGGCGACCATCATCAGCGGGTAGTTCCACGGCGCAATCGAGGCGATCACGCCAATCGGATCGCGGCGGATCATCGACGTGTGCCCCGGCAAGTATTCGCCGGCGGCCGAACCGCCCATGCAGCGACTGGCACCAGCAAAGAAACGGAACACATCGGCAATCGCCGGGATCTCGTCGTTCAAGGCCGCGCTATAGGGTTTGCCGCAGTTGTCCGATTCCAGCTTCGCCAGCTCCTCGCCGTGGGCTTCAATGGCGTCGGCGAGTTTCAGCAGCAACAGGGCGCGGTCCTTGGGCGGGGTTTGCGACCAGCTTTCAAAGGCGATGTCGGCGGCGCGCACGGCGGCATCCACCTGCGCCTCGCTGGCTTCCTTGAGTTCCACCAACACCCGGCCCAGCGCGGGGTTGAATACTGCCTGGCTCGGACCTTCACCCGCCACGAGCTGGCCGTTGATCAGCAGTCTGGTTTGCATGTTGTTCTCCTCGATCAAGCCTTCAGGTTTATTTACCGCCGCTGACCGCCACGCTTTCGCCACCGCGCGTCAGGTAATACGCGCCGAGAATCGGCAACATGGTGACCAGCATGACCAGCATCGCCACCACGTTGGTGACTGGCACGTCCCGTGGGCGGCTGAGCTGGTTGAGCAGCCAGATCGGCAGGGTGCGTTCATGACCTGCCGTAAACGTGGTGACGATTATTTCGTCGAACGACAGGGCAAACGCCAGCATGCCCCCGGCCAGCAGCGCCGAGCCAAGATTGGGCAGGATGATGTAGCGAAAGGTCTGCCAGCCGTCGGCGCCCAGATCCATCGAGGCTTCGATAAGGCTGTGGGACGTACGACGCAAGCGGGCGATGACATTGTTATAGACGATGACCACGCAAAATGTGGCGTGGCCGACAATGATCGTGAACATGCCGGGCTCGATGCCCAGGGTCTTGAACGCCGCCAGCAGCGCCAGGCCGGTGATGATGCCGGGCAGGGCGATGGGCAGGATCAGCATCAGGGAAATCGCATCCTTGCCGAAAAAGTCCCGCCGATACAACGCGGCCGACGCCAGGGTGCCGAGCACCATGGCGATCAGCGTCGCTACACAGGCAATCTCCAGGGAAAGCTTGATCGCCTCCAGCACATCAGGCCTGGCGAATGCCACGCTGAACCACTTCAAGGTGAAACCCTGGGGTGGAAAGCTGAAGGCCGCGTCCTGGGTATTGAAGGCGTACATGAAGATGATCAGGATCGGGAAATGCAGGAATACCAGGCCGCCCCAGGCGGCGATGCGCAAACCGAGCGAGGCTTTATCTCCTTGCGGTACGGGACTAGAGCGCATCGAAAGCCCCCAGACGTTTGACGATGGCCAGGTAAATCGCGATCAGCACAATTGGCACCAGGGTAAACGCCGCCGCCATGGGCATATTGCCAATCGCGCCTTGTTGGGCATAGACCATGCTGCCGATGAAATAGCCCGGCGGGCCGATCAGCTGCGGCACGATGAAATCGCCCAGGGTCAGGGAAAAGGTGAAGATCGATCCGGCGGCGATCCCAGGAATCGACAGCGGCAGAATCACCTGCATAAAGGTCTGGCGCGGCCTGGCGCCGAGGTCCGCCGACGCTTGCAGCAGTGACGGCGGCAGTCGCTCCAGCGAGGCCTGAATGGGCAGAATCATGAACGGCAGCCAGATATAAACGAATACCAGAAAGCGCCCCAGGTATGACGTCGATAACGTGCTGCCGCCAACGCCCGGAATGCCGAGGATGAACTGCAACGCCGGCTCCAGCCCCAAATGCTGGACAAACCATTGGGCGACGCCGCCTTTGGCCAGCAGCAAGGTCCAGGCGTAGGCCTTGACGATATAACTGGCCCACATCGGCAGCATGACGGCGATGTAGAAAAACGCCTTGATCTTGCCGGTGGTGTAGCGCGCCATGTAATAGGCGATCGGGAAGGCGATCACGCCACTGGCGATGGAAACCGCGACCGCCATCGTCAGCGTACGCTTGATCACGTCGAAGTTGGCTGGCTGCAATAGCGCAGCGAAGTTGGCCAGGGTCAGCTCTGGAGTGACCGCCATGGTGAAGTCGTCGAACGTATAGAAACCCTGCCAGATCAGGCTGAGCAGCGAGCCGAAATACACCGCGCCGAACCAGAGCAATGGCGGGATCAGCAACAGCGCCAGATACAGGTTCGGCCGCGTATACAACAGATCGCAAAAGCGTCGCAGTACTGAGTGGTTCGGTCGCGACGCAATCGGGTTCATGTCAATGATCCTGATGCTTCGCTGGCGGGTGCATCCTGCAAGGCAACCATGGCTTGTTTCGCCCAACGCACCGTCATGCGCTGGCCGGGCGCGTGCTGTCCGGCATTGTCCAGCCATTGGGTATTGGCCTGGCTGATGCTCAGTAACTGGCCGCTGTCGAGGGCCAGTTCGTAGCGTGTCGAACTGCCCTGATATTGAATGTCGTGCAGCAGGCCGGTGACTTCCATTTCATCGCTGGCCAATGGCCCGGCGGCGAAGCGGATATGTTCCGGGCGAATGGAAAAAGGCTGGGCATTGCCGCTCAGCTGGCGGGCCAGATCGCCACGCACGACATTCGAGGTGCCGACGAACTCGGCGACGAAGATCGTGGCGGGCTTCATGTACAGATTACGCGGGGTGTCGACCTGCTCGATGCGGCCTTTATTGAACACCGCGACCCGGTCGGACATGGACAGTGCTTCGGTCTGGTCATGGGTGACGAAGATGAAGGTGATGCCCAACTGACGTTGCAGCTTCTTCAGTTCGCCCTGCATTTGTTCGCGCAACTTGAGGTCCAGCGCGCCCAGCGGTTCGTCGAGCAGCAGCACCCGAGGACGATTGACCAACGCCCTGGCCAGGGCAACCCGCTGGCGCTGACCGCCGGACAATTGCACCGGCTTGCGCTGGCCATAGCCGTCAAGAGCGACCATCGCCAGCGCTTCGTCGGCGCGGGCGTAACGTTCGGCCTTGCCGACACCCTTGACCTTCAATCCGTAGGCGACGTTATCGCGCACGTTCATGTGCGGGAACAGCGCGTAATCCTGAAACACCGTGTTCACGTCGCGCTGATAAGGCGGCAGGCCGGCGGCTTCTTCGCCATGAATCCGGATCGAGCCGGCGCTGGGCTGTTCGAATCCGGCGATCAAGCGCAGGCACGTGGTCTTGCCCGAGCCGGACGGCCCGAGCATGGAGAAGAACTCACCTTCCTCGATCTCGATGCAAACCCGGTCAACGGCCTTCACCTCGCCAAACTGCCGAGAGACGTTGGTGAACTGGACTGCTAAGGGCATTGTGATTGCTCCGCCAGATTGCCAGATTGCCAGATGGCCCGTTGGAGCGAGGCTTGCTGTAGGACCGGCTTTAGCCGGGAGGGAATTTAGGATCTCGCGACTAAAGTCGCTCCTACGGTCGCTCCTACGGTCGCTCCTACGGTCGCTCCTACGGTCCGCGCCCACGGTCGCTCCTACGGCGATTCGCGGGCAAGCCTCGCTCCAACGAAATTCGGATTATCAGCGCCCGCCCATAATCGCGATGTAGTCCTGGGTCCAACGGCTGTAAGGCACGAATTTGCCGCCTTCGGCCTGCGGGGTTTTCCAGAAGGCGATGTGCTCGAACTGATCGAAGCCATTGGTGGCGCAGCCTTGAGGGCCAAGCAGCTCATTGGTCTTGCAGGCTTCCGGTACGGCGGGGAGCGAGCCGAACCAGGCCGCGACGTCGCCCTGGACTTTCGGTTGCAGCGACCAGTCCATCCATTTGTAGGCGCAATTGGGGTGTTTGGCGTCGGCGTGCAGCATGGTCGTGTCAGCCCAGCCGGTCGCGCCTTCCTTGGGAATGGTCGAGGCGACAGGCTGTTTGTCGGCTTGCAGGCCATTGACCATGTAGCCCCACGAACTGGACGCTGCGACGCCTTCGTTTTTGACGTCGCTCATTTGCACGGTGGCGTCATGCCAGTAGCGGTGGATCAGCGGTTGTTGTTTGCGCAACAGATCCAGCACGGCGGCGTACTGGGTTTCAGTCAGTTGATAGGGATCAACGATGCCCAGTTCCGGCTTGGCGGATTTGAGGTACAGCGCCGCGTCGGCGATGTAGATAGGGCCGTCGTAAGCCTGGACCCGGCCTTTATTGGGCTTGCCGTCGGGCAAATCCTGCGCTTCGAACACCACGCTCCAGCTGATCGGCGGCACCGGGAATACCTTGGTGTTGTACATCAACACGTTCGGACCCCATTGATAGGGCGTGCCATAAGTTTGCTGATCAACCACGTACCACGGGCCGCCCTTGAGGCGCGGGTCGAGGTTTTTCCAGTTGGGGATCAGCGCGGTATTGATCGGCTGGACGCGCTTGCCGGCGATCAGCCGCAACGATGCATCGCCCGAAGCCGTCACCAGGTCGTAACCACCTTTGGTCATCAGGCTGACCATTTCGTCGGAAGTCGCAGCGGTCTTGACGTTGACCTTACAGCCGGTTTGCTGCTCGAAGCCCGTCACCCAGTCGTACGCTTTGTCGCTCTCGCCCCGCTCGATATAACCCGGCCAGGCCACGATATCCAGTTGACCTTCGCCGTCGCCGACGGCTTTGAGCGTTTCGGCGGCCTGCACGCTGGCGCTGGCGATCAGGCCGGTGACGAGTGCGCTCAGGAGTGCGGTTTTGTGTGCTGACATAAGGATCCCTCTTCTATAGTTATGTTCGGGGCAGTTATCAACAGCGATGGTGCGACGACGGTAATGCGACTTATTGGAATGCTCACAATGTGCCGGAGCGCCGGTTGCCTTGCAACATCCAGAAGCACACCTGAAGCCAGTGTCGACACACTTCGTTTTAATCTGCTTGCCACTGAACTGCCTGACACAGTCAACGGAGGCTTTCCATGAACACACGTGGCTTACTCGACCAACTGCTTAAATCCGGCCAGCAGATGCTGCAAGACAAGACCAGCGGCTCGCGAACGGCGGGGAAATCCTCGTCCGGCGGCCTGGGTGACCTGCTCGGCGGCGTGGGCAAATCTTCTTCCGGCGGTCTCGGCGATCTGCTGGGCGGCGCCGGTAAGGGCGGCTTGGGCGGCCTGTTGTCGGGTGCCGGTGGCGGCGCGCTGGCGGCAGGCGCCATGGGCTTGCTGATGGGCAACAAAGGCGCACGCAAAGTGGGCGGCAAAGTGCTGACTTACGGCGGTCTGGCAGCGCTCGGGGTTCTGGCCTACAAGGCTTATGGCAACTGGCAGGCCAGCCAGGGTTCCGCGCCACAGAATGAACCGCAAACCATTGATCGCCTGCCACCTGCGCAGGTTGAGGAACACAGCCAGGCGATCTTGCGCGCGCTGGTCGCTGCCGCCAAATCCGATGGTCATGTCGACGACCGCGAACGCGCGCTGATCGAGGGCGAGTTCACCAAGCTGACTAACGATCAGGAGCTGCAACACTGGCTGCATGCCGAGCTGAACAAACCTCTGGATCCGGCGGAAGTCGCCCGCGCCGCCGCCACACCGGAGATGGCCGCCGAGATGTACATCGCCAGCGTCATGCTGGTGGATCAGGAACACTTCATGGAGCGCGCCTATCTCGATGAGCTGGCGCGGCAATTGAAACTCGATCCGGGACTCAAGGCAGAACTGGAAGCGCAGGTGCGCGAGGTGCAATAAGCAGGGGCGCGTCTGGCGTGTCTTCGATAACCGCAGACCCGAAGGCTCTTCTCGATACACCGGGAAGGGCCTTTTTTTATCCAGCACTCGTTTGTGAGGTGACGAATAGTAGGGTCAATTCATTTGTGTGGATTGGTTATGTACGAAATTTCCGATAATCCGGCGGAATAACGCTCTAACTAGCTGTGAAACATCCCTTAATGGGTAAAACGCTGGGCTATAATCATGCCGCGTTGGGCCGCTGCCGGTCCGCTTCTTGAACTCGGTGATCACACCGATGTTGAACTCTTGAGGGCTGACTGTGAAGAACTGGACCTTGCGCCAACGGATTTTGGCGAGTTTTGCTGTAATCATCGCCATCATGCTGCTGATGGTCGTCGTGTCTTACTCGCGCCTGCAAACGATCGAGTCCAATGAAGAGCAGGTCCGCGTCGACGCGCTTCCCGGCGTGTACTTCAGTACGCTGCTGCGCAGTGCATGGGGCGAAAGCTACATCCGCACCCTTGAGCTGATTGGTGAAGGCAAGGGGCGCGAGCTGACGGCAGCGGAAAAAGATCAGTTTCATGAGTTCGAGGGTCGTCTGCAGGAGCAGCTCGACAACTATAAGCGGACCATTTTCGACGACGCCGACCAGGCCAACTTCACCGATTTCGAGAAAAGCCGCGCAACTTACTACCGTCTTCTGGCCCAGGTGCACGAGGCCTATCAGCGCGGCGATTATGCGACCGCGCGTGCGACGTTCTACGACGATATCCGGCCGGTATGGTCCCAAGGCCGCAAGCAGCTGAATGACATCATCGTCGTCAACAAGAAAGTCGCTGATGAAGCAACGTTACGCATCGATGCGGGGGTGAAGGCCGCGCAAATCAGCATGGTCATCTCGCTGTTCGTGGCAATCATTGCTGCCGGGCTGTGCGGCCTGTTGTTGATGCGCAGCATCATGTCGCCCATGCAACGCATCGTGCAGATTCTCGAGACCATGCGCACCGGCGACTTGAGCAAACGGCTCAACCTGGATCGCAAAGACGAGTTCGACGCGGTGGAAACCGGCTTCAACGACATGATGGCCGAGCTGACCGGGCTGGTTTCTCAAGCCCAGCGTTCCTCGGTGCAGGTCACGACTTCCGTGACCGAAATTGCCGCTACCTCCAAGCAACAACAGGCGACGGCCACCGAAACTGCCGCCACCACCACCGAAATTGGCGCGACCAGCCGCGAAATCGCAGCGACTTCACGTGATCTGGTGCGCACCATGATCGAGGTCACCGTGGCTGCTGATCAGGCCTCGGTCCTCGCCGGCTCCGGCCAGCAAGGTCTGGCACGCATGGAAGACACCATGCATTCGGTGATGGGCGCGGCGGATCTGGTCAATGCCAAACTGGCCATTCTCAATGAAAAGGCCGGCAATATTAATCAGGTGGTCGTCACCATCGTCAAAGTGGCCGACCAGACCAATCTGCTGTCCCTCAACGCCGCCATCGAGGCTGAAAAAGCCGGTGAATATGGGCGTGGATTTGCGGTCGTCGCCACCGAAGTGCGACGTCTTGCCGATCAGACGGCCGTCGCCACTTATGACATTGAGCAGATGGTCCGGGAAATCCAGTCGGCGGTGTCGGCTGGAGTGATGGGCATGGACAAATTCTCCGAGGAAGTGCGCCGGGGCATGTTCGAGGTCACCCAGGTAGGCGAGCAGTTGTCGCAGATCATCCATCAGGTGCAGGCGCTGGCGCCTCGGGTATTGATGGTCAACGAAGGCATGCAGGCACAGGCCACCGGTGCCGAACAGATTAATCAGGCGCTGGTGCAGTTGGGCGATGCCAGCAGCCAGACAGTGGAATCCCTGCGCCAGGCCAGCTTTGCCATCGACGAGCTGAGCCAGGTCGCGGTGGGCCTGCGCAGCGGCGTTTCGCGTTTCAAGGTCTGAGCCCGGTCCATGAGTATTCATCCAGTCAAGCGTGGCAGCCACTCGACCTGTAACAACAAATTGTTTTTGTTGTTTCGCATCGGCGAGGAGCGTTACGCCCTGGAAGCGCTGGAAATCGCTGAAATATTGCCGCGTCTGCAACTCAAGCCAATCGCCCATGCGCCGCATTGGGTGGCCGGGGTGCTCGCCCATCGGGGCGCGCTGATTCCGGTCGTCGATCTGAGTGCGCTGACTTTCGGGCTGCCTGCGCGGGTGCGCACCAGTACCCGCCTGGTGCTGGTGAACTATCGCGTCGATGCCCTGCGCCCGGCGCAACTGCTCGGTTTGATTCTGGAACAGGCCACCGACACGTTGCGGTGCGCGCCTGGCGAGTTCAAACCTTATGGGCTGGACAATCCTGAGGCACGCTATCTGGGACCGGTTCGCGAAGACGAGTCGGGCCTGTTGCAATGGATTGGTGTGCAGGACCTGCTCAGCGATGCGGTGCGGGCGCTGCTGTATCCGCTGCCCGCTGATGCGGGCGAGGTGCAGCAATGACCGATCCGGCGCGGTTTTTTGCTTTCCTCAAGGACCGCATCGGTCTGGACGTCGCGTCCGTGGGCGAAGCGATCATCGAACGTGCGCTGCGCCAACGTTGCACGGCGTCCGCGTCGGTGAACTACGACGGTTATTGGGCGCTGCTCCACGGCTCGGCCAGCGAGCAGCAGGCTTTGATCGAAGCGGTGATTGTTCCCGAAACCTGGTTTTTCCGTTATCCGGAATCCTTTGTCACCTTGGGCAAACTGGTGGGCGAAAGACTCGCGGCGCTACAGGGCGTGCGTCCGATACGCATCCTCAGCTTGCCGTGTTCGACGGGTGAAGAACCTTATTCCATCGCCATGGCCTTGTTCGATGCACATATCGGCGCGCAGCAATTCCAGATCGACGCCATGGACATCAGCCCGATCTCCATCGCCCGTGCCGAGCGTGGGGTTTACGGCAAAAACTCCTTTCGCGGAGCGGACACCGCCTTTCGCGAGCGCTATTTCAGTGCCGTGGAAGAAGGTTTCCTGGTGGATGAACGGGTTCGTGATCGTGTTCGTTTGCGCAGCGGTAATCTGTTGGATCCGGCGCTGCTGACCCAGACGGCTTACGATTTTGTGTTCTGCCGCAATCTGCTGATCTATTTCGATCAACCGACTCAGAAACAAGTATTTGAAGTGCTCAAGCGCCTGACCCGAGGCGACGGCGTGCTGTTCATCGGACCTGCAGAGGGCAGCCTGTTGACGCGCATGGGCATGCGCTCCATCGGCGTGCCGCAGACATTCGCCTTCAGTCACCACGTCGAGCCGCCTCGGGAAACCAGCCCGAGCCAGGTGCCGCTGCCGCTGGCAAACCTGGCCCGCAGCATGCCGGGCACGGCCGTCGCACCGCCGGTGCGGATGCCGGCCCGTGCCTACCCGCGAGCGAGCGCGCCCGCGCCAACGCCACGCCCCGCGCCTGTTGCCCCGATAGCGGCGAGCGGCACCACGGATGACGTCGCGACCTTGCTGGCAACCATCGCCAGCCTTGCCAATGAAGGTCGCAGCGTTGAGGCGCGTGCAGCGTGCGAGCGTTTCCTGCAACAGCACGAACCGATCGCCCAGATTTTCTATTGGCTCGGATTGCTCAGCGAAGTCGAGGGCAATGCTGCGCTGGCGCAAGGTTTTTACCGCAAGGCCCTTTATTTGCAGCCGCAGCACGCCGAAACACTCGCGCAGCTGGCCGCATTGCTGGAGACTCAAGGCGACCGCAGCGGTGCGCGTCGCTTGCAGGAGCGTGCAGCCCGTGGCCTGACTAAACAAGGAAGCAGGCAATGAGCGGCAGTTACGGCTATGCGAGTGTTACCCACGAAGACGCTCAAGCCATCGATGATTGCTGGAATCGCATCGGCATCCACGGCGACCGCTCCTGCCCGTTGCTGGTCGAGCATATTCACTGCCGCAACTGCCCGGTTTATTCGGCAGCGGCCACGCGTCTGCTCGACCGCTATGCCCTGACCCGTGACGATCATGATTACTCGCTGACCAGCGAGATGCACGTCGACATCAAGACCCGTTCGATTCTGGTGTTTCGCCTGGGCGAAGAGTGGCTGGCGTTGCCGACGCGCTGCCTGGTGGAAGTCTCGCCATTGCAGGCGATTCACTCGTTACCCCATCAGCGCTCCCGGGCGTTGCTCGGCGTCGCCAATGTGCGCGGCGCGCTGGTTGCCTGTCTGTCGCTGGTGGAATTGCTGGGCCTGGATCCCGCGCCGGCCCTCGCGCACTCGTTACGGATCATGCCGCGCATGCTGATCGTCGCGGCCCAGGGCGGTTCGGTGGTAGTGCCGGTGGATGAAGTCGATGGTATTCATGCCATGGACGAAACCCTGCTCGATTCGGCGTCCGCCTCCGGCGCTCACGCCAACGCACGCTTCACCCGGGGTGTGTTGCAGTGGAAGAACTACAGCCTGCGCTTGCTCGATGAAGAGCAATTGATCTCGGCGATCAATCGGAGCCTGACATGACCCCGGATCAAATGCGCGACGCTTCGCTGTTCGAGCTGTTTACTCTGGAAGCCGAGGCCCAGACCCAGGTCTTGAGCGCCGGGCTGCTGGCCCTTGAACGCAATCCGACCCAGGCCGAGTATCTGGAATCCTGCATGCGTGCCGCCCACTCGCTCAAGGGCGCGGCACGCATCGTCGGAGTCGAGTTCGGCGTCAGTGTTTCCCACGTCATGGAAGACTGCCTGGTCAGCGCCCAGGAAGGTCGCCTGCACTTGCAGCCCGAGCATATCGACGCTTTGTTGCAGGGCACAGACTTGCTGATGCGTATCGCCACGCCCGGCGCGAGCAACATCGCACAAGCCGACATCGATACCTATGTGGTGCGGATGAACACCTTGCTGAAACAGGGTGCGGGCATGTTGCGCGGCGCGACCTTAATGTCAGCCGCGACCGAGTCTGCTGCCGACTTGGCGTTGCTGACCAACGCCATGCTATTGGCAGAAGCTGCGCCTGCCGGCGCCGCTGCCCCGTCGAGCGTGGCGAGCGCGGATCCTGCGTCGCCTGCTGCGAATCTGCTGCCCGAAGGCTTGCCTGCTCAGGCCGAAGCGCAACCCACCACCGCCGCGCCGCGCCGCAACCGCCGGGCCAGCGAAGGTGGCGAGCGGGTTTTGCGGGTCACTGCCGAGCGTTTGAATGGCTTGCTGGACATGTCCAGTAAATCCCTGGTCGAGACGCAGCGCCTCAAGCCGTTTCTGACCAATATGCAACGCCTCAAGCGTCTGCAAGGCAACAGTCTGCGCGCGCTGGATGACCTTGAAGCCGGGTTCGGCGAAACCGGCATGGCGCCCGAGGCCCAGAAAACCCTGCACGAAGCGCGTCGCTTGTTGGCCGAGGCGCAACAGATGCTGATTCACCAGACTGCCGAGCTGGATGAGTTTGGCTGGCTGGCGGCGCAGCGTTCCCAGCAGCTGTATGACATGGCGCTGGCCTGTCGCATGCGGCCGTTTGCCGACGTGTTGACGGGGCAGGCGCGGATGGTCCGCGATCTGGGCCGCGAACTGGGCAAGCAGGTGCGCCTGGAAATCGAAGGCGAGAAAACCCAGGTTGATCGCGATGTGCTGGAAAAACTTGAAGCGCCGCTGACCCATCTGCTGCGCAATGCTGTCGACCATGGCATTGAGCTGCCGCAAGATCGTATCGCGGCGGGCAAGCCGGCCGAGGGGCTGATCCGGCTCAAGGCCTCGCATCAGGCCGGTCAACTGCTGGTTGAACTGAGTGACGACGGCAATGGCGTCGACCTGGACAAGCTGCGTAGCAATATCGTCAAGCGGCAGTTGTCGCCCGCTGAAACCGCCGCGCAGTTGAGCGAGGAAGAGTTGTTGAGCTTCCTGTTTCTGCCGGGTTTCAGCATGCGCGACAAGGTCACTGAAATTTCCGGGCGCGGCGTCGGGCTCGATGCGGTGCAGGACATGGTGCGCCAGTTGCACGGCGGAGTCGGGCTCGAACAGGTCGCGGGGCAGGGCAGTCGCTTCCTGCTGGAAATGCCCCTGACCCTTTCGGTGGTGCGCAGTCTGGTCGTGGAAGTGGGCGGCGAAGCCTACGCCTTTCCGCTGGCGCACATCGAACGCATGAGCGACGTGGCGTCCGATGAAATCATCCAGCTCGAAGGCCGCCAGCATTTCTGGCACGAAGGTCGGCATGTGGGGCTGGTTGCCGCCAGTCAATTGCTGCAACGTCCTTCCGGGCAAAACACCGATGGCGTGCTCAAGGTGGTGGTGATCCGCGAACGTGACGCCGTGTATGGCGTGGCGGTGGAGCGCTTCATCGGCGAGCGCACGCTGGTGGTTTTGCCCCTGGATCCGCGCCTGGGCAAGGTTCAGGACATCTCGGCCGGCGCATTGCTCGATGATGGTTCGGCGGTGCTGATCATCGATGTCGAAGACATGCTGCGCTCGGTGGAGAAACTGCTGAATACCGGGCGTCTGGAACGTATCGACAGGCGCAATCGCCAGGTCGACGCAGTCACTCGCAAGCGCGTGCTGGTGGTCGATGACTCGCTGACGGTGCGCGAGCTGGAGCGCAAATTGCTGGTCAATCGCGGCTATGAAGTCGTGGTTGCCGTGGACGGCATGGACGGCTGGAATGCCTTGCGTGCCGAAGATTTTGACTTGTTGATTACTGACATCGACATGCCGCGCATGGACGGCATCGAACTGGTCACGCTGTTGCGCCGGGACACGCGTCTGCAGTCGCTGCCGGTGATGGTGGTTTCGTACAAGGATCGCGAAGAAGATCGGCGTCGTGGCCTGGATGCCGGCGCGGATTATTACCTGGCCAAGGCCAGTTTCCATGACGACGCGCTGCTCGATGCCGTTGCCGAATTGATCGGGGATGCTCACGGATGAAAATTGCAATCGTCAACGACATGCCGCTGGCTATCGAGGCGTTGCGTCGCGCGCTGGCCTTCGAGCCTGCGCATCAAGTGGTCTGGGTGGCGTCCGACGGCGCCGAAGCGGTGCGGCGCTGTGCCGAGCTGACACCGGACCTGATCCTGATGGATCTGATCATGCCGGTGATGGATGGCGTGGAGGCGACGCGTCAGATCATGGCGGCGACACCTTGCGCCATTGTCGTGGTCACCGTGGATCGTGAACAGAACGTGCACCGCGTATTCGAGGCCATGGGCCACGGTGCGCTGGACGTGGTGGACACGCCAGCCATTGGCGGCAGCAACCCCAAGGAAGCCGCCGCGCCCTTGCTGCGCAAGATTCTCAATATCGGCTGGTTGATCGGGCAGCGCGGCACGCGTGAACCCGCCGCCGCGACCCCGATCCGCGCGGCCGTGCAGCGACGCGGCCTGGTCGCCATCGGCTCTTCGGCAGGCGGTCCGGCTGCTCTGGAAATCCTCTTGAAGGGCCTTCCGGTGAATTTCCCGGCGGCCATCGTGCTGGTGCAGCACGTGGATCAGGTGTTCGCCGCAGGCATGGCCGAATGGTTGAGCAGCGCTTCCGGCTTGCCGGTGCGCCTGGCCAGGGAAGGCGAACCACCGTGCAGTGGCACGGTTCTTCTGGCGGGCACCAATCACCATATTCGCCTGTTGAAAAACGGCACGCTGGGCTACACCGCCGAGCCGGTCAACGAGATCTATCGGCCCTCGATCGACGTGTTTTTCGAAAGTGTTGCCCGCTACTGGAACGGCGACGCAGTGGGGGTTTTATTGACTGGAATGGGACGAGACGGCGCCCAGGGACTCAAGTTAATGCGCCAGCAAGGTTATCTGACCATCGCGCAGGATCAGCAGTCCTGTGCGGTTTATGGCATGCCCAAGGCTGCCGCCGCCATTGATGCAGCCGTCGAGATCCGACCGCTGCACACCATTGCGCCTCGCTTGACAGAGGTGTTTATCCAATGACGCCTCCGTTGAATCCACTGCCACCTGGTGCTCAGGAGTTCCCCAATGAATGACCTGCAGATGGGCAATTTCAAGTCCTCAGATGAAAACGCTGCAATGGTATTGCTGGTCGATGATCAGGCGATGATCGGCGAAGCGGTACGTCGCGGGCTGGCCAATGAAGAAAACATCGACTTTCATTTTTGTGCCGATCCGCATCAGGCCATCGCCCAGGCCGTTCAGATCAAGCCGACGGTGATTCTCCAGGACCTGGTGATGCCAGGGCTGGACGGCCTGACGCTGGTGCGCGAATACCGCAACAATCCGCAGACCAAAGACATCCCGATCATCGTGCTCTCCACCAAGGAAGACCCGTTGATCAAGAGTGCGGCGTTCGCCGCCGGTGCCAACGATTACCTGGTCAAGCTGCCGGACAACATCGAACTGGTGGCGCGTATCCGCTATCACTCGCGGTCCTACATGACGCTGCTGCAACGTGACGAGGCCTACCGCGCCTTGCGCGTCAGCCAGCAACAGCTGCTCGACACCAATCTGGTGCTGCAGCGCCTGATGAACTCCGACGGTTTGACCGGGTTGTCCAACCGCCGTCATTTCGATGAATACCTGGAGCTGGAGTGGCGGCGTGCGATCCGTGAGCAGTCGCAGTTGTCGCTGATGATGATCGATGTGGACTATTTCAAGGCCTACAACGACAACTTCGGGCACCTGGAAGGCGACGAAGCGCTGCGTCAGGTCGCCAAGGCGATTCGCGCCAGCTGCGCACGCCCGTCGGACCTGCCGGCGCGCTACGGCGGCGAAGAATTCGCCCTGGTACTGCCCAACACCTCCCCCGGCGGCGCGCGCTTGCTGGCCGAAAAGCTGCGCATGACCGTGGCCGGCATGAACATCCCGCACATCGCTCCGGCGCCGGGTTCGGGCCTGACCGTCAGCATCGGCGTGGCGACCATGATCCCGCCGGTGGGCAGCAATAGCCGGCAATTGATCCAGGAAGCCGACCAGGGCCTGTATGCCGCCAAGAACAATGGGCGTAATCAGGTTTCGGTGGGGTAACCTGTTGGAGCGAAGGAACCCCTGCGAAGCAGGGGCCGTACGTCAGCGCAGAATGGTTTCGTCCTTTGCCGAAACAAAGGACTCGACCGTCAGGGCGAAACCGGAGCAAGCCGCACTGAAGATGCGGCTGCTGCCGCGCGATTCAGGAATTGCATCGCGTCAGCTGAATCCACTGCCCAACGGGCTGCCTTCCGGGCCAACAGCGGTGTATACTCGCCGGCTTTGAAAATTTCGCCTGCGAGTGCTGCCTACCATGGAAATCAACCCGATCCTAAACAGCATCAAGGACCTGTCCGAGCGCTCCGAAACCATTCGGGGGTATCTTTGACTACGATCACAAACATGATCGTCTGACCGAAGTAAACCGCGAGCTCGAAGATCCTAACGTCTGGAACAAACCCGAATACGCCCAGAGCCTGGGCCGCGAGCGCGCCTTGCTCTCGCAGATCGTCGACACCCTGGACGAAATGTCCACCGGGCTGGTCGACGCCAAAGACCTGCTGCTGATGTCCGCCGAAGAAGAAGACCAGGCCGCCGTCGATGACGTTGCCGCTGAAGTCGAGCGTCTGCGCGAGTCGCTGGAGAAGCTGGAATTCCGTCGCATGTTCAGTGGCGACATGGACCAGAACAACGCTTACCTCGATATCCAGGCCGGTTCCGGCGGGACTGAAGCGCAGGACTGGGCCAACATCCTGCTGCGCATGTACCTGCGCTGGGCTGACAAGCGCGGCTTCGAAGCGATCATCATGGAGCTGTCGGCCGGTGAAGTCGCCGGTATCAAGGGCGCCACGGTCCACATCAAGGGCGAATACGCTTTTGGCTGGCTCAAGACCGAGATTGGCGTGCATCGTCTGGTGCGCAAAAGCCCGTTCGACTCCGGCAACCGTCGCCACACCTCGTTCTCGGCGGTGTTCGTTTCGCCGGAAATCGATGACAACATCGAAATCGACATCAATCCGTCGGACCTGCGCATCGACACCTACCGCTCCTCGGGCGCCGGTGGTCAGCACGTAAACACCACCGACTCGGCGGTTCGTATCACCCACGTTCCAACCAACACTGTGGTCAGCTGCCAGAACGAACGTTCCCAGCACGCCAACAAAGACACCGCGATGAAAATGTTGCGCGCGCGTCTGTACGAACAGGAAATCCAGAAGCGCAATGCCGCTTCCCAGGCCGTGGAAGACACCAAGTCCGACATCGGCTGGGGTCACCAGATCCGCTCGTACGTGCTCGATGCCTCGCGGATCAAGGATCTGCGTACCAACATCGAACGCAGCGACTGCGACAAGGTGCTCGACGGCGACATCGACGAATACCTGATCGCAAGCCTCAAGCAAGGGCTGTAACCACGCGCAGCCGCCCCGGCCCTGCCGGTGTGTGGCTTGCCCGCGATCCCCTGCCGCAGGCGGGGGACAACGAACCTGTGATGGAATATCTAAAGACATGAGCGACCAACAACTCGACCCGCAAGCCCTGCAACAGGAAGAAAACACCCTGATCGCCCTGCGCAAGGAAAAGCTTGCTGCCGAGCGCGCCAAGGGTCAGGCCTTCCCGAACGACTTCCGCCGTGACAGCTACTGCGAAGATTTGCAGAAGCGATACGCCGACAGGACCAAGGAAGAACTGGCTGAAGCGGCAATCCCGGTCAAGGTTGCCGGTCGTCTCATGCTCAATCGCGGTTCGTTCATGGTGATCCAGGACATGTCCGGGCGCATCCAGGTCTACGTCAACCGCAAGACCCTGTCCGAAGAAACCCTGGCCGCCGTCAAGACCTGGGACCTGGGCGATATCATTGCCGCCGAAGGCACCCTGGCGCGTTCCGGCAAGGGCGACCTGTATGTCGAAATGAGCCACGTGCGCCTGCTGACCAAGTCGCTGCGTCCGCTGCCGGACAAGCACCACGGCCTGACCGACACCGAAACCCGCTATCGCCAGCGTTATGTCGACCTGATCGTCAATGACGACGTGCGTCAGACGTTCCGCGTGCGTTCGCAAGTCATCGCGCACATCCGCAGCTTCCTGATGAAGCGCGACTTCCTCGAAGTCGAAACGCCGATGCTGCAGACCATTCCGGGTGGCGCCGCCGCCAAGCCGTTCGAGACGCACCACAACGCGCTGGACATGGACATGTTCCTGCGCATCGCGCCTGAGCTGTACCTCAAGCGTCTGGTGGTCGGTGGCTTCGAGAAGGTGTTCGAGATCAACCGCAACTTCCGCAACGAAGGCGTCTCGACCCGTCACAACCCGGAATTCACGATGCTTGAGTTCTATCAGGCGTACGCGGACTACGAAGACAACATGGACCTCACCGAGGAACTGTTCCGCGAGCTGGCGCAACTGGTTCTGGGCAGCACCGACGTGCCTTACGGCGACAAGGTGTTCCATTTCGGCGAACCGTTCGTGCGCCTGTCGGTGTTCGATTCGATCCTCAAATACAATCCGGAACTGACCGCTGCCGATCTCGAAGACATCGACAAGGCGCGGGCCATCGCCAAGAAAGCCGGCGCCAAGGTGCTGGGTTTCGAAGGCCTGGGTAAGTTGCAGGTGATGATTTTCGAAGAGCTGGTCGAGCACAAGCTTGAGCAGCCGCACTTCATCACTCAGTACCCGTTCGAAGTGTCGCCGCTGGCGCGCCGCAACGACGACAACCCGAACGTCACTGACCGCTTCGAGCTGTTCATCGGTGGTCGTGAAATCGCCAACGCCTATTCCGAGTTGAACGACGCGGAAGACCAGGCCGAGCGCTTCATGGCTCAGGTAGCCGACAAGGACGCCGGTGACGACGAAGCCATGCACTACGACGCTGACTTTGTTCGCGCCCTGGAATACGGCATGCCGCCAACCGCCGGTGAAGGTATCGGCATTGACCGGCTGGTGATGCTGCTCACCAACGCCCCGTCGATCCGCGACGTGATCCTCTTCCCGCACATGCGCCCGCAAGCGTAAATGTCGTGAAAACAAGCCGCCTTTGATGGGCGGCTTTTTTATGCCTTACAGGTGGTTAAGCCGCTATCCCGTTGGAGCGAGGATCGCTGTAGGACCGGCTTTAGCCGGGAGGGCAGGGAGGGCAGTTGAAGCGCTCGCGACTAAAGTCGCTCCTACGGCCGCTCCTAAGGCTGCGGATGTATTTATCAAAGGAACCCCATCGTGACCCGTTTCATCGCGCAAAATGGAGCTGCAGGAGCCGCCACCGCCGTGGCGAAGAGTGTCGAGTACCGTGGCCGCAAGGCTAGTCGGGAGGGCAGCGAGCAGCGTCGCCAGCAGATTCTCGACGCGGCCATGCGCATTGTGGTGCGCGATGGTGTGCGTGGGGTGCGGCACCGGGCGGTTGCGGCTGAGGCCAGCGTGCCGCTTTCGGCGACCACCTACTATTTCAAGGACATCGATGACCTGCTCACCGATGCCTTCTCCCAATACGTCGAGCGCAGCGCGGCGTATATGGCCAGGCTCTGGGAAAACACTGAAGTCGTCCTGCGCGACATGCTTGCCCGCAACGATGGCTCGGCCGCCGCGCGTTCACGCCTGGCCGATGAGATCGCCGGCATGGCCATGGAGTACATCCGTCATCAATTGCTGACCCGGCGCGACTTTCTGATCGCCGAACATGCCTTCCACCACGAAGCCTTGATCAACCCGCGTCTGGCCCGTCTGGTCAGCGCGCATCAGGAAATTCTGCTGCAAGGCACCTGTCAGTTTTTGCAGGTCATGGGCTCGGCGCAGCCCCTTCAGGATGCTCAAGTGTTGACGGGGGTAATGTGCCGGATGGAGTATCAAGCTCTATTGCACGGCCCGCAGCCCGACGCGGACAAAGAAAACCTCGGTATTCTGACTCGCCAGATGCATCTGGTGCTGGGAACAGCGAATCCTGCTGGCGAGTGACATGCCCTTTCGGGAGCAACCCATGAACGCCTGGCGTCTGGTCATAGTGTTGTCGTTTCTGCTGCTCAGCGGCTGTCTGGTGACCTTCAAGGAACCGATCCCCGCCCATGACGCCGCGCCCGCGCAGTTGATGGGGACCTGGACCAGCAAGAACGCCTGGGGCGAACCCCTTGAACTGGAGATCAAGCGCGCTGGCAACAATGAATACAAGGCCACCAGCTATCGTAAAGGTGACCGCAAGAATCGCGATGAATACGCGTTTACCGTGGCGCGACACGGCAGCCGCTGGTACCTGTCGGCGGGTCTGCCGGACAAATACGGGGCTAATTTCGTGATTGCCGGGTTTGAACTGACGGAAAGCGATGAACTGGTGGTCTACAACCTGGATCTGGATCACATCAGGCAGTGGACCGAGCAAAAGCTGCTCGACGGGCAGACGATGGAAACCGAAAAGGGCGACGGTGTATTGATCACCAGCCCGCTTGAAACCGTGTTCGGGTACCTTGACGATCCGGCCAATTCAGATGTTTTCCTTGAGGTGGCGCGTTACCAGCGCCTACCCAAGTAGGGCCACACGCTCATCAACCAAGGCCCAGCCAGGGCCTGACCAACGAAGGAGCAACGGGTGGACGAGTACCAGCAGACTATTCGTACGTTGTCGGATCGGATTGTTTTGGCGCAAACGCCGATCCGTGTTCTGGATGCAGTGAAGTGGGATGACACCGTTCGCCAGGAATTCCTCGCCGCCAAAGGCAAGGCGATGCCCAACGTGGACCGCGCTTACTACGACAATCGGCCTCTGGGTTTTGATTCCGGTGCGGTCAAGCTGGAGTTCCAGAACATCGAGCGCGACCTCACCCGGCAGCTGGGTCAGTTCAACCCGGTGGGGCAGATCATGCGGCGCATGTGCAAGGAATACCGCATGGTGATCCGCATGCTCGAAGCGCGGGGCACGCCGGACTTCGGCCTGATCTCTCAGGAACTCTATGGCGCGGCATCGGATGCCTTTCATGCGGGTGACCCGACGCTGTCCGATCTGGGCCTGATGTTGTCCGATTACCTGAACAACATCGCCGGGCGTGGCGACCTCAAGGATGAAGCCAAGACCCTCACCGCCAAGGACGCCGTGGCGATGCTGCAAAGCCGCCTGAACAAGGTGTTTGGCGAAGCCGAGGAAACCATCCGCGTGTTCGAGTCCGACGGCATCGTCGCCGACGCTGCCGCAGGTGCCGACTACATCAAGATCCGCACCGACGCGATGTTCAACGAACGTGACGTGCGCGCGCTGGAAGTCCATGAAGGGCTGGTGCATGTCGGCACCACCCTCAACGGCCAGAACCAGCCGATCTGCACCTTTCTGTCCAAGGGCCCGCCGTCGTCGACCGTGACTCAGGAAGGCCTGGCGATTCTCATGGAAGTCATCGCCTTCGCGTCCTATCCGAGTCGCCTGCGCAAGCTGACCAACCGCACCCGCGCGATTCATATGGCCGAGGAGGGCGCGGACTTCCTGCAGGTTTTCGAGTTCTATCGCGAGCAGGGCTTCGGCATGTCGGAAAGCTATGGCAATGCCAGTCGGGTTTTCCGGGGATCGGTACCCAATGGGCTGCCATTCACCAAAGACTTGTCCTACCTCAAAGGCTTCATCATGGTTTACAACTATATTCAGCTGGCGGTCCGCAAAGGCAAGCTGGAACAAGTGCCGCTGCTGTTCTGCGGCAAAACCACCCTTGAGGACATGCGAACCCTGCGTCAGTTGGTCGATGAAGGGCTGGTGGTCCCGCCCAAATACCTGCCCGAACAGTTTCGCGACATGAACGCCTTGTCAGCCTGGATGTGTTTCTCGAACTTCCTCAACCACCTGAGCCTGGACCGGATCGAAGCGGATTATTCGAATATTTTGTAGGGGCATTGAATCCAACAGGCAAAAGGAATCCCGCTTGAAGTTGCTGACCACGCTTGCGCTGCTGTTCACGCTTTCCGGCTGCAGCTCCATGCTCTTCTACCCGGAGCCCGGTCTGCCGTTCACTCCGGAAAAGGCTCACCTGCAATTTCGCGATGTGACCCTGACCGCCGCCGACGGCACGCGCCTGCACGCCTGGTGGCTGCCAGCCAAGGAAGGCGTCCCGGTCAAAGGCACGGTGCTGCACCTGCATGGCAACGGTGGCAATCTGGCCTGGCATCTGGGCGGCAGTTGGTGGTTGCCGGAGCAGGGTTATCAAGTGCTGCTGCTGGATTATCGCGGTTATGGACTGTCTGAAGGGCAGCCGAGCTTGCCGGCCATCTACCAGGATATTGACGCCGCGTTCGCCTGGCTTGATCGCGCCCCGGAAGTTCAAGGCAAACCGTTGGTGGTGCTCGGGCAGAGCATCGGCGGTGCGCTGGGCGTGCATTATCTGGCCGAGCATCCCAAACAGCGCGCCAGACTCAAGGCCCTGGTGCTGGACGGCACACCCGCCAGCTACCGGCAGGTCGCGCGCTACACCTTGAGCACCTCGTGGTTGACCTGGCCACTGCAAACCCCGCTTTCATGGCTGATTCCTGATGCTGACAGCGCCATCAATGGCCTGCCACAACTGGCCGGTACGCCCATGCTGATGTTCCAGAGCATGGACGACACCCTCGTGCCGCTGGCCAACGGCATCAGCCTGTATCAGGTCGCGCCACCGCCGCGCGTGCTGCAATTGACCCGTGGCGGTCATGTGCAGACCTTCTCCGATCCAACCTGGCGTGCGGTCATGCTGCGCTATCTGGACGACCCGCTGCACTTCAACGGCCTGCGGCGCCTGGCCGAAGTGCCGAACTATCCCGCTGCCCCATCGAATCCGAAAACTGTTGAGTCCGAGAAAACGCAATGAACGAAGAACGTAACGCCATCCCGCTGATCATCACCGGAATCTGCTGCATCCTGGGTACGGTCGGCACCCTCTGGTACTACGGCTATCTGCATTTCGCCAAGCCGGAAGATGCCTTGCTGCTCGATCAGTTCACGATGCTCAAGACCGTGCCAGGCGAGGATTATAAGATATCCGTGACCCCGGCCACTCAAGTGGCGCAGTGCATCGATGGCGTGCTGGTGTTGTTCGATACCGCGCAAAAAGGGTTGTCAGGCGTGCTGATCAACGACAAGAAACAGGCCGTACGTTGCGCTGGCGAAGAAACGCCGCAGCAGTTGCAGCCTTGACCTGAGCGGCCACCTTTCCCATAGGGCTACGCGTTGCTTTTGTGGGAGAGGACTTGTCCTCGAAGGGGTTGGCAGGCATTAAAGCTCTGTCAGGCAGATTGAGGTTGGCGGGGCTGACTCATCGAGGACAAGTCCTCTCCCACAAGGACGGGACAGCGAACAAAAAAAAGCCCGGCCAGTGAAAACTGGCCGGGCTTTTTGGTGTTGCTCCAGCGTTTTAGTGCATCGACGAACGCGGTGCTACGGGCTGGTTGTCGTTGGAGATGGTCACTTCCACACGACGGTTCTGGGCACGGCCTGAGGCGCTGGTGTTGTCGGCAACCGGATATTCCTTGCCGTAGCCCTGAGCGACGATGCGCGCTGGATCAACGCCCATCTGCACCAGAGCCATGCGCACGGAGCCGGCGCGGCGCTCGGACAGCGACTGGTTGTACGAAGCCGAACCCGAACTGTCGGTGTAGCCTTCGACAATCACTTTGCGGTCCGGGTTGTCCTGCAGGAACTTGGCCAGCTGGCTGACGTTGGTCAGGCCGCTGGATTTCAGCTCGGCCTTGTTCAGGTCAAACAGCACGTCACCGAAGGTCACCAGCGTACCGCGCTCGGTCTGCTTGGCGTTCAGGCTGCTTTGCAGCGCCTTGATCTGCGCGTCACGGGCATCCAGGCGGGCCTGGGCGCGGGCTGCGGCTGCACCTTTGAGATTTTCTTCAGCGGTACGCAGGTTGATGGTCTGCTTGGCGAGTTCGACGCGCTGGTTGGTCAGGTAAGCCAGCTGATCGACTTTCTTCTCGTTTTCATTGGCGCGAAATGCGGCGTCAGCCTTGTTTAACCAGTCGCTGGCATCCTTGGTTTCAAGGGCGGCGACCTGGGTGGCTTTCGGGTTGCTTTGCAGCGCGGAGAAATTGGTACGCGCCGATTCCAGATTCGGGTTAGGCGGCGTGGAGCAAGCAGCAAGAGCGACGCTCATGGCCAGCAGGGCAGGGATCATCAATTGTTTGCGCATAGTAGTCTCGTCCTTTAAATCGAATTCGAAATGCATGAAAAGCAGGTGTTATTGCGCCGGTGCCGGTTGCACCTGACGCATGCCTTCTTCACGTAGTTCGTTGACGCCCTGACGAGCATCCTGCACGGCTTTTTCAGCCTTGGCGGCCTGAGCCTTGCGCTCGGCTACGCGTGCATCCCATTCGGCCTGCTCAGCCAGACGACGTGCTTCGTCGTACTTCTGCTCTTGCATGGCGAGCTCGGCTTGCTTGAGCTTGTCCTGAGCCGACTTCATTTCGACCGCTGCGTACTCGGTGCCGCCGGCGCTGACTGCGCTGTTAACGGCCGACTGAGTCACTGCGTACTGCTCGCTCGGCGGATTGCCCGCGCAACCGGCCAGCACAAAGCTGGCGCCCAGGGCCAATGCGGCCAGTTTCAAACCTTTGAACTTGGATTTGGCAGTAAGGGTGTTCATGGTGTGCGATTCCATTGTTTATCTCCTGAAAACTTTGGTTTCCATGACAGTCTGCTCAGGGCTGAAGCGAGCGAGGTAGCAGCGACAACGCGAACTGCTATCCGTAGGCTTTTCTGTAATGGCTATGGGCTCGGACCTGTGCAGTTTTTGAATAGTTCATGTTTTTTTAGCCAGCGCCTGAAAACTGACGTCGTTTGTCAGGCATCTGGCAACGCAGCCAAGTGCTGCATTGCAGAGCCTTGAACAGGTCAGGCATGGACGACATTAACGGCGAAATCAAGATTGCTCAGCGTCCTGCTCTTCGTGAAGCGCGTGCAAATGGCGTCGCGACAAGTCGAGGAAACGCGGCGTGGGGCCAACATCTTCGTACAGCGGATCGCCTTCCTCATCGGTCGCCACCACATGCTGACCCTTGACGTAGGGAAAGCTGGTTTCCAGCTCTTCCAGCGCTGCGCCGATCAGCTCACCCAGAAGCTCTTCCGGGTGGCGCTTGGGGTACATCTCAGTCAACGCTGCCAGCCGTGCGGCGGATTCCACGTCCAGGTGAATCGCATAGCGGGTCTTGGTCAGGCGGCCTTTGGCATTCTGTTCCCAGTGATTGGCGAGCTCTCGGATTTTCATAGATACCTCTTGATTGGCCCGTGCTGGCGGGCCTGAGCGAATAACGAGCCAATCGAAACAGCCCATTACTGAGATTAGCTTGACTCCCGGCAAACGGTTGCCGGATGCCAAGGGTTTGTCGAACCGCAGGGTTTTGGTGCACTGTTGGTAGATCAGATTTCTGCACGCTGGTTCGCTGCTGACGGTTACGAACTCAATAGCGCCCCTATAAAAACGCTGGGAGAGGGAACGATGGCTGATATCGATGCACGTTTGCGTGAGGACGTTCACCTGCTGGGTGAGCTGTTGGGCAACACCATCCGCGAGCAACGTGGCGCGGAGTTTCTCGATACGATCGAACGCATTCGCAAAGGCGCCAAGGCTGGCCGCCGGGGCTCCGCAGCCGGTGCCGAGCAACTGAGTTCCAGCGTCAATGCGCTGGAGGAAGATGAGCTGCTGCCGGTCGCGCGGGCCTTCAATCAGTTCCTCAATCTGGCCAATATCGCGGAGCAATATCAGCTGATTCGCCGTCGCGATGATGCCCAGCCGCAACCCTTCGAATCCCGGGTCCTTCCCGAGTTGCTCGACCGTTTGAAGGACGCCGGGCATTCCCCGGAAGCGTTGGCACGGCAACTGGGCAAGCTGGAAATCGAACTGGTCCTCACGGCGCACCCGACTGAAGTCGCGCGGCGCACGCTGATCCAGAAGTACGACGCCATTGCCGCACAGCTCGCGGCGCTGGATCAACGCGACCTCAGCAGTGACGAGCGCGAGCAGATCACCTCGCGCCTGCAACGCTTGATCGCCGAAGCCTGGCACACCGAAGAGATTCGTCGTACCCGGCCCACTCCGGTGGACGAAGCCAAGTGGGGCTTTGCCGTGATCGAGCATTCGCTCTGGCAGGCGGTGCCCGACTACCTGCGCAAGGCCGACCATGCGCTGCACGCTGCAACCGGCCTGCATCTGCCTCTGGAAGCCGCGCCGATCCGCTTCGCGTCGTGGATGGGCGGCGACCGTGACGGTAATCCGAACGTCACCGCTGCGGTCACCCGCGAAGTGCTGCTGCTGGCGCGCTGGATGGCGGCGGACCTGTACCTGCGCGACGTCGACCAACTGGCGGCGGAACTCTCCATGCAACAAGCCAGCTCCGCGCTGCAAGCTCATGCCGGAGACAACGCCGAACCCTATCGCGCGGTGCTTAAACAACTGCGCGAGCGTCTGCGTGCCACGCGCAATTGGGCCCACGCCTCACTGACCGTCACCCAGCCGATGCCGGATAGCGTGCTGAGCGACAACCGTGATCTGCTCGATCCGCTGCTGCTGTGTTTTCAATCGCTGCACGAATGCGGCATGGGCGTGATCGCTGACGGCCCGTTGCTCGATTGCCTGCGCCGGGCCGTCACCTTCGGTTTGTTCCTGGTGCGCCTGGACGTGCGTCAGGACTCCAGCCGACACAGCGCCGCCATGACCGAAATCACCGACTATCTCGGTCTGGGTCGCTATGAAGAGTGGGATGAAGCCGCGCGCGTTGATTTCCTGTTGCGCGAGCTGAATAACCGTCGGCCGTTGTTGCCCAGCCATTTCAAGCCGGCGGCGGACACTGCCGAAGTTCTCGCAACCTGCCGCGAAGTGGCGGCGGCGCCTGCGGCCTCGCTCGGCTCTTACGTGATTTCCATGGCGGGTGCCGCGTCGGACGTGCTCGCCGTTCAGCTGTTGCTCAAGGAAGCCGGGTTGCAACGGCCGATGCGCGTGGTGCCGCTGTTCGAAACCCTCGCGGATCTGGACAACGCCGGGCCGGTGATCGAGCAATTGCTCAGCTTGCCGGGCTATCGCGCGCGGCTGCACGGGCCGCAGGAAGTCATGATCGGTTATTCCGACTCCGCCAAGGACGCCGGCACCACTGCGTCGGCCTGGGCGCAGTATCGGGCGCAGGAAAAACTGGTGGATATCTGTCGCGAGCAACAAGTTGAATTGCTGTTGTTCCATGGCCGTGGCGGCACGGTCGGACGTGGCGGCGGCCCGGCGCACGCGGCGATTCTGTCGCAGCCACCGGGTTCGGTCGCCGGTCGCTTCCGCACTACCGAGCAAGGCGAGATGATTCGCTTCAAGTTCGGCTTGCCGGGCATCGCCGAGCAGAACCTCAATCTGTATCTGGCCGCCGTGCTGGAAGCCACCTTGCAACCGCCACCGCCGCCGGAACCCGCCTGGCGCAAGATGATGGATCACCTGGCGGCCGATGGCGTCAAAGCCTATCGCGCCGTGGTGCGGGAAAATCCAGAATTCGTCGAGTATTTCAGTCAGGCCACGCCGGAGCAGGAACTGGGTCGTTTGCCGCTGGGCAGTCGTCCGGCCAAGCGTCGCGCGGGTGGCGTGGAAAGCTTGCGGGCTATCCCGTGGATTTTCGCCTGGACCCAGACGCGCCTGATGCTCCCGGCCTGGCTGGGCTGGGAATCGGCGCTGAGCAAGGCGCTGGAACGGGGCGAAGGCGAGGTGTTGGCGCAGATGCGCGAGCAATGGCCGTTCTTTCGCACCCGCATCGACATGCTGGAAATGGTGCTGGCCAAAGCTGACAGCGACATCGCCCGTTTGTACGACGAGCGTCTGGTGGCGCCGGAGCTGCAACATTTAGGTACGCATTTACGCGACCTATTGTCGCAGGCGTGCGCCGTGGTGCTCGGTCTGACCGGCCAGTCCCAACTGCTGGCACATAGCCCGGCGACGCTGGAATTCATCAGCCTGCGCAATACCTATCTGGACCCGTTGCACCTGCTGCAAGCTGAACTGCTCGCCCGATCCCGTGGCCGCGAGGCGAGTCTGGACAGTCCGCTAGAGCAAGCGTTGTTAGTGTCTGTGGCAGGTATTGCGGCGGGGTTGCGCAATACTGGCTGATGTCGGTTGGCGCACGGGCTGTCGGCGATTGCCTGCGCAGCCCGCGTCGTCAAAGCGTTGCAAGCCTGCAGTTGTGCACCGCCGAACTCGCTGGTACCGCTACTTGCAACCGCCATGAGGACTAGGGTTACTGCGACTTTCGGCGGCTTGTGCCGCCTGTGTCTGCTGTGTATCTTGATCAGCCTTTGGCCATTCTTCGGCTTTAAACCTTATTTAGAGATTGGTCCTGTAGTGGCGAATCCGACGATTCCATATAAAAAATTTGAGGAGCACATCGATGCGCGTAATTCTGCTGGGAGCTCCCGGGGCCGGTAAAGGTACTCAGGCAAAATTCATCACCGAGAAATTCGGCATCCCGCAAATTTCGACAGGCGACATGTTGCGCGCAGCGGTCAAGGCTGGCACTGAGCTGGGCTTGAAAGCCAAAAGCGTAATGGACAGCGGCGGTCTGGTTTCCGATGACCTGATCATTGGCCTGATCAAGGATCGCCTGTCCGAACCCGATTGCGCCAATGGCGTACTGTTCGACGGTTTCCCGCGCACGATTCCGCAGGCTGAAGCCTTGCTGGCTGCCGGCCTGGAAATCGACCACGTTGTGGAAATCGCTGTTGATGACGAAGAAATCGTCAAACGCATGTCCGGTCGACGGGTTCACGAAGGTTCGGGTCGCATTTACCACACCATCTTCAATCCGCCGAAAGTCGAAGGCATCGACGACGTGACGGGCGAGCCTTTGCTGCAACGCAAGGATGATGTTGAAGATACCGTGCGCCATCGTCTGGCTGTCTACCACGAGCAGACCAAGCCGCTGGTGGATTTCTACAGCAAACTCGAAACCCAGAATGGCAAGCCCAAGTGCAGCCATATCGCCGGTGTCGGTTCTGTAGAAGAGATCACTGCCAAGGTGCTCGCAGCGCTGAGCTGATCGACTCCTTCAGTCAACAACGGCCCGCTTGCGGGCCGTTTGTCGTTTATAATGCGCCACTTTTTTCCCCACGACGGATACACCGATGACCACCTTGCTGGCCCTGGACACCGCCACTGAAGCCTGCTCGGTCGCTTTGCTGCATGACGGCAAAGTGCTGAGCCACTACGAGGTGATCCCGCGCCTGCATGCCCAGCGTCTGCTGCCGATGATCAAGACGTTGCTGGCCGAGGCGGGCATTGGCCTGTCGGCGCTGGACGCTATCGCGTTTGGGCGTGGGCCGGGTGCATTCACCGGCGTGCGGATCGCCATCGGCGTGGTTCAAGGCCTGGCTTTCGCCCTGGAGCGCCCGGTGCTGCCGGTTTCCAATCTGGCGGTATTGGCGCAACGGGCAATGCGCGAACATGGCGCTCATCAGGTCGCATCGGCCATCGACGCGCGCATGGACGAGGTGTACTGGGGTTGTTACCACGACGTGGCGGGCGAAATGCGCTTGCTCGGCGCCGAAGCAGTATTGCCGCCGGAACTGACGGCATTGCCCGCCGATGTCGGCGGCGACTGGTTTGGATCGGGCACCGGTTGGGCCTACGCGCAACGTATTCCTGTGCAGCTGATCGGCCATGACGCCACCATGCTCCCCCATGCGCAGGATCTGCTGACGCTGGCGACCTTCGCCTGGAACCGAGGCGAAGCCATCATCGCTGACGACGCCCAGCCAGTTTACCTGCGCGACAAAGTGGCAACGCCCAAAGCGCGGTGACAGATAGTGTGGGAGCGAGCTTGCTCGCGCTGAAGATATTGCCCGGCAGACCCGACGCTTTTCCGGACAAATCCGGTCCTACCGAGCGATACCTGACTCGGTAGGAGAGGACTTGTCCCCGAAGAGTCCGGTCCAGGCGCTACATCGTTGGTGTCTGGAAATGCTTCGCGAACAAGTTCGCTCCAAATCGGCGTTACGTACACCTTTCATCGCCTAAATTTCTCAATTAGCCCCTGCGCGTCAACCTTTTGGGAAATGTGTGGTCTAGTTATCGTTCGGATATTTGCTAAGTGCCTATCCGTGACGTTAAATTGCCACTATAAGATGCCGAGTACGCACACATGCGCATAGACGGACCCTCACATCGCTCCACCCCTATCAAGCGCAGGCCGCAAAAAGCCCCTGCGACTGTGGAGGGCACCTTCGAAGAAGTGGACGATGACATTGAGGTTTCGCAAAAACCTGCGCAAAACGCTGCAAAACCAGGCGCCGGCGCCCAAATCGGTGCCACCGCCAACGTCCCCGCCCGTCAGCAAGACATCATTTTCCCTCGCTCAATGAGCAGCCGTGTTGCCAATGCCCTGGCCAGTTATCTGACCACCGCGAGTTTTGTCGATTGGGATCTTGAAGTTTCGGGCCTCGATCTGCACGTTTGAATACCGCTCGTTTGAAAACCTCCTGCCTGCCGTATTTCCTGGGTTGCCCGTCCTGGAGTGAAAACGCCTGGCGCGATTTTCTGTATCCCGCTGATGCCCGTTCCAACGAAATGCTCGGCCTGTATTCGCAGGTCTTCAACGCCGTAGAAGGCAACACCACGTTCTACGCGCGCCCCAAGCCTGAGACCGTTCAGCGCTGGACCGAAGTCTTGCCGGAGCATTTTCGTTTCACTGCCAAATTCCCCGGCGACATCAGCCATAACGGCGATTTGCGCCTGCAATTGCACGCCGCCGAAGACTTCATCCGGCTGATGGCACCGCTGGGCCAGCGCGTCGCGCCGCTCTGGCTGCAACTCGCCGCCAGCTTCACCCCGGCGCGTCTGGCTGAACTGGCCACCTTCATTGATGAGCTGCAATGCCCGTTGGCAGTGGAAGTGCGCAATCACGCCTTTTTCGACAAGGGTGAAGACGAGCGCATGCTCAATCGTCTGCTGCTGGATCGCGGTGTAGAGCGCATCTGCCTGGACTCGCGACCCCTGTTCAGTTGCGTGTCCACAGACCCAGCGGTGCTGCATGCGCAGTCGAAAAAGCCCAAAGTGCCGGCTCGGCCCGCCGCGCTGACCCAATTTCCTCAAGTGCGCTTCATTGGTCATCCGTTGCTGGAAGCCAACGAGCCGTTTCTGCTGCAGTGGGTGGAAAAAGTCGCGGGCTGGATCGAAGAAGGGCGCACGCCTTATGTGTTCCTGCACACCCCGGACAATATCCAGGCGCCGCTGCTGGCCCAGCGCTTTCATCAACGGTTGATGATCCGCCTGCCGGGCATGCCGAGCTTGCCGGAACTGGATCGCGCACCGCCCGTGGAGCAACTGGGCTTGCTCTGAGGTCTGAAGTTGTGGGCTTATAGCAGCCCACACCAATGACCTGAGCAGGACTCGCCCATGGATGCCCGTCAATTGCTACGCGCCCAGACCTTTAAAGCCTTGCATGAGCGCGACAGCGCTTTTGTGATCCCCAATCCGTGGGACGCAGGTTCCGCGAAGCTGCTGGCGTCCATGGGTTTCGAGTCCCTGGCGACCACCAGTGCAGGCTTGGCCTTTGTGCTGGGCCGACCCGATGCCGAAGGCGCGATCAGTCGCGATGAAGCGCTGGAAAATATCCGCGCCATCGTTGCCGCGACCGACCTGCCAGTTGCCGCCGACCTGGAAAACTGCTTCGCCGACAGCCCTGAAGGCTGCGCCGAAACCCTGCTCAAAGCGGCGCAGACCGGCATTGTCGGCGGCTCTATCGAAGATGCCAGCGGCAACCCTGACGACCCGATCTATGCGTTTGACCTGGCGGTCGAGCGCGTCAGAGCCGCCGTCGCTGCCGCCCGCAGTTTGCCGTTTCCGTTCATGCTGACGGCCCGTGCGGAGAATCTTCTCAATGGCCGGATGGATTTTGCTGACACGCTGCGGCGGCTCCAAGCCTACGCCGAGGCGGGGGCCGACGTGCTGTACGCGCCGGGCCTGCGCACCCGCGAGCAGGTCATCGCCGTGGTGCAGGCTGTGGCGCCGCGCCCGGTGAACGTGTTGATGGGCTTGAATGGGGTGGATCTCAGCGTCCAGCAGCTCAGCGAATGTGGCGTGCGGCGCATCAGCGTCGGCTCATCCCTGGCCCGTGCGGCATTCGGCGGGCTGTATCGCGCCGCCGAAGAAATCCGCAGCCAAGGCAGCTTCACCTATGCCGAGCAGGCGCTGCCGTTCGATCAACTCAACGCATTGTTCAAACGCTGAGGATGCGTGGGTCGACGCTCTTTCTGGTCTTTGTGCTGCTGTGTGGCGCTGCCGTCGCGGCGGTGTGGCGTGGCTGGGTCGAGGTGCCGGACATCTGGAATCCCTGGGCGCCGCTGGACATCAAGGCTGAGCCCAACTTCCTGACGCCTTACAAGCTGTCGCGCCTGCAAAATGATCCGCAGCTGTGCGATCAGGCGCTCGGCAGTTCGTCCCTGCGTTTCAGTCATCAGGCTGACAGCGATCCATCTGCCGCCTGTCCGCTGCAAAACGTCCTGCGCGTGGAGGGCGGGGATGTGACCTTGAGCAGCAGCTTTCTCGCCAGTTGCCGATTGGCGGTGGCTTATGCGCTGTTCGACATCCACACCCTGCAACCCGCCGCCCAAGCGGTATTCGGGCAAAAAGTGACGCGCATCGATCACTTGGGCAGCTTCGCCTGCCGCAATGTGTACAGCCGCGCTGAAGGTCGCCTGAGCCAGCACGCGACCGCCAACGCTCTGGACATTGCCGGCTTTCGTCTGGCGGACGGTCAGCGCATCAGTGTGCTTGGGGACTGGAAGGATTCCGGCGACAAAGGCCGGTTTCTGCGTCAGGTGCGTGATGGCGCCTGCAAGAACTTCAATACGGTGTTGGGTCCGGACTATAACGCTGCCCATCGCAACCATTTCCATCTGGATATGGGGCGCTGGAGTGTTTGCCGTTAGGCGGCCATGCGCAGGTTTTGCAGGACGATCGGGCGTGCCCAGCCATTTTCGTAGTCGAACTGGCGCTGTTGCGCTACGACAGTGGCGTCGTCCAGCGGCAGCGCAGGCTTGTCAGCCAATTCCCATTCGAACTCGGCAATCGGCAGATGCAATGGGCGCGGCTCTGGACCTGGGCCTGGAATCACGCTGTCGTCGTAGGGGTTGAGCACAGTCGGGCGCACCCAGGTGCTGTCGAACTCAAGGTGGCGCTGTTGGGCAATCATTTCGCCCAGGCTGAACGGTTCGTTGGGTGGCGGCAGCAAGTCCAGTTCGAACTCGGCAATCGGCAGGAACAACGGCTCAGGCGGCTTGCGCTGCACATCGGCAACCGGGCAGGCGCGTTGCTCGACGATCTTGCCCAGGGTCCGCGCCCCGGCAATCGGTTCGCCGGTGGCAATATCGGTAACAACGGCGGCGGATTCTGCCGAGACCTCAGGGGTGTCGCCGATCTGTTCAGCCATCGCACGGGCAAATGCATCCGACCAGAGCTGGGTAACGCCACCCAGTGCTCGGGAATTACGCAGGCTGAAGTCACCCGTGTGGGTCAAATAGCCGATGGATGTTTGCTGAATCTCTGACATAGCGATCAGTACACGTCTTGGGTCTGGCAAAATGCCTGATACTGGGTTATCGGCCGTTTTTGTCGATCATTAACAATTTTTGAGCATGTGGACACAATGAGTGAGCAACCAGCGGGCAGCCGCATCCGGGTCGAAGCCCTGGCAAGCAATGGGCAGGAGCAGGCCGCGCAATGGGCCCGGCGCCTGGGCTTGCCGTTACAGGACGCCGAAGCTGATTTCGCCTTGCAAGTCACCGAGGACGGTCTGCAGCTGCAGCAGTTGAGCGATGACGCGCCGGGCCCGGTGCGCGTGGACTTTGTCGAAGGCGCGGTCGCCCATCGGCGTCTGTTCGGTGGCGGCAGCGGACAGATGATCGCCAAGGCGGTCGGCATCCAGCCCGGCGTCCGCCCACGGGTGCTGGACGCCACGGCCGGGCTGGGCAAAGACGCGTTCGTCCTCGCCAGCCTGGGTTGCGAAATGAGCCTGATCGAACGTCAGCCGATCATCGCGGCGTTGCTTGAAGACGGTTTGCTGCGCGGTCGCCAGGATCGCGAAGTGGGTTCGATCATTGGCCAGATGCGCTTGCTGACCGGCAACTCCATCGAGCTGATTCGCAATTGGGAAGGCGAACCGCCGCAGGTGATCTACCTTGATCCGATGTTTCCGCACCGGGAAAAGACCGCGCTGGTGAAGAAGGAAATGCGCCTGTTCCGGCCATTGGTGGGCGATGACATGGACGCGCCGGCGCTGCTCGAAGCCGCGCTGGCCCTGGCGACGCATCGCGTGGTAGTCAAACGCCCGCGCAAAGCGCCGTGCATCGACGGCCCGAAACCGGGCTACGCGCTGGATGGCAAATCCAGCCGTTATGACATCTATCCGAAGAAGGCGTTGAAGTCCGCCGCCAAACCGGACGAATGACTGCGCTGCATCTGGTAGGAGGGGACTCGTCCCCGAAAATGCCAGTGCAAGCGCTGAAGATCTTTCTCGGCAGACCTGCCGCCTTTCCGGACAAGTCCGGTCCTACCGAGCCATGCGCAACCCGGTAGGAGGGGACTCGTCCCCGAAAATGCCAGTGCAAGCGCTGAAAATGTCTTTGGCAAACCCGGCGCCTTCCCGGACAAGTCCGGTCCTACCGAATCTGCGCAACGGTAGGAGGGGACTTGTCCCCGAAGGGGTCGGTGCAAGCGCTGAAGATCTTCATCAGCAAACCTGCCGTGTTCCGTGCGCTCGCTCCAACGGAATGAGCAATCAGACTCGGTAAGCCCGCATAAACAATCCCACCACATCCCGCACATGTCTTTCGGTGCTGGCGTCGTCCGGCCGCTCGCCGCAACCCACCAGCAAGCGGAAGTTGCAGGTGCCTTTGATCAGGCTCAGGAAGTGTTCCGCTGCGGTCCTTGCCGAGTCAAAGCGCAGCTCTCCGGTTTTTTCCAGGCGTGCCAGGAAGCGCTCCATTTCCTGAAGAATCCGCTGCGGTCCGGCTTCGAAGAAAATCTGCGACAACGTCGGATCCTGGGTGCCCAGTGTCACCATCAAGCGATGCAGCTCGATGGATTCGGGGCTGTTGATCAGCCTGTTGAAACTGCGGGCGATGTTCAGCAGCAGCGTTTCCACCGGCAATTCGCTGTGCAGATCAAAAAACAATTCAGGCATCTGTTCTTCGCAGCGGGCGACCACTGCCGAGGAAAACAACGTCTCTTTGTCCGTGAAATGGCTGTAGACCGTGAGCTTGGAAACGCCCGCTTCGGCGGCAACCGCATCCATGCTGGTACTGGCGTAACCGTTGCGCACGAACAGGTTTTTCGCCGCGTCGAGAATGGCCTGGCGTTTTGCCAGATCCTTGGGGCGGCCGGGGCCGGAGGGTGGTAATGAAGTTTCAGGCATATTCGTTTTAATAATGTACTGGTGAGTTTGATAATTTTTAATATACTCGCCAGTACAATTATTCCAAGTCTCAATTGCGAAGGTGTTGTCACCATGTTACGCAATGCACTCTCGGTCGTGCTGCCTGTCACCCTCATTTCGTTGCTCGCGGCGTGCGGCCAGGAGGTCGCTGCGCCGGTTTCCGTGCGTCCGGCGATGGTGGTGCAGCCATTGCCGTCATCCCAATCCATGGACAGCTACCCTGGCGAAGTGCGGGCGCGGTTTGAGCCGGACCTGGCATTTCGCATTGCGGGCAAAGTCAGCAAGCGCTGGGTTGAAGAGGGCCAGCGGGTCAAGGCCAATCAGCCTTTGGCCGAACTGGATGCACAGGATGTTCGCCTGCAACTGGAAGCCATCCGCGCCCAGGTGGCGGCAGCCGAGGCCAATTTGCAACTGGTGCGCTCCGAACGTGATCGCTACAAGACGCTGATGGAACGGCAGATGGTCAGCCGCTCGCAATTCGATAATGCCGAAAACCTCTATCGTTCCGGCGAAGCGCGGCTCAAGCAGATCAGGGCCGAGCTGACCGTTGCTGACAACCAGACCAGCTATGCCGTGCTGCGCGCGCCGCAGGACGGCGTGGTTGCCAAGCGCCTGGTGGAAGTCGGCCAGGTGGTCGCAGCGGGGCAAACGGTATTTACCCTGGCGGCGGATGGCGAGCGTGAAGTGCTGATCAGCCTGCCGGAACAGAATTTCTCGCGCTTCAAGGTCGGCCAGCCGGTCGCGGTGGAATTGTGGACCCAGCGCGAGCAGCGTTTCCCGGGCCGGATTCGCGAGCTTTCACCGGCCGCCGATCCCCGTTCGCGCACCTTCGCGGCACGCATTGCCTTTGCTGGCGGCAAGATCCCCGCCGAACTGGGGCAGAGCGCCCAGGTGTTCATCCAGGCCGAACAGGTCGTGCCGTTGGCCGTGCCGCTGTCGGCGGTGACGTCGGAGAATGGCGTGCATTACGTCTGGCGTGTCGAGGCCGGCAATACGCTGAAACGCGTGACGGTCAGGCTCGGGCCTTACGGGCAGGAATCGGTGCCGGTGCTCGACGGGCTGGCCGCCAGCGACTGGATCGTGGCCGCCGGTGTGCATGTGCTGCATGAGGGTGAGCAGGTACGCCCGGTGGATCGCGAGAACCGCGCGGTGAAACTGGCGGCGAAGGAGTAAGCCCGGATGCATTTCAATCTTTCCGAATGGGCGCTGCGCAATCGGCAAATCGTCCTGTACCTGATGATCGTTCTGGCTGTCGTCGGTGCGCTTTCCTACACCAAGCTGGGGCAGAGTGAAGATCCGCCGTTCACGTTCAAAGCCATGGTGATTCGTACCCTGTGGCCGGGCGCCAGCGCGGAAGAAGTGGCGCTGCAAGTCACGGATCGCATCGAGAAGAAGCTGATGGAAACCGGGGAATACGAGCGCATCGTTTCGTTCTCGCGACCCGGTGAGTCGACCGTGACCTTCGTGACCCGCGATTCGATGTTCTCCGCTGCGCTGCCCGAACTGTTCTACCAGATCCGCAAGAAAATCAGCGACATCCGCCAGAACCTGCCACCGGGGATCCAGGGCCCGTTCTTCAACGACGAATTCGGCACCACGTTCGGCAACATCTACGCGCTGACCGGCAAAGGCTTCGATTATGCGGTGCTCAAGGACTACGCCGACCGCATCCAGTTGCAATTGCAGCGGGTCAAGGACGTGGGCAAAGTCGAGCTGATCGGCTTGCAGGACGAGAAGATCTGGATCGAGCTGTCCAACGTCAAACTCGCCACCCTCGGCCTGCCATTGGCGGCTGTACAGCAAGCGCTTGAAGCGCAGAACGCCGTCGCCGCCACCAGTTTTTTTGAAACGCCCACCGAGCGCGTGCAGTTGCGGGTCAGCGGACGTTTCCAGACCGTCGAAGAAATTCGCGAGTTTCCGATTCGTGTCGGCGACCGCACGCTGCGCATCAGTGACCTGGCCGAAGTGCATCGCGGCTTCAACGACCCACCGGCGCCGCGCATGCGCTTCATGGGTGAGGACGCCCTCGGTCTGGCAGTCGCCATGAAGGAAGGCGGCGACATTCTGGTGCTGGGCAAGGCCCTGGAAGGCGAGTTTTCCCGCATCCAGAAAAACCTCCCGGCCGGTATGGAGCTGCGCAAGGTTTCCGACCAGCCTGCCGCGGTGAAAACCGGCGTCGGCGAGTTCGTCCGGGTGCTGGCCGAAGCCTTGGGCATCGTCTTGCTGGTGAGTTTCTTTTCCCTCGGCATGCGCACTGGCATGGTCGTGGCGCTGGCGATTCCGCTGGTCCTGGCGATGACCTTCGCCTGCATGTTTTACCTGGGGATCGGCCTGCACAAGATTTCCCTCGGCGCGCTGGTGCTGGCGCTGGGCTTACTGGTGGATGACGCGATCATTGCGGTGGAAATGATGGCGATCAAGATGGAGCAGGGCTACGACCGGATGCGCGCGGCAAGTTTCGCCTGGACCAGCACCGCGTTTCCGATGCTCACCGGGACGCTGATTACCGCCGCGGGCTTTTTGCCGATTGCCACGGCGCAGTCGAGCACCGGCGAATACACCCGTTCGATCTTCCAGGTGGTCACCATTGCCTTGCTCGCGTCATGGGTCGCGGCAGTGGTGTTTGTGCCGTATCTGGGCGAACGGTTGCTGCCGGATCTGGCGAAAATCCATGCCGAGAAACACGGCGCGGGCGTTTTTGACCCCTATGCGACGCCGTTCTATAAGCGCGTTCGGGGGCTGGTCGGCTGGTGCGTTCGTCGTCGCAAGACAGTGATCGTTTTGACCGTGGGACTTTTCGTGCTGTCGGTGGTGATGTTCAAGTACGTGCCCCAGCAGTTCTTTCCGGCTTCGGGTCGACTGGAGCTGATGATCGATCTGAAACTCACGGAAGGCGCTTCGTTGAGCAACACCGCCGAGCAGGTCAAGCGGCTGGAGCAGATGCTCAAGGATCATGACGGCATCGACAACTACGTTTCCTATGTGGGCACCGGTTCGCCGCGTTTCTATCTGCCGCTGGATCAGCAACTGCCTGCGGCGAGTTTTGCCCAGTTCGTGGTACTCGCCAAATCCATCGAGGACCGGGAAACCCTGCGCACCTGGCTGATCACTCACCTCAATGAACAGTTCCCGACCTTGCGTGCGCGGGTAACACGCCTGGAAAACGGCCCGCCCGTGGGTTATCCGGTGCAGTTCCGGGTCAGCGGCGAGCACATTGACGAGGTCCGGGCACTGGCGCGCAAAGTGGCGGCCAAGGTCCGCGACAATCCCCATGTGGCCAATGTGCATCTGGACTGGGAAGAACCCAGCAAAGTGGTGTACCTGAATGTCGATCAGGACCGCGCCCGGGCGCTTGGGGTGACGACCGCCAGCCTGTCGAAATTCCTGCAAAGCTCGCTCACCGGTTCCAGCGTGAGTCAGTACCGCGAAGACGATGAGCTGATCGAAATCCTCCTGCGCGGCACCAGCAACGAACGGCAGCAACTGGGCGCACTGGCGAGTCTCGCAGTGCCCACTGACAACGGCGCCAGTGTCGCCTTGTCGCAAGTGGCAACCCTGGAATACGGCTTCGAAGAAGGCATCATCTGGCATCGCAACCGACTGCCCAATGTCACGGTGCGCGCCGATATCTACGGCAAGGAGCAACCGGCGACGCTGGTCCAGCAAATCATGCCGACCCTGCAGGGTGTGCGCGATGAATTGCCGGATGGCTATTTGCTGGAAGTGGGCGGCACCGTCGAGGATTCGGCGCGGGGTCAGAACTCGGTCAAGGCTGGCGTGCCGTTGTTCATAGTGGTGGTGCTGACCTTGCTGATGATCCAGCTGCGCAGCTTTTCGCGGATGTTCATGGTGTTTCTGACTGCGCCGCTGGGGCTGATCGGCGTGACGCTGTTTCTGCTGGTGTTCAATCAGCCATTCGGTTTCGTCGCCATGCTGGGCACCATCGCCTTGTCGGGGATGATCATGCGCAACTCGGTGATTCTGGTGGATCAGATTGAACAGGATATTGCCGGCGGGCTGGATCAGTGGCAGGCGATTATCGAAGCCACGGTGCGGCGTTTCCGACCTATCGTGCTGACCGCGCTGGCGGCGGTGCTGGCGATGATTCCGCTGTCACGCAGCGTCTTCTTCGGCCCGATGGCAGTGGCGATCATGGGCGGCCTGATCGTCGCGACGGCGCTGACCCTGCTGTTTCTGCCTGCGCTGTATGCGGCGTGGTTTCGGGTCAAAAAGGAAGGCCAGTGAGATGTAGACCTTCCCGGACAAGGTAGAGCGCCACCCCGGCCGGTCCTACCGGGCCAAACACACTCGGTAGGAGGGGACTTGTCCCCGAAAGACGGCAGCTCAGGCGGCGTTAATTTTGCGGATTTCCGTGGTCAGGACCACCGCATTCGGGGACAGGTCCCCTCCTACAGTTACCGATTCAGAGCGACCCAAACACCTTCTTCGCCAGGCTTGTCGCCGCCGCAGCCGGGTTGGCGCGGATGGTTTCTTCCTGTTTGGCGATCATTTCGAACAAACCGTTCAGCGCCTGTTCGGTCACGTAGCCCTCGATGTTCGAGCTTTTGGCATCCAGAACGCCCAGCGTCGCCGCCTGACCGGCGAACGAGTTGTACTTCTGCGCCAGCCCGACCTTGTCCGTGGCTTGCTTGACGATAGGCAGGAATTTGGCGCGAATCTGCTCGCGACTGCTGCTATTCAGGTACTGCGTGGCGGAATCCTTGCCGCCGCTGAGAATGCCCTTGGCGTCAGCCACGGTCATCTTCTTCACGGCATCCACCAGCAACGTCTGCGCTTGTGGCATGGCGGCTTCAGCGGCCTGGTTCATGCTGGTTTCCAGCTGGTCGACCTGCGCGCCCATGCCGAACTGTTTCATTTTCTTCGCCACCTTGCCCAGACTGCCCGGCAGTTCGATGCGCACATCCTGGTTGTTGCTGAAGCCACCGGGCTTGCCCAGTTGCTTGACCGCAACCTGCGCGCCCTGGGTGAGTGCGTCCTTGAGACCGCCGGTTGCATCTGCCTGTGAAAGATCATTCAAGGATGCGGCAAAGACGTTGGCCGACAGCAGCAAGCCTGCGCACAGGCTGGCAAAGGTAAACGGGGAGCGAAGCATGGCAGCATCCTTTTCAAGGGGAATCTTGGTAACGGCGCCGGTTTTGATCCGGCGCCGGTTGCGCGGAATTTAACGGATTTCCTCAACCGGGTCAGCTTCGGTTACATCTTCGTTGCGATGCAAGGCGACCTGGCGAATTGACAGTCGAATCTCTGCAGGCAGCACACGCTTCGCGGCGCCTTCAGCCAGTTCCCCCAGCAGCGGGTGATAACTGAGCTTGCCGCCCGCATCCTTGCGCAGCACGCCCAGGTCCAGCAGGGTCTGGATAAAGTGGCGGAACAGGCTCTTGTCGAAGAACTCCGGCGCATTCAGGCCATGCAGGATCGACAGCCGTTGTGCCATCACCGTACACAGGTCTTCCAGTTCTTCGGCGCTCAGGGTGTTCTGGCCGCTGTTGAGCAACAGCGAGGTGGCCATGTAGAAACGCTGCAATGTCTGGGCAATCGCCCGCGACAGCAGGGTCAACAATACGAACTCACGAGAACTCGGCGCCGGGCGCAGGTAGACGTCATTTTCGAAGCGCAACAGGCCTTGTTCGACAAACGCCTCCAGCCATTGATCGACCACCGCATCCAGCTCTTCCAGCGACCAGCGGATGAACAGCTCCGATTGCAGGTACGGATAGAGCGCACGGGTGTAGCGCAGCAGCAGCTCGCGAGTCATGCGCGACGAGCTCTGGAAGAAGCTGGCGAGCAATGATGGCAGGGCGAAAATATGCAGCACGTTGTTGCGGTAATAGGTCATCAGGACCGCATTCTGTTCATCCAGATACAGAATTTTGCCCAACGCGTCCTTTTGTTCCGAGAGCAGGTCCATGCCTTTCACGTGTTCGATCAACGCCCGGCCGTCACCTTCGGGCAACGTGGTGTGCGGCGAATACGGCACCCGGCGCAGCAATGTCAGGTACAGATCCAGCACGCGGGCCATGGCCTGATCATCCAGCGCCAGGCGTTGCGTCGAAAGCAGCGCCAGCGCCACCAGATTTACCGGGTTGATGGCGGCGGCTTCGTTCAGGTGCCGGGCAACGCGTTCGCCCAGGCGATTGGTGGTTTCGTTGAGCCATGCCGGGCGGAACTGCGGCCCCAGTTCCTGGGTGCGCCAGTCCGCTTGCTCCGAGTCGAGAAACTCCGCGAGCTTGATCGGCTCACCGAAATTGACTGATACCTGGCCGAAGCGCTGCTTGAGCGCGCCAATCACCTTGAAAATGTCGAAAATCGATTCTTTCTTCTTGGTCGCGCCACGCAGCTCGCCCAGATACGTGCGGCCTTCGAGCACCCGCTCGTAACCGATGTACACCGGCACGAACACGATGGGCATCCGCGAATTGCGCAGGAAGCTGCGCAAGGTAATCGCCAGCATGCCGGTCTTGGGTTGCAACATGCGCCCGGTGCGCGAACGTCCGCCTTCGACGAAGTATTCGACCGGGAAACCTTTGGTGAACAGGGTATGCATGTATTCGTTGAACACCGAGGTGTACAGCGGATTGCCCTTGAAGGTGCGGCGCATGAAAAACGCGCCGCCCCGGCGCAGCAGACTGCCAATCACCGGCATGTTCAGGTTGATACCGGCAGCGACATGCGGTGGCGTCAGACCGTTGCGAAACAGCAGGTACGAGAGCAGCAGGTAATCGATATGGCTGCGGTGGCAGGGCACATAAATGATCTCATTGCCCTGCGCGACGTTCTGCACGCCTTCGATATGGCTGACCTTGACGCCATCGTAGATCTTGTTCCAGAACCAGCTCAGCACCACCTCGAGAAAACGAATCGCTGAATAGGTGTAGTCCGACGCAATTTCGTTGCCGTAACGCAGCGCTTGCTCGCGAGCCTTGTCGACGGGGATTTTCTCCCGTTCGGCTTCATCCAGAATCGCCTGCTTGACCAGCGGCTCATCCAGCAGACCTTTGACCAGATTGCGCCGGTGCGACACATCCGGGCCGATCACGGCGGTTTTCAGGTTGCGAAAATGCGTACGCAGCAGACGCTGGGTCATGCGCAGGGTCAGCTCGTGGCCCTTGTTTTCGTTGATCAGGTCGCGCAGATGGATGGGGGCGGAGAACTGCACCCGGGTCTTGCGCCCCAGAATCAGGATGCTGACCAGGCGCCGCAGCCGTCCGGTCACCGCCCAGCTGTCGGCAAACAATAGTTTCCACGGGCTCGATTCACGATCCGGCGACTGGCCCCAGAACACGCTGACCGGAATGATCTGCGCATCCTCGGCGGCGTTCTGGCTCACGGCGCTGATCAGCCGTTCCAGGGTCGGCGGCGCGCCGCTCTTGTCCTGACGGCCCAGCCAGTCCGGGCCCGGCGTCAGGTAAAAGAACGCTGCCGGTTCGTTCAGCTCGCCCACCGCCACGGACAACACCGGCCGAGGCAATCCCGCCTTGCTGCACTCGGTATCGATCACCGCCAGATCGCTCAGTGACGGCGATTGCAAGGCGTAGAACACCGGTCGACTGCGGTCGAGATTGAGGGTGAAAGACGATTGATTAATGGTCTCGGAGCGCACCCAGAGATACAACAATCGGCGCAGTGTGCCGAACACAAGACGGCGGAACGGAGAGCGTGTCATACGGCTTCTGCTGAAAAGGGGCGGAGCCCACGAGGGCGCCAGTTTGCCGTATCTGGCGGGGATGGGCAAAAGGGCGGAAGGGGCTCAATTCATTCCGTAGGACCGGCTTTAGCCGGGAGCGCGTTCTCCCGGCTAAAGCCGGTCCTGCAATGAATCAGGGGCCGTTGTTTTTACCTCACGCCGTATGCCAGGTAATCTCTTCCTCGCCATCTGCACTGATGCGAATCCAGCGGTCGGCGGTTTCGTCGCTTTCTTCTTCAACCCAGGTGCCGGGTGCGCAGCGCACTTCTACGTTGAGTGCGGCAAAGGCGGCGCGGCCACAGGCGATGTCGTCTTCCCACGGCGTCTCGCCGCTTTCCAGATAAAGGCTGTTCCACTTGCCGACCGCCTTGGGCAGCCAGGTCACGGGCACGTTGCCGGCCGTGCATTTCCAGGTCTGGCCTTTCTGTACCCAGTCCGTGCACGGGCCGATGGCTGCGCTGAGCCAGGTGGCGATGGCCTTGTAGTCGACGTCAGCGTCTTTCAGGTAAATCTCGATATCGGGTTGGCGCATGGATGCCTCGTAAGAAATTGAAAAAATCCATTCGCGGATTCAGTCGAGTGCTTCGCTTCTGCGAAGCACCTTCATTCGGATAGTTATTGGCGCACGAAATAATCGTAGCGCATGGAAACCGTGACTTCGAACGGCTCAACCTGCTCGACGACATGGGCCCGCCGCTCAGCGCTGGCGCGCCAGCCGTGGGGCGTCATGGCCAGCAGGTTGGCGCGGGCCTGACCGTCGATCAGGCTCAGTTTGAAACGCAGGGTTTCGCTGTGATCCAGCAGCATGCCTTCAGGAACCAGGGCCAGATGCTTGTCGTCAGCATAGTCGCGAACTTCGTCATACAGACGCTCGCGCAGTTCCATCAGGTGCTCGCTGGTCGGACCGACGCGCATCAGCCCGCCCCCCGGCGTCAACAGGCGTTTTGCTTCATTCCAGTCCAGCGGGCTGAACACGCTGGCGAGGAACTGACAGCTGGCATCCGGCAGCGGCACCCGCGCCATGCTGGCGATCAACCAGGTCAGCTGCGGATTGCGACGGCAGGCGCGTTTGACCGCTTCACGGGAAATGTCCAGCGCATAACCATCGGCGTGCGGCAGGGCGGCGGCGATTTGCGCGGTGTAATAACCCTCGCCACAACCGATGTCCAGCCAGCGCGCCGGGGCCCGTTCGGCTGCCAGCTCGGCCAGACGTTTCGCCACCGGCGCGTAATGCCCGGCGTTGAGAAAGTCGCGCCGCGCCTCGACCATGGCCTGATTGTCGCCAGGATCGCGGCTGTTCTTGTGCTGCACCGGCAGCAGGTTCAGATAACCCTGGCGCGCGCGGTCGAAGCGATGATTCGCCGGGCACGCCACGCCGTTGTCCACCGCACTGAGCGGCGCCGAGCAGATCGGGCAAGTGAGCATCATGCGAGCAGTTTGACCAGGGTCTGATAGTAGATTTCAGTCAGCACGTCGAGATCACTGGCCAGCACGCGTTCGTTGACCTGGTGAATGGTCGCGTTGACCGGCCCCAGCTCGACAACCTGCGTGCCCATGGTGGCGATGAAACGACCGTCCGAAGTGCCGCCACTGGTGGACGCTTTGGTCTCGCGACCGGTAACCGCGCGAATGCTGTCCGACACCGCGTCCAGCAAATCACCCGGTTCGGTCAGGAACGGCAGACCGGACAGCGCCCAGTCCACCTGCCAGTCCAGCTCATGCTTGTCGAGGATCGTCGCGACCCGCTGCTTCAAGCCTTCGACCGTGGATTCAGTGGAGAAGCGAAAGTTGAAGATCGCCACCAGCTCACCGGGGATCACGTTGGTCGCGCCGGTCCCGGAATTCAGGTTGGAAATCTGGAAGCTGGTCGGCGGGAAGAACGCATTGCCTTCGTCCCAATGCTCGGCGGCCAGTTCGGCCAGCGCCGCAGCGGTAAGATGAATCGGGTTGCGCGCCAGATGCGGGTACGCCACGTGGCCTTGTTTGCCGCGCACCGTCAAGGTTGCGCCGAGAGAACCACGCCGACCGTTCTTCACCACGTCGCCGACCAGCGTGGTGCTCGACGGTTCGCCGACGATGCACCAGTCCATGCGCTCGTTGCGCGCCTTGAGGATTTCCACCACAGCTTTGGTGCCGTGATGCGCCGGGCCTTCTTCGTCGCTGGTGATCAGAAAGGCAATCGAGCCTTTGTGATTGGGGTGATCACCGACAAACCGCTCGGCCGCCACCAGCATGGCCGCGAGGCTGCCTTTCATGTCCGCCGCACCACGCCCGCAGAGCATGCCGTCGGCGTCGATCAAGGCATCGAACGGATCGTTCTGCCAGGCGTTCACCGGTCCGGTGGGCACCACGTCAGTATGCCCGGCGAAGCACAGGACCGGCCCTTCAGTCGTGCCATGGCTGGCCCAGAAGTTATCCACATCCTCGATACGCATCGGCTCCAGCTTGAAGCCGGCATCGCCCAGGCGTTGCATCATCACCGCCTGACAGTCGGCATCGACTGGCGTTACCGAAGGACGACGGATCAGGTCGCAAGCGAGTTGAAGAGTGGGCGAAAGGTCGGCTGGGGCCGTCATGTACAGGACTCCGGTGGTATGTCTGTAAGCGCGAAAAGGCGCGTATCTTAAAGCAAAAACGACGACCGAAGGCCGCCGTTTAGTCTTGCCGAGATTTATGTCAAACCGTAGCGGGTTCGGTAATCACCAACGGTTTGGGCAGCGAGGACAGGAAAGCCATGATCAACGCCGCCAGGTACGGCAGCGATTGCACCACGAGCATGATGACCCAGAAGCGCATGTCGGCGCTCGGCAAGCCCTGCACCAGACAGATCCCGGTCGCCGCGCCCCATAACAGCAGCATGATGAACAGCTCTTCCCGAGCTTCGGAAATCGCCACCAGCAGACCATGGCTGGCAGCATTTTTCGGGGTCCGGAAGAACGGAATGCTCGTCGTGAAGAAGCCATACAACACAGCTTTGGCGATGGTATGCGACAGGGCCAGCCCGGCCAATGCGGCGTAAAACGCATCCTTGAGATTGACGCCCACGGCGCGGCGATAGAGGAAGATGATCTTGCCAACCTTGAACACGAACAATGCGAGCGGCGGGATGGCGAAGATCAGCAGCGGCGGGTCGACGCGTTTGGGCACGATGATCATCGCCGACGACCAGAGCAATGCGCCAACAGTGAAGAAGATGTTCATGCCATCGGCGACCCACGGCAGCCAGCCCGCGAGGAAGTGGTAGCGCTGGCCGCGCGTCAGTTCGGTGTCCTTGCCGCGCAGCAGGCTCGACGCATGGCGCTTGATGATCTGGATCGCGCCATACGCCCAACGGAAACGCTGCTTCTTGAAGTCGATGAAGGTATCGGGCATCAAGCCCTTGCCGAAACTGTTGTGCGCATACGCTGCGGAATAACCTTTTTCGAAAACCCGCAGGCCCAGCTCGGCGTCCTCGCAGATGCACCAGTCGGCCCAGCCCAGCTCTTCGAGCACCGAGCGGCGGGTCATGGTCATGGTGCCGTGCTGAATGATCGCGTCGCGGTCGTTGCGGGTGACCATGCCGATATGGAAGAAACCCTTGTATTCGGAGTAGCACAGCTTCTTGAAGGTGCTTTCGTGCTGGTCGCGATAGTCCTGGGGCGACTGCACCACAGCGATCTTCGGATCGGCGAAGTGCGGCACCATGTGCTTGAGCCAGTTGCGGTCGACACAGTAATCCGAGTCGATCACGGCAATCACTTCGGCATCCGGCGCGGTGTGCGGAATCAGGTAATTCAACGCGCCGCCCTTGAAACCGGCGAGCGGGGCGACATGGAAGAACTTGAAGCGCGAACCGAGCAGTTCGCAATGGGCCTTGACCGGTTCCCAGACCGCCGGGTCCTTGGTGTTGTTATCGATCAACAATACTTCGAAATCCGGATAATCCAGGGCCGCCAGCGCGTTCAAGGTCTGCTTGACCATTTCTGGCGGCTCGTTGTAGCAGGGCACGTGAATCGACACTTTCGGGCGGTAGGCATTGTCCGTCTCGACGGGCAGGAATTCGCGCCGCCGCTTGTGAGTCCAGACCGCTTCGGCCAGCTCGTGAGCCTCGGTCAGCAGCACGATAAACACCCCGAGCGCACCCAATGCCAGAAGGAATCCGACCAGCAAACTGAACCAGGTGCTGTATTGCTGGCTGTAGTCGTACCCGATCCACACCAGCACCGAGCCACACAAAAACGCAACGAAAGTCAGGAAGGTGCGACCGCGCTGACGCAGGGCCGAGCCGTCGATCAACAGCAACGCCAGCGACAACATCGCCAGCACTACCGAACCGATAGCCAGTACACGCCATTGCGGAATGGCCACCACAGGCCCTTCAAAGTTGAATTTCTGCTGGCGGTTGGCGTTGTAGACGCCCCAATAGGCGCCCACCGAGCCTTCATCGCTGGCTTTCCACGGCTGATCGAAGGCCTCGATCACAAAGTAGTTGTAGCCTTGCCGGTTGAGCTTGTTGACCAGCGTGCGCAGGTAAATCGCCTGATCCGCCTGGGTTGCATCTGCGCCACCGCGCATGCGCCCGTTACTCGGCCAGCCAACCTCCGAGAGCAGCAGCGGTTTTTTCGGAAACATTTTCTTCAGTTCACGGGCGCGGTCGAGAACAAACTGGCCGGACTCGCTCATGGGAATGAATTCCCAGTACGGCAGAATGTGCGCGGCGACCAGATCGACGTGTTTGCCCAGTTCCGGGTATTTCTCCCAGATGTGCCACTGCTCGGAGGTGGTCACTGGCACTTTGACTGCGGCGCGCACCCGATCCAGCAAGGCGCTCAGTTCGCCGACGGTAATCTCTTCGCGGAACAACGCTTCGTTGCCGACCACCACGCGAACGACGCTGCGCGAGGTGTTGGCCAGCTCGATGGCGCGGGTGATTTCCCGCTCGTTACGTTCGGCGTCCGGGCTAATCCAGATGCCCAGCGTCACCCGCAAACCAAACTCTTCCGCCAGTTTGGGGATATCGCCCAGCGAGCCGTCCACCGAGTACGTACGAATACTGTCGGTTTGCTTGCTCATCAACTCCAGGTCCTGACGCATTTCATCGTCGGACGGGTACACGCCCTTTTGTGGGTTTTGTCCCAGACGGAAGGGCGAATAGGAGAAGCCGGAGATTTGCTCAGGCCAGTCCGGGGCCGTTACCGGGCGATTGATCAGCGCCCAGAAGCCGGTAAACAACGCGGCAATCGCCACGACTACAACAAGATTGAGCCCAAATTTACGCGATGACATAGATGCTTCTGGTTCCAAAGGGTGGAACGGGGAATCGCCGGCGAACGCCCGCTGTCAGGTACTTTGGCAGCTTACGCGTGTTGAAGTTCTTTTCTGGAATGGTTGTAGGAAAAATAACCTGCAGTGCTTGCGCCGACCTTTTCGGGGACAAGTCCCCTCCTACCGGTTGTGTAGGGCTCGGCCGGCCCCACAGAATCCTCATCAGTTCATCAGCTTTCTGACCAATCACTCACCACATGGATGCCCTCACTGCCGCAACGGCCTATAATGCGCGCCGGTTTTCGGGGTATTGGTCATGAGCACAGAAGATCCACGGTTTGCAGGCGTCGCCCGTTTGTATGGCATCGAGGGCCTGGAACGCCTGCGCGCGGCTCATGTGGCGATCGTCGGCATCGGCGGCGTCGGCTCCTGGGCGGCGGAAGCCATGGCCCGCTGCGGGGTTGGCGAGATTTCCCTGTTCGACATGGACGACGTCTGCGTCAGCAACAGCAACCGCCAGCTCCATGCACTGGACAGCACCGTCGGCCGGCCCAAGGTCGACGTGATGGCCGAACGGCTGCGCGCGATCAACCCGGACTGCATCGTGCATGCGGTGGCGGATTTCGTGACCCGCGACACGATGGCCGAATACATCACGTCCGATCTGGATTGCGTGCTGGACTGTATCGACAGCGTCAACGCCAAGGCCGCTCTGATTGCCTGGTGCAAACGACGCAAGATTCAGATCATCACCACCGGCGGCGCGGGTGGGCAGATTGATCCGACGCAGATTCAGGTCTGCGATCTGAATCGCACCTTCAATGATCCGCTGGCTTCCAAGGTACGTTCGACCTTGCGCCGCGACTATGGATTTTCCCGCACCGTGACCCGTCACTACAGCGTGCCGTGCGTGTTTTCCTCGGAGCAGCTGCGCTATCCCAAGCCAGACGGCAGCATCTGCCTGCAGAAAAGCTTCGTCGGCGACGGCGTCAAACTCGATTGCGCCGGAGGTTTTGGCGCGGTGATGATGGTGACGGCGACCTTCGGCATGGTGGCGGCGACCAAAGCCGTGGACAAGATTGTGGCGGGAACGCGGCGTCCTTCAGAACGCGCCAAGCCGGTTTCGGTGCCGCCGCCTCAGCTGGCGACGACCGCTATTTGATGCATCCGCTGCAGGACGGCATTCAAGCCGTTACTGCGCGAAGGCGACAGCTGACGGCTCAAGCCAAGCTGGTTGAACCAGTCCGGCAGATCAACCTGTTGTAATTCTTCTGCCGACAAGCCATTGACCCGCGCCAGCAATACCGCAACCAGGCCGCGAATCACCCGGGCATCGCTGCTGGCCCGAAACTGCCAGCGGCTTTGGCTGAAATCCCCCACCAGCCAGACCTTGCTTTCACAACCGTGAACCAGGTGCTCGTCGCTTTTTTCGTCATCGCTCAGCGCTGGCAGGCGTTCGCCCCATTGCATGAGCAGACGCGCACGTTGCTCCCAACCTTGCAGCTGGTTAAAGGTTTGCAGTGCTGATTCGGCGTCGGCGGGCAGCTTCATTGAAGCATCTCCAAAGCCTGATCCAGCGCACTGAAAAAGCGCTCCAGGTCGTCGGAATCGTTGTACAGCGCCAAAGAAACCCGAATTGCGCCGGACAAACCCAGGCTCTTCAACAGCGGCATGGCGCAATGATGACCAGCACGGACGGCGACGCCTTGTTCAGTGAGCAAATGCGCCAGGTCAGCGTTATGCACGCCTTCGACGACGAAGCTGACCAGCGCCAGTTGCGGCGCGCCCAAAATCCGAATGCCGGGCCGTTGCTGCAAACCTTCCAGCAGTTGCGCGTGTAAACCGGTTTCGTGGGCGACCACTGCGGCGTGATCGAGGCTTTGCAGGTAATCCAGCGTCGCGCCCAGACCGATCACGCTGGCAATCGGTGGCGTGCCGGCCTCGAAACCCAGCGGGGCAGGGCGGAATTTCGCGTGGTGATAGTCCGTTGTCAGGACCATTTCGCCGCCAAACTGCCAGTGATGGAGGCGAGACAAGGCTGCATGGCGTCCGTACAACACACCGAGGCCTTCCGGGCCATACAGTTTATGGCTGGAAAACACGTAGAAATCGCAGCCCAGTGCTTGAACATCGTGTCGACCATGGACCACACCCTGGGCGCCATCGACGACCGTCAGCGCATGGTTGGCCTTGGCCAGCGCCAACAGTTGAGGCAGCGGCTGCCAGGCACCGAGCACGTTGGATAACTGGCTGACAGCCAGCAATCGGGTGCGCGGGCCGATCAGCCGGGCGGCGGCGTCCAGATCAATCAAGCCATCGGCTGCCAGCGGCAGCACCACCAGTTTCAGATCCCGGCGTTGCGCCAATTGCTGCCAGGGCAACAGGTTGGCGTGGTGCTCCAGCGCGCTGATAGCGATTTCATCACCCGCTGCGAACTCATGCTCCAGGCCGTAAGCCAGCAGGTTGAGCGCCGAGGTTGCGCCATGGGTAAAGACGATTTGCCCGGACTCATTGGCGTTGAGCCAGCTGGCGACTTTGCCACGGCTGTCTTCGAACGCCTGGGTGGCATGCGCCCCCGGTAAATGTTGGGCACGATGAACATTGGCCGCGCCGTTGGCGTAGTAATGATTCAGGGCATCCAGCAGTGCCTGGGGTTTTTGCGTGGTGGCGGCGTTGTCCAGATAGGTCTGGCCTTGCCGTTGCAGGGCGGCGATGGCTGGAAAGTCAGCGCGCCAGGGAGACGAGAGGGGCATCGTTTTAGCTCGGTGAATCGGATTCGGCCTGCCGTTACAGCAGGCGCGAACCCGGACGCGGCATCGATCAGTTGTGAGCGTGCAGCGTTTCGTTCAGCTCGATGGCCGACTTGTGGGTTTTGCATTCCACAGCGCCGGTTTGCGAGTTGCGGCGGAACAGCAGGTCCGGTTGACCGGCAAGATCACGCGCCTTGACCACTTTGACCAGCTGGTTCTTGTCGTCCAGCAGGGCCACTTTGGTGCCAGCGGTCACGTACAGGCCGGACTCGACGGTGTTGCGGTCGCCCAAGGGAATGCCGATACCGGCGTTGGCGCCGATCAGGCAGCCTTCGCCAACCTTGATCACGATGTTGCCGCCGCCGGACAAGGTGCCCATGGTCGAGCAGCCGCCGCCCAGATCCGAGCCCTTGCCGACGAAAACGCCTGCCGAAACGCGGCCTTCGATCATGCCTGGGCCTTCGGTGCCGCCGTTGAAGTTGACGAAACCTTCGTGCATCACGGTGGTGCCTTCGCCGATGTAAGCGCCCAGACGTACGCGAGCGCTGTCAGCGATACGCACACCGCTCGGCACCACGTAGTCGGTCATTTTCGGGAACTTGTCCACCGAGAACACTTCCAGCAGCTCGCCTTTGAGGCGCGCTTCCAGTTGCCGCTCGGCCAGTTCGCTCAGGTCGACAGCGCCTTGGCTGGTCCAGGCCACGTTTGGCAGCAGCGGGAAGATCCCGCCCAGGTTCAAGCCGTGCGGCTTGGCCAGACGATGGGACAGCAGGTGCAGCTTGAGGTACGCCTCAGGCGTCGAAGTCAGTGCCGCGTCTTCGGCCAGCAGGGTCGCAACCAGTGGATTGTGGCTTTCTGCCAGACGGGTCAGCAACGCTGCCTGAGTGCTGTCGACGGATTTCAGCGCGTCGGCCAGCTTCAGAGCCATGTCGGTGTTGAAGGCGATTGCCTGGTTGCCGCCGGTGTAGCCCAGAACCGGGGACACGGCTGCAATTACCGCAGCCGACGGATTGATCAGCGGCTGGGCGTAAAAGACTTCCAGCCACGTGCCTTGACGATTTTGAGTGCCGACGCCAAAGGCCAGGCTGAACAGGGTAGTGGACATGCGAATACCTCTTACGGATTAAAGGACCATCGATAGCGCTTTGGCTTATCGGATGGCCGCTGCATACAAGTCTGGTTTAAAGCCAATCAGGGTTTTGCCGCCGAGATCCAGCACCGGGCGCTTGATCATCGAGGGTTGCGCCAACATCAGTTCTATCGCTTTGGCCTGGTCGAGATCGGCTTTTTGTCCGTCGTCGAGCTTGCGAAACGTTGTCCCTGCTCTATTCAGCACAACCTGCCAGCCGTGTTCATTGCACCACTGCGTCAGGTGCTCACGGTCGATGCCGACAGTTTTATAGTCATGAAAATCGTAGCTCACGGCTTTTTCATCGAGCCAGGTGCGCGCCTTCTTCATGGTGTCGCAGGCTTTGATTCCGTAAAGGTGCAACTTGTTGATTTCATCAGCCACGAGCTTGCCCCCTTGGAACGGTGCGAGAAAAAACGGTGACGGATTATGCCATGGACCAGCGGGTTCGGCTGCGACAGGTTGACGGGTTTATCGCAACTTGTCGCCGAAACGCTTGCAATTTGCCTCCGGGAAGAGGCCGCGCGCAGTGTAGGCAGTGGATATTGCAGTTGTGTGATGGGGTCGTGTCCGGCTTCGCGCCATCTGAGATATCGCCTCAACCCGTACAGACTGTGTGAAAACTACTGCGCTCGGCAATACTGCGTTACCGGCTTTAGCCGGGAGAATGCCCTCCCGGCCAAAGCCGGTCCTACGGACGATCGACAAACCTTGTTGACTTAGCGGGTAATAAAGTCGCGAATCCGCTCGGCCGCTTCAATGCACTCGGCCAACGGCGCTACCAGCGCCATGCGCACCCGTCCGGCGCCGGGGTTAAAGCCGTCCACTTCCCGGGACAGATACGAACCCGGCACCACAGTCACATGCTGCTCGACGAACAGGTCGCGGCAGAAGGCGGCGTCATCGGTGCCGACATTCGGCCACAGATAGAAACCGCCGTCCGGGCGCTGGACGTCCATGACCGGCGCAAGAATTTCCAGCACGGCGTCGAATTTTTCCCGATACAGCGCGCGATTGGCCCGCACGTGTTCTTCGTCATTCCAGGCGGCGATGCTTGCCAGTTGGGTTTGTACCGGCATCGCGCAGCCGTGGTACGTGCGATACAGCAGGAACGCCTTGAGGATTTCCGCATCACCGGCAACAAAGCCGGAACGCAGGCCCGGCAGGTTCGAGCGCTTGGACAGGCTATGGAACACCACGCAGCGTTTGAAATCCTGACGACCCAACGCCACGCACGCACTGAGCAGGCCGGCTGGCGGGGTTTGCTCGTCGAAATACAGCTCGCTGTAGCACTCATCGGCGGCGATCACGAAGTCATATTCGTCAGCCAGGGCGATGAGCTTTTTCAGGGTTTCCAGCGGGATCAACGCGCCGGTCGGGTTGCCGGGCGAGCACAGGAACAGAATCTGGCAGCGTTTCCAGATATCGGCCGAGACTGCGTCGAAATCCGGATTGAACCCGTTCTCGCTCAGGCACGGCAGGTAATGCGGCTGCGCGCCGGCCAGAAACGCTGCGCCTTCGTAGATCTGATAAAACGGGTTCGGGCTGACCACCAGCGCGTCGTCGCCGCGATTGACCACGGTCTGGGTGAAGGCGAACAGCGCTTCGCGGGTGCCGTTGACCGGCAGCACGTTGCGCGCCGGATCAAGCCAGCCGCCCGGTACGCCGAAACGCCGCTCGCACCAGCCAGCAATGGCTTCACGCAGTGCAGGAATACCCAACGTGCTTGGATAAACCGCCATCTGATCCAGATTGTCGGCCAGTGCCTTGGCGACGAATTCCGGCGAGCGATGCTTGGGTTCGCCGATGGACAGCGCGACCGGAAGCTTTTCCGGGTTGGGCGTCACGCTGCCAAGCAGGGCGCGGAGCTTCTCGAACGGGTAGGGCTGCAGCAGTTGCATCGCGTTATTCATGGGTCTGGTCTCAAGAGCAGGGCGCTCGGGTCAGTGAGCGCCGTTGAATCGATTCGTGAAAAGCGCGGATCAGATGCTGATGCGCCACTCGCCGCCGGGTTCCTGGTCGACGCTCAACTGCTCGACGATTGCGTCCTGCAATTGGCTGCACAGCTGCGGATCGGATAACGGCTGGTTGTTTTCATCGGTGATAAAGAACACGTCTTCCACGCGTTCGCCTAACGTGGCGATCTTGGCATTCTGCAATGACAGATCAAATTCCAGGAATATCTTGCCGATTCGCGCCAACAGGCCGGGGCGGTCGGGCGCAGAGAGCTCCAGGACCGTGACCGGGCGCTGGGCGTCATTGTGAATCGTGACTTGCGGCGCAAACGCAAAGTGCTTGAGCTGGCGCGGCACCCGGCGCTTGATGATCGTCGGATAGTCGTCCGGATTACGCAGCGCGTCGGTCAGGCCGTCGCGAATCTGCTTGATCCGCTCGGGATTGTTGCCGATCGAGCCTCCGTCGTTGTCGAGCACGATATAGGTGTCGAGGGTGAACTTGCTGCTGGAGGTAATGACCCGCGCATCGTGAATGTTCAGGTTCAGCTGGTCCATGGCCGCCACGGTGACCGCGAAGAAATCATGCTGGTCGGGGGCATAGATGAAAATCTGTGTGCCGCCTTCGAATTCGCGCTGGGTGGTTTCCTTGATCAGCACCAGCGGGCCGCCATCCACGGGCTGTTGCAGGATCGCGTCGCTGTGCCACGCCACATCCCCGGCGGTATGGCGCAGGAAATAGTCATCGCCCAGTTGCGCCCAGAGCTGCTCGACGTCGTCCGGATCGGTGCCGCTGCGCACCAGAATATCCAGTGCGGCGCTTTGCGTGCGGCGGATCTGCTCTTCGCGGTCTACCGGGTTTTCCAGGCCGCGACGCAGGGCGCGCTTGGTTTCGGTGTACAGCTGGCGCAACAGGCTGGCCCGCCATGAATTCCACAGGGTCGGGTTGGTGGCGTTGATGTCGGCCACGGTCAGCACGTAGAGGTAATCCAGATGCACTTCGTCACCGACGAACTGGGCGAAATCATGGATCACCTGTGGATCTGACAAATCCTTGCGCTGGGCGGTGGTGGACATCACCAGGTGGTGGCTCACCAGCCAGACAATCAAGCGGCTGTCCCAGCTCGGCAGTTGATGACGCACGCAGAACGCCTCGGCATCTACTGCGCCCAGTTCCGAGTGGTCGCCGCCGCGGCCTTTGCCGATGTCGTGATACAGACCGGCCAGATAAATCAGCTCCGGCTTGGGCAGCTTGCCCATGATCTTGCTGGCCAGCGGGAATTTCTCGGACACCTGCGTGTATTGCAGCTTACGCAGGTGCTTGATGAGGTTCAGGGTGTGCGCATCGACGGTGTAGATGTGGAACAGGTCGTGCTGCATTTGCCCTACGATGTGGCCGAATTCCGGCAAATACAGGCCCAGAATGCCGTAGCGGTTCATCCGGCGCAGGTTGCGATGAATGCCGATTTCGCACTTGAACAGCTCGATGAACAGGCTGGTGTTGCGAATATCGTGGCGAAAATCATCGTTGATCAGGTGCCGATGCTCGCGCAACAGCCGGATGGTGTCGGCGCGTACGCCTTTGATTTCCGGGTGTTGGGCCATCAGTACGAAGATTTCGAGCATGGCGAATGGCGTGCGTTTGAACACATTCGGCCGGGTCGCTTCGATGTAGCCATCATGCAACTGGAAGCGCGAATTGAGCGGCTGGGTCACCGCGCCTTCGTCTTCGACCAGAATCACTTCTTCGAAATGCTGGATGATCAGGTCGCTCAGCTCGGCGATGCTCATGACCACGCGGTAGTACTTCTGCATGAAGCGTTCGATGGCCAGCTTCGCGTCGCTGTCCTGATAACCCAGCAGGGCGGCGATGCTGCTCTGATAGTCGAACAGCAGCCGATCTTCGGAACGGCCGGCCAGCATGTGCAGGGCGTAACGAACCTTCCAGAGAAATTCCTGGGAGGAAGCCAGCAGGTTGTTCTCGCTTTCCAGCAGGAAACCTTCGCCGGCCAGTGCGTGCAAATTAAGGGTGCCGTATTGGCGCCGGGCAACCCAAAGGATGGTCTGGATATCGCGCAGACCGCCGGGCCCCCCTTTTACATTGGGCTCCAGGTTGTATTCAGTGTCGTTGTACTTGTGATGGCGGTTTTTCTGCTCGGCGCGTTTGGCGAGGAAAAACTCCTTGCTCGGCCACATTTGCGTCGGGCTGGTGACTTCCAGCATGCGCTGGCGCAGACGCTCCGGGCCGGCAATGGTGCGACTTTCCATCAGGTTGGTGATCACCGTCAGGTCGGCGCGGCCTTCCTGGGCGCATTCGTCGACCGAGCGCACGCTCTGACCCACTTCCAGGCCGATGTCCCACAGCAACGTCAGAAAACGCTCGATGGGTTCGCGGAAGACTTCGTGATCGGCGCTGTCCAGCAGAATCAGCAGGTCGATGTCCGAATAAGGATGCAGTTCGCCGCGCCCGTAGCCACCGACGGCCAGCAAGGCGATGTCGGCTTCTTCGCTCCAGTCGAAGTGATCCCAGGCCTGTTGCAGAATGTTATCGACAAACCAGGCCCGATCCTCGATCAGCCGGCGGATATCCCGACCGGACTTGAAGCGTGCGTCGAGCACTTCCCGCGCATTGCGGATGGCTTTCTTGAAGGCCGCAATAGGGCTCGCCTTCAAGGCCAGTTCGGCCTGGAACTGGCCGCGGTCGAACAAATCGGGATCCACCTGCGGCATGGAACTGCTTTCCTTCTATCTATATCCGGCGGGCGTAAGAACCGGGATCAGGCTGATGTGCGGGCGATAGTGTCATCGCTGCGCAGGGTGAAGATTTCATAGCCATCGGCGGTGACCAGAATCGTGTGTTCCCACTGTGCAGACAATTTGCGGTCCTTGGTGATCGCGGTCCAACCGTCGCCCAGCAGACGGGTTTCGGCGCGGCCCTGGTTGATCATCGGCTCGATAGTGAACGTCATGCCTTCCTTCAGTTCCATGCCATCGCCAGCCTTGCCGTAGTGCAGAACCTGAGGTTCTTCATGGAAGACCTTGCCGATGCCGTGCCCGCAATATTCGCGCACCACGGAGAAACCGCTCTTCTCGGCGTGCTTCTGAATCACTTCGCCGATATCACCCAAACGGGTGCCGGGACGGACGATTTCAATGCCTTTATACAGGCATTCCTGAGTGATTTTCGACAGGCGCTCTGCCCATTCTGGCACTTTGCCAACATGGAACATCTTGCTGGTGTCGCCGTGGTAACCATCCTTGATGACGGTGATGTCGATGTTCAGCACATCGCCGTTCTTCAGCGGCTTGTCATTGGGGATGCCATGACAGACCACGTGGTTGATCGAGGTGCAGATCGATTTTGGATAGCCCTTGTAATTCAGGGGCGCAGGAATGGCTTGCTGCTCGTTGACGATGAAGTCATGGCAGATGCGATCCAGCTCTTCGGTTGTAACGCCAGGCTTGACGTAAGCACCGATCATTTCCAGGACGTCGGCAGCCAGGCGGCCGGCGATACGCATCTTTTCGATGTCTTCAGGGGTTTTGATGGTGACTGTCATACGAACTCTCTCGGCACGGCAAGCGTGCGGCTAATACGGAAAGCGGCGATTCTATCAGACCGTCGAAGACCGGGTGATCATGGCTTCCTTATATAGGGGCGCGAAGCCACTAATAAAAGTCTGTGAGAACAAGCGCTTGATGCGGGTTTCGTTATCCGGACTTTTATGATATAAAATGCGCCGCTTTCCGGGGTATGCCCCGCAAGCCCAAACCCACACACGTGTCGACACGATGACCTGGGTGCCTTCGGCTCGAAGCCGCTGGTTGGTCATTGGGATACGTGGAGGCCTAACCCGACTTATCAAGGAACTATCATGTCCCAAGTCAATATGCGCGATATGCTGAAGGCCGGTGTGCACTTCGGTCACCAAACCCGTTACTGGAACCCGAAAATGGGTAAATACATTTTCGGCGCGCGTAACAAGATCCACATTATCAACCTTGAAAAAACCCTACCAATGTTCAACGAAGCTCTGACTTTCGTTGAGCGCCTGGCTTCGGGCAAAAACAAGATCCTGTTCGTCGGCACCAAGCGTTCGGCTGGCAAGATCGTTGCTGAAGAAGCGGCACGTTGCGGTTCGCCGTACGTCGACCACCGCTGGTTGGGCGGCATGCTCACCAACTTCAAAACCATCCGTCAGTCGATCAAGCGTCTGCGTGAGCTTGAAATCCAGGCTGAAGACGGCACGTTCGCCAAGCTGACCAAGAAAGAGGCGCTGATGCGCACTCGCGATCTGGAAAAGCTGGATCGTAGCCTTGGTGGTATCAAGGATATGGGCGGTCTGCCAGACGCACTGTTCGTTATCGACGTTGATCACGAGCGCATCGCGATCACCGAAGCCAACAAGCTGGGCATCCCTGTTATCGGCGTAGTCGATACCAACAGCAGCCCGGAAGGCGTTGACTACATCATCCCAGGCAACGATGACGCAATCCGCGCTATCCAGCTGTACATGGGTTCGATGGCTGATGCTGTAATCCGTGGTCGTAACAATGTTGCTGGCGGCACCGACGTTTTCGTCGAAGAAGCTCCAGCTGCAGCAGTAGTTGAAGGCTGAGTAACTAACGCCTGGCGTTGACTCAGTACGCAGAAAGGGGGCTTGGCCCCCTTTTTGCCCCCTCGAAAACCATGTGTCGGCGTAGTCATGGCGCTGTTGTCATGAACGGCTGTCACCCTGTGTTTTCAAGAATTTTGTACGCCCGATCCGTCGGGTGGAATGGTTTAAGACCTATCCAAGAGGATTTTGAAATGGCAGAGATTACTGCAGCGTTGGTTAAAGAACTGCGCGAGCGTACCGGCGAAGGCATGATGGATTGCAAAAAGGCCTTGACCAAGGCTGGCGGCGACATCGAAAAAGCCATTGATGACATGCGTGCTTCCGGCGCGATCAAGGCAGCCAAAAAAGCAGGCAACGTTGCTGCTGAAGGCGCTATCGCAATCAAGGAAGACGGCAAGGCTGCCGTCATCATCGAAGTCAACTCGCAGACCGACTTCCTGGCTCTGCAGGACGATTTCAAGGCATTCGTTGCTGCCAGCGTCGAAAAAGCTTTCGCTGACAAACTGACTGACGTCGCTCCGCTGATCGAAGCTCAGGAAGCTGCACGCCTGGTACTGGTCGGCAAGGTTGGCGAAAACGTCAATATCCGTCGCCTGGTCCGCATCGAAGGCGACGTTGTAGGTTCTTACCTGCACGGCAACAAGATCGGCGTAGTTGTGACCCTCAAAGGCGGCACCGTCGAGCTGGCTAAAGATATCGCCATGCACGTAGCGGCAAGCAACCCTGAGTTCCTGCTGCCTTCGGAAGTTTCTGCCGAAGCGATCGAGCGCGAAAAAGGCGTCTTCATGCAACTCAACGAAGACAAGATCAAAGGCAAGCCAGCTGAAATCGTTGAGAAAATGGTTGGCGGCCGTATCACCAAGTTCCTGGCCGAAGCCAGCCTTGTTGAGCAAGCCTTCGTCAAGAACCCGGAAGTCAAGGTCGGTGAACTGGCCAAGAAAGCCGGCGCTGAAATCGTTTCTTTCACCTACTTCAAAGTAGGCGAAGGCATCGAGAAGCCAGTTGATAACTTCGCTGACGAAGTTGCTGCACAACTGGCTGCTGCCAAGCAGTAAGACGGTTTTTTAACTGTCGCCCCAAAGAGGCTGCCCGCTCACGCGCGCAGCCTCTTTGGCAAAGGCAAAAAGGAAAAGGTATTTGTTTTCCTTGGAGAAGTGGCTTACAAGGCTGCATTCTTCAGACGCTGTCGCAGCGTCAAGCTAGAGTTAGCGCAGGCTTAAAGTGCCCGCACAGATTTTTTTCAGAAAACGCCGCAGGAGAGATTCGCAATGGCTCAGCAGGGCAGTGGTTATCAGGCTCGCTATAAACGCATTCTACTCAAGCTTAGCGGCGAGGCCCTCATGGGCTCGGAAGAGTTCGGCATCGATCCCAAGGTTCTGGATCGGATGGCGCTGGAAGTCGGCCAGCTGGTCGGTATCGGCGTCCAGGTCGGACTGGTGATTGGCGGTGGCAACCTGTTTCGCGGTGCGGCACTGAGTGCTGCCGGTATGGATCGTGTTACCGGTGATCACATGGGCATGCTGGCCACTGTGATGAATGCCCTGGCGATGCGCGATGCGCTGGAGCGCGCCAACATCTCGGCGATCGTGATGTCGGCGATTTCCATGGTGGGCGTGACTGACCATTACGACCGTCGCAAGGCCATGCGTCACTTGAACGCCAAGGAAGTCGTCATTTTTGCCGCCGGTACTGGCAATCCGTTTTTCACGACGGATTCGGCTGCCTGCTTGCGTGCGATTGAAATCGACGCCGACGTCGTGCTCAAGGCGACCAAGGTCGATGGTGTCTACACCGCAGACCCGTTCAAAGACCCCCATGCAGAGAAGTTCGATCATCTGACTTACGATGAAGTGCTGGATCGCAAGTTGGGCGTGATGGATCTGACGGCAATTTGCCTGTGCCGCGACCACAAGATGCCGCTGCGCGTCTTTAACATGAACAAGCCCGGCGCCTTGCTGAATATCGTCCATGGCGGCGCTGAAGGAACCCTGATCGAGGAAGGCCAACAATGATCAACGAAATCAAGAAAGACGCTCAAGAGCGCATGACCAAATCGCTGGAATCCCTGGCGCACGCGTTCAGCCGGATTCGTACCGGTCAGGCGCACCCAAGCATTCTGGGTGGCGTGATGGTGCCGTACTACGGCGCAGACACCCCGCTCAATCAGGTTGCCAACGTGACCGTCAAAGACTCCCGTACGCTGCAGGTCGTGGCTTTCGAGCGCAACATGCTCGCTGCCGTCGACAAGGCGATCCAGAGTTCCGGTCTGGGCTTCAACCCGACCAACCTGGGTGAGTTGCTGCTGATTTCCATGCCGGCCCTGACTGAAGAGACCCGCAAGGGCTTCACCAAGCAGGCTCGCGAAGCTGCGGAAGACGCACGCGTTGCCGTGCGCAACATCCGTCGTGATGCGCTGAGCCAGCTCAAGGATCTGGTCAAAGAGAAAGAAATCAGCGAAGACGAAGAGCGTCGTGGTGCTGATGACGTTCAGAAACTGACCGATAAATTCGTCGCTGAAATTGAAGTCGCCGTGAAGCAGAAAGAAGCTGACCTGATGGCTGTATAAGGTTCGGGGCTTTCATGGAAAAGACAAAACTGGCCGGGCCTTTGTCGGTGCCGCGTCATGTAGCGATCATCATGGACGGCAACAACCGCTGGGCCAGGAAACGCCTGCTGCCCGGTGTCGCCGGTCATAAAGCGGGCGTCGACGCTGTTCGGGCGGTGATTGAGGTATGTGCCGAGGCCAAGGTCGAAGTGCTCACCCTTTTTGCGTTCTCCAGCGAAAACTGGCAGCGTCCGGCGGAAGAAGTCGGCGCGCTGATGGAGTTGTTTTTCACGGCCCTGCGCCGTGAAACCCGGCGTCTGAACGACAACGCCATCAGCCTGCGGATCATCGGTGATCGGTCTCGATTCCACCCCGAGTTGCAGGCCGCCATGCGTGAAGCAGAGTTGAGCACGGCGGGCAATGACCGGTTTGTCCTGCAAATCGCTGCGAACTATGGCGGTCAGTGGGATATCGCCCAGGCCGCCCAGCGTCTGGCGCGTGAAGTTCAGGCCGGGCATCTGCAGCCTGAAGACATAACGCCGGAACTGCTGCAAACCTGTCTGGCAACCGGCGATCTGCCGCTGCCGGACTTGTGCATCCGTACCGGTGGCGAGCACCGCATCAGTAATTTTCTGCTTTGGCAGCTGGCGTACGCCGAGCTGTACTTCTCCGACCTGTTCTGGCCGGACTTCAAACACGATGCCATGCGCGCTGCGCTGGCCGATTTCGCTTCTCGCCAACGTCGCTTCGGTAAAACGAGCGAGCAGGTAGAAGCTGGAGCCCGGGCTTAATGCTGAAACAACGGATCATCACGGCACTGATTCTGCTGCCAATCGCACTGTGTGGCTTTTTCCTCCTTGAAGGCGCTGGTTTCGCGTTGTTCATCGGTCTGGTCGTGGTGCTGGGCGCCTGGGAATGGGCGCGTCTGGCGGGTTTTCCTGCACAGTCCGCACGAATTGCCTATGCCGTGGCCGTGGCCGCCTTGTTGTTCGTGCTCTATCTGGTGCCCGGCCTTGCGCCATGGGTGTTGGTAGCGGCCGTGATCTGGTGGGCAGTGGCGACTTATCTGGTGCTGACCTATCCCGCGTCCAGTGCGCATTGGGCGAGTGCCGCCTGCAAGCTGACGATCGGCCTGTTGATCCTGCTGCCTGCGTGGCAGGGGCTGGTGCTGATCAAGCAGTGGCCACTGGGCAACTGGCTGATCCTGGCAGTGATGGTTCTGGTCTGGGGCGCTGACATTGGCGCGTACTTTTCCGGCAAGGCGTTCGGCAAGCGCAAACTCGCGCCGAAGGTCAGTCCCGGCAAAAGCTGGGAAGGCGTGTATGGCGGCTTGCTTACTTGCCTGGTGATAACCGCCATTGTTGGCGTGTTTCGCGGTTGGTCGGCGTCGCAGTTCGTACTGGGGCTGCTTGGCGCAGCCATCGTGGTGTTCATTTCCGTGGTGGGCGACTTGACCGAAAGCATGTTCAAGCGCCAGTCCGGCATCAAGGACAGCAGCAACCTGTTGCCCGGGCATGGCGGCGTGCTTGATCGCATCGACAGCCTGACCGCTGCCATTCCGGTTTTCGCGGCGCTGCTGTGGGCTGCTGAGTGGGGCGTTCTGTGAGTGGTCCACAACTGATTACCGTGCTTGGGGCGACCGGATCGGTCGGCCTGAGCACCCTCGACGTCATCGCGCGGCATCCTGATCGCTATCAGGTGTTCGCGCTGACCGGCTTCAGTCGCACCAGCGAATTGCTGGCGTTGTGCTTGCGGCACACGCCGCGCTTTGCCGTGTTGCCGACGCAGGATATCGCTCGCAAGTTGCAGGACGATCTGGCGGCTGCGGGCCTGGACACGCGGGTGTTGGTCGGTGAGCGAGGTCTCTGCGAAGTGGCGGCGCATCCGCAGGTCGATACCGTGCTGGCGGCGATTGTCGGCGCGGCAGGGCTGCGGCCGACGCTGGCGGCAGTCGAGGCGGGCAAGAAAGTCCTGCTGGCCAACAAGGAAGCGCTGGTGATGTCCGGGGCGCTGTTCATGCAGGCCGTGCGCCACAGCGGCGCGGTGCTGCTGCCTATCGACAGCGAACACAATGCGATCTTCCAGTGTCTGCCGGTGGATTATGCTCGCGGCCTGGGGCCGGTGGGTGTGCGACGCATTCTGCTGACGGCTTCGGGCGGCCCGTTTCGCGAGACGCCACTGGCCGAGTTGCACGCTGTTTCCCCGGAGCAGGCGTGCGCTCATCCGAATTGGTCGATGGGACGCAAAATTTCCGTAGACTCGGCAAGCATGATGAACAAGGGGCTGGAATTGATCGAGGCGTGCTGGCTGTTTGATGCGCGTCCTGAACAGATCGAAGTGGTCATTCATCCCCAGAGCGTGATTCATTCGATGGTGGATTACGTCGATGGCTCGGTGATCGCCCAGCTGGGTAATCCCGACATGCGCACGCCGATTGCCCACGCCCTGGCGTGGCCGGGAAGAATCGACTCAGGTGTCGCGCCGTTGGACTTGTTCAGTATCGCGCGTCTGGATTTCCAGGCGCCGGACGAAAATCGCTTCCCCTGCCTGCGTCTGGCACGACAGGCGGCGGAGGCGGGCGACAGCGCTCCGGCAATGCTTAACGCTGCCAACGAGGTTGCGGTGGCCGCATTTCTTGATCGGCGCATCCGCTATCCCGAGATCGCGAGTATGATCGATGAGGTTTTGAATCTTGAGCCGGTTATTGCGCTCGAAGATCTGGCCGCAGTATTTGAGGTTGACTCCAAAGCGCGCGTTCTGGCTGAGCAATGGCTCAGCCGAAACGGGCGATAACAGCACACGCAAGAAAGCACGGGCTCAGGCGACGGCAACCGAAAATGCCCGCTGAGTCTGTGACTGGAGAAGGTTGATGAGCGCGCTCTATATGATTGTTGGCACCCTGGTTGCGCTGGGCGTGCTGGTGACCTTTCACGAATTTGGCCACTTTTGGGTGGCCCGGCGTTGTGGCGTCAAGGTTTTGCGTTTTTCCGTCGGTTTCGGCATGCCGCTGGTCAAGTGGCATGATCGCAAGGGCACCGAATATGTAATTGCGGCGATTCCGCTGGGTGGTTACGTGAAGATGCTCGACGAGCGCGAAGGCGATGTTCCGCCTGAGCTTGCCGATCAGTCCTTCAACCGCAAAACGGTTTATCAGCGTATTGCCATTGTCATCGCCGGTCCGGTGGCCAACTTTCTGTTGGCCATTGTGTTTTTCTGGGCGCTGGCAATGTTGGGCAGCCAGCAGGTGCGGCCGGTTATCGGCGCAGTTGAGCCAGCCAGCATCGCGCAAAAAGCCGGGCTGACTGCCGGTCAGGAAATTGTCGAGGTGGACGGCGAGCCTGTTACCGGCTGGTCAGCGGTCAATCTGCAGTTGGTGCGACGTCTGGGTGAGAGCGGCACCATCGCCCTGAAAGTCCGTGAGCAAGGCTCGACAGTCGACTCGCCGCGCCAATTGGCGCTGGACAACTGGCTCAAAGGCGCCGACGAGCCTGATCCAATCAAATCCCTGGGGATTCGCCCATGGCGTCCGGCGCTGCCGCCGGTACTGGCCGAACTGGATCCCAAAGGCCCGGCGCAGGCCGCAGGCCTCAAGACCGGTGATCGGCTGCTGGCACTGGATGGTCAGCCGCTGACCGAGTGGCAACAGGTCGTTGATCGGGTCCGAGAACGCCCCGAAGCGAAGATTTCCCTGCGTGTCGAGCGTGACGGCGCGCAAATGGATGTGCCGCTGACCCTGGCGACACGTGGTGAAGGCAACGCCGCCGCCGGTTATCTGGGGGCTGGAGTCAAGGGTATCGACTGGCCGCCGGAGATGTTGCGCGAAGTCAGTTACGGTCCATTGGCCGCCGTGGGCGAGGGCGCGAAGCGTACCTGGACCATGAGTGTGCTGACCCTCGATTCGCTCAGGAAAATGTTGTTCGGCGAGCTATCTGTAAAAAACTTGAGTGGACCGATAACCATTGCTAAAGTGGCGGGCGCTTCGGCCCAGTCGGGCATCGGTGATTTCCTGAATTTCCTTGCTTATCTGAGCATAAGCCTGGGTGTTCTCAATTTACTGCCTATTCCCGTATTGGACGGGGGGCATTTGTTGTTTTATCTGATCGAGTGGGCGCGTGGTCGCCCCCTTTCGGAAAAGGTTCAGGGTTGGGGGGTTCAGATCGGTATCAGTCTGGTAGTGGGTGTCATGTTGCTCGCGCTGGTCAACGATCTGGGTCGACTGTAAAGCTTCATTGAGTTGCGAATCTGCCGCATTTTGCGGCAGTTTGTTTATTGCCAGTTGGAATAAGAAAGGACTTCATGAAACGTCTGCTGCTAACTGCGGTTCTTGCCGCACTGATGATCGCCGAAGTTCACGCTGAGTCCTTCACCATCTCCGATATCCGTGTCAATGGCCTGCAGCGGGTTTCCGCTGGCAGTGTATTTGGTGCGCTGCCGCTGAACGTTGGCGAGCAAGCGGATGATGGTCGTCTGGTCGATGCCACTCGCGCGCTGTTCAAGACTGGGTTCTTTCAGGACATCCAGGTGGGCCGTGACGGGAATGTGCTGGTTATCAGTGTTGTCGAGCGCCCGTCTGTGGCGAGCATCGAGATCGAAGGCAACAAGGCCATCTCCACCGAAGACCTGATGAAAGGTCTCAAGCAGTCCGGTCTGGCTGAAGGTGAGATCTTCCAGCGCGCCACCCTTGAGGGTGTGCGTAACGAGCTGCAACGTCAGTACGTTGCCCAAGGCCGTTACTCCGCTGAAGTGGCTACCGAAGTCGTTCCTCAGCCACGCAACCGCGTTGGCTTGAAGATCAACATCAATGAAGGCACCGTCGCTGCTATCCAGCACATCAACGTGGTGGGTAACACGGTGTTCCCTGATGAAGACCTGATTGGTCTTTTCGAGCTCAAGACCACCAACTGGCTTTCCTTCTTCAAGAACGACGACAAGTACGCCCGCGAGAAACTCTCCGGCGACCTCGAACGTCTGCGTTCCTACTACCTCGATCGCGGCTATATCAATATGGATATCGCTTCGACCCAGGTATCGATCACGCCTGACAAGAAGAACGTGTACATCACGGTCAACGTCAACGAAGGCCAGAAATACAGCGTCAAATCCGTCAAGCTGAGCGGCGACCTCAAGGTGCCGGAAGACCAGGTCAAATCCCTGCTGCTGGTCAAGCCGGGCCAGGTTTTCTCCCGCAAGGTCATGACCACCACTTCCGAACTGATCACCCGTCGTCTGGGTAACGAGGGTTACACCTTCGCCAACGTCAACGGCGTACCAACGCCCCACGACGAAGATCACACGGTTGATATCACCTTCGTGGTGGATCCGGGCAAGCGTGCCTACGTGAATCGCATCAACTTCCGTGGCAACACCAAGTCTGCGGACGAAGTGCTGCGTCGCGAAATGCGTCAGATGGAAGGCGGCTGGGCTTCGACCTACCTGATCGACCAGTCGAAAACCCGTCTTGACCGTCTGGGCTTCTTTAAAGAAGTGAACGTCGAAACCCCGCCTGTGCCGGGTACCGACGATCAGGTAGACGTCAACTACGCCGTTGAAGAGCAAGCCTCCGGTTCGATCACCGCCAGCGTCGGTTTCGCCCAGAGCGCCGGTCTGATCCTCGGTGGTTCGATCAGCCAGAACAACTTCCTCGGTACCGGTAACAAGGTCAGCATCGGCTTGACCCGCAGCGAATACCAGAGCCGTTACAACTTCAGCTATGTCGATCCGTACTGGACGGCTGATGGCGTGAGCCTGGGTTACAACGCGTTCTACCGCACGACCGACTACGATGACCTCGATGTCGACGTGGCAAGCTATGCGGTAGACAGCCTGGGTGCTGGCATCAGCATGGGCTACCCGATCAACGAAACATCGCGTCTGACCTTCGGCCTGACCGTTCAGCAGGATGAAATCAAGACCGGTACCTATACCGTTGACGAGATTTTCGACTTCGTTGACCAGGAAGGCGACAAGTACCTGAACTTCAAGGCGTCTGCCGGCTGGTCCGAGTCCACCTTGAACAAAGGCGTACTGGCGACTCGCGGTCATTCGCAAAGCCTGGTGCTGGAATCGACTCTGCCGGGCAGCGACCTGTCGTTCTTCAAGCTTGACTACCGCGCACAGTATTTCCACCCGATCACCGACAACTACACCCTGCGTCTGCACACCGAGCTGGGTTATGGCGACGGTTATGGTTCGACCTCCGGTCTGCCGTTCTACGAGAACTACTACGCCGGTGGCTTCAACTCGGTACGTGGCTTCAAGGACAGCACCCTCGGTCCGCGCAGTACACCGAGCCGAGGCGAGGGCAACCCAGGCGGCAAGCCAGGTACCCTGGCTGACCCGGATCAGGATCCGCTGCCGTTCGGTGGTAACGTATTGGTTCAGGGTGGTGTAGAGGTCATGTTCCCTCTGCCATTCATCAAGGATCAGCGTTCCCTGCGCACTTCGCTGTTCTGGGACGTGGGTAATGTCTTCGACAGCAATTGCGAGTCCAAGACCCGCACCGGCGTCGAGTGCAACAACGTCGACCTTTCCGGTCTGGCAAGCTCCGTCGGCGTAGGCGTCACCTGGATCACTGCGCTTGGCCCGTTGAGCTTCGCCCTGGCGATGCCGATCAAGAAGCCGGACGACAACACCGAAACTCAAGTATTCCAGTTCTCCCTTGGTCAGACCTTCTAAGGTCTGGTCTTAGCTAATGACAACGAATTCCGTAGGAGTAGATCGTGCGTAAGTTGACT
>Ga0247814_10000142_pt1 | contig 69413 bp, 65 predicted proteins | sample UWRJL179409R1_FD_179947 | JGI IMG/M metagenome (GOLD analysis project Ga0247814, IMG submission 179947) | Plant litter microbial communities from Arlington Agricultural Research Station in Wisconsin, United States - UWRJ-L179-409R-1 | ecosystem: Environmental > Terrestrial > Plant litter >... | reverse complement strand
CAAGGCTTCCCGGTGACTGACCTGACCGACAACGAACTGGCCAAGCTGCACATTCGGCACATGGTTGGCGGGCACGCCGAGCGGGTCAGTGACGAAGTGGTGTTCCGCTTCGAGTTCCCGGAACGGCCGGGCGCGCTGTTCAATTTTCTCAACAAGCTGGGCGGGCAATGGACCATCTCGATGTTCCACTACCGTAACCACGGCGCAGCAGATGGCCGTGTGGTGGCAGGCCTGGTAGTGCCTGAAGACGAACGGCACCTGATCCCGGCGGCATTGGCCGAGATTGGTTATCCGTATTGGGATGAGAGCGAGAACCCGGCGTATAAGCTGTTTTTGGGGTAAAGAGGCTTTGTTGGAGCGAGGCTTGCCCGCGAAGAACGATAACTCGGTCTGCCTGCCACGACCGCGTCGCTTGATTCGCGGGCAAGCCTCGCTCCAACAGAGATCGTGTTGTGTCAGCCAACTACGGCGCGGGGGTTGTTTCCGACTCCGCCGCCGGAGCGGCCTCAACCGGCGCGGGCTCAGGAGCAACCACAGGCTCGGCCTGGAAGGAATCATTGCTCACCGGTGCTGGCACTGGCTGGCTCGACTCAACCGCTGGCGCCTCAGGCTCGGATTTGGCAGCAGGCGCCGCCTCAGCTGCTTTTGGCTCAGCCGTTTTTTGCTCCACGAGCGCAGCAGGCTTGGCTGCCGCAGGGGCCGGCTCTGGCATCCCCAGATCGGTCTTGGGTTTTTCTTTGATGTGGGCGGCCTTCTTCGCTTCTGGTGGCAAGAAGTTCTCTACCAGAATAAAGAAACGGTCATAGAACTTGTCCGAGGCCACGGTTTCGCTGGCCACCTTGACCATCGAATCATCGGTGGAGCCAATCGGCATCGACACCGAACCCAACACGCCAACACCCAGGCTGGCCGAATTGTTGGTCTTCTTCAGCGCATAGCGATCCTGCAAGGCATTGGCGAACATCGTGGCGCCGTTTTCAGCGGTGCCATCAGCCGCACAGACTACATTGAAGCTGATCTCCATGTGAGTCTCGCCGGTCTGTTGGAAGCTCTTATGCCCGCTGATCATTTTCGGGTCGCTGCTGGTGATGATGTAACCCTGACTGAGCAGGGCCCGCCGCGCAGCCTCGCAAGAGGCTGAGTCACTGACCGGGTAATTTCTCGAGAAAGTCCCCGCATCGTCAAAGTTCTCGTGTTCGTAGACGGCTGTCTTCTTCGACGAGCAGCCTGCGGTTGCCAACAAGGCGACTGCGCAGCACGCGAGGCGAAAATTAACTGAGTTAGGCATCAAGAATCCTGGAGAAAGTCACTGTCAGCAGATCTGCCGACCGGGAAAACATCGGCAAGTCTGCAACAAGGCTGGCGCAGGATCAACGCAGAGATTGAATGGATCTTGTTACAAAACTCCCTCAGGGCTTATCAATGACACCCAATCCGGCCCATGCAGGGACTTTCTCTGCCTGATTACCCCGCTGAAAAAATATGCCAAAGGCTATGCAACCTTTTTCACGCCAGTCCAGTCACAACAAAATCGCAATAGTGGCAATAGGCCTTCACTATTTCCCTGTACGCGACCTAAGGGGTGAGACTCAATGACCGGGTCAAAAAGTCCCTGATAACTAGAGAAAAAGGATCCTTCTCACTCTTAAATTATTCCGCCGATCTGATCGGCATGTGAGATTCCTGTGAACATTCTTTCCCCTGCCGTATACCTGACCAATCGCTTACGCTTTCCCGCCAAATTCGCCGTGCTGGCGATCATTGTGCTCATCCCTATCGCTCTCCTGGGGAGTCGAATCCTCAACCAGATCAACAACAGCATCGAAGCAGTTCGCCTGGAGCAATTGGGCCAGCGCTACCTCATGGATGTCACGCCAGTGCTACGCCTGTCGATGACACAGCGCGCACTGAGCAACCGCCTGCTGAGCGGCGATGAAAGCGCTCTGAGTGACCTTTCAGCCAACCAGCTCAAGCTTGAAACCGCGTTTTCCACCTTGGCCGCGACTGACATCCAGCACAACGCCGCGCTGGAGACGACCGACCGGGTTCAACGCCTGCGTAGCTCAGCCATGCAATTGATCGGACAAGTCAAGCCTGGAGCCAACCAGACGAAAACCTTCGACGAATGGAATGACCAACTCACCGCTAGCCTGGATTTTCTCTACTTCGTGTCAGCCATTTCGGGAATGGTGCTGGACGAAGATTACGCGACGCTGTTCATGATCGACCAAAGCACTTTGCGGCTACCTCGTCAGATCAACACGGTGGGACAACTTAGAGGCTTCACCAGTGGTTTGCGCAACGGACAACCGATCACCGACGCAACGAGAAATACGGCCCAGACGTTGCTCAGGCAAGAAGTACAGATTCGCCAGGAACTGCTGCAGAGCTTGAAGCTGCTACGCCGTAAAGAGCCTGGGCTGACCGATAGAATCGAACCTCCTATCCTCGCCGCATTACAAAGTCTGGACCTGTTCCGCAAGGATCTGACGAGCCTGATGGGCGCTGCTGATGGCGTGATAAAAAACATCGAGGTACTGACCGCGGAAGGAAATGCCACGGTGGCTGAGTTTTTTAAAGCCCAGGACCTGCTGCAAGAAGCTTTACACAACGAGCTCGCCAGCCGTGAACAGCAGATGTCTCTGGAGCGCACCTTTATTCTGTCAGCGTTCGCGTTCATGGTTTTACTGCTGATCTACGCCTTCGCCGGCATCTACAGTGCAATGCGCGAGGCCATTGCAGAAGTGCTGACAGCCACGCGATCAATCGGCAAAGGCGACCTCGGAGCTCGGGTTACGGTGCGCAGCAAGGATGAGTTGGCCGATATCGGTAACGGTCTGAATCTCATGGCGCAGGCTTTTTCCGATTCGTTAGCGCAAGTCGAGCACAGCTCCCAATCAGTTTCCGAAGCCGCCAGGCGCATGGAGCTGTCAATCCAGAATGCCAAGCAGTCAATGAACTCGCAGCAAGCTGAAACCGAGCAAGTCGCGACAGCGATCAATGAAATGACCGCTAGCGTCGCTGATGTCGCGCAAAACACTGAGGGCGCAGCTCGCGCGGCAGAGCAGGCCCGGAGTGCTTCGAGCACTGGCCTGAACGTGATGAACGTGACTCGCACAACCATTGAGGCGCTGGCCAGGGAAGTGGAAATCAGCTCACAGCGGGTTTCTGCTCTCGCCGTGCACAGTCAGGAGATCGGCGGAGTGATCGAGGTTATTCGCAACATCGCTGACCAGACCAATTTGCTTGCGCTGAACGCCGCCATCGAAGCCGCCCGCGCAGGCGAACAGGGTCGTGGTTTTGCCGTAGTGGCAGATGAGGTACGCACGCTCGCTTCACGTACACAGAACTCTACAGAGGAAATTCGTCGGATCATTCTAGAGCTGCAGAAAGCTACCGGCGCTGCGGTCGAGCAGATGACGGCTGGGCAGAGTCGCGCGCAAGACTGTATCGAATCCGCAGTGAAAGCCTCGGCGAGCCTTGGTGACATCAATGAAGAGGTGGAGCGCATCGTCAGTATGAATACCCAGATCGCCAGCGCGGCGGTTCAACAACATGCCGTATCGGAAGACATCAATCGCAATGTTATGGGAATTCGCAATGGCAGTGCGACGTTGATGCAAGGGGTGGAAGAAAACGAAATCACGGCTGACGAACTGTCTTTGCTTGCCGGGGAGCTGCGTACGGTGGTCGCCAGATTCAAGTTGTAGACGCCAGGAACGTCTTAGCGAGATTGTAGAGTCGGCGCGCGCCGACTCTATTGGCTGTCCCAGACAGGGTCGGGTGCAAAACGTTGCGCCAGAAAATCCAGCAGCGTGCGCAACGCTGACGACATATGCTTGCGCGAGGTATAGACCGCGAAGATGCTCAATTCCATCGGCTGGTAATCCGTCAGCAGCGCGACCAGTTGACCTTGCCTGACAAGCGGTGCAGCAAGGTAGGTGGGCAACAACGCCACCCCCGCACCACACAGTGCAGCCTGCATCGTGGTGATCGAATCATTACTGCTGAGATTACCCTTCACCGCGACGCTATGCGGCTCGCCCTTGCGGCTGAAGTGCCAGAGGCTGCTGCTGTGATAGGTGTGCGTCAGACAGTTGTGCAACGTCAGATCTTCAATCACTCGAGGCGCCGAATGGCGCTTTAAGTAGTCCGCTGAAGCACATACCACCGAGCGACAGGTAGAGAGACGCCGAGCAATCAGATTGGGGTCCAGCTCATTGGTGATGCGAATCGCAAGGTCCATGCGCTCATCGACCAGATTGACCGTGCGATCAAGCAACACCATGTCCACGCTGACCTGGGAATAACGCCCGACAAACTCAGTCACCGCGTGCATAAGTTGAGCCTGGCCGAACGACGTACTGGCGGTAATGCGCAGCAGGCCCTTTGGCTCGTCTTCCGGAGCCGCAACAACAGCGCGTATGTCCTCGGCCAGGTCCAGCATCCGCCTGCACAGCGGCAATACTTCAGCGCCAGCGGCCGTGAGATTCAGGCGTCGAGTGGTGCGATGCATCAAGCGCGCCCCCGTCCAGTCTTCGAGCTCGGCAAGAAACCGGGAGATCACTGGCCTGGACAGCCCGAGTTTATCCGCCGCCGCTGTCTGGCTTCCGCAATCGACCACCGTCACAAAAGCGCGCATTGCAACTAACTTGTCCATGATTCGACCGTTTTCAGAAACAAACCTGCGGCCAATCTAGCGTTTTTCGCTTCATAAATCTCAACTACCCTCCCCGCTCTGTCTCACTTACCCTGGAGCTCCACATGCTATCGCTGTCCGCACGACGCTTATTAGCCACTTTCACCCTGCTCGGCTTTACAGGTGCCAGCCTGGCCGCGCAGCCGCTGAAGCTGGACGTCTATAACCCGGGCAATGAAGCCATCTTCCCGGTCTCGTCGGTTTTGGTGACAGGTACGAAAGACGCAGTTCTGGTTGATGCGCAGTTCTCCCGAGCCCAGGCCGATCAGATCGTCGAGAGGATCCGCAAGAGCGGAAAAAACCTGACCACTATCTATATCAGTCATGGCGATCCGGATTTCTACTTCGGCCTGCAAACCATTACCGACGCTTACCCGAAAGCCAAGGTAGTGGCCAGCGCCCAGACCGTCGCGCACATCAATGAAACAAAGGATGCCAAGCTGGCCTATTGGGGGCCGAAGCTGGGCGCAGGCGCACCGAGCAAGCTCATCGTGCCCGAGGTTCTGCAGGGCAATGAGTTGAGACTCGAAAATCAGCAATTACAGGTTATTGGTCTGGACGGTCCGCAACCCGATCGCAGCTTCGTATGGATCCCATCGATTAAAGCCGTGATCGGTGGCGTGGTGCTGTCCAACAACATTCACGTGTGGATGGCAGACACCCAGAGCGTTCAGTCTCACAAAGATTGGCTGGCGACCCTGGCGACGGTAGAAAAGCTAAAGCCTGCGACCATCGTGCCCGGCCATTTCCTGTCAGGAGAGCTGAAAGCCGAGCAGTCACCCGCCTTCACCGCCGGCTACATCAAAACCTTTGACGCAGAGACAGCAAAGGCCAAGGATTCCGCCACTCTGATTGAGGCAATGAAAGTGCACTACCCGAAACTGGAGGACGAATCATCGCTGGTACTAAGCGCGAAAGTGGCCAAGGGTGAGATGAAGTGGTGAGTCAGGATGGCCGGGATCTGTAGGAGCCGCCGCAGCCTGCAAACGCGATCTGTCCGACACACCGCGATTCGCAGCCTTCGGCAGCTCCTACAGGATTCAGCCAAACATTGCAGTGCGCCGAATTTGAGGCAAAAAAAAAGCGACCCGTTAAGGTCGCTTTTTTTTTCGCTTCAAGGAGTTCAAGGGCCTTGAAGCTATGTATGGCGCAGCGGACGGGATCATAACTCATCCTCTAACGGTTTGAAAATTCGGCAGTTTAAGAAATAAACCTCTCACAGATGGACTGAATTATGTACTCATGACTCATCACTGTAAATGACGTCGTCTGAACACATTTCGAACATCTCCTTTTAGTCGGGTTGATGCGTGTGGAGGAGCACCGCTCTCAAGGAGTAAAAAGGGAGAGGCATGAACAGCGTAGCGGCACCGGGAGAGCCTTGAACCATTGCCTCTGCACCGTCCGGGTGGCTTATCAATAAGTCGAATTCGACCGGCCAATACCGCAAAGACAATCGCAGTTGGGGGCGGTGCGATATTCAGCTTCAGCGGTGTCACGGGCGTGTTTATCGCCGGCGGCGTCCTGATGCTGCTCGCGGCCCTGCTGATTGCGGCACGGGTGAGCGTCCAACCGCCTCGGGCCGTGGATGAGGTTGGCCAAGCTTCCCCTATTTGAAGCACGCCAACGCGGTGGGTGATTTGCACCGTTGAACTACTCCAATCGCTCGTACGCGTAGCCCAGGCTACGCGTTCCTCGTGCCGGATGGGGCCGAAGGAATGGACAGTCATGGCCGCAAAGCTCGCGGTACCTTGACAATCCTCACCGTCGCAGCAAGACCCGACATACGCCCGCCAGATCCTTGGGACTTTCTTGCGCCTAAGCGTAATGCCCCCCGGTTTTCCAGGTGGATGATCCGAGGCCGGCGTTGGGAATTAGAGCATTGAGCCAGATGACGTTGAGTGCCTACTTTAGACGGGAGCGATTTTATGAATATATCTGACGCATATGAGGTGGTGGAGGCTCTCTCCACAAACGAAGTAAATTCCAAGCTGCAGAAGGGCTGGAAACTCCTGACGGTTGTAGGTAAGCGTCCGGCCAACACACCTTCGTGACCAGGACGATAAAAGCGACGGTTTTGGGTTCAAGAAGGTGTGTTGGCTCACGGTTACGATTATGCCGCTCGCGAATCAGTCGGTCAGCGCAGCCACATCATAATTTTTCGCCCAAGCGTTTTTTTCACCCAAGAAGATTTCCTTAATAAAGAAGAAGTTGTCCCAAAAGGCGGTTTCGCGAAGCTTTTCGCAAAATAGCTGATAACTTTCGTGATCCCGAGCTTCAATCATCCAGATGTCAGTAACCGTTGCGGTGTAAAACTCGGTGTCATACCAGTGCAGTTTCACACGGTTTGCAAACTCCTCCAGTATCGGCTGGAATGTGCCTGTGGCGTGCGCAAGCCGGGTCTCGAAAGAAAACGCGAGCCATTCAGGGGAGGTTTTGACGAGGAAAAAAGCAGTGAATTTAGGTTCAAAATTTACATTTGGCTGATTCATTTTCGAGCCTATCAAGCTGTAGAAGGAGCGTGTAGTATGCGAGCTATCACTCATGTTTCACTACTCGCATTCTTCCGCCTATGCCTTCAACCTCGAAAAATCGCCCTCCGCCCCGTAAGAGCCCAACACAGGCCAGGTCTGTGGAGACAGTGGGTATCATTATCGAAGCAGCAGCTCGCATTTTGGAGACTGATGCCCACAGTGGTTTCTCAACCAATGCTGTAGCAGGCAAAGCCGGAGTCAGTATCGGCACCCTGTACCAATACTTCCCGGACAAAAACGCCATCTTGGGAGCACTCATTGCCCGAGAAACGACGCAGTTTCTTTCACGTGCTTCCACTGCGCTTGACCAGCCACTCGCCAGAGATGCTCTAACAGTTTTGATTGCGGCTGCCATTGAGCACCAATTTAAACGACCGAAGCTTGCAAGAATTCTCGACTTTGAAGAAGCGCGTTTACCATTCGATGTGGCCACTCAGAATGTTAACGAGCGAGTCGGAGAAATCGCTATGCAAATAATTGGACGTCTTGACTTCCCTATATTGGTGGATGTGCGGATAGCTGCGCGGGATGTTATTGCAGTTATTAAAGGGATCGTTGATGCGTCAGGTTCGGACGCCGATGTTGAACCAGCAGCAGTGGAAAGGCGCGTTAAGCGCGCGGTATTTGGTTATTTGTCGCTTGATGATGGAGCGCAACTCCTGCGGCCTGACCAGCATTGATGATTTGCGCTTTTAATCATTTGGGATGGTTAGCTAGTTACACGCGCCGAGGATGATGTCGATCCTTAAGCAAACGGAGCGCGCAGGCCGATTAAGTGGCTGCTGGCGCCTGCTCCTTGCATCCTACCTGCTAGATGGGCCAAAGCGCTTTAATGCGCTTAGGCGGGACATTCCCGCCATTTCGCAAATAATGCTAACCATCGATTTACGCGCTCTTGAGGAAGCAGGACTCGTAAAACGTACAGTATTTCCCATCGTGCCCGTCACGGTTTAATACGAACTCACCGTTGACGGACGGCGGTTAGAGCCTGTTGTCGAGGTAATGAAACGGTTTGGGCTCTGGGTCAAGAGTCGCCAGTCCGATGACATCGTCTGTCCAGCTAACCTTGCGTAATTCAGGCCGGCACCCACTGATGCGGCAGCAGTTGGTCAATCTCGCTTGCTCGCTGCGTCGGCAGCCGCGTCAGCACATCCTTGAAATAAGCATACGGATCATGCCCGTTGATGCGCGCCGACTGGATCAGACTCATGATCGCCGCCGCCCGCTTGCCGCTGCGCAGCGACCCCGCAAACAACCAGTTCGACCGCCCAAACGCCCATGGCCGGATCAAGTTCTCGATCTGGTTGTTGTCGATGGGCACAGCACCATCTTCCAGGTAGCGCGTCATCGCTACCCAACGTTTGAGGCTGTAATCCAGAGCCTTGGCCGTGGCCGAACCCTCAGGCACAAGTTCACGCTGGGCCAACATCCACTCATGCAGCTTTTCAGCGATGGGCACGGCTGTTTCCTGACGTAATCGCCAACGGTCTTCGTCGCTCATTTTCTTGGTGTGTCGCTCGACTTCGTACAACCCGCCAATCGAGTGAAGCGCCTGCTCCGCCAACTGGCTTTTATTCGCCACGTGCAGGTCGAAGACCTTGCGGCGTGCATGGGCCATGCAGCCGATCTCGGTGATGCCCAGCTCAAAGCTGGCCTTGTAGCCGGCAAAGTCATCACAGACGAGCTTGCCGTTCCAGGTGCCCAAGAAGTTACGCGCATGTTCGCCAGCACGGCTGGGGCTGAAGTCCTAGACCACGGCCTTGAGGGCCGAGAACGGTGTAGTGCTGTAGGCCCAGACATAGGCGCGGTAGGTTTTCTTTTCGCCAGGCGCCAGCATTTGTACCGGCGTTTCATCGGCATGAACCACGCGCTGGGCCAACACCACTTCGCGCAGCGCATCGACTAAGGGCTGAAGCTGCACGCCAGTTTGGCCCACCCACTGTGCCAGGGTCGAACGCGGGATGGCCAGACTGGCACGACCGAAGATCTTTTCCTGTCGATAAAGCGGCAGGTGATCGGCGAATTTGGCCACCATCACGTGCGCCAGCAGGCCGGCGGCGGGGATGCCCTTGTCGATCACCTGCGGGGGTACCGGCGCCTGGATTAGAGTTTCCCACTGCCGGCAGGCCCATTTCCCACGCACATGCTGTTCGACGGTGAACACGCCCGGCGTGTAGTCCAGTTTCTCGCTGACATCTTCGCCGATACGCTGAAGCTGGCAGCCGCAGGTGCATTGGGTGTTGTCTGGCTCGTGATGGATCACGGTACGCGGGAACTGCGGCGGTAACGGCGCACGCTTGGGTTGCTGGCGTGGTTCTGTCTGCGCAGGTGCGGGATGAAGGGCTTTTAACTCCGCCTCGATGGCTTCGAGGTCGGTACTGAGCAGGCCATTGAGCAGGCTGCCTTGCGCCGGGCTGATCTGCTCGCTGCGCTTGGCGAACTTGTAGCGTTTGAGAATGGCGATTTCGTGAGTGAGTTGCGCGATGATCGTCTCATCACGATGAATCTTTCTGTCCTGGGTCTCGATCTTGGACATCAACTGCGCAGCCAGTGCGCGCAGTTGTTCGGGAGTCATTTGATCGAGATCGGGCAAGGAAGTCATGCCGTGGATTTTACCAAAGCAGCCCGAGTGCTACAGCTGAAAGGAGCGTTTAAAGCAATGTAATTGCGCCGCCCGCACCGACGCGTTGCCAGGGCAATCCAAGTACCAGCGCCTGAAGTTGTTCAGGGTCGAGTTCGACCTCCGTCCCACGATGGATGCCTAGCCAATGAAACTTACCTTGGTTCAAGCGCCTCGCCGCCAGCCAGATACCGACGCCGTCGTGCACCAGGACTTTGATCCGGTTGGCCCGGCGATTGGTAAAGAGGTAAGCGCAGTGCGGCTTCGCCGCGCCGAACACCGCGACCACTCTGGCCAATGCAGTCTCAGTGCCGGCGCGCATGTCCATGGGCTCGGTGGCGAGCCAGATGGCATCGACGCGAATCATAGGGCCAAGCCACGAATGAAACACGCGCAGCCGTCCGGATCCGAGGCTGGCCACTTTACGGTGATGGACTTATCGCCCAGAGGCAGCGAGATGATCACCATTTCTTCTGATGCTCGCCTTGGTGCCGTTTTTACCGGAACGAAAGCAGGCAAGGTTGCAGGCGACTGATCCCTGTAAGTCGGTAGCCACTTGCGGATCACGTTGGCGTTGATGCCGTGATGGATGGCTACGCTGGAAATCGTCGCTCCGGGTTGCAGGCATTCCTGGACGACTTGGGCTTTAAATGGTTTGGGGTAAGAGCTTCGTTGGCGCATGGATATCCTGGCGATAAGGGCGATCGCGTCCGCTTAAAATACGCGGACACCATCGCCCTTAATGCTGGAGTTCGGTAGATGCGTTCGCCATCCGCTTACGGTTGTAGTAACTACCCGTCCTAAGGGACAGCTTCAGCCCTGTTACGTAGTTGGGAAATCAAAGCAGCATGATGAGTAAGGGTGCAGGAATCGAGCGTGCCCTGTCGCTCCCCCGATTATCCCAATCTCCAGGCACGCCTCAAACAGTTCTGCGAGCGTCATTTCATCATCGGCAGATTAACCGGTCATAACGCCGCCATTTGTCTCCACCAGAGTGCGGATACCTTAATTGATGAGTGCCTTTGACTCGATTGATTCGAGCAACTGGATGACATAATTAACGATTTTGCTCATGGCAGAATCCCCAAAATTTGGAGCTGCAAAAAGCAGTGTTCTGCCTGTAATGTGTCAAAAAAGAATTTATTGGATCATCAGGAAACCCTTACAGAACTAAAACAGGTTTCCCACTGACCGCGCCTAGGCGACACGACATGATGAAGGCTCCCCTCTCAGGAGCATCAGCATGCCAGACGTAATCCAGCAAACATCTGCGCCAACCGAGGTGCTCTGCGAGATTGGACCATGCAAACGAACCCTATCGCCCGAAATAGAGGTTTGGGCAGATACCTTGGCAGGACATGCAAGACAACAGGCTGGTGAACGCATCGACGCGTTAGTTTGGCCCTACCGCCATGGAGTTGTAGAGCATCTGTCAGTAGACCTTCGCGGTAATGACGGAGCGCTTTCGCTCACCTTCATCACTGGACTGACTCACAACTTCGGTGTTGATGATGTGGATGTCCCTGACATGACTGAAGCACTCGCAATGGCAATGTTTTTGTTAAAAAAAATCAATGCCAGAGTGACATTCTACATCTAGGTAGCTGCACCAAATTTCAAATATGGCGGAGGTCCCGAATGAGTTCGTTAGAGGACCCTTCAGGAAAATTCCCAAGCAGCACATCATTTTGGTTAACGGCGCTTCATCCGGCTTTGACATGATGACCGCCAAGGCATTGGCCGATGATGGCCATACCGTCTACGCATCCATGCGCGAGACCGAGAGGCATAACATCCCGCGCGTCGCCGATGTCGCGCAATGGTCCACGGAGCACAGCGCGGACATGCGCACCGTCGAGCTTGACCTGCAGTCCGAGCCGTCCTTAGCAACGGCCATCGAACACATAGTTGAGGATGCAGGTGCCCTGTACGTCATCGTGCACAATGCCGGGCACATGGTTTTCGGACCTGCCGACTACGTATTCAACGTTAGATCCTGGGGGGGCGTTGGTCGCAATCAAACATGCCCATGCGCATATTTCGGATCACAGCTCGATCACGCTAACCGATAGCGCTCTGTCTATTAGGACTATGAAGGACGCCTTGCTGGCGTCAGCGCTCGGCGCCGCCGTCTAACGTCTAATCCATGGCTTGTCAGTGGGCCGGTCGCCGATCCGGGTTAACTCAGTATGTCCAAGTTTAATTTGACCGAGCGTGTTGCACCTTGGGACGTGGAGATGATTGGTAAATTCACGGATAACTTGCCTGTGCCGAGAGCAGGCACTGCGCAAGAGGCCGCACAGGCATATTCGTACTTTATACGGGGCGGCTAGACGACGGAGTAAGTGATCGTCGTCGACGGCGGGCGGTCGTTTGTTTGAGTAGGTCGGTAGGGGGTAAATCTGACAGGCTCCTTCCGGGAGAGACCGCTGCAAAAAATAATGCAGTAAGAGCAAATCAGCTGGCATGAAACAAATACAGATAAACTGTACAGTTTATCTGTATTAATGTTAACGTCCGGATATGACCAAGCCATCCGATACATCCGACACTCAGTCAGCCGCCGCCCTGGCCGCCGAACTGCGCATATCCCTGAGCAAACTGATCCGCCGGTTGCGCGAGCAAACCCGTCCCAATGACCTCACGATCGCACAGAAATCGGTACTGTTGCGCCTGGATCGGGACGGGCCGGCAACCGTATCCGCTCTCGCCAGAGCGGAGAGTGTTCGCCCGCAATCCATGCGCATCACGGTAGCCGGACTTGAGACGATGAAGGCCGTCAGTGGCCAGCCAGACCCCGCCGATGGGCGACAGAGCCTCATTGACCTGACGCCTGGTTTTCGAAAGCAACTCAAGGAAAGCCGGGCCGCCAAGGACGATTGGCTGCTGCATGCCCTGCAAGTTCAACTGTCCCCCGAGGAACAAGGCGAACTCGCGGCTGCGGTAAAACTGCTGCAGCGACTTGCCGACTTCTAAACCATTACCCCGTCCGTTTGAGGAAACAGCATGGCCATTACATCGCTCGATCCAAACACCGCCCTCATCGTTGTAGACCTGCAAAAAGGCATCGCCGGCTACCCTTTTATCCATCCCTTCGACGGCGTTGTGGATCGCACGCGCGTGCTACTCGACGCGTTCCGTAAACGCGACTTGCCGGTGGTGCTGGTTAACGTCGCAGGCTATGCACCCGGCCGCACTGAACGGCCGCGTCGCAGTGAACCGTTGCCGGCGGGATGGGACGAGCTTATCCCCGAACTTGATCAGCAACCCTGCGACATAGTTGTGACTAAGAGGACCTGGGGCGCATTCGCCAGCACCGATCTTGAACACAGGCTCAAAGCACTGGGTGTCACTCAGGTCGTCGTCACCGGCGTTGCCACCGGTACCGGCGTCGAGTCGACGGCCCGTCAGGCATATGAACATGGCTTCAACGTCACCCTGGCACTCGATGCGATGACTGATGCGCGCCCCGAGGCGCATGACTATAGCGTCAATCACGTTTTCCCGAAGCTGGGCGAAACGGGTACCACCCAAGACATCATTGATCTGCTGGAAACAAGGGGCGTCTGAACATGGAATGGCTTCAACTCGTGCCTTACTTCTTCGGCGGTGTCTTGCTTACGAACGCCGTACCACACGTGATCAGCGGCGTGAAGGGAAAACCGTTCCAGACGCCATTCGCCAAGCCCAGAGGACAAGGCCTTTCCTCATCGACCGTGAACGTGCTTTGGGGATTTTTCAACCTTTTCATCGGTTACGTACTCATCTACCGGGTCGGTGACTTCGACCTGAAACGCATCAGTGATGTCATCCCGTTCGCGCTCGGTGCCCTGGTGCTGAGCCTGTTTTTGGCACGACATTTCGGCAGGTTCAATGGCGGAAATACATCGGAGCCGTCGTGAGTCGTGCGACAACGGGCATCTTCCGCTCGCTGAGGAACGCCAACTATCGCATCTGGGCGGCCGGGGCGCTGGTCTCTAATGTAGGGACGTGGATGCAACGCACAGCCCAGGACTGGCTGGTGCTGACCCAACTGACGCCTCACAATGCCGCAGCCGTGGGCATGGTCATGGCGTTGCAGTTCGGACCTCAGCTTCTGCTATTGCCCTGGACCGGCTTCGCGGCCGATCACTACAACCAGCGCAAGTTGCTGATGGCAACCCAAGCCGCAATGGGTGTTCTGGCGTTGGCGCTGGGGTTGTTCACCATCACTGGTATCGTCGAGCTCTGGCACGTCTATGTGTTCGCTTTTCTGTCCGGCTGTGCTTCGGCTTTCGATGCCCCGGTCCGGCAGATATTCGTGGCGGAACTGGTCGACGAGACGGATCTGTCAAACGCGGTCGCGCTCAATTCGACCTCATTCAATGTGGCACGAATGATTGGGCCGGCCGTGGCCGGTCTGACCATCGCCTCGATGGGTACCGCCTGGGCATTCCTGCTCAACGGTGCCAGTTTTTTCGCGGTGCTCGCCTCGCTATTCCTGCTTCGTGCCTCAGGCCTGAATACGCATGTACGGGCATTGCGCACTAAGGGCAGTCTCACCGAAGGGGCGCGTTATGTGGGATCCCGACCGGATCTTAAGGCGATTCTGCTGATGCTGTTCCTGATCGGCACGTTCGGCATGAATTTCCCGATCTTCATCTCGACCATGGCGGTCAATGTTTTTCATGCCGATGCACGTGGCTATGGCCTCCTGTCCTCGATCATGGCCATCGGCACCATCGCCGGAGCATTACTCGCTGCCCATCGCACTCGGCCAAGGTTCATATCCCTGCTGATCGGCGCCATCGTGTTCGGACTCGGCTGCGCCTTGGCAGCCCTCGCCCCGAGCTATTGGTCGTTCGCTGGCGCGCTGGTCGTCATTGGCGTGGGCGCCTTGACCTTCAGCAACACGACTAACAGCCTTATGCAACTCACCACCGAGCCCGCAATGCGAGGGAGAGTGATGGCCTTGCGTGTGGGCATCGCACTCGGCTGCACGCCGATTGGCGCGCCAATGGTCGGCTGGGTGGCCGACCATCTCGGGCCTCGATGGGCACTCGCGGTGGGAGCGGCGTCGGGGATCGCCGCTGCCGGTGTAGCGATTCACTTTATGATCCGCAAAAAACACTTGCTACATGGGGTGGCTAAGCCATCCTGAAGCAGCCCTGCGGCTTGCACAAAGCGGAACCCTAGACTTCCGAGCAACGGTCAAACTGCTGACGACAATTAACCGGTAGGTGAGTTCCAGTAACTTCCATAAAACTGTTTTATAACAAGCGCTTATTGATAATTTAAGTCCACTGCCACCTGTCTAAATCCAATGGACTTCACGACTCATGGGGGCAGATTTCGGTTCCTTAAAAAGGATGCCCCAGATAATGCGGTTGTTTTCAAACGAAAACTCAGCGATGCCTTGATCCGCTCACTGACCGAACACGGCAAACACTCTGATGGCGAAGTCCCTGGCTTCTACTTGGAAGTAAGGGCGCCGAGCAAGGTCGGCAAATCCCTTTCCAAGGTTTGGCGATTGAAGTATCGGCTGCATGGCAAGGAAAACCGCTTCTCCATCGGCGCTTATCCGCCGAGGCAAATTGATGGGTGTACTTGGTAATGGGGGTCATCATGTCGCATGACATCAATGATCTGAAACCGATCCTGCTTGGACTTCTTGATCGGCTTCTGCCCGGTAATCATCAGCATTGGCATGCCGCCCAGGTATGCGTATGCGCCGGCGGTGACCAGGTTGGTCGCACCTGAGCCCAGAGTCGACAAGCTGACACCGGTCTTCCCGGTCAATCGGCCATAGGTCGCGGCCATGAAACCTGCTGATTGTTCGTGGCGGGTCAGCACCAGCTTGATCTGAGATTTACGCAGGGATTCGAGCAGATCGAGATTTTCTTCGCCGGGAATGCCGAAGACATATTTCACGCCTTCGTTTTCTAGACATTGCACGACGATATCTGCGGCCTTTGCCATTTCTACTTACCTTAGTGATGAGACGACGGCGCCTCTTTTGCTAATCGGAACAACAAAACAAGCTGAACAAAAGACCCTGTCACGGGGCCCGATACAATGATTTTTAGTTCTATCCCACGTAGGGCTGAGCAACTCGCGCATCCCGCTCGCCACTGTCGGCCAGCGCTTTGGCAACGAGTCCGCTCCGCAGACAGCCATTGATGAAGTTCTGGACGTACTCAGCAGAAAGCACTCTGCCTTTCGGAACAGCCATTGCCTGACGAATTTCCGTAAAATTGTCACTCAACACCCTGACGCCTGTCGTACTTCGGGCGAAGCGCTCCAGCGGCTGACGAACACCAGCAGCTGCATCGAGTCCAAGCTTCAAGAACTCGTCAACGGCGGCGGCTGAAGTGCTCGCTCGAACCAACTCAGCATTCTTCAACGTCCGGGACAAGAACAGGTCATACGCGGCTCCCCTACCCACTGCGATCCTGCAACCGCCAGCGTCCAATGCAGAAGCTCGATCAGACTTGCTTTCCGTTCGCACCAGATAAGTTCCATCGATGCAGACGTAGGGGTTTGAGAAGGAAATTTTCTCAGCCCTGACTGGCTCAATGGCGAGAAACGCAAGATCCCAAGCTCCTTCCTCAAGTGCTGCGAAGACCTTACCGGCGGCGTCATAGGCGGTCAGTGAAATAGCAATTTCAAGCTCATCAGCGAGTGCATTGGCCAACACGACCGACACGCCTGAGAAAACTTGAGTCTTCTCGTCAAGCTTCGCCAGGACAGGATTGCCAAGGTTAATTGCGACCCGCAGCTTTCCCTGTGGAGCGATATCTTTTCGTACAGCGGCAAGATCAAATTCCATGGCTACTCGCCCCTCTCTGTTTCTGCTGTATCACTGGCAGGCCCATTCCAACTGACAATGCATTTTCCAATGATCAACACCATCGCCACACCAACGCCGCCGGCAACGTAGTGAGCCCAGACCGGTACCGCGGGCAGGCTTATGTCGGTAATCGCCATACTGCCCGCGATCCAGCCGAGCAACGCAGCTCCGAGAGTGATGACAATCGGATATCGATCCATGAAATGCAGTACCAACTTGCTGCCCCAGATGATGATCGGGATGCTGATCACGATGCCAAAGATCACCAGCTCAATCTGCCCGCCGGAGGCCCCTGCTACTGCGACCACGTTGTCCAGACTCATGACCGCGTCGGCAACGATGATGGTCTTGATCGCGCCCCAAAGCTTTGGGCTCGCCGGCATGTTGTCGTGTGCATCCTCACCCTCAGGAACCATCAGCTTGATACCGATCCAGAGGAGCAATAAGGCACCAATCAGCTTGAGGAAAGGCAATCCCAACAGCTGAAGTGCGAAGAAGATCATCCCTATTCGCAATAGGATCGCGCCCAGCGCACCGCCAATAATGGCGCGATTACGTTGTGCTTCGGGGAGCTTGCGACACGCCAGCGCGATTACAACCGCGTTGTCGCCGCCCAACAAAATATCGATGGCGATGATTTGCATCACGGCCAGCCAGAACCCTGGCGAGTTTATGAGTTCGATCAAAATGAGCTCTCAAGGCCAGGGGCCGGTCAATCAGATAGTTTTGAAGATCATGCACACAGGGCTGCCGGTCTTGATGACTTGGCCGTTCGCGGCAAGCTCTCCAGAAACCTGGTCGACGTCGAAGCTGACAATGGTGTCGCTTTCTTCGTTGGCAACAAACAGGCGCGTGCCATCTGGCGTGAGGTTCATAAAGCGAGGCTTACGACCTTGGGACGCAGTGTGAGATTTGGCGGAAAACGCACCACTTGGCTCTATCGCGAAGGTCGTCACGCCGTCCTGCCCCCGATTCGACACATAGAGATATTTACCGGAAGGCGCCATCACGATGGCCGCCGCACGGCTATTGCCTGTGAAGTTGGATGGCAGTGTGGAGATAATCTCCTGAGGCTTGAGCGAACCTTGATCGGCATCGTAGGCGTACCCTGTGACGCTGCTGTCGAGTTCGTTCACCACGTAAGCGTTTTTCCCTGCCGGTGTAAACACCACATGGCGCGGGCCCGCCCCCTCTCGGGCTTTGGCCATGCTGACCTGGGTAGCACCATATATCGCGTTGTTCTGCTGCACGCGATAGACGAAGACGCGATCCAACCCTTTGTCAGGGATAACCAGGAATCGTCCGGACGGGTCGAACGGGATCATGTGTGGATGAGAGCTGCTTTGTTCCACTTTATGGGGCCCAGGTTCGCCGGGCAGAGACTCCAGATGAGCCAGCTCGCCGAGGCTACCATCATCCTGAATCGGGAAGATCGCAAAGCCGCCAGTGGCATAGTTTGCAACAGCCAGGAACTTACCGGTCGGATCGACGCTGAGATGAACGGGGTTTTTGCCTTGGGTGCCAACGGTATTGAGCCTGGTCAATTCACCAGTCTTCTCGTCAATGGTGAACGAGCTCACTTCGCTGAGATCACCATGCACGCAGTAAAGATTGGTCTGCGAGTGATTGAAGGCCAAAAACGATGGGTTCACCAGATCATTGAGCGTCTGAACCAATGTGCACGCGCCGGTTTCAGGCGCATAACGGTAGACGGTAATACCTACGCCACGGGCATTTCGCTCTTTGGTTGTGCGCGATCCAACGTAAGCAAACCGAGGGGTCTGCGAGGGTTTGTTATTCGTCATTTTACTTTCATCGCTGGTAGAAGCAGCATGTGCCGGGAGGGTGAAGCCACCCGCTAAGACACCGCCTGCCGCTAGCGCAGAAAGCTGGATGAATTGACGGCGGGGCATCGAGTGACAAGGGAATTCGGATGAACTCATGGAATGGTTCTCTGTTGTTTTTATTATTGAACGGGGCGGTGTGCTCATGCCGGGCGCAAACCGACATGAACACGGGCTGAATCAGAGAACTTCAGGAACTCGTACCCAACCTTCCATCAGCCGGCGAGCACTGCGGCTCATTACAGCCTTGTCCACACTCCAGCCACCATCTTCCAGCACGGTTTTCGCGCCTACTGCCACGCTGCCGGCGGTATGCCCCATACGAACTTGGCGATCCCCGATGTCGCCAACGATACGATTCACCAGCGTGCCATCAAGAGCAGCCGCGACAGCAACCGCGACAGCGCCAGTACCCGTTATCGCGTGGTGCAACTTGCCCATCGACAGGATCCGGGCAATCACGTCGATATCACCTGGCTCAACGAACTTGCCACCCGCAGCCTGATAGCTCTGAGGCTTGGCCACAAAGCAAAGCTTGGGCGTATGCGGACGCAGACGAGTTGCCTCTTCGGCGGTTGCGGCCAACCCCATCGCAACAGTGCAATGAGCACGGATGGTTTCACAGCGCGCCAGGAGCTCGGCATCGCCATTGACCTGATCCTGAGTTTCGGTACCTTTGAGGCCCACTCGGTCAGCCTCAAGGAAAATGGTGGGGTTACCAGCGCTCAACAACGTGACGGGCATAAGGCCAATGCCTGGAATTTCCAGTTCATCGACGGCGTTACCGGTGGGCAGAATGCTGCCGTCCGACCCGCCAGGCTTGAGAAACTCCAGCACGATTTCAGCCGCAGGAAACGCCACACCATCAAGTACGAAGTCACCCTCCTCCAGAACCTCACCGTTGCGCATCGGCACGTGGGCGATGATGCGTTTCTGAATATTGGCCTGCCAGATACGGACAACGGCGATGCCATCACGAGGAGCATCCACCAAGCCTTCAGAGATCGCATACGGGCCAACAGCCGAACTCAAGTTGCCGCAGTTACCTGACCAGTCAATAACCGGCGTCTCGATGGCCGGAGCCCCGAACATATAATCCACGTCGCAATCTTCACGACTTGATTTACCGATGATCACAACCTTGCTGGTACTGGAGGTAGCACCGCCCATTCCGTCGATCTGCTTGCCGTACACATCTGGACTGCCGATCACACGGAGAAGGATGGCATCCCGCTCTTGGCCAGCAGGCGGCAGATCCTTGTCGAGAAAGAACACGCCCTTACTGGAGCCGCCACGCATGTAAACGGCTGGGATACGTCTTTGAATCATTTGATATCTCCTACGACAAATCAGCGGCGCATCAGTTGGCGGATGCGTTCTTCATGCTTTCGATCAGCAACTGCGGCAACAAACCACCGCTGCGGAAGTAACGAACGTCCTCGAAGGTATCCAGACGGCTCACGACGCTGATGCGCTCGGTTTCGCCGTTTTCGCGCTCGATCACCAGAGTGATCTTGGCGCCTGGCTGGAAGTCATCAGTGATGCCCTCTACGCTAAAGGTTTCGCGGCCATTCAGACCGAGGCTTTGACGCGAGACACCTTGCTCGAACTGCAGCGGAAGGATGCCAAGCCCTGCCAGGTTCGTGCGGTGGATACGCTCGAAGCTCTCTGCCACCACAACACGAACACCCAGCAAACGTGGGCCTTTGGCTGCCCAGTCGCGAGAGGAACCGCTTCCATATTCCTTACCGGCAACGACGATCAGCGACTGCTTGCGATCCGCGTAGACCTCAGCAGCCTTGAAAATCGTTGTGACTTCTTTTTCGGGCAGCAGCAGTGTCCATGGGCCTTCGCGACCATCGTCGAGCAGCTCGTTCTTCAGGCGTGGACTTGCGAAGGTCGCACGCTGTGCAGCCTCATGGTTGCCCCGACGAGTGCCATAGGAGTTGAACTCGGGAACAGCGATACCGTGGGACTGCAGGTATTGACCCGCATCACTTTCCGGCAGGATCGCACCCGATGGAGAAATGTGGTCGGTGGTGATGTTGTCTGACAGCATGGCGAGGACGCGCATGTTGCTGAGATCTTTGCGGGTATCCGTTGCCGTGACCGCGTCGCTCCAGTACGGGGGTTTGCGGATGTACGTGCTGCTGGCCTGCCAGGCATATTGGTCGCTGACGCCTGCACGCAAGTCGCTGGCAATCAAACCTGCTTCACGAGGAACATCTTCGTAGGCCTTGTCGAAGAGGTCGGCGGTGAGGTTTTCAGCCTCGATAAAGGTCAGTTCCTCGTCGCTTGGCCACAGCTCGTGCAGGTAGACAGGCACGCCGTTGTCATCCAGGCCCAGCGGGTCTTTTTCCGGATCGATCAGGTACGTACCGGCGATGGCGTAAGCAACGATCAGCGGCGGCGACATGATGAAGACTTCGCGAGCCAGCGGGTGAACACGACCTTCGAAGTTACGGTTACCTGAGGTCGCTGCCACGGTTTCCAGCTTGCGGCTACGGATCTCTTCTTCGATCTCAGGGCTCAGCAGTGGCCCCGACATACCGTTACAGGTGGTGCAGCCGTAACCGACCAGGTTGAAGCCTAATGCGTCGAGATCTTCGTTAAGCCCGGAACGTTCGAGGTAATCAGTCACAACCATCGAGCCAGGTGCAAAGGACGTCTTGACCCAGGGCGCACGCTTCAAGCCGCGTTTGCGTGCGTTTCGCGCGACCAGACCGGCGGCGATCACACCGCGTGGGTTAGACGTGTTGGTGCAGCTGGTGATAGCTGCGAGGACTACCGAGCCGTTGTCCAAGCCAACTGGAAGGTGGGTCGCTGGTGCCTTTTGGCCCAATACGATTCGTTGGTGTGGTTGCTTGGGCCCCGCAATTGAACGCGCCACAGCGCTGAGATTCAACGTTACGACGCGGTTGTACTCGGCCTCACCCAGGCTGTCATGCCACAGGCCTTGAGCGCGAGCATAAGCCTCAGTCAGGCCGGAAATCTGACCGCCACGACCTGTCATGCGCAAGTAATGCAGCGTGCGATCATCAATCGCGAACATCGCCGCGGTTGCGCCGAACTCAGGCGCCATGTTGGACAACGTGCCACGATCAGCCAGCGACAGTTGTGGTACGCCAGGGCCGAAGAATTCCAGGAATGAACCGATCACGCCAGCCTTGCGCAGTTGCTCAGTGAGCGCCAGTGCGATGTCCGTTGCCAGGTAGCCTTGTGGCAGCGTGCCTTCCAGACGCACGCCAACAATCTCCGGCAGGCGGAGCATCAGCGATTTACCCAGCATTGCCGCTTCGGCTTCGATACCGCCTACACCCCAGCCCAGCACGCCAATGGCATTGATCATGGTGGTGTGGCTGTCGGTGCCGACCAGCGTATCCGGGAATGCCCACAGCTCGCCGTCACGACGCTGAGTACCCACAACCGTGGTCAGGCGCTCCAGGTTGATCTGGTGAAGGATGCCTTTGCCCGAAGGAATGATCGACAGGTTGCTGAATGCCTTGTTGCACCAGTCCAGGAACTGGAAACGTTCGGCATTGCGTTCACGCTCGATGGCTTCGTTATCGGCAAGCGCGCTGGCATCGCCCCAACGCTCGACGTTGAGAGAGTGATCAACAACTAAGTGAGTTGGAGTAACAGGGTTGACCAAGCGTGGATTGCCACCTTTCTCGGCAACCGCGTCACGCAGCCCGGCGAGGTCGACCAGCGCGGGCGTACCGAGCAGATCCTGGAGGACGACACGGGCTGGTCGGAAAGGGATATCGAATGCTTTGGAGCGGGCGCAGATGACTTTGAGCGCGGCTTCTGGGTCAGCCTCTGCACGCAAAACGTTCTCAGCGAGGATTCGCAGGCTGTAGGGCAGCTTTGCGTAATCACCGCCCAGGTCAGTCACGACCCCACGAATGTCGCTGACACGGTACTCGATTCCGTTGGCGGAGACGATTTGACCCTTTGACTCAGGCATTGGCTAGTCCTCACAGGCTGTACAGGCAATGTTTTTGTGAGGTTGATATTGCACTCTGTAATGATATAGGTCAATGTTGATTCATCCGATTCACCCCGCCACCGAAATCGGACGTACCTCTTCGGGCAATCAGCGAGGCCGGTACGGTTTAAAAAATAAACATAAGAAAATGAGGCCCACCATGATCCAGCTTTCGCACACCCAATCCGTTCAACCTCCCTTGCGCATCGAGCCCGTCTCGATCTGAATCACGCCGGCTACCTCGCAGCTGTCAGGCTGCCAGGCACCCTACAAATCCAAAAAAAGGGAGTTCGACCGTGCTGACAATCCTCGGCTTTTCGATGGTCATCTGCTTCATGTACCTGATCATGACCAAGCGCCTTTCGGCGTTGATCGCTTTGATCCTGATCCCCATCCTGTTCGCGCTGATTGGCGGGCACTACGCGGGTTTGGGCGCGATGATGCTCGACGGCGTGAAAACGCTGGCTCCTACGGGCGTCATGCTGACCTTTTCGATCCTGTACTTCGGGATCATGATTGACGCAGGCCTGTTTGACGGTCTGGTGCGCTTCATCTTGAAGCTGGTGAAAGGCGACCCTCTGAAGGTGTTAGTCGGTACTGCGGTGCTGACCATGCTGGTGTCATTGGACGGCGACAGCTCCACCACCTACATGATTGCGTGCGCTGCCTTTCTACCGCTTTATCAGCGTCTGGGCATGAGCGTCCTGGGCATGACATGCCTGGTCAACATCGCCAGCGGCATCATGAACATCTCCCCATGGGGCGGCCCTACCGCGCGCGCAGCTGCAGCGCTTCATGTCGACGCCATGGACATCTTCGTGCCCATGATTCCGGGGATGCTGATCGGCGCTGCCTGCCTGGTGTTCACCGCCGTGATTTTGGGACGCAAGGAGCGCGCTCGGCTGGGCATCATTCAACTGGATGACGTTCACGGCTCAATGGCACTGGGCAATGGTTCTGCGCAAGAGTGTGACGAGAATCGTCGGCCCAAGATGTTCTGGCCAAACCTGATCCTCACCCTCTCCCTGATCACCTGCCTGATCTTGGGCGCTATGCCGATCCAGATTCTGTTCATGGTCGGATTTGCCATCGCGCTCATGCTCAATTACCCAAAGATCGAGGATCAGAAAGCGCGAATCGGCGCTCACGCAGCTAACGTTCTGGCCGTGACCGCTGTCATATTTGCGGCAGGCATCTTCACCGGAATCCTGTCGGGCACCGGTATGGTGGACTCGATGGCCAAAAGCTTGCTGTACGTGATTCCGCCAAGCTTCGGGCCATTCCTTGCGGTATTCACTGCTGTGGTGAGCCTGCCGTTCACCTTTTTCATGTCCAACGATGCGTTCTACTTCGGCATTCTGCCGGTGATCGCGCAAACCGCCGCCCAGTACGGTATTACGCCGTTGGAAATTGCCCGCGCGTCGGTCGTTGGCCAGCCGGTTCACCTCTTGAGCCCCCTCGTACCGTCGCTCTATCTACTGGTTGCCCTAGCCAAGGTCGACCTGGGCGATCACCAGCGATTCGCGCTGAAGTGGGCCATTCTCGCAAGCTTTGGATTGTTTATAGGGGGCGTGCTGTTCGGGGCTTTCCCGTTCTATCAGGTTCGCTAAGCAGATAGTGCGCGCTCAAAGTACATCGGCCGAGATCAGGAAATGGTCTCTGCCGCTGCCCAAAATGACGCGCTAGAATGGCGGCTCTCTGGTTCAGCTCTTTCTGGTTCCCGATCCAATGCCTCTAAGCCCACTCCAAGCACGCATTGCGCGTGACATCGTCTCCCACGTACGTCGTGAACGCTTCGCTATTGGTCATCATCTGGTCGAGTCCCAGCTGGCTACGACGCTCAACGTGTCGCGCACGCCGGTCAAGTTCGCGATGGCCCATCTGGTCGAAAAAGGCATGTTGACCTACGACCGCAACAGAGGCTTTTTTCTGGCCCGCGCGAGCGATGACCTGGGTGATCTCGTCTCTGAAGTCATGGAAAACAGCGACGATCCTCTCTACCTGAAATTTGCAGAGCTACGCCTGAGCAGACAGCTTCCGGAGCTGTTCACCGAGATTGAGTTCATGCGTCAGTTCGACGTTTCCAGAGCAGCTCTGAGAGCGGTACTCTCGCGGATCCAGCAAGAAGGCTGGGTTGAACAGCGAGCGGGACAAGGGTGGCGCCTGTTACCGATGATCGACTCGGTTGAAGCATACGAAGAAAGCTATTCGTTCCGCGCAACCATTGAACCTTCCGGTCTTCTGTCACCGACCTTTCAGATCGACCGCGAGACCTTGGCTGCCTGCCGTCGGCAGCAGGAATTCATAGCCAATGGCGGTTATCTGACGATGACGCCGCAGGAGCTGTTTGAGGCCAACTCGCAGTTCCACGAGACTCTGGCGGCATGTTCAGGCAACCGCTTCCTGCAGCAGACCGTACGTCGCCTCGACCAGCTACGCCGTCTCGTTGAATACCGGCAGGCAAGCGCGCGCGCACCTCGTAAAGGCCAGGCCGAAGAACACTTGGCGATTCTGGAGTGCCTGGAGCGAGGAGACCGATTGGCAGCCGCTGACCAAATGCGACGCCATCTGGAACAGGCGAGACGGCACAAAGTCGACCCCGCGCTCTTCGAATAACCCCTCTCCTTCCTTCTAGCGCTGTCACGCGATCTCCCCAGGTCGCGTGCACCATTCCCTGCCTGTCGATCCTGTACCGACGCTTCACGTTAGCCGTCGACTTCCTCTGCTTTTCACGAAACACATATTGACTTATATCACTACAAAGTTCATTTTTGCTTCACACCACGAAACAAGCCCTGGCACCGTGTCCGCCTGAACACATTCCCACTACCAGAGACTTGATCTCGCACACACCACAATCAAAATAATGGTGAACACATGTCATACCGTAGAGGCTGGATAGCCGTCTTCCTATTCTCCCTGGCCATGATCAACTACATGGATCGCATCGCGCTTTCCATCGCGGCCAAACCCATCGCCGAGGCGTTTCATCTCACATCAGTCGGGATGGGCTATCTGTTCTCGTCCTTCATCTGGAGCTATGCGCTGTTCCTGATTCCGGTCGGGTTGCTGATCGATAAGTACGGCGTGAAACGTGTTGGCGGCCTCGGTATTTTCATCTGGTCTCTGGCGACAGCACTCACGGGGGCAGCGTCCAGCTTCGCCAGCCTGTTGACCGCACGGCTAGTCATGGGCGCTGGCGAATCGGTTAGCAATCCAGTGGGTGCCAAGGTGATCCGTGAATGGATTCCGAGTACGGAGCGCGGCACGATCACTGCCATTTTCAACAGTGGCTCATACGCTGGCCCAGCGATCTGCTCAGTAGTGCTCGCTGCCCTGGTTGCAGCATTCGGCTGGCGTATATCGTTCATAATCGCTGGCGCCATTGGGTTTATTTGGCTGGTGGCGTGGTATTGCTTCTACGGCAAGCCTGAACAGGTATCATGGCTGAGCGAAAAAGAGCGCGACTTGATCGTTGAAACCCGCACAGCCAAAGGCAACAAAGACGCAGATTCCAAAACTTTCGGCCTCAAGCAATTACTGAAGACTCCAACACTTTGGGGCCTGGCCCTGGCTCAGGGTTGCAATGTCTATACCCAATACCTGTTTTTGACCTGGCTACCGAGCTATCTCCAGGATGTCCGGCATTTGACGATAGCCAAAAGTGGTTTGTTCACTGCCATACCCTACGCAGTTGCTGTCGTCCTTTGCATTGGCATCGGTAAATTGAGTGATCAGTACTTGAAGAAAGGCAGCGGCGCAGCTTCTGGTAAACGCCGAAACGTAATCGCTCTGACCATGATGGTTGCTAGCTGCATTCTGCTCATACCTTTTGTTGAAGGCATCACCCAACTTGTGGTGATTTTCTCACTCACATTGGCCGGAATCGCATCGACAACATCCCTGAATTTTGCGCTGCTTAGTGACATGCTTCCGAGCTCTGGAGACATTGGTAGAGCGATGGCATTTGTGGTGATGGGAGGGAATATCTTCGGTATGTTAGCGCCAGTAGTTACCGGCTATGTCATCAGCGCGACCGGTAGCTACAACTGGGCATTCGGCATTGCAGGAGGGTTGCTCATTACAGGGGCGCTGGTGATCCTGTCGATGACAAAAAAGCCAATGATCCCAAACGAGCCCCTGCCTCCTTCAGCAGCGATGGCAACACGAGCAGTATAAATGCCAACCTTTTTTTTGCAGGCACTCCAACCTAACGTCGGAGTGCCTGCAAACTCACCTTTCACTAAAAGCGATAATCCACTCTCAGACTGCCCGTATGCGATACCTCTGGGTAAGCACTAAACCGCGACTCGTTAATGAGATGAAAAAGGTTCCTCGTAGAGCCCGCTGTCGTATTCAAACCGAGATCACTTGGTCAGCAAGTATTCAACGGTGGCGGACTGAGATTATTTGATCCTGTGCATCATGCAAAGGCGTCGCGAGGTTTGCAGAAATTGTTGAACGAGATCGGCTACTGACCCCGGCACCTGTTCTCGTGGCAACAGCCAACAGCTGGACAAATCGAAAGATAGCGCCCATCTAATGAAGGGCAAGGAATTGCGGTTCCGGAGCTTTTTGTATGAAGCTCAGATGCGTTCGCCGGTGCCCGTGCCTTCTAAGACTGTGGGCGTGCAACCAGGGGCTTATTGAATCGCCCCGGGTTCTCTAGACACCTTACAAGCTCATTCATTAAAGAGTTGCAGTAACTGTATTGATGATTCGGTAGGAGCAGATGGTTGCGACCTTTTATATGCAACGGCAACCCCTGATGTATGCAGAGCGCCCAAAGAGCACAATCGGACATCATAAAGAGTGACTGCCAATCCATATCTGTCCAATGAGCGCGCCACCCGAAGCGAACAGCAGAAAATCCAGTGCCAGATCGAAATGTCGTGCCGGCATTCGCATGACCAGCGCTTTGCTTCCTGCTGTCCCGATCATCATTCCTACCCCAACAAAAAGTCCTTTTAATACGGTCACTTTCGTTAGTGCACCCTGAACGGCAAACGTGCCTACCTTGCCTAAATAGAGCAACGCCGCGCTAGCAGCTTCAGTGCCCAGAAAGGCCCCGCCACTGAGTCCGTATGCAGTAAAAGCAGGTACGCTCATAGGGCCGGTGGAAAGCACCAAGCCTGTCATAAAACCTATGACGGCGCCGCAAAGGCCCAACTGAAAAAGAGACAGTCTCCATTGGGCTTTTTGCAGACGCCTCCTGATAAAAATCATGCTCCAGAAAAATAGGCCCAACACTATATCGAGAAAATGCGACGGCAATGCCAGCAGTGTATGGGCACCCAGAGCAGCAGCCGGAACGCCTGAAATCGCATAAGCGGATGCTGCGCGCCAATCAACCAAGCGCCACCATACGCCTATACGCGAAAGGTTTCCCAAGATGGCAGCAACGGCCATGATCGGTATGGCTGCCTTTGGGCCATAAGACTGCACCAACACTGGCAGCAGAATTAACGAAGAACCAGTGCCAATAAGGCCGCTTACTCCGCCTGCCGCTAGTGCGACGAGAAACACAAATATATATCCGCTCATATCTACTCGTTGCTATGAAAAGGATAGTGTATTCGGTGCCGTTAGATCACAATAGCGACGACATATCACCTTAACGGATACTAAAAATCACACATGAAAAAGCGTCACTTACCTCCACTGAATTCTCTGCGTATTTTTGAGACGGCCGCACGCACATCCAGTCTGAGGGCCGCTGCTGAAGAGCTCGGTATCACTCATGGGGCAGTTAGCCGTCAGATCAGTCACCTCGAAGATTGGCTGGGTCAACCGTTGTTTGCGTTGGAGGGGCGGCGCAGTGTCGCGACCGACCATGCGCGTGCTTTTGCCGCTGAGATTAGCGCTGCCTTTGATCGCATGGGCGACGCGGCAGTGAGATTCGGAAAGACGCCTGGGAATCGAATTGTCCGAGTAAATGCGCAAACGACGTTCGCTATGCGTTGGCTTATTCCACGGTTACCGGCATTTCATGCACTACATCCTGGTATCGAGATTACGGTCGCCACTGCTAATAGTGTAGAGAGCAAGCCCTTGAGTGGTTTTGACATTTTGATACGCAGAGGACCATTGGAAAAAGCAGAGTGGCGCTATTTTGAGCAGATACCGCTGTTTGAAGAGGAGTTGACTTTGATCGCGGCCCCCGCTTTGCTGAAGCAACACCCATTGCGCAAACTGAAGGACCTTGATAAGCACGACTTCATCAGTTCCCAGACGCGGGTCAGCGAATGGGAGCGCTGGTTGAGTGCAGCAAAAATAAAAGACTTACGACCGAAGCGCTTCCAACGTTACGATCACTATCACGTATCCCTCCAGGCGATCATTGATGGTGTAGGAGTCGGCATCGGCGGTTTTCCCACAATTTCAAACGAAATCTTGCAAGGACGACTTATTGCGCCATTTCCGGTGGTAGTGACGGGGCATGCTTATGTGGCATGGTTACCGCCCGATGCTGACAAAACTGTCCCCATTCGGAATTTTTTGGAATGGATGAAAAAAGAGGTGAGCACCGGAGTATTTAACTTTACCGGGCGACCTTTGCAATCGAGATCTCTAGTTTGATTCGAATATCATCAAGGTCCATTTATGGCTGAATCCTGTAAAACACGCTGAATCAGTCTCATAGATCGAGTTCAGCGTCATTTTATGCAGCATCGCTGCCCTTAAAGACAGCCCTCGCGATTTGCATAGCGCATACATGGAATCGGTGCTCTATGCTTCCGTCACCCATCCAGCGCTCCCCCCTGATCCTGTTGTTTAACATCACTCAGGTATGCGTCCCTCGGGGCCTTCTTCGCGCCTAGGCTGATAGCTCTGCCGCGTCATAGCGTAGATACCTGACATCGCAGAAGATGTCGAGAAGCTTTATGGAAGAATGAATATCTTTTGGGGTAACTTCAAAAACGTGCTCTATCAGAGCCAAAAGGCATGTCTGCAGAAATCGGTAATGGCGGAGCTTTTGCAAAAGCTCATGAGGCTGCAACCGAAATTGAGACATTGACCTATCGGCTTAAGACCAGAGTTGCCTTGCTATCTCGGAACGCAAGACTCGCACCAATTAACGTCGGCAATGACGACACCACCAATTCCCGAACTATTTGGCGACCCCAGCATGAACACGGAGGCTTGGGTCCAAGGAGGATTCACACCAAAGTGGGATCCATTGCTTGTAGTTCCGGAGATCAATGGACATTCGGGCGAGTGGGTGCTTGTTGAAGGCTACGTTCGTGGCATCAACGCGAGTCATGATCGAGAACTTTTTGCATTCTTACGCGGAATGTTCGTTGCGCGTAAAGATGCGAGCGATTTGAAAGCTACATTACTTTCGGTAGAATATCCAGGCAACAACGAGATTCCAGAAGGAGCTACGGAAACCTATCTCTATGCCGGCGAAGCCGGTCGCCGCCAGAACTATGCACGACACTTGTGACAGTCGAATGGTCGGTACCGGCGACAAATCGTAGAGACATTAGACGAATATGTGACGGATTCGTACAAGAAGAGTAAGCCCGTTAGCAGGGTGATCAATTCAATATCAGAGAACGAAGAGCAAACAAGCATTTCGCTGGCCGAACTACTTGGCCCAGTCCCGAAAATGCGCCATGTTCCTGGGATACGTGTCGAGCTTCCACACGTTCACTTTGGGTGGGAGTCCTACCATTCGCCTCACAATGATTTTTCTGGTTTCAATCTACCTGCGCCCAGCTTGATTCAGCGTCTTGGTTTAACGAGAAAAAATCGTGAAATTGATTTCTATGATGCGATGGGCAGCGCTGGAACTCTATATCGAGAGACTGGCGACGATTGAAAGGGGGCTCGGCATAGTCCCTTGTACGTCCGCGCGGATCTGCTTCGACGCTACCTAAGTGAAACGCGTCAAGTTCTAGTCTGGTGCAATTGAGGAGAGCGAGATTGGCTGACAAAAATTGAGGGCTACGATGTGATCCCAAATGCGGCCAGGCGACGGCTCTATCAAGCGCATGACCACATTCATCGCTCGTTTTATCTGTGGTCTGCTACTTGCTACTGACCTTAAGGTCAGACACGACGCGTAATTTTTGGTGAAACGGAATTGAGTCAATAATTTGCGGTTGTAGTCGTGACAATAAGCTGAATGAGCAGTTATGACTAACCGCCTGTGGAGACCGAGGTTCAAATACTGTGACGGCCGATGGAGATGATTCTGAGCGGCTGAAAGCATCGGCTGAATTGATTCAGGACGAAGGGGCAAGGCGTGGATAGAGTTGTTTTGTTTTTTTTCGAAACTATCTGTAAGGAACGGACAGTGGGCTAATCGGAGGATGGTGCATTTGGCGCGGTGCTAGTGGCGCATTTGATTAACAGCGAATGGTGCATTTGATTTTTTTAATAATGGTGCCTTTGACGGCATACAACGAGGAGCATTTGTCATGCTAACAAATGGCGCTGTCTAAATAAAAACAACTGGTGCAGTTGGTCAGAATACTCACTCGACCATGGCCATCGGTGCTTTTTCACACCGATGCACGTGACTACGGCCTTCTATCCTCAATCATGGCTGTCGGTACCATCACAGGGGCACTGCGATCGACCGGGGTTCATGTCACTGCAGATCGGTGCAGCGATATTCGGACTCGGTTGCACATTGGCCGCCATCGCCCCCAACTATTGGCTGTTCGCCAGCGCTCTGGTCATCATTGATGTGGGCGCCTTGCCCTTTACCAACGCGAGCAACAGCTTGATGCAGCTCACGACGGAGCCTGCCATGCGGGGACGGGTGATAGCCCTGCGCATTGACGTCCATATTACCGAAGTCGAGCGGACACTCAAATGTCCGCCTGGGCGACCGGTGCGTGCCGGCTCAGCGCCGGCAAAAACCAAGCGCTTTGAGATCGAGCGTTTCGATGAATGCCGCTACCATCCGAACCACGTTGTCCTCTGGAACGTAGTCATCCAGATGCTCGGGAAAGAGAACACTCTAGCCGCGATCGGATCCTTGGACAAAACGCTTCATCTTGCTTTCCTGATTGAGTCAGATGAGCTATTAACGTTTCAGAAATAATCTCGTTTACATTTGGAGCGCGTTTTCACACAGTCTGGGCCGATAGTTGTCGTCGCAAAAGCCGACTTACAGCTGAACTTGATGCCGCAGACCACTCCTAACGAGCTCACTACGTAAGATTCAATCCGCCATCTGATAGCAAGATTTCACCTGTGAGATAGTCCGATGCAACTAACATCGCAACGGCTTGGGCAATGTCTGCCGGGCTAGCAGCTCGGCGCATGGGCGAACGCTCTTTCCAAAGTTGCTGCGCCTGAGTCCAATCTGCGGTAAGTGGTGTATCGACCAACCCGGGAGCGACTGCATTTACTCGGATGTCGGGCGCAAGTGAAACAGCGAGTAGCCGTGTCATATGATTTAAGGCCGCCTTCGTAGCTGAATATGGAATCGATGCGCCCTTCGGGCGGACGCCAGCATGTGAGCTTATGTTGACTATGCAGCCGGGTCGACCGGAGCGTTTCGAACCACGCAATGCCGCTTCAGCCTCAGCTATCAAACGAAAAGGAGCAACTACGTTAACTTCATAGAGTTCATGCCACACATCGGGCGTCGCAGCAGCCAAATCTTCGTGCGGAATAACACCGCTGATTCCTGCGTTATTAACCAGAACATCTAACCGCCCCCATGCCCCTATAGCTTCGCGGATCAGTCGTACTCTGTCATCATCATCAGCCAAATCAGCTTGCACATAAATTGCCGATCCGAGTTCGAGCGCTAGTAGCTGTCCAGCCTCTACCGAATTACGCGAATGCAATACGATTGAATATCCTTCACTTGCAAGCCGGCGGGCAATTGCCACGCCGATGCCCGAAGTCGAGCCAGTAACAAGTGCGACGGGAGCCTGAGTCATCATGTAAGCCTATAGCGTTTAATGGTTTTTAAGAAAGTGCATAACAACTTATAGTTGTAGCGGCTCGCGCTTGAAATCGGGCGTGCTCACATTCGACGCCGTTTTCGGCTCGAATTAGCTGCAAATGACGGTAGGGCGTGTTCACGCTACTTGCAAATGAGCCTGCAATCGACGGTGCTGGCTTGCATTCCGTGCCCCCTGCCCACGCGACTGCACGTCCTAGGGTAATACACATGGGGATCTCACACAGCCCCTCTCTTCGGCTTATGCCTGCGACGCGGAGCAGTTCCAGCTAAGGAATGGGTCAGGGCTTCAGCCTCGATGCCCGTTCAGGCTAAGCCCAAGGCATTTGGAAACTCTTGAACGGGCGAATCGCGAGCTTAGACAGCTATGTCTAAGCTCTGATGTTTGAACGCAACCAATGGGTCGCGATGACCCGGCTACGCTGTTTGATCAAACCTTCATCGCCAGCGGTCAGGTTCGGTTGATGCTGGGTGGCCAGGATGGCAATGTACTTGAAGTCAGACTAGGCGTTTATTGCTACTTCCAGCCGGCTACGACCACTGTAATTTAATCTCAAACACAGGCTTTCTAGTCGTCGGTACTTATCCGTCAAGTGTGACAAGAAACTGAGCTCGAAGCGTCGCCGTTTACTGTGCCGAGTGCAACGCTACGAGCAGATCCATCAATGCGTATCAGGCTTCCTTAATGTGACGGCAAATAGCCTCTGCGACGACGACGGTTCCCGCCGTACCACCCAGATCGCCGGTACGAGACTCGGAGTTGGCGAGTGCAGCATCGACAGCTTTCTCAATCGCCTGACCGGCAAAAGCAAACGCTTCAGCGCCTGGCTTCAGCCCCAAGTGATTCAACAAAGCGGCGGCCGACAGAATGAGCCCTATAGGGTTCGCGATACCCTTGCCGGCGATGTCAGGCGCAGAGCCGTGTCCGGCGTTTGCGGCTGCGTGCGCTTCACCAACATTCAATGACGAAGCCGTACCCAGACCACCCGCAAGCGCATTGACCAAGTTGGACAAGATGTCGCCGAACATGTTTGTCGTGAGGATAACGTCGAACGCCGAAGGCTTTGTGTAAAGCTCCGCGGCGATAGCGTCTACGTCGATTTCACGTAACGTCACATCTGGGTATTGAGACGCGACTTTGTCGACCTCTCTCATGAAAAGGCCGTCGGTGACTTGCAATACATGACGTTTGCCCACCACGGTCACATGCTTGCTCCGCGTCCTGGCAATCTTGAAAGCAACTTCAGCGATACGGCGTGATGCGTTGGCAGTAATCAAACGAAGTGCAATGGCCGAATCCTGAGTAGGCATGAACTCGCCATAACCCTGGAATAGATTCCGATCGGCGTAGAAACCTTCGGTGTTCTCACGGACGATGACGCAATCCAGACCTGCAAGCGCCTTGGGGACGCCAGGACGGGAGCGTGCCGGACGAATATTTGCAAACAGGTCCAACTGCTTGCGAATCGTCCCCGGAATATTGATGCCGCCCTCGGCCACTGGAGGATAGGCGGTCATACCGCCAGGGCCCAGTAGCACGCCATCAGCGTTGCGTGCCGCTTCGATCACTTCAGCAGGCAAGGTGGTGCCGATCTTGCGATGAACCGGCATGCCTACTTCGTAGATGTCCAACTGCAGGTTGAGACCGAATTTAGCGTCGGCAGCACGTACTACGGATAGCGCGGCATCCATGATTTCCGGGCCAATGTCATCACCGGGGAGGACAGCAAGTTTCATAAAATTACCTTTTTTGTCAGTTTAGGAAAGGACAGCTAGTGCAGCGGTAACACTCAAAATGCTTAAATCGTTTTGCAGGCCGCAGGACCCGCCACGAGCGCCCGTCATCCAGGCACTTGTTCTTTGTTTGGCAGATAGGCTGCCAAGTGATGGAGGCCGGTGACAGTGTCGCCAAGTGGGTGGTATTCGCAGCCGATCCATTGGTCATACCCAGAAGCTGCAAGGGTGTCGAAAATAGTGTCGAAGGGGAGCGACCCAGTGCCGGGTTCGTGCCGCCCCGGGTAATCCGAGATTTGAATGTGCCCGGTCCTCGGCAGCCACTCCTCCAGCGTTTTAACCACGTCATGGCCTAGTGCAGCGACGTGGAACGTGTCAAAGAGCGCTTGGAGACCGGGGTTGGTTATCTCATTGAATAGCCGATCGGCGAGATCGAACGAGGACAGGTAGTAGTTCGGCATGCCGCGAGGACTCATCACTTCAACCAGTGTGGTGATGCCCGATGCCGAGAAAAGATCGACAGCGGCACGCAGGTTCGCGACATACACAGGCCAACTGGCGCTTGCTTCTCTGGCGACAATTCCAGCCATCACATGAATTCGGGGACAGCCCAGTGCCAGGGCGCTGTCGAGCGCCGTCTGAATGCTCCGTGTGTACTCCTCGATTCGGAGAGGGAACGGAGTCATGCCTTTCTCACCGGCCTTTGAGTTGCCCATCGGCGCAGCGATCTGGACGAGGTGTAGTCCGTGACGGTCCATCACATCCCTCAATACTGTCGGGTCATAGTCATAGGGCGATGGAAATTCAACGCCTGTGAAACCAGCCTCAGCAGCCGCGGCAAATCGGTCGATAAAGGGTAATTCGGTGAATTGAAAACCTAAATGTGCACTTAACTTCATGGACTTCTCCGGAATTCCACTGCGAACGGATAAGTGAAGGTTGGCCATATCGCGCCGGCACGCTGCTCTACGCCCACCCTCCTTCTCTCCCAAAACCAGTATCGTAAAATGTACTGCAAATTAACGAAGTACAATATGGCTTGATCTTTTCGCCGCGGTCATAATTATTCAGCTTGACCCGTCACCAGCCGCAGTGACCGCGGCTGATGCGAATATGTATTTTGTAGCCACAAAAGTCAATTTGTATTTTCCACTGCGCCCTGATCATTAACTGCATGGCGAGGCGCCCGTCTCGCGGCGGCTGATGCGATGCGCCGGCGCAGGGAGCAGGCGCGCAGACATTAGGGAAATCCATCGCTGTTCGAGTGACCCTCTTCAGTGAGCAGAGAGGCCCCCTGCCTTGTATCCCACTTTTATTGGGTCTTCAGCGTTCTGAAACGAATGTTCAGCGCCTCGACGGCTAGCGAAAAAGCCATGGCGAAATAGACGTAACCTTTGGGCACATGCTGCCCCGTCGCATCGGCGATAAGCACCACACCCACGACAATCAAAAACGCCAAGGCCAGCATTTTAAGACTTGGGTGCTTGTCGATAAACGCACTGATGGCGCCAGCCGCCAGCATCATGATCAGCACAGCGACGACAATCGCGGCGATCATCACTGGCACATGCGAGACCATGCCGACGGCAGTGATCACCGAATCCAGGGAAAAGACGATATCGATGATCGCAATCTGAACAATGGTGCTTAGAAAGCCAGCGCCTCGCTTGCCGAACGCCGACTCCCCCTCCTCTGCCCCTTCCAGCTCCTGGAAAATTTCACTGCTGCTTTTCCACAACAAAAATAATCCACCGAAGAAAAGAATCAGATCCCGGCCCGATACTCCCTCGCCAAAGACATCAAAAAGATCAGCCGTCAGGCGCATGATCCAAGTGATGGATAGCAGTAAAAGAATACGAGTGACCATCGCCAGTGCCAGGCCGAAAAAACGTGTTTTCGGCTGCATGGCTTTCGGCATGCGGCCGACCAGTATCGAAATCATGATGATGTTGTCGATACCCAGCACAATTTCCAACACCGTCAGGGTGAAAAACGCGATCCAGATTTCCGGATTGAGAAACCATTCCATAACGTCAAAAACTCTCGATTGTTGAGAAAAAAGGCATTACCAAAACTGGCAATGCCCGCATGCTCAAATGAGCGAGTCGTGATAAGCCGCATCGCCTCGACGATTGGAGACCAATCCGATCGTCGGCACAGCCATGCACTGATGGCACCAGTCAGCCAATCAGACAGTCAGCAGTGATTTGCCATCCATTTCTGCAGGCACTGGCAAATTCAGCATCTGCAATAAAGTCGGAGCGATATCGCACAGCCGGCCATTATTCAGCCCCGCGCGCCCCTGTAGCTCACTGACCAGAATCAGCGGAACCGGGTTCAACGTGTGAGCCGTGTGTGCTTGGCCAGTCTCGACGTCGAGCATCTGCTCGACGTTACCGTGATCGGCTGTAATCAGGCATTCACCACCTGCAGCGAGCGTCGCTTCGACCACTCGGAGCAGGCAATCATCAAGTACTTCCACGGCCTTTACAGCAGCGTCAAAAGAGCCGGTGTGCCCAACCATATCGCCGTTGGCGTAGTTGCAAACTATCAGGTCGAATGCTCCGCTGGCGATGGCATTGACCAAATGATCCGTCAGCACCGGTGCACTCATCTCAGGCTGCAGATCGTAGGAAGCCACATCAGGCGAAGGAATGAGGATGCGTTCCTCACCTGCGAAAGGCTGCTCCCTGCCGCCGTTGAAGAAGAACGTCACGTGCGCGTACTTCTCGGTCTCGGCGATACGTAACTGCCTCTTGCCAAGGATCGCCAGGTGCTCACCCAGACTGTTGCTGATCGCCTCCGGAGCGAATGCACACGGGCAATCCAACTCCTCGGAATACCGGGTTAACGTCAACAGCCGATCCCTGGGCAACACAAAAGGTCGCTCGAACGCGTCAAACTCGGGCTTGATCAATGCCTGGGTCAATTCCCGCGCCCGATCGGGACGGAAGTTCATGAAGATCATCGCGTCATCGGGGCCGACACTGACGGGTTGACCAATCGTTGTCGGCTTGACGAACTCATCCGACTCGCCACGTTGATAAGCCGCTGACAAAGCCTCGCAAGCGCTTGCTGCTTGATAGTCAGCATCGGCTGACACGATCAGTCGGTAAGCGGCTTCGATCCGCGACCAGCGGTTATCGCGATCCATCGCATAGTAACGACCGACCAACGAGACGATCCTCCCGGCGCCCAGGCGAACGAACTCACGCTCCAGGGTATCCAGCGATTTCTGCGCGCTCTTGGGCGGTGTGTCTCGGCCATCGAGAAAGCCGTGCACATGGATTTTTTCCACACCCTGCTCAACGAGGCAACGGTAGGCAGCGACAATCTGATCAACGTGCCCGTGAACACCACCGGGAGAAAGCAGCCCCATGATGTGCACAGCGCCATTACGTGCCCTGACACCCTGAAGCAGTTCCAGCAACGCCGGGTTGCGGGCGAACTCGCCATCCGCGAGCGCCTTGTCGATCCGGGTCAGGCTCTGGTAAACCACCCGGCCCGCTCCGAGGTTCATATGACCTACCTCGGAGTTCCCCATCTGCCCTTGAGGCAGGCCTACTGCCAGGCCAGATGTTTCGATCTGGCTGTTCGGATAGCGCACGATCAGCGCATCAAACGTTGGCTTTCTGGCTGCCGCAAATGCGTTCGAGTCGGTGGCCTGACGAATGCCGACACCGTCGAGAATAATCAAGGAGCGCGTAGTCATCGTGCCTCCTAGAAGATGTAATCAGTGGTCAGGAAACTCGACTCACGATTACGGATGATGTCGCTGACCAGCGCTTTGTTGGCCTCCTGAAACTTGGCGGCGACCAGCGTTCGAATGGAAAACACCCGCAAGGCATCGTCTACCGATAGTGTTCCTTCGGCGGAATTCTTGCGCCCGTTGAAGGGAAAGCTGTCCGGCCCACGCTGGCATTGAGCATTGATGTTGATACGCCCCACCTGGTTTGCGAACGCATCGACCAGGCGTCCAACCTGCGCCGGGTTGTTGCCGAAGATACTCAATTGCTGGCCGAAATCCGAATCGAGTACGTAGTTGATGACCGTCTCCAGATCACGGTAAACCACCACCGGCACCACCGGCCCGAACTGCTCCTCGTGGTACACGCGCATGTCGGAAGTCACTGGGTACAACAAGGCCGGATAGAAAAATGTTCCGCAGACTTCACCGCCACCGGCGTTGACGACCTTGGCACCTTTACTCAGCGCATCGTTTACCAGACCTGTGAGAAAATCTGCCTTGCCTGGCTCAGGCAGCGGCGTTAATGCCACCCCGGCTTCCCACGGCATACCCGGTTTCAGTTGAGCAAGCTTCGACTGAAACTTGTCCAGGAAAGCGACCACGATGTTTTCATGGACGAAGAGGATTTTCAGTGCGGTGCACCGCTGACCGTTGAACGACAGTGAGCCGGTAACAGCCTCCGCGACTGCGTTATCCAAGTCGACATCAGGCAGGACGATGCCTGGGTTTTTCGCATCCAGGCCAAGCACGGCGCGCAGGCGATGCGGCTTTGGGTGCAGCTTCTTGAGATCACTGGCAGCCTTGTTGGTGCCGATGAAAGCAAAGACATCGATCTTGCCGCTCGCCATCAAGGCGCTGACAGTTTCTCGGCCACTGCCGTAGATGATGTTGATCACCCCTGCCGGAAAACTGTCCCGGAACGCTTCGAGCAAAGGCCGGATCAGCAATACACCAAACTTGGCGGGTTTGAATACGACGGTGTTGCCCATGATCAAAGCCGGGATCAACGTCGTGAATGTCTCGTTCAAGGGGTAGTTGTAAGGTCCCATGCATAGCGTTACACCCAAGGGAACGCGACGAATCTGGCCCAAGGTGTCTTGCTCAAGCTCGAAACGGCTGGAACGTCGATCCAGTTCCTTTAGCGCATTGATGGTGTCGACGATGTAATCGCAGGTGCGATCGAACTCTTTCTCAGAGTCCTTGAGGTTTTTGCCAATCTCCCACATCAGCAAGTTCACCACGGCGTTACGTTGCTCGCGCATACGTTGAAGGAACGTCTCGACATGGCGAATGCGCTCGACCACCCGCAGGGTCGGCCAGGCACCTTGACCACGATCATAGGCCTGCACTGCAGCATCCAGTGCGGTCATGGCGGTCTGCGCATCGAGAAGCGGTGTACTGCCCAAAATGACCGACTCATGTCCGGACTCTTTTTTCAGACACACAGGACTACGAACCGGAGCCAATGGACCGTCCCACAACCGCAACTCACCATTGACGAGATAATCGCGCTGCTCGATGGCAGGTCCCGGACGAAAAGTCGCAGGGATTTCGTCAGCGTTCGGGAACAATGCTTCAAGTCGAATGTTCAACGTCATTTTCATACCTCGGTGCCTGCACCATGCGCTGCCCGAAAGAAACCGACGGACACGCAGCGCCCACACATTGAAAAGAATTCAGTTCGCGACAGATTCAGTGGCTGGCTGGGCTTGGGCCGCCCAGCAAATGGCGGCAAAAGACATCGCGTCCAGAGACGCTCCGCCTATCAGGCCGCCATCGATGTCCGGTTGATTGAACAGGTGCTGCGCGTTGTCGGCCTTCACACTTCCGCCGTACAAAATCCGGCATTCGGCGGCGGCTAAGCGGTCTTGACTGGCCAGCCACTGGCGGATGCATCGATGCACGGCTTGCGCCTGTTCTGGCGTTGCCGTTTCGCCGGTGCCTATGGCCCAGACAGGCTCATAGGCAATGACGCCTTGCACCAGTTCTTGAATACCGACTGCTTTCAGTACCGCACTCAGTTGAGCAATGACGATCGCTTCAGTTTCGCCACCCTGACGTTGAGCCAGCGTTTCGCCTACACACAAAACCGGAGTGAGTCCGGCGCGAAGCGCTGTAGCGAATTTCTCTGCCACAAGGTCATCGTCCTCTGCATACAGTGCCCGGCGCTCCGAATGCCCGACCAACACGTAGCGGCAACCAATGTCATGCAACATCGAAGCACTGACTTCACCGGTATAAGCGCCAGAAAGCTGCGAGCTGACACTCTGCGCGCCCAGCGAAACATCCGAATCATCAAGCAAGTCCGCCACCGTCGTCAGGTACGGATACGGTGGGCAGATTGCAATCTCAACGCTCGCAAAGCGTGAAATCACCGGGAGCATGCTGCGTAACAATGTCGCATTGGCAGCGCTGCTCCCGTTCATTTTCCAGTTGCCGATCACCATTTTTTGTCTGTTCGCAAGGGTGTGCATAATTCAGGCGTTCCTGTTCACAAGCGCAGCCGTGTTGTAAGGCGCTCGCTCCTGCAGGGCCTCTTCAATCCGCAATAAACGGTTGTATTTACCCACCCGATCCGAGCGACTCAAAGAGCCTGTCTTGATCTGCCCCGCGCGTGTAGCAACGGCGAGGTCGGCAATGGTGGTGTCCTCGGTCTCACCCGAGCGATGGGAAATGACCGCGGTGTAGCCGGCGTCTTGCGCCATGCGGATGGCGTCCAGCGTCTCGCTGAGTGTGCCGATCTGGTTGAACTTGATCAGGATCGAATTAGCGATCCCTTTCTGAATGCCTTCTCGCAGTATTTTGGTGTTGGTCACGAACAAATCATCACCCACCAGTTGCAAGTGACCAAGCTTTTTAGTCAGGCCTGCCCAGCCGTCCCAATCGCTTTCGTCCATCCCATCTTCGATGGAAATAATCGGGTATTTGTCGCAAAGCATCGCCAGGTAATCGGCGAAGCCTGCCGAACTGAATGCCTGGTCTTCTCCGGCGAGCACATATTGACCGTCCTCGTAAAACTCAGAGGCAGCACAATCGAGCGCCAGGGCAATGTCTTTGCCCAGTTCGTAACCCGCTCTGCTGACCGCTTCCTTGATGACGACCAGTGCTTCTTCGTTGGAGGCCAGTGACGGCGCGAAACCACCCTCATCCCCCACCGCAGTGCTGAGCCCACGCTCCGACAACACTTTCTTCAAGGAATGAAACACCTCGGCGCCCATGCGCAACCCTTCGCGGAACGACGACGCTCCGACTGGCTGAATCATGAATTCCTGAATGTCGATGTTGTTATCGGCGTGCTCACCACCGTTGATGATGTTCATCATCGGAACCGGCATGCTGAACTTGCCCGGCGTGCCGTATAGCGCAGCCAAATGTTCGTACAAGGGTATGTTCTGAACCTTGGCAGCCGCTTTGGCTGTCGCCAGCGAAACGGCAAGAATTGCGTTGGCTCCCAGGATGCTCTTACTTTCAGTGCCATCCAGGGCAATCATGACATTGTCGATTTCGCGCTGATTCAATGCATCCAAACCAATCAAGCACTCTCGAATCGGGTTATTTACATTCTCGACCGCGCGCATGACACCCTTGCCCATGTAGCGCGATGCGTTGTCTCGCAGCTCAAGCGCTTCACGCGAACCGGTCGAGGCACCCGAGGGGACGCTGGCGGTGGCAGTCACTCCATTCATGAGAGTTATCACCGCTTCAACAGTCGGGTTCCCTCGCGAGTCAAGAATTTCCCGAGCGCTGATTTGTTGTATTTGGCTGTTCTTGTTAAGCACGGTTTTTCCCCTTCGGAAGGTTCGGAGCTAACGTGTCGTCGCTCTGCGACGTCAATAATTCCTGTTGTTCCGCGTATTGCTCACGAAAATCGAAATCTCTGGGCCACGCTTCACTTTCAGTCGAGTCCTGGTCTACTAAATTGATCTCACTCATCGGCGCTTCCTCACTCAGCGAATGGCTTCACCGACACACACGACTCGCAGGGAGTTAGTGCCGCCTTGGGCGTTGGCGTAATCGCCTTTGGTAATCAGAACGTTATCCCCTGCCTTCACCACACCACGCCGGGTCAATTCCGCAACGGCTTTTTCGTTCACCAACTCCGGGGCGAAATCATCGCTGTCGAATGGGATGGTGGTGACGCCACGAAAAAGCGTGACCCGATTCTGAGTCGCCAGGTTGCGAGAGAATGCAAAGATGGGCAGGTGTGAACGAATGCGCGACATCAAGCGCGGCGTATCGCCGCTTTCGGTCATGCAGATAATGGCTTTGACGCCATCCAGATGGTTCGCTGCGTACATCGCTGACATGGCGATGGATTCGTCGATCTTGTGGAACACTTGATCGACACGGTGCTTGGAGCGATGGGACTGCGGATGCTTTTCGGCGCCGATGATAATCCGGTGCATGGCCTCAACCGTCTCGATCGGATAAGCACCTGCCGCAGTTTCAGCTGACAGCATTACCGCATCGGTGCCATCGAGCACCGCATTGGCGACGTCGAATACTTCAGCACGGGTCGGCATCGACTGCGTGATCATCGATTCCATCATCTGCGTCGCCGTAATCACCACGCGATTCAATGTGCGGGCGCGGTCGATGATCAGCTTCTGCACGGCAACCAATTCCGCATCGCCAATCTCGACGCCCAGATCGCCACGCGCGACCATCACACCTTCCGATGCTTCAATAATTGCATCCAGAATGCGCAGGTCGTTGACGGTTTCTGCGCGCTCGATCTTGGCGATCAAACCCGCCTGGCCGCCGGCTTCATGCAGCAATCTACGCGCCAACTGCATATCTGAAGCATCTCGCGGGAACGACACCGCCAGGTAATCGACCTGCATCTGTGCGGCCGTCTTGATATCGGCGAAGTCCTTTTCGGTCAGCGCCGATGCAGATAACCCACCACCTTTGCGGTTGATGCCCTTGTTGTTCGACAGCGGTCCGCTGACCAGCACTTCGCAGATCAATTGCGTGGCCTCGACCTTCAAGACCTTGAGTTCGATTCGTCCATCATCGAGCAGCAGGACGTCGTCCGGGCGGCTGTCGGTGATCAGTGCTTCGTAGTCAATACCGACTCGCTGCCGGTCCCCCGCATCTTTGTCCAGAGAAGCGTCGAGCACGAACTGCTGACCCTTTTCGAGCAGTACTTTCCCCTCGGCGAAACGTGCAATTCGAATTTTCGGGCCTTGCAAATCCGCCAGGACCGCCACGAAGCGACCGTGTTGGGCCGCCAGCTCACGGACCAGCCTTGCGCGGGCAATGTGCTCTTCAGCCTTGCCGTGAGAGAAATTCAGGCGCACGACATCGACTCCCGCTTTCACCAATCCCTCGATAGCTTCGAATGATTCTGTTGCGGGCCCCAATGTGGCCACGATCTTGGTTCTGCGCTGCATGACAGATGCTTCCTCGAACAAGGTTTTATTTTTTTAATGCCGAACACATCGAATGCAATCGGATTTTTAGTACGTAAATATCCAATAATAGAGAACGACAGAGATCGTCAATAAAAATGCCGCTCACGCATTTGACGCCTTTCAAATCGACAGAACAGCAGCTCAAAAATGCAGTAGCAATGCGATCTCTCTTCGCTCCCTTTAAAAATATTGGCACATTGACACATTTAAATGCAATGTTATTTTAGTCGGCACACGCGCCCTCCTCCGGCCTCGATCCGGATGCCCTCACTTCGCCGAAGGAAATATTGCCCATGCTGCCAAGACACCTCTCAATCGCCACTCGAATGGTCCTCGGCTTCGTCATCATTGCCGCGCTAAGCGTCGCACTGGGCGTCTTCGCATTGCGTCAGATTGGCGAGGTGCAGGATCAGACGGCCCAGATCAACGACAACTGGCTTCAGCGGGTGCGTGCGCTAGGAGCGGCGAATGCCGCGTTGGGCCGCTATCGGATGGGCTCGATGCAACACATCCTTTCGGTCAGTGACAAAGATATGCAGTCCTACGAGGACAGGACCGCAGGTCGTTTGCAGCAGGCTCGCGAACCGATGCTCACCTATGAGCAACTGCTGACCAGTGACGAAGAAAGGAGTCGCTTGAAAGCCTTCAACGCCAGCCTTGATGCCTACGTGAGCAATCATCTCGAGTTACTCAAACTGTCTCGCCAGGGCGATAAGACCGGGGCAAGAGAGTTTCTGAGGACCATCAGGGACTCGTTCGACTTGTTGACCAAAAACCTGGATGACTTGATCGACCGTTCAAACCAGGGCGCAGAAGCAGCAGGCAATCACTCAGTCAAAGCCTATCAACGCGCTGTCAGGGGCGTGGCGCTGGTTATCATTCTGGTTGGTATTGGCACGATCCTCGTCGCCTGGTTTCTGACCCGCAGCATCACTGCACCGCTTAATCAAGCCGTCAGGGCGGCGAAGACAATTGCCGAGGGCGATTTGAGCCAACCCATTCAGCCGACTGGCAATGATGAAGCTACGCGCTTGCTCGAATCCCTGGCGACCATGCAAGACAACCTGATTAAAACCCTCGGCCAGATTTCCGGATCATCCAAACAGCTGACTTCCGCCACCGCACAGCTGAACACCGTCACGAAGGCGTCAGACCAGGACATTCAGCAGCAACACGCCGAGATCGAACAGGCCGCCACGGCAGTCAATGAGATGACCGCCGCCATTGAGGAAGTGGCTCGCAATGCTCAGTCCACTTCTGCCCTGTCACTGGCTTCCCGGGACGTTGCCTTTCGCGGCCAACAGCGCATGGTAGAGACCCTCGGTGCGATCGAAACGCTGACCCGCGACGTACAGATCAGCTCCAGTCAGGTGCAAAACCTGGCGGTTCAGGCACAAGGCATAGGCAAGGTGCTGGATGTAATTCGGACCATCGCAGAACAAACCAATCTGCTGGCGCTGAATGCGGCCATAGAGGCAGCACGGGCAGGTGATGCCGGACGAGGCTTTGCGGTGGTTGCCGATGAAGTGCGAGCCCTCGCCCACCGCACTGCACAGTCCACGCGAGAGATTGAAGCGATGATCAGCGACATTCAGAGCGGCACGGATTCTGCCGTTTCGACCATGCTCGACAGCAGTGAAAATACCCGACTCACCTTGTCTCTCGCTCAGTCCACCCAGAGCGCTCTGGCAGAAATCGTCGCCGCCAATGACGATATCAACCAACGCAATCTCATGATCACCACGGCGACCGAGGAACAAGCCCACGTTGCGCGATCCGTCGACCGAAACCTGCTCAACATCCGCGACCTGTCGGTTCAATCAGCGACGGGCTCGCAACACACCACCCGCGCGTCGCAATCCCTTGGAACACTGGCCGTCGAGCTGAATGCGATGGTGCAACGTTTCAAGATTTAACAAAGGACGCTCGTGCAATTTTTTGCATAATGCCGCGCTAAAAAGTAGTCACATGCGAAAAAACCTGATCGAATCGAGGCATGATTCATTTGATCTCACTTGCCCGGCACAGCCGGCTGGTGATTTTCGCCCACCCATTGGTAAGTGATCACAGCTATGGCCTCAAGCGCCCTCGTACAACGAATTGCTGCTGAAATTCGGCAGAAAATCCAGACCCGCGAGCTGTCCCTGGGCGCTCATCTGAGCGCACAGAAAGTCGCCGACGAATTCAGCGTCTCCCGCTCTCCGGCGCGTGAAGCGCTGGTCTTGCTGTCAGAGCAAGGCGTTCTTGAGCAACTGCCCAATCGCGGGTTCTTCGTGCTGGAATCTACGCAGGACCCCTCACAGGTTCACGACGAAGTGCTTCCTCTTGAAGAACCGGATGAATACTACCGGCTCTCGGAAGATTGGCTGAACAACGCGATCCCCAGCGAAGTGACGGAGCATTTCCTGCGCACTCGTTATGACCTGACCAAAGCCCAAGTCATCGACATCCTCAACCGCGCTGCGAAAGTCGGATGGGCGGAGCCAAAGCCGGGTTACGGCTGGCGCTTTCTGGATGTGGCAAAGACCCCCGAGACCCTTGAGCAAATCTACAAAGTGCGCTCGCTGATCGAACCGGCGGCCTTGCTCGAACCGACTTACCTGCATGACATGAGCAAGCTGCAACGGCTGAAAAAAGAACAGCAGGACATGCTCGATGGCGGCATCGACAGCTTGCCAGCAGATGTCCTGCTGAAAAATGGTATTCGCTTCCACGAGGAATTCATCAAGCTCTCCGGCAACCCGCTTTATCACATGATTCTGGTGCAGATGAGCAACATGCGGCGGCTGATCGAGTACCGCTCGATGATCGACCGAAAACGCCTTTACAAGCAGTGCGCCGAACACATCCGGATGATCGAGCTGGTGGAACAAGGCAATAATCTCGAAGCCGCGCATTTGATGAAGCAGCACCTGAGCGGCTCCTTTGCTCACAAGTCGCCGATCCTGCAACTGCGGTCAAAATCACCCAGTCCCGCCCTTCACTTACAGGCCTCGACACCGGCCTCACATCGCAACTAGAGGAGACCACCCGTTGAGCACCGAAGAACAACTGCGCGAAGAAATCTGCACCGTCGGAAAAAGTCTTTATGAACGCGGTTATACCGTAGGTAGCGCAGGCAACATCAGCGCACGCCTGGAGGATGGCTGGTTGATCACGCCCACCGACGCTTGCCTGGGAAGATTGCAGCCGCAAGAGATCGCAAAAGTCAGCAAGGACGGCACTTGGGTCTCGGGTAATAAGCCGTCGAAAACACTGGAATTGCATCGCCAGGTGTACGACCGCAACCCTGAAGTCAACGGTGTCGTTCATACGCATTCGACCTCACTCGTCGCTCTGACGCTGGCAGGGGTTTGGGCCAAAGAAGACATCCTTCCACCCCTGACGCCCTATCAGGTCATGAAGGTTGGCCACATTCCGTTGATTGCTTATCAGCGCCCGGGCTCTGCCGATGTGGCGGCACAAGTGGCGCAGCTGGCCAAAAAGGTCAGAGGGGTAATGCTGGAACGCCTGGGACCCGTCGTCTGGGAAAGCTCTGTGTCGAAAGCCAGCTTTGCGCTGGAAGAGCTTGAGGAAACCGCAAAGCTCTGGATGATGAGCAATCCAAAACCTGCGCCATTGGATGAGGAAGCACTTGAAGATCTGCGTCGGGTGTTCTCGGTCAAGTGGTGATCCCGCTTCAGCGCAATCCAGAGTGTTCGATTGCGCTGATACCTGCCTGGTCGTCTGGCTGATCAAGGACGTCCCCATCAAGCCGCTCGGTCAAGCCTCGGTTTGCGCGACAACTTTGCGCACGACATAGGGCAAAATCCCACCCTCTTTCAAGTACAGGATTTCCTGCAGGGAATCCAGCCGCAAAATCAGCGCCACCGTCGCTTGGCTTCCGTCAGTACGGTTGATCACCAGGTTCACTGCGTTTGCTCCCACCTGCAGATTTTCCAACTCGCTGAAGTCCAATGATTCATTACCCGTCAGCTGCAAGCTGGTGGCATCGACGTCCACTGCAAAGGTAATGGGCAGGATGCCCATGCCGATCAGATTGCTGCGGTGGATGCGCTCGAAACTTTGCGCAATGACCGCTTTGACGCCCAGCGTGGCTTGCGCCTTAGCCGCCCAGTCGCGGCTCGAACCCGCGCCGTAGTTGAAACCGGCGAAAATCACCAAAGGAACATTCTCGGCGACGTAGCTCAGTGCCGCGTCGTAAATACGCTGAATCGACCCGTTGAATGCCGTGGCAAAACCGCCCTCTCCCGGCTGTTGCTCCAGCAGCTGATTCTTCACCGCCCGATTGACGAACGCTCCACGCATCATCACTTCGTGGTTGCTGCGCCGGGTCGAGTATTGATTGAGATCGTCGGGGTTTTCGCCGCGGTCGGTTAACCAGCGTCCTGCCTGGCTCTCGAGGGGAATCGCACTGGCTGGTGAGATATGGTCGGTGGTGACGTTGTCGCCAAGCACAATCAATGCGCGAGCGCCTTGGATCGACAGGTCAGTGAAGGCCAGCGGCTTGACGTTTTGCAAATAGAGGGGGCGACGCAGGTAAGTCGAGTCTGACGCCCAGGGAAATCGTACGCTGCCACTGGCCGACAGCGCCTGCCAGTGATGAGTACCGTCCCAGAGCATCGCGCTGCGCTTGCGGAACAGCTCCGGGCGCACATTCTCGCTGACCAGCGCCTGTATCTGGGCTTCAGTCGGCATCAATTCATGTAGGTAAACGTCGGTACCCGCTGCATCCTGGCCCAACGGCTCTGCCAGGATATCCATATCAATGGTGCCCGCCAATGCATAGGCAACGACCAGCGCTGGCGAGGCCAGGTAGCCGATTTGAACACGAGGATTGACCCGCCCCTCGAAGTTACGATTACCGGACAGCACGACCACCGTTTTAAGACCCTGATCCGAGAAGCGCTCCATGTGTTTTTCGAGACTGCCGGAGTTACCGATGCAGGTCATACAACCAAAACCGGCCAGGTCAAAACCCAAGGCTGAGAAGTCTCTCAAGAGGTCAGCTTGTTCCAAGTAGTCCGCCACGACCCGCGAGCCGGGCGACAAGGATGTCTTGACCCATGGCTTGCTGCGCAGACCGCGACGCCGGGCGTTACGGGCCAGCAACCCCGCCTGGATCATCTGGCTTGGATTCGCGGTGTTAGTGCAACTGGTGATTGCCGCCAGGGAAATTGCACCATGGGTCAACGCCTGACCGAATGAAGGCTCGAAATAGTCGGCTTCGCTGTCCGAGGAACGAGCAATGACGCCCACCCGCTCACCCAGTATGTTCTCGCGAAAAGACCCCGCGGCGTCCGCCAATTTGCGCCACTGATGCGGTTGATGTGGCCCGGCGACGCCGGGTTCGATTGTCGCGAGGTCCAACTCGATCAAGTCCTCAAACTGCGGCTCGGGCAGCGAGTCGTGGCGCCACAGACCTTGCGCTTCAAGGTACGTTTCGATGCGCACAATGGCGTCCTCGCTGCGCCCGGTCAGGTGCATGTATTCCATCGTTTTGTCGTCGAACGGAAAGAACACCACGGTGGCACCGTACTCCGGAGCCATGTTCGACAGCGTTCCACGTGCAGCCCAACTGAGCGTCGATAGCCCCGGCCCGCAGAATTCGACGAACTTGCCCACGACGCCCTTAGCACGCAATATCTGCGTAATGCGCAGCGCCAGGTCAGTCGCGGTGACACCGGGTGGCAGTTCGTTGCACAAGCGAATACCGACAACTTCTGGAAAGCTGATCGACACCGGCTCGCCCAGCATAGCAGCCTGCCCTTCCAGCCCTCCGACGCCCCAGCCCAGCACGCCGATGGCGTTGATCATGGGCGTGTGGCTGTCGGTCGCGATCATATCGTCAGGGTGCAGCAACGGCTGGCCCTCGGTGGTCTGACTTTCCCAGACGACAGTGGCCAGAGACTCCATGTTGATCTGGTGGATGATTCCGGTACCCGGCGGCACGACTTTGAAATTGGTCAGGCTCTTTTGTGCCCACTTGATGAACTCGTAACGCTCGGCGTTGCGCCGAAAATCAATGTCGAGATTCTGCTCGACGGCATCCGCCTCGGCAAAGCGTTCGACGATCACCGAATGATCGATGACCAACACCGCGGGAATCTTCGGATTCATGGTTTCTGGCGCGCCGCCCATTTCCGCTACCATGTCACGCATGCCGGCAAAATCTGCCATGGCCGGCAGACAAGTCGTGTCGTGGAACATCAACCGGTTGGGATAAAACGGCACTTCACAGGGGGGAGCTCCCTCACGTACGCAAGCGATGAAGCTGCCCAGAGAGACGGGTGAACATCGCGCCACATTTTCCAGCAGGATACGAATCGAATACGGCAAGCCGCAGAGCTCGTCGCGCATCAGTATCTTATGCAAGTCGACATAGGCGTAACGGATGTCGCCCACTTGCAGGTGGCTTTGATAACGTGCGTCGATGGCTGAAATCATTGGCTTATCATTCACCGGTTGAGTGCCTGAGCAAACGACCCTGTGCGGTCGTTCAGTTAGACGCAGCGTAATCAAAAGCCGGTCCGCGTAAAATTGAGCATTGGGCAAGCTATCGTTCGCCCACGGAGAACGCAGCCTTGGCGAGGCTGAAATTGTCATGTCCAACGCACTTGCCTAGTCTCGGCAAATACAATAATTGAAGTGGAGAACACCATGCTCGCCCCTACCGCAGAGGTCCTCAATCAACTGGCACCCGATGGCGTCCTCAGAGCCGCCATCAACTACGGCAACCCGGTGCTTGCACAACGCAATGCCGAGACTGGTTTGCCTCAGGGCGTGTCCGTCAGCCTTGCGGTAGCGTTGGGCAAGCAACTCGGCGTGCCCGTAGAATTCGTCACCTATGACGCTGCCGGAAAGGTGTTCGAGGCATTGTCGAACAGGCAGTGGAATGTGGCATTTCTGGCGATCGAGCCCGTGCGCGAAGCCCAGGTTGCCTTCAGCGAACCGTATGTGATTATCGAAGGCACTTATCTGGTGAATAACGATTCAGCGTTCTTCACCATGCAAGACCTCGATCAGCCAGGCGTGCGTATCGCCGTTGGCCAGGGTGCCGCGTACGATCTGTACCTGAGCCGCACCCAGCAGCACGCCACGCTCGTGCGTGCGTCAACATCGGCGGGCGCAGTCGAACTTTTTCTGAACGATAATCTTGAGGCGGCGGCGGGAGTACGTCAGCCCTTGCTGAAAGTGGCCGAGGGAAACCCTCAATTGCGCGTGCTGGAGGGTTACTTCACTTCGATTCGCCAAGCGATGGGCGTTCCCGTTCAGTGCGTCGCGGGAGCTGCGTACGTCAAAGCGTTTGTGGAGGATCAGAAAGCCAGCGGTTTTGTCCTCAAGGCCCTCATCGACAGCGACCAGGGCGACGTCACGGTTGCACCGTTGCGACACTGATCAGGCATCACGAAGGATTGGTTGAAGCGCAGGTGCCGCCTCAGCGGCGCAGGCGTTTCACCAGGCAGTGTGGACCGGCTCGGCACAGAGCATCAGCACGGTCAAACGCATTATTTGCATCGCCGTGACGATGCCGACGCCCAGGTTCAGGGCGGCCGTCAGGTACATCTCTGTGCTGCTTCCCGGCATCATGCCCAGTGCCAGGGTCATTACCGGAAAGCCCAGCAAACAACCAATGCCCAACGCCAGTCCCAACGTGCAGAAAATCATGCTCAGGGTAAACAGCGAAACCTTGAGCAGGAACGTCGGTGAAGCCCTGAAAAACTGGCGATCAAAATACCCACCGAGCGCACAACCGATCATTAGCTGCGCGTAATGGCTGACTTCCACCGGTAGCGCCGTTTGCAGATTGAAGCTGACAGTAAACAGCGCACATAACGCCATTGGCCCGAACATCCAGGGATTAGGCAACTTGTAACGCTTCCAGATCATTGCCATCAGCGCACCACCGATCAATAGCGGTAAAAGCCAATACCAGTCGCTGGGCAAACGGGCATGGACCGTTGCCGGTGAAACGTTGGCCGTGAAAAACATCGCTGACGGAACGCAGAGAACAATCAACACCAGGCGCACGCTGTGTGCCGCAGCGATTTGACTGACATTGGCCTTGTGCCTGATGCCCGACTGAATCATTTCCGAAAAATTGGCGGGCATGAAGGCGAAAAATGCAGTGGTCAAATCCATGCCACGGCGCCGCATGATCTCGATACCGAACAATGCGAGCAACAGCGTGAAAAACACCGGCGACAGCATCAACGCAAAATGGCCCAGGATCTGCTCCACCACAACCGGCGTGAAGTGCAGGCCGATGGAAGTCGCGATTATCCATTGCCCTGTCAATCGACCATGGGGAATCTCTGCCACATGCCAACCCAGGCAGCGCACCAAAATCACTGCCAGCATCGATCCGATGATCCAGGGCAACGGCCAGTTCAGGTAGCTGGCAAGCAGCGCTCCGGCGATGCCAAACAACGGTGTCGCCCACCACAATCCCATTGAGGTGAAGAAAGCCTTCATGTCCTCGGCACACCAAAGACCATGCACACCGGGCTTCCCGTCTCGATGACTTCACCCGTAGGGGTTAATTCTCCCGTCGTCGGGTTGACACTGAAAACCACGATCGTATCGCTGTCCTCGTTGGCCACGTACATGGACTGGCCGCTGGGTGACAGCGTAAAAAATCGTGGCGTGCGACCTCGTGTTGGCGTGACTGACTGTAATGTCAGCCAACCCGATTGAGGATCGATGCTGAAGATCGCGATGCTATCGCTGCCTCTGTTAGAGGCGTAAAGAAATCGTCCTGCTGCATCGATTTCGATTTCCGCTGCGGTGTTGTCGCCAGTATAGGAATCAGGCAACGCAGAGATCACCTGCTGCGGCAAAAGCTCTCCGCTTTCACTGTTAAATTGGTAGAGACCAACGGTGGAGTCCAGCTCATTGACCGAGTAGACCAATGGTAATCCGTGATGAAACGCCACATGCCGTGGTCCTGCCCCTTTTCGAGTGGCCACGAATGGGCATGACGTCGGCAGCAGCTTGCCCAGCTGCGAATCGAACCGATAGGTAAAAATCCGGTCAAGTCCTTTGTCCGGCACCACCAGCAGTTTTCCACTGGGATCGAATGGATTGAAATGCGGTTTCGGGCCTTTTTGCTCCACTCGATGAGGTCCGATCGGCCCCTCAGTCAGCACCAGATCGCAAAGTTCGCCCAGCTCCCCCGAAGGAAGTACCGGCAGAACCACGACTGAACCGCCGTAATGATTGCTCACCACCAGAAAATCACCTTCCGGTGAAATCGCCAGGTGAGCTGGGTTATGACCGTGGGTGCTTTGGCTATTGAGCCAGCTCAGCCTGCCGTCGGCACCGATGCTGAAGGCACTGGCCTGGTCTGTATCACCATGCACGCAGTAGAGAAAATCCTGTCGTTTGCTGATAGCCAGGAAGGACGGGTTCACCAAACCATCGATGAGTTGCAGGTGAGACAACCGCCCCGTTTGCGCGTCGACTCTGTAGACGTTGATCCCGTCACCGCGAGCATTTCTTTCACGAGTGGTACGACAGCCGACGTAGATAAACATGAATTCATCTCAAAGGTTGTGTTGAACGGCGTCCGTTACGCTCGCAAGTGCGCGACGAAAGCACGGGCAGTCGGTGGTAAGGATTCGAAGCGTCGCGCGACAATCTGCAACTGCCGCATGGCCCAAGGCTCGGCCAGCGTGACAGCTTGCAAGTGAAAGGGACGCAGATAAGGACGCAGCACGTCGCGAGGCAAAATGCAGATGCCCAGATTGGTCGAGACCATCCGGCACATGCATTCGAAACTGGACACGCGAACCCGCTGCCGGACTGTCTTGCCTGACAAGGCAGCTTGCTCTGTCAGCAACAGATGCACCGAGCTTTCCACATGCGGACCAATAAACTCATAGTGCAACGCCTGCTCGAAACTGGCATGTGCCTGCGCCGCCAATGGATGCTGCTCGGGAACCGCAATCACCAGTTCGTCCACGCGATAGGCCAGTGTTTCCAGCCCCTGCGATGGAGTCTGTGCGGCGATGATGCCCACATCCGCACGACCATCCGAAACCGCGCGCACGATCGCACCGCCGACGCGTTCCTCGATGTCGAATTTGATATCGGGATAGGTTTCCAGAAACGTGCCGATATCCAGGCTCAACTGCTGCGCCAACGCTGAGGTAATGGCGTGCAAGCGAACATGGCCTTTGATACCCGCGCCATATTCACTCAGCTCTCGATCCATCTTCTGCAGGGTTTCATTCACCTGCAATGCGTAATGACGAAGCGACTGGCCCGCGGGCGTCAGCTCCATTCCGCGGGGATAACGAACGAACAGCGGTGAACCTACTTTCTCTTCAAGCTCGCTGATTCGTTTGCTGACAGCAGACGTCGCCAAGTGGCAGAGTTGCGAAGCCTTCGTCAGGTTTCGCAGCTCCGCCACGACCATGAAAATTTCCAGGCTCAGCAGATCATGGCGCATTGGCCAATGCCTTCTCGAAGAAGTCTACCGTTCCGAAATTGCCGGACTTCAGCGCCAATGCAATCGGGTCGTCTCGCAAGCCAAGCGTCCATGGCACACCGGGATCGATCGTCGCACCGATTCTCAGTGCCTCGACCTTGAGCGCCTTGACCACAGCACCCGACGTTTCGCCACCGGCCACCACGAGCTTGCGCACACCCATTTCATACAGGCCGACCGCTACGGCGGACAACGCGTCTTCAACGATCTGGCCTGCGGCTTCAACACCGAGCTTCTGCTGGGCAAGCTTGACTGACTGGGGGTGCGCACTCGCGTAGATCAAGACGGGACCCTGTCGGATCAAGTCCCTCGCCCATTCAAGCGCTTCAGCGACTTGATCATGACCGTTTGCCAGCAGAAGCGGGTCCAGGGAAAAGCTTGGACTGGATTGTTGCCAATGCTCGACCTGGCTGTTGGTCGCCACCGAACAACTACCGGATACAACAGCGCCCAAGCCTTTGATGGCTGGCAATGCAGAAGCCGTCTCGGACTCACCAAGCAGACCGGAACGACGGAAGTTTTCAGGCAGGCCCAGAGCAACGCCTGAGCCACCCGTGACGAGTTTGTGGTGCGCGACGGCCTGACCGATTGCGTAAAGATCCTCATCATCTATCGCATCGACAATCACGTAACCTCGGCCCTGAGCCTCATGATCACTGAACGCCGTTGAAATGGCTTGCGCGCCTTGACTTACGAGCGAATGCGTAACCAGTCCGACCGGTTTGAGCGTCTGCTGTTGCAGCACTCGAACCAAGTTGGAATCCGTCATGGGCGTCAACGGATGATTGCGCATTCCGGATTCGCTCAACAACACGTCACCGACAAACAAATGACCGTTGAAAATCGTGCGTTTGTTTTCCGGAAATGCAGGGCAAGCCACAGCGAACGACACATTCAAGGCATCCGCGAGTGCGTCGGCGACGGGACCGATGTTCCCCAGGGGGGTCGAATCGAACGTCGAGCAATACTTGAAAAAAAACTGCTGGCAACCCGCCACGCGCAACCACTCCAACGCTTCGAGCGATTGAGTAACGGCCTCTTCGGGACTGACGGTGCGACTTTTCAAGGCAATCACCACCGCATCGATATCATCCGGCAAGGGCCCTTGCGGTACACCGATCACTTGTAGCGTTCGCATCCCGCCACGCACCAGCGTACTGGCCAAATCGGTACCGCCGGTGAAATCGTCAGCAATGCAACCGAGTAGTAATTGATTCACTGTTCTCTCCTTGCGCCCCTCCCTTGGTCACCTCAAGGAAGAACAGGCATTTTCTTGTTATTGGTCCGGCAAATCCTCCAACAAGGGGCGGCATGAAGTTCATGCCGCCCCTGTCGATCAGCCGAGGATCACTTTGGCGACGGCCTCTCCAAATGCTTTGGTACCGTTGGAACCGCCCAGATCCGGGGTACGCTGTGTGGGATCCTTCAGAACGACATCCACAGCCTTGTCCATTTCCAGGCCAGCCTTGATGAATGCTTCTTTGTTGTGGTGCTCGCCCATCCACTGCAGCAACATGCCAACGGACAGAATCATGGACACCGGGTTGGCCTTGTCCTGACCGGCAATATCCGGCGCAGAGCCATGCTGTGCCTGGGCGCAGCAATGAATATCGCTGGCCATCATGGAACCGGCGAGACCCAGGCTGCCCGACAGTTCACTGGCGAGGTCACTGATGATGTCGCCGTAGAAGTTGGTCGCGACCAGCACATCGAAACGCTCAGGGCTGCGCACCAGGTGAGCAGTCGACGCATCGACCAACAGATCGTCGAGCGCTACTTCCGGAAAGTCTTTTGCCACATTACGGACGCATTCCAGGAACAGGCCGTCGGTCATATGGAAGCTGTTCGCTTTGTGGATCGCAGTGACCTTCTTGCCGCGCTTCATCGCCAACTCGAACGCACGGCGAGCAATACGCTCACTGCAATGGCGGGTGATTTTACGAGTGGATAAAGCCATGTCAGGGGTCGGCATCACTTCGCCCCAACCGCGACTCATGTTTCGGTCCGGATAAAAGCCTTCTGTTGCTTCGCGCATGATGACCAGATCCATCGTCTTGCCTTCCTTCATGTTCGAAGTCAGGAACGGACGAGTACGCGCAGGACGTACGTTGGCATACAGATCCAGGCCGATGCGGAAACCGGCGGATACGTTACGACCACCTTGTTCAGGCACGGGATAGTCGGCGTGAGATTGGGTTCCGAGAATGATCCCATCGTAGCCCTTGGCCTTCTCCAGCACTTCATCACGCAAGGTGGTGCCGTATTTATCCAGGCTCGTGAAGCCGACATCCTCGTAATCGAAGCTCAGGTCCAGATCAAACTTTTTGTTGGCCGCTTGCAGGACCGACATCGAAGATTCAACGATTTCCGGACCGATACCATCTCCAGGGAGAACCAAAATACGCATCGCACACCTCTTGCTTATTGTTTGAGCTGAATGTTCTGAAGCAAGCCTGTTAGAAGACCGCTCCATTTCCATTTATGTATGTCGTTATTACAAAGTACAATAATGCCGATACGAAGTCCTTAACCATTTGCTTCCGTTCGTCTTGACCCTCCCTGAACGCTCCGTGATCGCTTAAGAAAGATTGCATTTTATTGCATTAATATTCAATTCGTGCAATATTTTTGCTCACCGAGCATCTTTCAGTCGAGCCAAGAGACTCAACCCATGACAGTCAAAACCTTAGATCTGGGCGATCAATACCCGGACACTATTCGTGTTGTGGCCCCGATATTCAGAGACTTTGGCGGCAAAAATGATTTCGAGGGGCGCGCCTTCACTCTCAAATGCTTTGAGGACAATTCGAGGATCAAGGAGATAAGCCGGTTACCGGGTCAAGGTAGGGTGCTTGTCGTCGACGGTGGTGGCAGTGATCGCTATGCCTTGTTTGGGGATGTGATCGCCGAGGATTTGCTGAGGAACGGATGGGCCGGAGTGCTGATCTACGGCTATATCCGTGACAAGGCATCTTTACGCGACATGCCGATTGCCATCAAGGCGCTGGGTACCTCGCCGCGCAAGACTGCCAAGCGTAACGAGGGACAGATCGGCATAGCGGTTGAATTTGCCGGCCACACCCTGACCGATGGCGATCAGCTCTACGGCGATGACGATGGTGTAGTGCTACTGAATGAGCCTGATGCTAGCTGACAACCGAGATCTCAAGCCGGCGCTGGTATTCCAGTTCGTCCTTGGCTTCCCTGTCAGTTTTTTCCCGCCCGACGACATCGAGGTGGTTGCGCAGAAAATCCGCTGCCGCTTCGCGTTGGCCACTTTCGATGAGATCCAGAAGATGGATGTGCTCTTTGCATTGGTTGATCAAACGAGGCCGATCCACATTGGTCTTGTAGCTCATGAATCGACGCAACTGGTTTTGCCGGCGGATCGCTTCGAGGAAAAATGCGTTGCCGGAGCAGCGGACCACCAGTTCGTGCAGCTGTGCTCCAATCTGAAACAGCTGCGAGCGCGACAGATTGAAAATGTCGCCATCCAGCATTTTTTGTTGAATTTCACGAGCCTTGGCAAAAGCGACTTTATCCACCTCGTAGCCAGGCTCCAGTACGGCCGCCGGCTCGATCGCCATTCGGAAACGGTAGCTCTGAATATGCGCCTTGGAGTCGTGCAAGAAGCTGTTGATCTCCCACCCCTGCCCTGGTTTACGCTCAATCATCGCTTCGTTAGCGAGGCGGTTCAGAACTTTCATGAGGTGCCCCCTCGGCACCTCATATTTGCGCATCAGCTCGGCTTCGAAAAAAATCGTGGGAATGTCGCCGCGCAGTACGTCGTCAACCACACGCAGGTAAAAGTCTTCGAACGGGTCGACGTCCAGAGGCAACTTGCGACTGTCGATTCCACGCGCATCAGCCGTCAGGAAATAGCCCCGATTCGGCTCCTTGGTGGCGAGACCCAACTCAGCCAACAAAGCGAAACCTCTACGTATCGGCGATCGAGAAACCCCGAGCTCCTTGGCAAAAGATTCCTCACGCAACGGATCGCCGGCACGCATCGACCTGGCTCTCGCCATATCGATAATCTTTGGGGCCAGTTGCTCGGCAAGGTCTTTTTTAATCTTGGGCTTCATTTTTGAGGGTTCGCCCGACAAGGATTGTTGAAGAGTCGATTCTGCTGAATTCATAGAAACCGGTTATCGGAGAAGGAATAAGTCACTGCAAAGGTCTGGCTAGAGCCATGCCACCCTGATCCCAGCATTAACAGAAAAATAGCACACCTAAGGCGCCTCAACATGCCACTGAAACATCACGGCGTCACCGCACATCAAAATGATCCAACCAACGTAACCAGGAGTAAGTCATGTCCGCACCGCGCATTTTTTTAATCCATGCAACGCCAGTCGCCATCGCCCCAATAACTGAGGCGTTCACACGCCTTTGGCCCGAAGCCGAGCTGGCGAATCTGTTGGAAGATTCTCTTCCCGGCGATCTGACACGTGCCGGCGAACTGACCCCGGCATTGACCGCGCGTTTTTTGAAGCTGGCAACGTATGCCTCGGAGTCGGGGGCCGACGCAATATTATTCACGTGCTCCGCGTTCGGCGATGCCATCGATGCTTGCAAGCGCTCACTGAGTATTCCGGTGCTCAAACCAAACGAAGCGATGATCGAGGAGGCGATTCAACGCAGTCGGAGGATCAACATTTTGGCGACCTTCCAGCCATCGATTGCCTCGATGACCGAAGAATTTCAGGCTCACGCGCGGCAATTGGGCGTCGAGATAGAGCTCCAGACCAAAGTGTGCCCTGAAGCACTCGATGAACTGCGCAAGGGCAACGCCGATCATCATGATGCACTGATCGCTGAATGTGCTCGAGCATCAACCCATGGCGAACTGCTGTGTTTCGCACAATTTTCCATGACCAGCGCAGCGCAACAGGCGGGCCAAGCCAGTGGCCTCCCCGTGCTGACCACACCGGACAGCGCCGTATTGAAGCTGCGCAGCCTTCTTGGGGGCCTGACGCAGCATACAGCGTAAGGATTGGCAGGCTCCGCACGAAGATGACCGCTGGTAAGAAAACGTTTCTTTTTGGAGAATTTGTACTTCGTTAACTTGCAAAACAATCTTCAGTGGCGCTTAGTAGGTCGGAGTAGCCCCTGAAGGTTGCACGCAATGCTCCCCACAAAAATCACAAAAGGAGTTAACGCATGTCCAAGAAGATCGCCTTTGTCACGGCAGGCATGGGAAACCTCGGCACAGCCGTTTGCCAGCGACTCGCCCGTGACGGCTTCACCGTCGTGGCCGGTTGCGGCCCGCAGTCCCCACTGAAAGATGCATGGCTGGCTCAGCAAAAAGAACTCGGCTTTTCTTTCATAGCCTCCGAAGGCAGCGTCGCTGACTGGGACTCTTGCCGCCTGGCCTTCGAGCAGATCAGGAAAAATGTAGGCCCGGTCGATGTGCTGATCAACAACGCCGGCACTGCTCGCAATGTTGTCTTTCATGACATGCGACCCAATGACTGGACTACGGTGATTGATACCAACCTCAACTCGCTGTTCAACGTGACCAAACAGGTCATCGATGGCATGACTGAACGAGGCTGGGGTCGGGTCATCAATATCTCCTCGGTCAATGCTCAACTGGGTCAGGTGGGTCAGGTCAACTACTCCACCGCCAAGTCTGCCATCCGAGGCTTCACGCGCGCTCTTGCGCGAGAAGTCGGTTCCCGCGGCGTCACGGTGAATACTGTATCTCCCGGCTACATTGAGTCCGCCAAGCTCAAGTCCGTTACCACCACCGACGTCATGGACCGCATCATCCAGGACATCCCCACTCGTCGTCTGGGCACCTCGGAGGAGATTGCATCGATTTGCGCCTGGCTTGCCTCTGAAGAAGCCGGTTACGCAAATGGCGCAGACTTCTCGCTCAATGGCGGACTTCACATGAGCTAATACTCGTGTGAGCCTCAGCGGTACCCCGCTGGATCTGGCCCACATCAGCGGGAACCTTGATGCGCTTCCAGCGCAGATCCCACAACAATAAATTGTACTTTACGTCAAGGTGATACAAATGCTCTCACTACTAGGCTACGGCATGATCGCGACCTTCATGGCACTGATCATGACCAAGCGGTTATCACCCTTGGTAGCCATGACATTAGTTCCGATCGTATTCGCGCTCCTCGGCGGATTCGGCACGGATATGGGAACCATGATGATCGATGGTCTGCGCAAAGTAGCGCCGACCGCAGTCATGGTGATGTTCGCAATCCTCTACTTCGGCGTGATGTTCGATACCGGTCTGTTCGACCCGATCATTCGCAAAATTATTAAACTGATCGACGGCGACCCGATGAAAGCTGTCGTCTTTTCAGCACTGTTGGCGGGCATGGTCTCGCTGGACGGCGACGGTTCTACGACCTACATGATTACCGTCACAGCAATGTTGCCTTTGTTCAAGCGATTGCGACTCGACTTACTGTCGCTCACTTGCGTCGTTATTCTTGCATCTAGCGTCACAAATCTATTGCCTTGGGGCGGCCCACTGGCTCGCGCTGCAGCCTCACTGCAGGTCGACTCCTCGGAGCTGTTTGTGCCGTTTATTCCGGTCATGGTAGTGGGCTTCCTGGGTGTTATGGCGCTGGCTTACTTCATCGGTATTCGCGAGCGTCAGCGCCTAGGCACGTTGCGCTTATCCGTGGGCGCTGCCGCCACGGTCTTTGATGACGAGGCTGACGAAGGTCTGCCGTCCATGTCAGACGAAAACGCCGAACTACGCCGTCCAAAACAATTCTGGTTCAATGCAGCCCTGACAGTCGCCTTGATGGCCGGCCTAGTGAAAGAGGTGTTACCACTTTCCATTCTTTTCATGGTCGCGTTCTCCATTGCCCTTGTGATCAACTACCCGCACATCAACGATCAGCGTCGCCGTTTTGCGGCACACGCACCGGCGGCTTTGAACCAGATAGCGATTTTCCTCGCGGCAGGCATCCTGGCAGGCATTCTTTCCGGGACAGGCATGGTCAATGCTATGTCGGAGAGCTTCCTGGCAACGCTGCCAACGAGCTGGGGGCCCTACATGGCGCCGATCACCGCGCTGGCGAGTATTGTGGGCACCTTCTTCATGTCCAATGACGCCTTCTACTATGGTGTGCTTCCAGTGCTGGCAAAGGCTGCCGAAGTCTATGGCATTACCCATGCTGAAATCGGTCGAGCCTCGCTGGTCGGTCAACCTGTCCACCTGCTGAGCCCTCTGGTGGCATCGACCTATCTCCTCTGTGGCCTGGCAGGCGTCGAGTTTAGCGACCACCAGAAATACACGATGAAATGGGCACTCGCGCTTAGCGGCCTGATCCTGGTCACTTCTTTGCTGCTGGGGTTGTTCCCGTTCGTAGCGGGTACCTGAAAGGAAATCGCTCAATCAAGACGGTGTAAACGACGAAAAAAAATCCCGGGAATGAACCAGTTCCTGGGATTTCTATTTCAAGAAGAATAAGTGTACATGCTAGTCGACGTGGGACTGGCGAGCAATCGGCACCGGCACCCTGACCGCCCACCATTGCAAGCGCGTCGATTACATCGAGAAGTTTTACAACTCGAAGCGTCGTCATGGTTTCACAATCAGCTGTCACCGGTAGAGTTTGAAAGCGTTACACAGCGAGCTTGGAGAGTCTCTAGAAAACCCGGGGCGATTCCAGGGGCGCATTTCCAAGCTCAAATAGGCTCTCGAGAAAAAATATACGAAAACAACATTAAGTAATAGGCAAATGGATTGACCTTACCCAGCTACTACCCGAGTAAACAACCACTGACATCAGTTAGGTTGGTATACAGGGATACGGCGAGAGGCCTGTCCATTAGGAATGGAGGTCCATCGCTGTTATGTCCTTTTATGCTCTTAATCCGCATTCCAAAACCTTTTACCGCCCAATCGACGCAGCATTGCGTTGGTGCAATCTCATTCGTTACGAAACACAGATAGTGCAAGCAGCATGGTCTCGTCCCGAGGAGCTTGCTTCCCTATTTCCGCAATGGCCGTGCTTGCACGCAGCGGCAGAAAAAATCTACGACGCGATACGTAATAGAGAACTGCCTTATGGATGTCTGGGTATTACGGTCTCTACGGGAAGCTATGTGGAACCTTATCAATTAACAATCCGCCACTCTGATTTGCGCCACTGGATGCAGATCTACTATCCAGATCAGAAGCCTGGCTTTCTGTTTGAATCGGGCAGAGACGCTCATGAAAAAGTCAGTATCGGAACCTTCCTCGCGCTACAAGCGGATCGGGACACACTTCTACGAGAGTTGAACACGCTACAGAATCGCCTCCGTGATATTTTAATTGATCTTCGGGCCGTTGGGCTTGAACGGGACGACCTCAAAGCAATAGTCAAAACACACGGACAGCTTAGCGAGCGTAGCGAACTGACCTATCACAATATCATTGGGGCATTGGTCAGCCTTCTCTTGGACCATTCGCCCGCCGGAAAACCGCTTTCGGTATTCATGAATCAAGCAGCCATCGTTGATGCCATTATCGCCCGTCATAAAGATGTGCCCGGCCTGAGCAAGCGTACGCTGGATGAAAAATTTGCCGTGGCCAATCGTAGCCTCAAAAAAAATACCTAATCGAGCCAATTGCGTTGCAATAGGGTTGATTGCAATGCAATGACTCATCCGCCGTGGTGCGATTCAATCCATGTCACTTCCCAACACGCGCCAATTGGCGCCAGGAGTGACTAGCATGTCCAGCCAATCTGTCCCCTCAGTTGAAGCGCCTCAACCCCAACGCCACATCATGCGGCGTGAGGAGGTCGAGCAAAAAACCGGCTTCAAACGTGCACACATTTACAACCTGATGAAGGAAGGAAAGTTTCCGCGGGCGAAGCGTATCGGGCTGCGCGCAGTCGGCTGGGACTCTCTGGAAATCGAACACTGGATTGCAGAACGTCTTTCGCGACAGGAGTGAGGGTGATGCACGTGGTCTCGGTGGTTTCCACCAAGGGTGGGGTAGGCAAAACTACAGTAGCGGCGAACCTCGGCGGCCTGCTGGCAGATGCTGGCCTGCGTGTTCTGCTGTTGGATCTAGATAGCCAACCCACCCTCTCCAGTTATTATTCATTGAGCCAGAAAGCGCAGGCCGGTGCGTACGAGCTCATTGCACTCAATCTAACAATACCTGAGCGAATAATTTCTAGGACTGCAGTCGTCGGTCTCGACCTGATTTTCTCCAACGACGATCAAGGTCGACTGAGCACCTTGTTGCTGCATGCACCTGATGGACGACTACGCCTGCACAATTTGCTCAACGAGTTGTGTCTTAATTATGACCTGCTTTTGATTGATACTCAGGGAGCACGCAGTGTACTGCTGGAGATGGCCATCCTGGCCTCCGATCTCGCCCTCTCTCCCATCACACCAGAAATGCTCGCTGCCCGCGAAATGCGCCGTGGCACCTTGAAGCTACTGAGTGAGCTCGAACCGTTTCGCCACCTAGGCATCGACCCACCGCCCTTACGGCTCTTACTGAACCAGGTGAACGTCAATCGAGTGGACACCCGGATGATCATCCGAAGCCTGCGCGAGACTTTCGCAGAGGCTACCAATATCTCGGTGCTAGACACCGTAATCCCCGACCGCGTGGCATATCTCAATGCCGCCTCCCTCGGTTTACCGGTCCACCGAATAGATAAGTGCCCGTCGAGTAAACGCCGACGCTCGCCGTGTGCGTTAGAAATCATGCAAGCGCTGGCCATCGAATTATTTCCTGAATGGCGTGAAGCGATCTCTTCGGTAATGAGGTGTGCGGAGCCTAGATAAAAAATCGCCCAATCAACATTTCACCGATTTTTTTGTTTGATCGACCTTGAAGCCAACAGGGCTTGGTAAGGAGTTTTCTAATGTTGGATCAGTTTCCTATCGTTGTTCAGCCTTCCATTCGACCAAACGACGCGGCTTGCGAGGAGTACTGCACCGTGGTTTTTCGTTTGCAAGAGGGACGCTCGGCCATGGTGTGGTTCCTCGCAGAACTCTCCCAACATTTCGAAGGTCCAGGGACTGCCGAAATCGTGAAATTCGAGGTCGGTGACCATTTGCTTAGCCGGCGTTAACCGAGGCGGTTCCGATGAAGAAGCTCAGCCAGGAGGAAGTCACCGACAAGCTGCACCAGGACCACTTCACTCAAGGTCCTGGACTGGAGCGACTCTCCGATCCAATCATCGACACTCCCATGCAGGTCACTCTGGAACAATTACGCCCCTACGAGCACAACCCACGCTTCATCCGTAATCCGCTTTATGACGATATCAAGGCGTCGATCCGTGAACGCGGGCTTGATCAACCGCCACCGATTACCCGCCGCCCGGGTGAAACCTCTTTCATCATCCGCAACGGCGGTAATACGCGCTTAGCAATTCTCGGCGAGCTGTGGCAGGAAACTCGCGATGAGCGTTTCTTTCGGATTCACTGCCTGTTCCGACCTTGGAGCAATGAAACCAACGCCCTACTCGGCCATTTGGCAGAAAGCGACCTGCACGGCCAACTGACGTTCATCGAAAGGGCCCTAGCAGTAGCCAAACTCAAAACCATGCTTGAGTCGGATGGCCCAGAGCTCTCACAACGGGAGCTGGCTCGACGTCTTGCCGCTGGAGGCTATCCGGTTTCGCAGTCGCATATCAGCCGGATGCTGGACACCCTCGAACACTTATTACCCGCCATTCCACAAACTCTGTATGCCGGGTTGGGTAAACCCCAGATAGAGCGTCTGATCGGTCTACGTAGTCAGGCTGAACGAACCTGGAACCGTTATCCAACTGCCACAGTTGCGTTTGCAGAGTTTTGGCTGGAAACCATGGGCTACTTCGATGGTGATCCTGACTCGTTTGATCTTGAGCAGATCCATGACGAACTGCTCGAACGCATGAGCCGCTTACTCGGACAGTCCTATCGTATGCTGGCCCTGGAGCTGAGCGACACCCACCGGGTCATCTCGACGCCTGGCGCTGCCCTCACCGCGCCCTCGGAGAATATCCATCTGCCGAGCATTGATGAAGCCTCGGCAGGACCTCCCTCCTCCGACTCCAATCCCCGATCAACCGAGATCAAACTCGAGACCGAAACCGCACGCAAGCATCTGCTTACACCGCCTGAAACGAACGTCGTATCAGCCGTCCGTCCTCCATCACGCGTTCAACAGATTCGTGAACAGATCGATCGCGAGACTGCCACCGACGCAGCATCTTCGGTCGACATCTATTCTATCCACGACATCTGGACCATCGCACCAGCACTGGATAGCCCCGAACAACTGCGAGCCGCCATTGCTGGACTGGCGCGGGAAATGGCGGCCTATGCCGGACATCCCGAAAGCGTCATCCATCAGAAGCTTGGCTTGGGCTTCACCTTGGACATTGAACGACTTGATCTTTCAGCGCCTCGCTCGACCGGCGTGCACCTAATGCTCCTGGCCCTGTTACGGGCTCAAGACGAGGTGAACTGGGAGGACCGCAAGCAACTGCCCTCAGCCCTGTTCGGCCAGTTGTTGGTGGGGGTCTATCAACTCTCGCTGCCAGATCGTCCCGCCATGGATGTGGGACTGGAGCGACTGCCCGACAGTCTGCTCATCAAGCTGTATCGGCTAATTCGTTTGGCCCGGCGTCTGATCGACTTAACGCTTACCCCTGAAGATGAGTCACCGAAGGAGCTGCCATGAACCTGTCCTTCAATGTGCTCAACCAGGCCATGCTGACCCAGGTGCTGCATGAACTGCGCCTGGGTAACCTGCAGCGCTGCAAGGCACTCGGACTGAGTGAAGACGACATCTACTTGTTGCAATCCTTACCGCCCACCACCCTGTCACGCCTGGCCCATGCCACCGTACCCTGGGTAGAGGTCAAGATCGACTCGCCGGTGCTGCACCGGCTGATCGAACAAGCCGAGCGCGACGAGCAGAACGAGCGCTTGATCAATCGAGCGCTCAAGCTCGGCGCCAGCAGCACCATCATGTATCAGTGCTTCGGCCTGGCGCATTCCGAAACTGCCCTGCGTCGGCGTCTGCTCAAGTTAGAAACCCGTAAAGGTCGTCCTCAGCACTTGAGCGAAGCACAGGAACATGCGTTGTGGCAGCGTTGGTGTCAAATACGAACAGAAGATGGGACCGAGGATAAACTCGACGCCATGATGATGCTTGCTGAAGAGCAGCAGATCAGCTTGACCATCGTTTGGCAGCAGATCGACCAGTACAGCAACAAAACATGAATGCTATTCCTTCCAGTCGCTGGCAACGTGTCCTGCAACAATGTACCCAGCAACTGCATGAGCGCTGGCCCGCACGCCCTACCACTGAACAGCCCTCCAACCAGGCTCTACAGGCTGGTTTTCTGTTTAGTGGTCAATCACACGAAGTCGTGCCACGTCGGCTGCTGTTGGATAATCGGCTGACGCCATTGGAGCGAAATGCTTGGCAGGTATTTCGGCTCATGCTGCAAGGCCAGGGCGTGGTTACGCCACGCTATGAGGATTTGCAGCCTTACCTCTCGAACGTGCCCTACGGTGCGTCAGCCTCGCGTGAAACCATTGCACGCGTGTTGACGATGCTCAGGCTCACTCGTTGGCTCAGTTTGGTTAGCCGCGGTCGCGATCAAATCAGCGGGCGGCTACAAGGTTCTTTGTACGTTCTGCACGATGAGCCGTTAACCCCCGCCGAAGCCATGGAGCTCGATCAGGACTACCTAGAACTGGTCGGACATGCCCTCGGTCATGCGACAAAGGCCGTGCGTATTGTCGCTCAGCACATTGTGGAGGAGGTCCGACACGACATAAATATCGATCAGGGTCGTTTACCGACGCGGCTCGACAGCTGGGGCGAACATTGGACGCACCAAGGCTTGGGTCAGCCACCCGGTGATGCATTCCACGATTCCAAACAGAGGGAAGATCACCGCGTTCGGAATCGTGCAGGCCCTCGTTCGGATTCCGAATCAGGCTTGAACCCTAACGTTTCCAGCACCGTTCGGAATCCGAACGCCGCCTGTACTGTATTAAAAGAAAGTAAATGTACAGTACCGCGCGCGACCTTTACTGTGGATAACCTGCACTGGCCCACTTCACTGCACCTGAGCCCAAGCGAACGTCAGGCCGTCGCCGTGGCGTTGAACAAGCTCAACCCAGTGGATCAGCAGGCGGTGCTTAACGAAGCGGGGGCACGCTGTACGGCCGGTGGTATACGCAAGCCGGCGGCCTATCTGATGGGCCTGATCCAGCGTGCGCTGAAAGGCGACTTTCGTCCTTGGGCAAGTCAGGCCAAACCGTCACCCGTCGCAGAGCCGCCCCCATCCACTCCCTCGCGGCCGACTCGGAAAAAGGGCGAGCCCGCATCAGCCCTCGCCCAAGCGTGTCTGAATGAGCTGCGCCAACTGCGTGGAGGCGGTGGAACTCAATAGATTTGATGCCAGTGGCATCAAATCCATAGAGCTCCAGTCTACGAAATGTCGGACCGAGCCATGGAGCTTTTAGAGGAACACCGGGACGTACTCAACTAAACGTAGACGTTCTGTATTTTCTCTTTCTCATCAAACCGAACAGACCGCGTTCAGCTTTTTGGCTGCCCTTGCCCCTCATCTGTCGCAACTTCCCGTCCAAGCCTATGCGAGGACAACACCATGGCCGATCACTATCAGCTCAATCTGGGTTCATTGCGCAGCAGCATCACCCTGACCCTGCATACCCACCATGCAGCTCGTATCTGGCAAGGTCGAGCCGCACGAGAAGGCGTCCACTCGATCATGGGTATGGCCGGTTATATCAGTGTCACCAACCTTATCAAACAAACTGCGGCCCAGGACGATCCCTATGCCGATTGGGCCATCGTGCAGCTCGAAGAAAAACTGATGCAGGCGAAGGCTGGGATGGGAGAACTGACCCAACAGCTGGACAGGATCAGACAGGACCTGCCAACACAAATCGACATGGGGGACAACCTCAACATCCACCCCGTTACTTTGCCGTTGTATATCGGCAGCCAACTGGGTTTTCTGGCGGTTTACCTACTGACCGACTACGACACGCTGGTCCGCCATACCCTCTTGGCCCATCACACGGCTTTGATCGGCCGAAGAGACATGGAAGCCTGGATCGACGACGGTGCCCACCTGTTACGCAGCCTGTTCGGTCAGGCGCAACGTTATCGACATGCCGGCGTTACACGCGATGATATGGCCGCAAATAATGCCCGCGCCCTGGCGGCCGTGGAGAAGTATGGATTGCCTCCGATGGACATCCTTGAGGGTCATCACCGCTCTCAGTTTGCGCCGCCGATCATTCGCCGTGGTGCTGCAGCAGTGGATGACTCCGACGCGTTGGCAGAGGACGTGGATGGTCCGTCTGCGAGCGTGGATGACTCGGAGGCTAACGCATGAATCCCATGATCCCTATTCAACCAATGCCCTTCGAAGCGTTGACACCGGATGCCTATCGGCAGCTCGAACACGCTGCCTCCCTAAAAGGCCTTTTAAAACCTTTTAAGGGTAAGGGGGAGTTGGAGCACCTGGCGCAGGTGGCGAGGGAAATCGAGGCGCAGTTATGTCACCTGATGGAGGCTGTGGTGCAGCAAGCCGGACAGCCCCCTTACTCGCTGCTGGACATTCGTTTGGTGCTGCAGAACACCAGCGCGGGCAGCACCTTTTTGCGTTGGCGCACCCGTGACTTCGCCCGTATGGGCGTAGCGGTCTGGGAACGCCAAGTCCGCAAGCAAAACCTCCCGCAGGCAGTACGCGAGGGATTGCACCGTTTCGAATGCGAGCGTATTGCACTGAACCTGCAGATGAGCGTGGTGCATTCGCTCTACCGCCAGGCATCGACCTGCGCGATCAAAATGGCCAGTGCCGAACGGCTGCTGCGCCAACTCACACCCCCAGTGGAGGTATCACGATGAGTACTTTTTTCGTCGGCGAAGGCAATATCGGCAGTGCGCCAGAGTTCCAGGAGTTCGCCGCTGGTAATGACGAGCCACGGCGCTTGCTGCGGCTGAATGTGTACTTCGACAATCCCGTGCCACGCGAGGGCAGCTATGAAGATCGAGGTGGCTATTGGGCACCGGTGGAGCTTTGGCACCGCGAGGCTGAACACTGGAGCACGCTGTACCAGAAAGGCATGCGCGTGCTGGTCGAAGGTCGTACGGTGCGCGATGAGTGGGAGGACAGCGAGGACAATGCGCGGGTGACCTTCAAGATCGAGGCCCGTCGAGTCGGTATTCTGCCTCACCGGGTACACGGCGTGGTCATGCGCGAGCGCACCAGTGAACCGGCGGCCTCTCAAAATACGGAGCAGGCCAGCACACCGGCGTCGAAACCCAATAAACGTAGAGGGTAAACACCTAGGGCCTGACAGACTTCAGGCATAAAAATTGCGCCTTTGCGCGAAGTCGCCGGTCAGTTATTACTCGTTGCTCGTGAAGCCCCACCCTGCCATCCACGCTACAACAAGGTAGCAGCTTCGGCCCATTCAAGGCTGCCATCACCGACTAATATGAGGAACCTGCCATTCAGGTTTCTCATATCTCGCCCGTGCTACTTCGAACAACGCTGCTCCGAAATCAATCCGGAGCAGCACTATGCGTCTCTTC
>Ga0247814_10000141_pt1 | contig 69707 bp, 31 predicted proteins | sample UWRJL179409R1_FD_179947 | JGI IMG/M metagenome (GOLD analysis project Ga0247814, IMG submission 179947) | Plant litter microbial communities from Arlington Agricultural Research Station in Wisconsin, United States - UWRJ-L179-409R-1 | ecosystem: Environmental > Terrestrial > Plant litter >... | reverse complement strand
CCAGCGGGCCGTTCGGGCCTTGTTCGAAACTGGTGGTGAGGATGGTCGGCAGTTCGAAAAACCTGGCCAGATCGGCCAGGGCCAGCACGTTGTTCTTGAACTCGTTCGGCGAGAAGTCCTGCACCAGCGAAATCAGACCGGTCTGGTGGTCGACCAGCAGCACGATGGCGTCGTCTTTGTTCAGGCGGTTGTAGGTTGGAGTGGTCATGGTCTGCGTCCCTTTTCGAAGTTGGAGTTTGTTGTTGCGTTCAAGTTGGGTACAGATTACTGACGCATCGAAAAGGAATAAATCGGCTGGAATGTGTTTCACCGTCAACCTCAACGGGACAGTGGCAAGATCGATACGAACATGGAGGCGCCCGTCGAAATATTTACCGAATCGACGCATGCTATGCTCTTCAGGGAGAAAACGAGGGGTTTCAAATGAACAGATCAGCCACTGACAGCGTTGCGAGCGAAGTTCGCAAGCTCGCCGCAGAACACAAGATCAGCGCTGACCGTGACAGCCTGAGTTGCATGGCGGTGACCATCACACGCTTGGCGGGCGATATCGTTGAGCTGGACGGCGTTGAGCAACTGCTGGTCAATCTGAAAAGAAAGGGCGTGCTGAACAAGGCAGAAATCATGGCGCTGCAAGGGCGCTATCTTCAGGAAAAAAGGCGTTTGAAAAAGCAGCTTAGCGCATGACTTTCGACCCCTTCGGCGATTTCGAGACTGAAGGCTATCTTCAAAACTCGCTCAAACTGAAAGACCCCGTTGAAGTAAAAGAGTCCGAACACCTTTCCTTCGAAGCCAGTATCGAAGATGCCTTGGCGTTTCTGGCGAAGAAGAGACCCATCGACTACAAAGCCGTCCTCAAGACACACGAAATCCTCTTCTGCGGTTTTTATCCCTGGGCGGGAAAAGACAGGAACGAACTCGTCCCTCATCTGGCGGTTTTCAAGGGATCGAAAGATGATCCTCAGCACACGATATTCGAACGCCCCGACCTGATCAAAAGATCCGTCGAATACGCCCTTGAACTGGCGGCAAATAAAAAACGCTTTCGCGATCGGCCCGGCGAGGTGATGGGGCAATTGGCTTCTGCTCACCCGTTTCTGGATGGCAATGGCCGCACCATACTGCTCATCTACATGGAGTTGTGCTTTCGGACCCGGTTCGCCGTCGATTGGTCAAAAACCAGCAAGGACGATTATCTCAATGCCCTCAGTGACGAGATCCGCAATCCGTTCAAAGGCCATCTGGACAGTTATTTGAAGCCCTTCGTCATCGACATCTCCAATCGAGACGAATGGCCCGGGATGATTGGCGGTATCAAAGGCCTGGATGGGCTGGACAAGGAAGGCATTACCTACGCGAACCTCGATAATCCTGAAGTCCAGCAGCTCTATAAAGCGTATAGAGCGCAGCCCCTCGAGTGAACATCGCGCTTTCGGCTACGCCGCTGTCGAGATTCTGATTCGAACTCAATAAAAAAGCCTGCTTTTCAGGGCAGGCTTTTCGCTTGGCGCACTTGGGCCTTATTTCTGCTGAGCGGTCAGCGCCGAGTAGCTGTTCATCAGGTTGCGGTAGTTCGGGATCCGCTGCGACAGCAGATTGCCCAGCCCTTCGATGTCGTTGCGCCAGTCGCGGTGCAGCTCACACGCCACCGAGAACCAGTTCATCATCTGTGCGCCGGCCTGGGTCATGCGGCTCCACGCGGCTTGTTGCACGGTGGTGTTGAAGGTGCCGGACGCATCAGTCACCACAAACACCTCAAACCCTTCCGCCAGCGCCGACAAGGTCGGGAACGCTACGCAGACATCCGTCACCACACCGGCAATGATGATCTGTTTACGGCCGGTAGCCTTGATTGCCTTCACAAAGTCTTCGTTGTCCCAGGCGTTGATCTGGCCAGGGCGAGCGATGTAGGGCGCATCCGGGAACATCTCTTTCAACTCTGGCACCAGCGGGCCGTTCGGGCCTTGTTCGAAACTGGTGGTGAGGATGGTCGGCAGTTCGAAAAACCTGGCCAGATCGGCCAGGGCCAGCACGTTGTTCTTGAACTCGTTCGGCGAGAAGTCCTGCACCAGGGAAATCAGCCCGGTCTGGTGATCGACCAGCAGCACGATAGCGTTGTCTTTGTTCAGGCGGTTGTAGGTTGGAGTGGTCATGGTCTGCTTCCCTTTTGAGTTTTTGAATTTGTTGTTGCGTTCAAGTTGGGTACAGATTACTGACGCATCGAAAAGGGATAAATCGGCTGGAATGTGTTTCACCGTCAACCTGAAACGGACAATCATTCGCTATTCAAGTCCAGCCCTCCAGGCGCATCGTCGCGCGCACCAGCCGCTGCTCTTCGAATTCGATCTCCTTGAGGTTGTCACTGATGCTCTGGATATGCGCAACAGCGGCCTTGCGCGCCTGTTCAGGCAGGCGCCCGGTCACGGCGTTGTAGAGGCGCGCGTGTTGGCGGTCAATCTGGCGTTTTTGCGGTTCGCGGTGATAGAGATTGTTGACCGAGGCGAACACCGTGTTGAGCAACAAATCCGTCAGTGAGCGCAGGGTCTGCACCAGCACCGGGTTGTGTGAAGCCTCGCAGATCGCCAGATGGAATGCGTGGTCGAGCCGCGCATGTTCGGATGCTTGCAGCTCACAGCCATGCGCATCGAGCAAAGCCTGATAGCTGCGGGTGATCAGGACGAAATCCGCTTCGGTGCCGCGCAACGCCGCCAGCCGCGCCGACTCGCCCTCCAGCAGGCTGCGCACTTCAAACAAGTCGTACAGGGTGCGCGGTTGCGAGCTGAACAAGTGCATCAGGGGCGATGCGACGCCCTGCCCGGAAAGGTCGGCGACAAAAGAGCCTTTACCCTGCTTGGTGCTGATGATCCCGCGGGCGCGGAGCAGTTTCAGGCCTTCACGCAACGCGGTGCGCGAGACGCCGAGTTTTTCCGTCAGCCGGCGTTCAGAGGGCAATAGTTGCCCGGTCTTCAACACGCCGTCGACGATCAATCGCTCGACACGTTCGCAAACCACATCCGCCACCTGCACAGTCCGTCCTTCACTGGTATGACCAGCCATAACCCTGCATCTCCCTGCTTCGCGATTGCATCGCATCTTGTTGTTTTAAAAGACTTGAGTGGCTTCATACGAAAAACCCGGCAAAAAGAACTGGTTCGACCAGTGCCGGACGACGTAGACAGTATTGCCCGTGCGCCCAATGATGCAAGCACGCCCATGTGGCGCCGGCCTGTCAAAAACAATAACCAAGGGTTGCCTGCCCGCGATGAATATTCTTTACGACGAACGCGTTGATGGCGTGTTACCGGCCACCGATAAACCCGCACTGCTCAGCGCGCTGCGGGCGCAAATGCCGGAGCTGGAAATCCTCCACAGTGAAGAGGCGCTGAAACCGTACGAATGCGATGGTTTGTCGGCCTACCGCACCACACCGATGCTGGTGGTGCTGCCACGCGAGCTCGAACAAGTCGCGACCATCCTCAGAATCTGTCATCAACAACGCGTGCCGGTGGTGCCGCGCGGCGCCGGTACCGGTCTGTCCGGTGGTGCCCTGCCGCTGGAAAAAGGCGTGCTGCTGGTGATGGCGCGCTTCAACCGGATACTCGAAATCAACCCTGCCGGACGTTTTGCGCGGGTCCAGCCGGGCGTGCGCAACCTGGCGATTTCCCAGGCGGCCGCACCGCATGGTTTGTATTACGCGCCGGATCCGTCTTCGCAGATCGCCTGCTCCATCGGCGGCAATGTCGCGGAAAACGCCGGTGGCGTGCACTGCCTGAAATACGGTCTGACCGTGCACAACCTGCTCAAGATCGAGATGCTCACTGTCGATGGCGAGTGCCTGACGCTCGGCTCCGACGCATTGGACTCACCCGGTTTCGATCTGCTCGCACTGTTCACCGGCTCCGAAGGCATGCTCGGGGTGATCACCGAAGTCACCGTCAAACTGCTGCCCAAACCACAAACCGCGAAAGTCCTGCTCGCGGCGTTCGACTCGGTGGAAAAAGCCGGGCGCGCGGTTGCTGACATCATCGCCGCCGGGATCATTCCGGGCGGCCTGGAGATGATGGACAACCTCGCCATCCGTGCTGCCGAGGACTTTATCCACGCCGGTTACCCGATCGATGCCGAAGCGATCCTGCTGTGCGAACTGGACGGCGTCGAAGCCGATGTCGACGACGACTGCCAGCGCGTGCGTCAGGTGCTGCAACATGCCGGTGCCACCGAACTGCGCCAGGCCAAAGACGAGGCCGAGCGCGTGCGTTTCTGGGCCGGACGCAAGAATGCCTTCCCTGCCGTCGGCCGGCTGTCGCCGGATTATTACTGCATGGATGGCACCATCCCGCGCCGCGAATTGCCCGGCGTGCTTCAGGCTATTGCCGATTTGTCCATCGAATACGATTTGCGCGTGGCCAACGTCTTTCATGCTGGCGACGGCAACATGCATCCGCTGATTCTGTTTGATGCCAACCAGCCCGGCGAGCTGGATCGCGCGGAAGCCCTGGGCGGCAAGATCCTTGAGTTGTGCGTCAAGGTCGGCGGCAGCATCACCGGCGAACACGGTGTCGGCCGCGAGAAAATCAACCAGATGTGCGCGCAGTTCAGCAGTGATGAATTGACTCTGTTCCATGCCGTCAAAGCAGCATTCGACCCCGGCGGCCTGCTCAATCCCGGGAAAAATATTCCGACCCTGCACCGCTGCGCCGAATTCGGTGCGATGCATGTCCATCACGGCCAGTTGCCCTTCCCCGATCTGGAGCGTTTCTGATGACGGTCGAACATGACAACGACGCCGCCGCCGAACTGCTGCAGCAGGTTGAGCAGGCGCTACATGACAAACTTGCGTTGCGCATCCAGGGCGGCAACAGCAAGGCTCATCTGGGCCGCGTGACCCACGGCGCGTTGCTCGATACTCGCGTGCATCGCGGCATTGTCAGCTACGACCCGACGGAACTGGTGATCACCGCACGCGCCGGCACGCCATTGGCCGAACTCAACGCGGCCCTCGACGCGGCCGGACAAATGCTGCCATGCGAGCCGCCACACAGTGAGGCGGGTGCCACCGTCGGTGGCATGCTCGCTGCCGGGTTGTCCGGGCCGCGCCGCCCCTGGGCCGGAGCCGTGCGCGATTACGTCCTGGGCACGCGGATCATTACCGGCCACGGCAAACATCTGCGTTTTGGCGGCGAAGTGATGAAGAACGTTGCCGGCTACGATGTCTCGCGCCTGACGGCTGGCAGTTTTGGTTGCCTGGGATTGCTCACTGAAGTCTCGCTGAAAGTCCTGCCGAAACCACGTCACAGCCTGAGCATTGCCCTGGAAATCAGCTGCGAACGTGCATTGCTCAAACTCGCCGAATGGGGCCAACAACCGGTTCCGATCAGCGCCGCCAGCCACGACGGGCAACGCCTGCATCTGCGCCTGGAAGGCGGCGAAGGTTCGGTGACGGCGGCTCATGACCGACTCGGGGGTGAACCGCTGGACACGGCGTACTGGGCCGATCTGAATGCTCAGCGCCTGGCCTTTTTTGCCGATCCAAGGCCGCTCTGGCGCCTGTCAGTGCCGCCTCACACAGGCCCGTTGAGCCTGCCCGGCGAACAACTGATCGATTGGGGCGGAGCCCAGCGCTGGCTGAAGTCCGACGCCGACGCCCTGATCATCCGCGCCATCGCCACCCAGGCGAGCGGTCACGCCAGCTGCCATGCAAACTGCGCACAACCGTTCCAGCCGCTCGCTCCGGCGTTCCTGCGCTATCAGCAATCACTGAAGACGCAACTGGACCCGCAAGGGATTTTCAACCCGGGCCGAATGTACGCAGAGATCTGATCATGCAAACCACCCTGAGCGAAAAATCCCTGCGCCTTAAGCGCGCCGCAGAAGCCGAGAGCATTCTGCGCAGTTGCGTGCATTGCGGGTTCTGCAACGCCACCTGCCCGACCTACCAACTGCTCGGCGATGAACTGGATGGCCCACGCGGCCGGATTTACCTGATCAAGCAAGTGCTCGAAGGCAATGCCGCAAGCGCCACCACCCAACAACATCTCGACCGCTGCCTGTCCTGCCGTAATTGCGAGACCACCTGCCCGTCCGGTGTCGACTATCACAACCTGCTCGATATCGGCCGTGCGGTGGTCGATGCTGCTGCGCCGCGCAGTCCCGGCCAGCGTCTGTTGCGCCAGGGTTTGCGCAGCGTGTTGACTGAGCCGCGGTTGTTCAAACCGTTGCTGATCCTCGGTGAACGACTGCGTCCACTGCTGCCGCAGGCTGTGCAAATGAAGCTGCCGCGACACATTGCGCCGGCCAGACCCAGACCAGCGCGAACGCGGGCACGCACGATGCTGATGCTCGAAGGCTGCGTACAGACCAGCCTGTCGCCGAACACCAACGCCGCGACCGCGCGGGTGCTCGACCGTCTGGGCATCAGCATCCTGCCGATCAGCGAGGCCGGTTGCTGCGGTGCGATTGACTATCACCTCGACGCCCAACAGGCCGGACTGCAGCGCGCGCGGCGCAATATCGATGCGTGGTGGCCGGCGATCGCAAGCGGCGCCGAGGCGATCGTGCAAACCGCCAGCGGTTGTGGCGCCTTCATCAAGGACTACGCTCACCTGCTCGAACACGATCCGGCCTACGCAATGAAAGCCGCCAAAATCAGTGCAATCAGCAAGGATCTGGTGGAGATACTGCAGGCGGAACCGCTGGAACAACTGGTCGTGGCGCACAACGATCAGCGTCTGGCGTTTCATTGTCCGTGCACGCTTCAGCACGCGCTCAGACTCGGTGGCGCGGTGGAAAGTGTTCTGACACGGCTGGGGTTTCACCTCACGCCAGTGCCCGACAGTCACCTGTGCTGCGGTTCCGCCGGTACCTATTCGATCACCCAGCCTGCACTTTCCCGGCAATTGCGCGATAACAGGATCAATGCGCTGGAAAGCGCCTCGCCCAGCCTCATCGTCACCGCCAACATTGGTTGCCAGATTCACCTCGACAGCGCTGGCCGCACGCCGGTCAGGCACTGGATCGAGGTGCTTGAAGAGTCCCTTCTCGCGCAGGAAAAACCATGAACAGCAAATTCGTATTGAGCCAGAGAGAAGTCGCGCTGATCCTCGCCGCCGGGCGCACCGAGGCGCAGCGCAACCAATGGCCGGTGAGTATTGCCGTGGTCGATGATGGCGGCCACTTGCTGGCGCTTGAGCGCCTCGACGGTTGTGCACCGATCGGCGCCTACATCTGCATGGAAAAGGCCCGCACTTCAGCCCTCGGTCGCCGCGAATCGACTGTCTATGAAGAGATGGTCAACAACGGCCGCAACGCGTTTCTCTCGGCGCCGCTGCTGACCTCGCTTGAAGGTGGCGTGCCGATCATTGTCGACGGACAAGTGATCGGTGCGGTGGGCGTGTCCGGGGTCAAATCCGCTCAGGACGCGCAGATTGCCAAGGCTGCCGTCCTCGCGCTGCAAGGTTATTCGTAGAACGGCTCGACGGCTTCGCGACTGCCGACAAAAAACTGTCCGCAAGCAGACAGCTGTTGGAAATGACGGTAAACCGCAGCGTGTTCGCTGATGGTCTCAGTCGAACAGGTCCCGAGGCAGCTCGACCCGTGCCACCAGGCCACCGCCGCTGCGATTGCGCAGGGTCAGTTCACCACCCTGCTCGCGCACGATCGCCTGCGCGGCCGAAAGCCCCAGCCCGACGCCGCCGGTATCACGATTGCGCGAAGCTTCAAGGCGATAGAACGGATCGAAAACCCGCTGCAGCGCCGACTCGGGAATTCCCGGGCCTTGGTCGCACACCTCGATGCAGATCGTATGGTCGTTACCGCTCAGTGCGATGCTCGGTTGCTGCGCGTATTTGGCGGCGTTTTCCAGCAAATTGACGATCACCCGCTTGATGCCCAGCGGCCGCCCCTCATACACCAGATGCGCGGGGCCACTGAAGTCGACGCCGAGGTGCTGGTCGCGGTAATCGTCGATGATGGTTTGCAGCAACTCCGACAGGTCGAACACGGTGGGCTGCTCGCGGTGAGTATCCTCACGAAAGAACGCCAGCGCGGCGTTGATCATCGACTGCATTTCTTCAACGTCACGGATCAGCTTGTGCTGATGATCGAGGTCTTCCATGAACTCGCTGCGCAAGCGCATGCGGGTCAGCGGCGCGCGCAGATCGTGGGAGATGGCCGCGAGCATGTGCGTGCGCTCGGCGATGAAATGCTGGATCTGCGCCTGCATGGTGTTGAAGGCGATGATTGCCTGACGTATTTCGTCCGGGCCTTCGACGTTGATCGGCGGCGCCCGCAGATCGCTGCCAAAGCGCCGGGCAGCGCTGGCGAAGCGCTGCAGCGGAGTAGCCAACTGGCGCGTGGCGAGCCATGCCACCAGCAAAGTGGCGATCAATCCGAGGGCGATGACCACCGCGATCCGCGTGCCGACGTCGAGGCCCCAACTGCGTTGCGGCGGGGTAAACGACAACCAGCTGCCATCGACCAATTGCACCAGCGCGACGTAGTGCGCGCGCGGGCTGTCGCGCGGAAAGTCATCGGGGCTGAACACTTCGATTTCACGGTCGTCACCCAGCAGTTGTTGCATCACCGGCCCCCTGCCCGCCTCGATTGGCGTGCCGATCGCAGGCAGATCGAAGTCGGCGCGCCGAGCATGCCAGACCACGTTCAGCATCGAACTGGTTGCCGCGCTGGCCAGTTGCGGGCGCAGCGACGTCGGGGCGGCTTCGATCAGCCGCGTGGTCACGGCAATCTGTTCGAGCAGGCCGGTGCGTTCAATGGGCGGGCGCGCCCAGATCCCGGCGACCTGCACGAACAAGGCATTGAGTGCCAGTGAAGCCAGCATCGCCGCGAGGATGGTCAGGGCAATCCGCCGTCGCAGGGTATCGCGGCGCAACAGACGGCGGATCACGATCGGCTGACCTTGGCGGTGAACATGTAGCCTCCGTTGCGCACAGTGCGGATCAGGTCTGGACGCTTGCTGTCGGGTTCGATCTTGCGTCGCAGGCGACTGACCTGGACATCGATGCTGCGATCAAAGGCGTCGTGGCCTTCGCCACGCGTCAGGTCGATCAATTGTTCACGGGTGAGAATGCGCTGGGGATGATCGAGAAACACCACCAACAGGTCGAATTCGCCAGCGGACAGCGGAATCATCACCTGCTCCGGCGAGCGCAACTCGCGACAGGTGATATCCAGGTGCCAACCGGCGAACACAATCACCGGGCGCGGGCGTTCACTGGCGGGACTTGGCTGCTCGCCGGCACGACGCTGCACGGCGCGCACCCGGGCGAGCAATTCGCGTGGTGCGAAAGGCTTGGTCAGGTAATCGTCGGCGCCAAGCTCCAGGCCGACGATGCGATCGCTGAGCTCGGCCATGGCCGTGAGCATGATGATCGGAATGCCCATCTGTGCGCGGATTTTCTGGCACAGGCTCAGGCCGCCTTCGCCGGGCAGCATGACGTCGAGAATAATGGTGTCCGGGCGCTGCTGCGCGATGGCCGCCCACATCGCCACGCCATCGGGCGCGACATCGACCTCGTAGGCATGCTGAACGAAGAACTTCTTCAGCAGGGACAGCACTTCCATGTCGTCATCGACGATCAGCAATCTGCTCACGGTCACAGGATCCAAGGGCCAAAAAAGAGCGCATCTAAAACCATTTCGCCGTTCGGGTCATTTATTTCAATCACGCAACATTCCTTCCGCGCCGACAACAATCGGACATTCCCGGGCAATCCTCCTCGGGCACTCTGCGGGACTTTCATCGCAGGGGGCTCCCATGAAGGAATTCAATCAGAGGTACACCGCCAAGGGCCGCGCCAGCCATCGTCCGTTGATCCTTAGCCAGCGCACTACGGCTCCCGGGCACGATACGCCGATTCTGTTTCAGGAGTCGTGCCTGGGCCTGACCGGCAATCAGGAGCGCATCGTCCTGCGCCGATACTTCGAACAATTCAGCCCGGACAACGCGCACTGGGTGGAATACGTGCATTCGATTCCAGTCGCCGACCTCGTGCACTGGATCATGCGCCACGGCCAGTTGCATATCGAGTGCTCGGACAACGCCTCGCCAGCCCACAAGGAAAGCCATTGATGATCAGCAATTTCTCGAAGTCGCTGGTGCTTTCAGCCACATTGAGCCTGCCGGCATGCAGCAATAAAACCGTCGAACCGAAGATGTACAGTGGATTTCTGCATGACTACAGCCTGTTGAGCGAACGCCAGTCACCGTCGGGGCAGACGGTACTCGGATGGGTCAGCCCGGCATTGGCCCGAGGCCGTTATACCCAGGCCTATCTGGCGCCCAGCCAGTTCTACCCGAGCGTCGCACCGACCGAGCGGATTCCGCTGAGCACGTTGTCCGGCGTGACTGAATACTACGACGCGGCGCTCAGACAGGAACTGGGCAAAGTCATGCGCCTGGTGTCGACACCGGGGCCCGACACCCTCATCGTGCGACCGGCGATTACCCGGGTCGCGACCCGCACCCAGGGTTTGCGCTTTTATGAATGGCTGCCGGTCACGCTGGTCGCAGCAGGCGTGAGCACCGCCACCGGCATTCGCGACCAGGACAGCGAAATCACCACCGAAGTATCGTTCGAGGATGGTTCGACCGGCGAGGTGGTCGCCGAAGTGATCCGCAAGGGCATCGGCGTGCCACTGGAGAACGACAAACAGGCGCTGAGCGCTGATGACGTCAAGGCCGTGCTGAACAGCTGGGCCGGCGATTTGGGCAAATCCTGGGTGACGCTGCGCAAATAGCCTGCCGCTGGCAAGGCGATCTCAATCGAGTCTCGGTTATGAACTAATAACACCTTCATTAAGCGGTCGCTGAAACGTTGTACTAGGATAGGATCCCATTCCCGAGGCGTTTTCACCGGTCAAGGAGCTTCACCCCCGGCGCCTGCGGGACACGAGCCGCCCATTGCAACTCATGGATGAATGACATGAACTCACAGCTGTTCCCGCAGATTGGCAAAGTGATTGCCAGCACCGGCAGCCGGCATTTTCCGCGCATGCTTCACGACCTGATCCTCACTCAACTGGCGGTGGACGCCACGCACATCCGCCAGATGCGTGTCGAGTCGGTAAGCCGTACATCCCTTCGCAACGGCCCCGAGCCGCTGAAAGAGCCAGCACTGCTGGCCGAAACGCTGTTCTCGGAACACAGCGCGATGCCCAGCGACGAGCTGCCGCCAGCGGAATCAGCCAACGTCACCGATGCCTCGCAACTGCACCTGACCCGACGCAAGGACGGTTTTCGCTACGTGATTTCGGTGTACCGCAACGGTCAGTCGCAACGTTTTTCCGCCCAGGAGCGCAGCCTGTTGCAAGACATCTCCCCAGTGCTGCTGCCGATGGTCGAGAAACATATCAACGCCGTGCAACCCGCCTGCCCTGAAGCCGAAAGCCCCAGCGAAGCCCCCGAGGGCACCGGGCTGCAAACCCTGCGTTTGCGCTTCACCGAACGTTTGCAGCAATTGGGCCTGAGCCTGTCGAACCGTGAAACCGAGGTGTGCATCGGCCTGCTCGCCGGGCACACGGCACCGGAACTGGCCGAGCAATTGCAACTGAAGGTCAACACGGTGGAGAGCTATCTCAAACGGGCGGCGATCAAGCTGGGCATCAGTGGCCGGCACTCGTTGATGCGCTGGATGTATTCGCCACAGGAAACCTCGGCATCGAGCGCTGCCTGATGACACTGCAAAAAAACCGCTTTTGATAACGACGCAAAAAACCTCGTTATCGACCGCTGGCTGATAACGACGCTACCCCTGTAGGAGCTGCCGCAGGGGTATTCTGTCAGTCGCGGGCGAGCGCTTCGATCGGGTCGAGGCGCGAGGCGTTGCGGGCCGGGACGAAGCCAAAGACGATGCCGATCAATGTCGAACAGATCACCGCCGTGAGCACCGAGGTCAGCGAGAAGACCATCTCCCACTCCTTGATAAACAGCGAAAACAGATGCCCGAAGGCATACGACAGGGAAATCCCGATCGCCCCGCCCAACAGGCAGACCATCACCGCCTCCACCAAAAACTGCTGACGAATGTCCGACTGCCGCGCGCCGACCGCCATGCGAATACCGATCTCGCGGGTGCGTTCGGTCACCGACACCAGCATGATGTTCATCACTCCGATGCCGCCGACCACCAAGGAAATCACCGCAATCAGCGACAGCAACAACGCCAGCGAACGACTGGTTTTCTGCACGGTCTGCAAAACGCTGTCGAGGTTGTTGGTGAAGAAATCCTTACTGCCATGGCGTTGCAGCAGCAGTTGGGTCACATGCTCTTCCACCACCTTGCTCGGCTGGCCGTCCTTCATGCGCACGCTGATGCTGTCCAGATAACGCTGGCCCAGCACCCGACCGGCCGCCGTTTCGTAAGGCACCCAGACATTGAGGGTCTTACCCGAGGCAAACAGGCTTTTATCCGGCGCGGCGACGCCGATCACCGTGCACGGCAGGTTGCCGATCAGGATCACCTGACCCAGCGGATCGACATCCTGGCCGAACAAGCGCTGCCGGGTGTTGTGATCGATGACCACCACTTGTGCCTGGCGCCGCGCATCGCTTTCGCTGAACGCAATACCCGCCGCCATCTTGATGCCGCGCACTTTGAAGTACTGATCGCTGACGCCGTTGACCTGCGCATCCAGATCGATATTGCGGTAGCGCAGCAACAGGCTGCGGCCTATCATCGGCGTGGCGCTGTCGACGTAATACAGCTGATTCAGCGCCGTGACATCCGCCGGCGTAAGGGTTTCGATGGCCGCCGCACGTTTGTCGCCATAACTGCTGCCGGGATAGACATCGATGGTGTTGCTGCCGATGGCCGCGATGTCCTTGAGCACGTAGTTCTTGGCGCCCTCGCCGACCGCCGAAATCGACACCACCGAGGTGATGCCGATGACGATCCCGAGCATGGTCAGCAACGTCCGCATGCGGTGCGAGATCAATGCGACCCAGGCCATGCTGAAGGCTTCCTTGAACAGTCCGAGGCTGGCGACCAGACGCCGTGAAGCGGTGGCTTTCGGCGCCACCGGCTCATCGCTGAGCAACTGCGTGGTGTCGCGTTCGTTGGCGCGGTCGCTGAGGATTTCGCCGTCGCTGACTTCGATGATGCGCTCGGCGTTGGCCGCGACTTTCGGGTCGTGAGTCACCAGAATCACCGTGTGCCCCGCCGCGTGCAGCTCCAGCAGAATGCGCATCACCTCTTTGCCGCTGGCCGTGTCGAGCGCGCCGGTAGGTTCGTCGGCGAGGATCACTTCGCCGCCGTTCATCAACGCCCGGGCGATACTGACCCGCTGCTGTTGGCCGCCGGAGAGCTGGCTCGGCCGATGCGTCAGGTGACCTTCGAGGCCCAGTCGCGCCAACAGCTCTCGGGCCCGGGCATGGCGTTGCAGCTGGGGGGTACCGGCATAAATCGCCGGCATCTCGACGTTGTGCATCGCACTCAGGTGCGGCAGCAAGTGGTAACGCTGGAAGATGAAACCGAAGTAGTCACGACGCAGTTCGGCGAGTGCCTGATTGTCCAGATCACGGGTTTCCTGACCGTTGATCTTGTAGCTGCCGGCGGTGGCGTAATCGAGGCAACCGAGGATGTTCATCAGCGTTGATTTGCCGGAACCCGAGGCACCAATGATCGCGACCATTTCCCCGGCATGGATCGTCAGGTTGATGTTCTTCAGCGCGAGAAACTCGCGGTCGCCAGCGGTGAAACTGCGGGTGATGCCGGTCAACTGTAACAGTGGCTCAGTCATGCTCAGGCCCCCGCCACATTGGTCAGCGGATCACCGATGACCACGCGATCACCTTCAGCCAGACCATCATTGATCTGCACTTTGACGTTGTTGTTGATCCCGGTCTGCACATTGCGCGACTGCGCGTGCCCCTTGGCATCCAGCACCCGCACCGGAAAGCTGCCATCGGCATTGCGCGGGCCGAGCGCCGCCACCGGTACGGTCAGCACAGCCTTGGCGGTGTCGAGGACGATGCGCACCTGCGCGGTCATCGAAATGCGCAGGCGATGGTCGGGGTTCGGCACTTCAAACAAAGCGTTGTAGAACACCGCGCTGCTTTGCTTCGGCGTGCCGGCGGGCGGCGTTTCAAGAAAGTTCTGTGGCGCCGGGTCCGTGCCGCGCAGTTTCGCGTAGTAGCGTTTGTCCTCGCCAAGAATGGTGAAATAGACCTCTTGCCCCGGCGCGATATGGATTACATCGGCTTCGGAGACCTGCGCCTTGACCGTCATGGTGTCCAGGTCCGCCAGTTTCAGCAGGACCGGCGCCAGTTGGCTGGCAATCACTGTCTGGCCTTCCTGAGTGACCACGCCGACCACGTCACCATCGATCGGCGCAACAATCCGCGTGTAGGCCAGATTGACCTTGGCCGTGTCGATCTGGATGTGCGCGCTTTTGATCTGCGCATCCAGCGACATCAGGTTGGCCTGCTGCACCTGATAGTTGGATTCGGCGGTTTCGAAATCCTGGCGGGAAATCGACGCATCTTCCTGCAGGTTCTGATAGCGCTCGTAAATCGCTTTGGTCTGTTTTAGCTGGGCCTGCGTGGCGCGCTTTTGCGCTTGCAGGTTTTCCTCATCGACCTGAGCCTGACGCAGGGTGTTTTGCAACACCAGCGGATCGATCTCCGCCAGCCACTGCCCCTTCTTCACCTTGTCGCCGACCTTGACCTTCAGCGACTTCAGTTGGCCAGAGACCTGCGCACCGACATCAACCTGCTTGATCCCTTCGAGCACGCCGGTGGCCAGCACCGCGTTCTCAATGTCATCGCGCTCGACCGTGGCGGTCAGGTACTGCGGCGCCTCGGCCGGTGCCTGCACCGTGTAGAACACCAACCCCGCCGCCACCGCCAACGCCAAACCCATACCGACTTTGCGCCACTTCGACTTTTCCATAAATGCCCACAAGTCCGTTCAGGATCGAGCCCGGCGCAACGCCGGGCTCTGCTAGAAAAACAACAATCAGGACAGTATTTCGCCCGCCGGCACTTTCCGGCCGTCATGCCACCACGCCGCGAAACTGAAGACGTTGGGCGCCTTGAGAATCGTGAAATGGTTGCCCGGCCCGTACCACACCGCCAAGTCCGCGACTTGGCGCTGCCAGCCTTCGACCATCGCCGCTTGCTCGCGCTGATTGCCCCACGCATCCAGCGTCGGGTCATCGACCAGCGCCAGCCGCACTGGGCCGGTGTAGGTCAGTTGCGGTTGATAGACCGTGCGCAGTGCCGTGGCAAAGGTGCGTACCGGGCCGTGCATCGCCTGCGCTGACGAACGCGCAGACAACACACCGGCGCGCACCATGCCCTCGTGCAACAGGCGCATTTGCGTGGTGTCGTCAGCCTCGGCGAACACCAGCGGATCGATGCCCAACGACTTGCCGCTGGACAGTTGCAACGTCTCGATCAAACGCTCCAGCGCGGCGGTCGTCGTATACGGCTTGCCCGTCGTGCCGTTGCCACCGGGTGCTTCGCTGTCAATCAGGGTCAACGACGCCACTTCACGCCCCGCCGCCTGCAACTGCGCGGCCATGGCATGCGCGACCCAGCCGCCGAACGAATGGCCGATGAGGTGCACCGGGCCTTGCGGACACAGCTGTTCGACGGCGTGCAGATAACACTTCGCCGCCGCTTCCACCGAACTGTGCGGCACGCCGCTGCCATCGAGCCCGCGCGGTTGCAGACCGAAAATCGGCCATTCCGGGCCCAGTGCTTCGGTCAGGTGAATGAACCCGGTGACACTGTCGCCCGCCCCCGGCACGCAGAAGATCGGCGCATGCCCGGCGTGCCCGCTCTGGATCGTCAACACGGGTTGATAAGCCTGTGGTTGCGGGGCCTGCGTAGCGGCCATGGCCTGACTCAAGGCCTGGCCGAGTGCCTGGACATCCGGGTTTTTCATCATGCTGCGGTGATCCCCCGGCACATCGATGCAGCGCAGCAAACCGCTGCCGACCTTGTTCTCCCAACCACGGGTCGGACTCGGCTGTGCCTGCCCCGGCATTAATCCCTGCGCGCGGAACAAGTGCACCGGTTGGCTGGCCGGGCTGACCCGATAATGCGCCAGCGCCAGGCCATGAGCGGCCTCACGATCAAAGTAACTCCAGGCCTGCGCCGCCGTTAGTGCGGCCAGTTCCGGGTCAGGCAATTGCTGTTCGCAGCAGCGCTGGAACAGTTCATCGAACGCAATGAGTTCGACTTCAGCCTCAAGCCTTTCGACATCAGCCAATGCTTGCAGCCCTTGTTCACCAAGCATCTGCGAACGCGCCCGACAATGTTCGAGCAATTGACGCTTGTCGCGATGCTCGCCGCTCCAGCGGGTTTTATCCTGACTGGCCGGGTGCGGTGCATAGGTATCGAGCAGGCCGACAAACGCCACGGCCTCATCGAGGCCGAGCAATTGCTGCGCGACTTCATAGGCCAGCAAGCCACCAAACGACCACCCGGCCAGACGGTAAGGGCCGTGCGGCTGCACCGAGCGCATGATCCCGACCATCCGCGCCGCCATGCATTCAAGGGTGCGCAGTTGCGGCTGCCCCAGTGGCACACCGGGCAAACCGTAAATCGGAAACTGCCCCTCGATGTGCATCCCCAATGCCGGGAAATACACATCCCGGCCGCTGAATTCATGGATCAGGAACAGCGCATGACCGCCCTTGCCCGGCCGCACCACGACCAGTCCTTCCGGCTGCTCGGGCACACCACTGCGCTGACTGAGCAGCGCGGCCAGCGCCTCGATGCTCGGCCGCTGGAACAGCTCCGCCAGCGTCACTTGTTGCCCCGCCCGCTGCAGCAAGTTGACCAGACGAATCGCCAGCAATGAATGCCCACCCAATTCGAAGAAGTTGTCGTGGCGTCCAACCTGTTCGACATTCAGCACTTCAGCCCAAATCCGCGCCAGCACGGTTTCAATCTCGCCTTGAGGCGCTTCGTAGTGACGGCTGAGCACAGCGTCGAGGCCCGGTGCCGGCAGCGCCTGACGGTCGATCTTGCCGTTGGGATTCAACGGCAAGACGTCGAGCGCAACAAACGCGCCCGGCACCATGTACTCGGGCAATTGTTCAAGGATGAACGCGCGCAGCGTATCGATCGCAGGCACAGCACGGCGATCAACCGCAGTGAAATACGCGACCAGCCGCTCGTCGCGCATCAGCACCACCACCTCGCGCACCTGCGGGTGCTGGATCAAACGCGCTTCGATTTCACCGAGTTCCAGACGCAAACCATGCAGCTTGACCTGGAAGTCATTGCGCCCGAGGAATTCGAGGTTGCCGTCGGCGCGGTAACGCACCAGATCGCCGGTGCGGTACAAGCGATCACCGGCTACGAACGGGCTGTCGATAAAGCGCTCGGCCTGCATCTGCGGCAGTCCCCTGTAACCGCGCGCCACGCCGATACCGCCAATGTGCAACTGGCCAATAACGCCGAGCGGCACAGCCTGGTCGTGCGCATCGAGCACATACAGTCGGGTGTTACAGATAGCCTTGCCGATTGGCAATTCGGATAACGGCACCGGCATATGCGGTTCCAGCGTCCACGCCGTGCTGTCGACCGTGGCCTCGGTCGGGCCATACACGTTATGCAGGCGCACCCACGGCAGGTGCTGGCGCACAGCAGCGGCCAGCGCCGCCGTGAGTTCACCGCCGCCACAGAACACATCGGTGAGGCTGGTGCATTCACTGACGTCCTGCAGTTCAAGAAACTGCTGCAACAACGCCGGCACAAACTTGACCACCGTAATGCGTTGCTGACGAATGACTTGCGCCAGATACGCCGGTTCACGATGACCGCCCGGCCGTGCCAATACCAGACGCACACCCGCCGTCAGCGGCCAGAAGAACTCCCACACCGAACCGTCGAAACTGAAAGGCGCTTTCTGCAACAGCGCGCCGTCAGTGGTCGGCGGGCAGATCTGCGAACCCCAATGCACCAGATTGCACAGGCCACGATGCTCAAGCATCACGCCTTTCGGCGTACCGGTCGAACCCGAGGTGTAGATCATGTAGGCCAGATTCGAAGCATTCAGACCGGGCACCTGCGGATTGCTGTCTGCCAGGTCATGCCAAGTGCATTGATCAAAGTCGATCAGCAGCGCATCGGTCGCGGCAAACAGCGATCGAGTCGCCGTCTGCACCAGCACTGCCACCGGCGCACAGTCGCTGAGCATGTAGTCGAGGCGCTCCGCCGGATAAGCCGGATCCAGCGGCACATAAGCGCCACCGGCCTTGAGAATGCCGAGCAAACCCACCACCAGATCGAGTCCACGCTCGACGCACAGCGCCACCCGCGCATCCGGCCCCACACCCTGCTCGCGCAGATGATGCGCAAGACGGTTGGCGCGGGCGTTCAGTTCGCGATACGTCAGGCTGTGTTCGCCGATCTGCACGGCAATGGCGTCCGGCTGACGCTGCACCTGCGCTTCGAACAGGCTCTGAATCGGCTGCTCGACCGGGCAATCAAGCGCCGTCGCATTGAATTCGCCGAGCAAGCGTTGCTGCTCATCCGCCGCCAGCAGCTCGACTTGCGCCAACACAGCCTGATCATCACTGACCAACGCCGCCAGCAAACGCTGGAAGTAACCGACAAAACGCCGCACCGTCGACTCATCGAACAACGCCGTGGCGTAGCGCAGCGCGCCGCGAATTCCCTGCGGGTTTTCACCCAGACTCAACGACAGGTCGAACTTCACAAAGTGATTTTCCCCGGCGACGCCTTCCAGCGTCAGGCCGCCCAGTGCCAAAGCGGGCGCAACGCTGCTGTCCCAGCTCAGCAGCGTCTGGAACAACGGTGTATGAGAAAGGCTGCGTAACGGTCGAGTGATTTCCACCACGTGTTCGAACGGCAGATCCTGATGCGCCTGCGCCGCCAAGGTCTGCGCCTTGACCCGCGCCAGCAGCGCTGCGCCTGTCAGATCGCCCGAGGTGTCGATACGCAGAGCCAGGGTGTTGACGAACATGCCGATCAGCCCCTCGATCTCGGCGCGGGTACGGTTGGCCACCGGCGAGCCGACCACCACATCGGACTGTCCGGACAGGCGCGCCAGCAACATCGCCCAGGCACTCATGATGACCATGTACGGCGTCACGGCGTGACGCTGACACAACGCCTTGAGACCGACGCTGGTCTGCTCGTCCAGCACGATTTCGACACTGCCGCCGTGGTGATCCTGTTGTGCCGGACGCGGACGGTCAGTCGGCAGGCTCAGCAACGCCGGCGCTCCGGCCAGCGTGTGCTGCCAATAATCGCTTTGACGCTGCAACACCTCACCGCTCAGCCAGCGCCGTTGCCACACCGCGTAGTCGGCGTATTGCAGGGTCAGCGGCGGCAGCGGATCCTCCTCGCCATGGCTGAACGCCTGATACAGCGCCATCAGTTCGCGGGTCAGCACGCCCATCGACCAGCCGTCGGAGATGATGTGGTGCATGGTCAGCAACAGCACATGGTGATCATCGGCCAGACGTACCAGACGTCCACGAATCAGCGGCTCATCCTGCAAATTGAACGGCCCGCGCGCTTCCCTTTCGAGCAATGTGCGCAAGGCCTCGTCGGTCTGCGGCTGTTGCCGCCAATCTTCCTCGATCAGCGGCAGGCCACTGTCGACCGGAGCGATCAGCACCTGTGCTTCGTCGTTCAATTGCGCGAAACGGCTGCGCAGGGTTTCGTGGCGCGCAACGATTCGCGCCAATGCCCGTTGCAGGGCCACGGCGTCGAGTCGGCCACGCAGGTGCAAGCCCAGAGGAATGTTGTAGGCGGTGTTGCCGCCGTCCATCTGTGCGAGGAACCACAAGCGTTGCTGGGCGAACGACAGCGGCAGCGCCTGATCTCGCGGTGCCGGCAGAATCTCGGGCAAGGTGCTGCGTTCGGCCTGACCCAGGACCTGAGCGACCGCCGCCAGCTCCGGGTTGGCAAACAGATCGGCCAGCGCCAGTTCCACGCCCAGCTGCTGACGCACCTGGGACAGCATGCGCATCGCCAACAATGAATGACCACCGAGTTCGAAGAAGTTGTCGTGGCGGCCGACCTTTTCGACCTGCAACACCTCGGCCCAGACCCGTGCGAGGCGGGTTTCCAGTGGATTGGCCGGTGCCTCGTAAACCCGACTGAGCAGCGCTTCCTGGGTCGGCGCCGGCAGTGCCTTGCGGTCGACCTTGCCGTTGTTGTTCAACGGCAAGACATCGAGTTGCACCCACGCCGTCGGCAGCATGTATTCCGGCAGACGGGCATGCAATTGCGCGTGCAGTCCGGCGCTATCGAACAGTCCCGCGTGCGCCGTGTAGTACGCCACCAGACGCGGGCTGTCCTGTCCGTCACGGCGCGCCAGCACCACTGCTTCCTTGATGCCTGGGCAGTTCAGCAAACGGTTTTCGATTTCTCCCAGCTCGATGCGGAAACCACGAATCTTCACCTGATCGTCGTTACGCCCGATGCAATCGAGTTGCCCCGGCGCCATCCAGCGCGCGAGGTCGCCGGTGCGGTAGAGCAACGCGCCCGGTGTCTCGCTGAACGGATCGCGGAGGAATTTCTCGGCGCTCAGATCCGGCCGGTTCAGGTAACCCAGCGCCACGCCCTGCCCGCCGATGTACAACTCGCCGGTGACGCCCATCGGCACCGGTTGCTGATACGCGTCGAGCACGTACACCTGCGTGTTGCCGATGGGGCCGCCAATCGGCACGCTCTCGGCGTTTTCCGCCACTTCACGCACCTCAAAGGTTGTCGCGTAAGTGGTGGTTTCGGTCGGGCCGTAGCAATGCACGATGCGCAATGCCGGGGCCTCGGCCAGCAGTCGCCGGAACGCCGCCGGATCGCCACGCTCACCGCCGCACAGCAGAATCCGCAGGCCTTTGAGCGCCTGCGGAATCAACTGCACGTACTGGTTGAACAGCGCGGTGGTGACGAACAGGATCGTCGCGCCACTGGCACTCAGTTCGCGGCCGAAGGCATTCGGATCAAGCAGGGTTTGATGATCGATGATCACCACGCGACCGCCATTGAGCAACGGCGCCCAGATGTCCATGGTGCTGGCATCGAACGCCGGGTTCGAGGCGAATACCACGCGATCCTGTGCAGTGAAATCGGCGTATCCGTTGTTGAGCACCAACCGCCCAATGCCCCGGTGCGGCACCATCACCCCTTTCGGCGTGCCGGTGGAACCGGAGGTGTACATGATGTACGCCAGCGCCTCGGAGGACTGCACAAGATTCGGATTGTGCGTCGGCTGACCGTTGAGGGTCAGCGCGTCGAGATCGATGCGCGGCGCGGCGTAGGCGATGCTTTCACTGCTCAAGGTCAGCAGCGCCACTGCCTGACAGTCCTCGACCATGAACGCCTGGCGTTCGCTCGGCGCATTGATGTCCAGCGGCACGTACGCCGCCGCACACTTGGCAATGGCCAATTGCGCGACCAGCAGCTCTAGCGAGCGCGGCAGCAGGATCGCCACGTGGTCGCCCGGTTGCACACCGTGAGCGATCAGGTGATGGGCCAGTCGGTTAGCCTGGGCATTCAGCTCAAAGTAGCTCAGCGAGTGCGCACCATGCACCGCCGCCACCGCTTTGGGGTGCGCGGCCGCCTGCTGCTGGAAAACACCGTGCACGGTCAGCGTTTGCGGGTAATCGCGCGCCGTGGCGTTGAAGTCACGCAGCAAGCGCTGACGCTCATCTGCTGCCAGCAACGGCACCTGCTCCAACACCGTTTGATCACTGCTGATCATCGCTTCAAGCAAGCGGTGCAAGTACCCGATGTACCGCTCGATCGTCAGCGCATCGAACAGCGCCGTGGCGTAGTTCAGCGAACCGCGAATCACACCGTTGACCTCGCCCAGTGTCAGCGTCAGATCAAACTTGGCGACATCGCCCGACCCGGCGACGCCCTCCAGCGTCAGCTCGCCCAGCGCCAGTTGCGGACCGACGCTGCTGTCCCAGTTCAACGTGGTCTGGAACAACGGGCTATGCGCCAGACTGCGCAGCGGTCGGGCAATTTCCACCACTTGTTCGAACGGCAGATCCTGATGCGCTTGCGCCTCCAGTGTCCGCGCCTTGACCTGCGCCAATAGCGTTTCGACACTCGGTGCGCCCGAGGTGTCGATACGCAAGGCCAGCGTGTTGACGAACATGCCGATCAAGCCTTCTACTTCGGCGCGGCTGCGGTTGGCCACCGGCGTACCGATCACCACATCGGATTGCCCGGACAGACGACTCATCAGCGATGCCCAGGCGCTCATTACGGTCATGAACAGCGTTACGCCGTGACGTTGGCTCAAGGCCTTGAGCTCTGCGCTCAAGCGCGGGTCCAGCAGCACTTCGATATTGCCGCCGGTGTAATCCTGTTGCGCCGGTCGCGGGCGATCGGTAGGCAGCGTCAACAAGGCCGGCGCGCCATCGAGGGTCTGCTGCCAGTATTGGCTTTGCTGCTGCAGCACGTCACCGCTGAGCCAGCGCCGTTGCCACACAGCGTAGTCGCCGTATTGCAGGGTCAGGGCTGGCAACGGGTCAGGCTGTCCCTGGCGGAACGCTTGATACAACGCCATCAACTCAGCGGTCAGTACGCCCATCGACCAGCCGTCGGCAACGATGTGATGCACGGTCAACAGCAGCACATGATGCTCGTCGGCCAGACGCACCAGCCGCCCGCGAATCAGCGAGTCGTTTTGCAAATCGAAAGCTGTCGAGGTTTCCTGCGCCATCAATGCCTGCAAGGTGTGCTCTGCCTGCAAGTCTTGGTACAGGTCTTCAACGCGCAAGAGCAAACCGCTGTCGACCGGGGCAATCGACACCTGCGCGGTGTCGTCGACGGGGATGAAGCGGCTGCGCAGGGTTTCGTGACGGGCCACGATCTGCGCCAGCGCCTTTTGCAAGGCATCGACGTCGAGGTGCCCGCGCAAACGCAAGGCGACAGGGATGTTGTACGCCGAGTTGCCACCGGCCATCTGCGCCAGGAACCACAGGCGTTGTTGGGCGAAGGACATCGGCAGCGGTTGATTGCGCGGTGCCGGCGCAATGTCCGGTAGCGCGCTGCGCCCGGCGCGGCTCAATACTGCGGCGACTGCGCTCAATTGCCCGTCGGCAAACAGATCACTCAACGCCAGTTCGACGCCGAGGCGCTGACGGACCAACGAGACCATGCGCATCGCCAGCAGCGAATGGCCGCCGAGTTCGAAGAAGTGATCGTAACGGCCGACCTGTCCGACTTGCAGCACTTCGGCCCAGATCTGCGCCAGTGCAGTTTCCAGCTCGCCTTGCGGCACCACGTATTCGCGAGTCGGCAACGCGGCCAGGTCCGGTTTCGGCAACGCCTTGCGGTCGACCTTGCCATTGGCGGTCAGCGGCAAAGCCTCGAGCCGGACAAACGCCGTCGGCACCATGTAGTCCGGCAACTGCGTCAACAGCTGTGTGCGCAATTGGCTCACCGCCAGCTGTTCGCTCTCGGCCTGCTCGGTGAAATACGCCACCAGTCGCGGCTGACCGGGTAGGTCCTCGCGGGCCAGCAGCACCGCTTCGTTGATCCCGGGGAGCTGATTGAGGCGGGTTTCGATTTCCCCCAGTTCAATGCGCATGCCACGGATTTTCACCTGGTCGTCGTTACGTCCCAAGTAGTCGAGCGAGCCGTCTTCGCGCCAGCGGGCAAGGTCACCGGTGCGGTACATGCGCGCATTCGGCGTGCGGCTGAACGGGTCGCGCAGGAAGCGTTCGGCCGTCAGCTCGGCGCGGTTCAGATAACCCCGCGCCACGCCCCCGCCACCGACGTACAACTCGCCCATCACGCCCATTGGCACCGGGCGTTGCTGCTCGTCGAGCAAGTAGATCGCCGCGTTCGCCACCGGTTTGCCGATGTGCAACGCCGCGCCGACGTCGATACGCCCGGAAGTCGCGACCACGGTGGCCTCGGTCGGGCCGTAGTTGTTGATCACAGCGAAGCGCTGCTGACGGCTGAACTGACGCAAGCGATCGCCACCGATCAGCAAGGTGTGCAAGGTCGGGTGATCGAGGTTCTGGCTGAATGCATATTCGGCGACCGGGGTCGGCAAAAAGCTCACGTCCAGTGGTTGCGCGCGCCACCAGTCGAGCAATCCATCGATGTCTTCAGCGCCGTCATTGGTCGGTGCCAGGTGCAAAGTCGCGCCCGCACACAGGGCCGGCCAGACTTCCCACGCCATCGCATCGAACCCAAACCCGGCAAGGCTTGAGGTGTGGCTGCCGGCGTGCAAGTCGAACGCTTCACAGTGCCAGTCGATCAGGTTGGACAGCGTCTGATGCTCGACCATGACCCCTTTTGGCAGGCCGGTGGAACCCGAGGTGTAGATCACGTACGCCAGGTGCGCAGCGCTCAAGTTCGGCAGCGCAGGGTTGTGCTGCGCCTGCGCCGGCCACGCACACAGGTCGACATCGATCACTGGCACGCTCAGCACCGGCAGTCGCTCGTGCAGATCGCTTTGCGTGAGCACCGCAACCGGCGCACTGTCACTCAACAAATAGCTGATCCGCTCGCCGGGATGCGCCGGATTGATCGGCACATAGCCGGCGCCGGCCTTGAGAATGGCGACCAGCCCGACCAGTGTGTCCAGCCCCCGACGGGCGACAATGGCCACGCGGTCATCGGCTTTCACCCCGATGGCGATCAAGTGATGCGCCAACGCATTGGCCTGGCGATTGAGCTGCAAGTAAGTCAGCGGCTGCCCGGCAAACACCGCTGCCACAGCCTGCGGACGCTCGGCGACCTGCGCTTCGAAGCGCTGGACAATCGTCAGCCCACGCGGGTAGTCGGCTTCGGTTGCATTGAAGCGCAACAGCAACTGTTCACGTTCTGCTGCCGGCAGGATCGACAACCGATCGAAGCCCACGTGCGGCGTGTGCTCCAGCGCATCAAGCAACGCGCTTAACGCTCCCTGCATGTACCCGCAGATGCGCTGCGCATCAATGCCGGCCCCGGCCAATACCTTCAGGCGGAAGTCTTCGCCGAGATCGTCAACGCTGAGGGTCAGGCGATAGTTGCTGTGCTCTTCGGCCTCGAGCAATTGCATGCCGTGCCATGCCGCTTGCACCTCTGCGGATATCGGCCCGACCGGGGTGCTGTGACGGTAGTTGAGCAGCGTGCTGAACAGCGGCGTGCCCGTCGGCATGGAGCTGCATTGCTGGACTTGCGCCAGTTGCGCGTGTTCATGGGCCAGCAATTGGCTCAGGCGTTGATGGGTGGCCAATGCGGCGCCTTTGACGCTGTGGGCGTTCAGCTCGATGCACAGCGGCAAGGTATTAATGAACACGCCGAGCGCGCGCTCCGAGCCTTCGCCGCCCTGCAATCTGCCAAGCAACACCGTGCCGAAGACCACGGCGTTGCGCCCGGACAATTGCCCCAGCACCTGCGCCCAAGCGAGGTGCATCAGGCTGGCGGCGCTGACACCCAAGCGCCGTGCCTGTTGCCGGACGCTGTGGCTGAGTGGGCTTTCCAGATTCAGTTGCGCCTCTTGTGCGGGGCCGTCGTCGGCCAGATGCTGTCCGTAAGGCAAAGTCGGCTCATCGACAGGGCCGAGCATCTCGCCGAAGAAGCTGGCGTGCTCTTGTTCGGTGAGGCCGGCGCGGGTGTGCGCCACGTAATTGCGGTACGGCACCGGTTCGCTCAGTTGCTCGGCATTGCCCAGCAAGAACGCCTGCATCTCGTGCTGCAACACCTCGAGCGCCACGTGATCCATCACCAGATGATGGAACAGCAACAACGCCACCACACGCTGATTGGCGGCATCACGGCTGTACACCACGCGCATCAGCGGTGCCTCGGCGACCGGCATGCGATAGTTATCGATGGTGAATCGGCCACGCAACTGGCTCAGCACATCGCCCGCTTCGGCATCCAGCGCCAAGGCCTCGCAGCTCAGCGAAGCCTGACGCCAGACCACTTGCACCGGCTCTTCAAGGCCTTCCCAGAACAGCGACGTGCGCAGAATGTCGTGGCGCTCGATCACCCGTTGCAGTGCTTCGGAGAAGGCCTGCAATCGCTGTTCATCGGCGAAGGCAAACTGCGCCTGCAGCACATACGGATCACCTTGAGCGGCCGACAGATGATGGAACAGGATGCCGGTCTGCAACGGCGCCAGCGGGTAGATATCCTGCACGTTGCGCGCGCCGCCGGGGACACTCGCGACGATTCGGTCGATGGTCGCTTGATCCAGCGCCACCAGCGCCAGCAGTTCGGGCGTGATGCGCGGGCAATCGGCGGGAATCAGGTTTGCCGGCACCGCCACTTCAGGCTCCCCGCCCACTGCCGCCGCCAGTGCGGCCAGCGTCGGTTGGCCGAACAGCACGCGAATATCCGCCGACAGCCCGGCGCGGCGCATGCGCGCGACCAGATTGACCGCCAGCAACGAATGGCCGCCCAGCTCGAAAAAGTGATCAAAGCGCCCTACCCGTTCGACCTTCAGCAACTCGGCCCAAAGCCCGGCGATCAAGGTTTCGACTTCACCGAGCGGGGCTTCGTAGGCGCGGGTCAGCAGCGCCGACGGGTCAGGGGCCGGCAAGGCCTGGCGATCCAGTTTGCCGTTGGGACTCAGTGGCAAGGCCGGCAGATGCACAAACACCGCAGGCACCATGTAGTCCGGCAAATGCTTGAGCAGTTGGCTGCGCAGCTGATCGATTTCCAGCGGCTCGCCGCTGTAGTACGCGACCAGACGCTGATCTCCCGGCACGTCTTCACGGGCCAGCACCGCCGCTTCGCGCACACCATCGACGTGCGCCAGATGTGCCTGAATCTCACCCAGTTCGATGCGCAAACCACGGATCTTGACCTGATCGTCATTGCGTCCCAGGTACTCGATGTTGCCATCGGCCAGATACCGTGCGACGTCGCCGGTGCGGTACAAACGCGCGCCCGCCTGGTCGCTGAACGGATCGTCGAGGAAGCGTTCGGCCGTCAGCTCAGGTCGATTCAGATAGCCCCGCGCCACCTGCACACCACCCAAATATATCTCGCCGACCACACCCAATGGCACCGGTTGCTGATGATCATCAAGGATATACACGCGGGTATTGCACAACGGTTTGCCAATCGGCGGCGTGCTTTCCAGAACCGGCGAATCAGGCTCCAGCGTCCACACCGTGCTGTCGACGGTGGCTTCGGTCGGGCCATACACGTTGTGCAGGCGTACCTGCGGCAGACGCTCGCGGACGCTGCGCACCAACGCGGCAGTCAGCTCACCGCCGCCGCAGAACACATCGCTAAGGCTACGGCACTCGCCGACCGCTTCCACTTCAAGGAATTGCTGCAACAGCGCCGGAACAAACTGCACGACGTTGACCTGTTGCTCACGAATCAGCTGCACCAGCGCCGTCGGATCGCGGTGGTCGTCCGGGCCGGCGAGGACCAGGCGCATGCCGCAGGTCAACGGCCAGAACAGCTCCCATACGGAAGCATCGAAACTCAACGGGGTTTTCTGCAACAGCGCAGCGCCGGTCGCCAGCGGACAAAGGCTGGCGCTCCACTGCAGCAGATTGCTCAAGTTACGGTGCTCGACCATCACGCCTTTCGGTGTGCCGGTGGAACCGGAGGTGTAAATCACATAAGCCAGGTTCGCGGCACTCAAGTCCGGCACCAACGGATTGCTCTGCGCAAGGTCTTGCCAGGTGCACTGGTCGAAATCGACCTGCACGCCCGCCCACTCGCCGATCAGCGCGCGCGTCGGTGCATGCACCAGCACCGCCACTGGCGCGCTGTCCTCGAGCATGTAAGCCAGACGCTCGGCAGGATAACCGGGGTCGAGCGGCACATAAGCACCGCCAGCCTTGAGAATCGCCAGCAGACCGACCAGCAACTGCGGCCCGCGCTCGACGCAGATCGCCACCCGCGAATCGCGATCGACACCGCACTGGCGCAAGTGATGCGCGAGGCGGTTGGCGCGGCGGTTCAACTCGGCATAGCTCAAACGCTGCTGACCGGCCACCACAGCGTCAGCGTCGGGCGTGCGCAAGACCTGCGCTTCGAAGCGGCCGTGAACGGTCTGCTCAAGATCGTGTTTGACGGCGCTTGCGTTCAGATCAACCAGCAGAAGCTGACGTTCGTCGTCCGCCAACAACTCGACCTGATCCAGTACCGCTTGATCGTTACTGACCATGGCCTGCAACAGTCGCTGGAAGTAGCCGACATAACGTTCAATGGTTGCTTCGTCGAACAGGGCAACGGCGTACTCCAGCACTCCGCGAATCCCGTCCGGCGTCTCTGCCAGCGTCAGTGACAGATCGAATTTGGCAAAATGGCTCGGTTCGGCGACGCTTTCCAGGGTCAGGTCGCCGAGGCTCAGGCTCGCGCCTTGGCCACTGTCCCAACTGAACATCACCTGAAACAACGGACTGTGCGCCATGCTGCGCGCAGGCTTGGTGATTTCCACCACTTGTTCGAACGGCAGATCCTGATGCGCCTGCGCTTGCAGCGTCCGCGCTTTGACCCGCGCCAGTAGCGCTTCGCTGCTCAACTCGCCCGAGGTATCGATACGCAAGGCCAGCGTGTTGACGAACATGCCGATCAGGCCTTCGATCTCGGCCCGCGTGCGGTTGGCCACCGGCGAACCGATGACCACTTCGGCTTGCCCCGACAAACGACTCAACAGACTCGCCCAGGCACTGAGCATGAGCATGTACATCGTCACGCCGTGACGCTGGGCCAAGGCCTTGAGCCCGGCACTCAGGCGTTCGTCGAGCACCACATCGACGGTACTGCCGGCGTAATCCTGCTGCGCCGGGCGCACGCGGTCGGTCGGCAGCGTCAACAGTGCCGGCGCGCCAGCCAGGGTCTGTTGCCAGTATTCACTTTGGCGCTGCAACACCTCACCGCTGAGCCAGCGCCGCTGCCACACCGCGTAATCGCTGTATTGCAGCGCCAGCGGCGGCAGTGGATCCGGCTGGCCATGGCTGAAGGCCTGATACAACGCCATCAATTCACGGGTCAGAACACCCATCGACCAACCATCAGAGATGATGTGATGCAGGGTCAGCAACAGCACATGATGATCGTCGGCCAGCCGCACCAGCCGTCCGCGAATCAGCGCATCGTCCTGCAAATCGAACGGCCCCGAGGCTTCACCCTGAATCAGCGCCGCTAAGGTCTCGTCGGCTTGCGGGAGCTGGCGCAGGTCTTCAACGCGCAGCAGCAGACCGCTGTCGACCGGGGCGATCAGCACTTGCGCTGCATCGTTGTACTGGGCGAAACGGCTGCGCAGGGTTTCATGCCGCGCGACGATGCGCGCCAAGGCCTGTTGCAGGGCTTGTTCATTGAGACTGCCACGCAGACGCAGGCCGATGGGAATGTTGTAGGCGGTGTTGGCGCCTTCCATTTGCGCCAGAAACCACAAGCGTTGCTGAGCGAACGACAGCGGCAAGGCGCCGTCGCGGACCACCGCGACAATCTCCGGTTGCGTGCTGCGCCCGGCCTGCGCCACCGCCTCGGCGACCGCTGCCAGTTCGGCGTTGGCAAACAGATCGCCCAGCGCCAGCTCCACGCCCAAACGCTGGCGAACCTGGGACACCATGCGCATCGCCAACAGTGAATGGCCGCCAAGTTCGAAGAAGTGATCCTGACGCCCGACTCGCTCGACTTGCAGCACCTGTGCCCAGATCTGCGCCAAGGCGCTTTCCAGCTCGTTGTGCGGTGCTTCGTATTCGCGGGTGAATAACGCCGCGCGCTCGGGTTTTGGCAGGGCCTTGCGGTCGACCTTGCCATTGGCGGTCAACGGCAGTGCATCAAGTCTGACGAAGGCCACCGGCACCATGTAGTCCGGCAACTGGGTCAACAGATGCGCGCGCAGCTCGGCCACCGCCAGCGGCTCGACCTGGCTCTGCTCGGTGAAATACGCCACCAGTCGCGGCTGACCCGGTTCATCTTCACGCGCCAGCAACACGGCTTCCTGAATGCCGGGCAACTGATTGAGGCGGGTTTCGATTTCGCCGAGTTCGATGCGTACGCCGCGGATTTTCACCTGATCGTCGTTACGCCCCAGGTAGTCAATCGTGCCGTCGGCGCGCCAGCGTGCGAGGTCGCCGGTGCGATACATGCGCGCATTCAGCGAAGTGCTGAACGGGTCATGAAGGAAGCGTTCGGCGCTCAGCTCGGCGCGATTCAAATAACCGCGCGCGACCCCGGCGCCGCCCACGTACAACTCGCCCATGACGCCAATCGGTACTGGACGCTGCTGTTCATCGAGCAGGTACACCGTGGCATTGGTTACCGGTTTGCCGATATGCAAGGCGTCACCCGCCTCGATTCGCCCGGAGGTCGCGACCACGGTGGCTTCGGTCGGGCCGTAGTTGTTGATCACGTCGAACTGCTGGTTGCGGCTGAACTGGCGCAAGCGGTCGCCACCGATCAGCAGCGTGCGCAGCGTCGGGTGTTCGAGGTTCTGGCTGAAGGCGTATTCGGCCACGGGCGTCGGCAGAAAACTCACATCCAGTGGCTGCGCGCGCCACCAGTCGAGCAATGCATCGATGTCTTCGCTGCCTTCGTGAGTCGGTGCCAGGTGCAGGGTCGCGCCGGCGCACAACGCCGGCCAGACCTCCCAGGCCATGGCGTCGAAACCGAAGCCGGCAAGGCTTGAAGTGTGGCGACCGGCGCACAGATCAAACGCGCTGCAATGCCAATCGACCAGATTCGACAAGGTGCGGTGTTCGACCATCACCCCTTTGGGCAGGCCGGTGGAACCGGAGGTGTAGATCACGTAGGCCAGATGGGCGGCGATCAGGCCCGGCACCTGCGGGTCAAGGGTCTCGCTGAGCGGCCAGGTCAACGGATCGAGATCGATCACCGGCACCGTCAGCGCCGGCAAACGCTCACGCAAAGTGTTCTGAATCAGCACGGCGACAGGGGCGCTATCGCTGAGCAAATAGTGCAGACGCTCGGCCGGGTGCGCCGGGTCGACCGGCACATAACCGGCGCCCGCCTTGAGAATCGCCACCAGCCCGGCCAGCGTATCGAGGCCTCGGCGGGCGACGATGGCGACGCGATCGTCGGGCTTCACGCCGAGCGCGATCAAATGATGGGCCAGCGCGTTGGCATGCCGGTTGAGTTCGGCATAGCTCAGTTGCTCACCGAGGTATTGCGCGGCCACGGCTTCCGGCCGCTGCGCCACTTGCGCCTCGAAGCGTTGGGCAATGGTCAACGTTGCCGGGAAGTCGGCGTGGCTGGCATTGAATGCCCGCAGCACCTGCTCGCGCTCTGCTGCCGGCAGAATCGGCAGTTGATTGAGCGCGGTGTCCGGCGCCTGTTCCAGCGCGAGTACCAGACTTTCCAGGGCGCAGTGCAGGTAACCGCAGAGGCGCTGTGGTTCGACCTCGGTAGTGGCCAGTAATGTCAGGCTGAACGCATCGCCGAAATCATCGACGCTCAGGGTCAGTGGGTAGTTGGTGCGTTCTTCGGAGCTGATCGTGCTGATGCCTTCCCAGGCAGCCAGGGTCTCGGCACTCGCCGTCGCCGCCGTGTGGCTGTGACGGTAATTGAGCAAGGCACTGAACAACGGCGTCGGCGCGATTACGCCACTGCAACGCTGGGCCAGTGCCAGCGGCGCGTGCTCGTGGCGCATCAGCGTGGTCAGGCGTTTGTGCGTCGCCTCCACCGCCGCGCGCACGCCCTGCGCATCGACATCGACCCGCAGCGGCAAGGTGTTGATGAAAATCCCCAACGCCCGTTCGGTGGCTTCGGCGCCTTGCATGCGCCCCATTAGCACCGTACCGAAAACCACATTCTGCTTGCCGGTGACCACCGCCAACACCTGCGCCCAGCCCAGATGGAACAAGCTCGCGGCACTCACGCCAAGCTGCCGCGCCTGCGCGCGCAGACGCTGGCCGAGCAGCGGATCGACCGGCAGGCTCAGCTCGGCGATGCCGAGGCCGTCGCCCTGCACATCCTGCAAACCATAGGGCAACGTCGGCTCGGCAATGTCCGCGAGCATCTCGCGGAAAAACGCCTCGTGCTCGGCTTCGCTGATGCCCAGCCGTGCTTGCGCCACATAATTGCGAAATGGCACCGGCCGTCCTAGCAATTCGTCCTGACCGGTGAGGCAGGCGAACAGTTCGTGACGCACCACGTCGAGCGCCGAGTGGTCCAGCGCCATGTGATGGAACAACAAGGTTGCGACCACGCGCTGACCGCCTTCATCCCACGCGTAGGCCAGCCGCATCATCGGTGCGTGCCTGACGTTCAAACGGAAATGCCGTGCATCGAAGCGCTGGTGCATTTGTTTCAGTACATCGGTCTCGCTGTCTTGCAGCACGACCTCTTCCATCGGCAGCTGCGCTTGGCGCCAGACCACTTGCAGCGGCACGTCCAGCCCTTCCCAATGCACCGCCGTGCGCAGGATGTCGTGGCGATCGATGACCTTTTGCAAGGCTTGAGCGAAATCCTGCAAACGCTCACGGCTGCTGAACGCGAAGTACGATTGCATGACGTACGGATCGCCCTGCTCGTTGCTCGCATGGTGATAGAGAATGCCTTCCTGCAATGGCGCCAGCGGGTAGATGTCCTGGACATTGGCGGCGCCGCCCGGTACGTCGGCGATCAAGCGGTCAAGGGTCGGCTGATCGACTTCAGCCAGGGTCACCATCGCTGGCGTGATTCGCGTGCTGCCGGGAAGTATGCCGTTGGCCGGCACGTCGATCTGGCCAACGCGGCTGGCCGAGTATTGCCCGGCCTTGATCAGTTCGATCAGCGCCGGTTTGTGCTCGCGCAACGCGGCCAGCAGCGCCGGATCGCTCAACGCCTGTTTGTTGCCATTGACGCGCAATTGCTCATCGGTCACCGCCAACTGAATGTCTTTTGCCTTCAGGGTTGCCAACAGTTCGAGCACATTCACAGGACGATCTCCATTCTTTCCGTAATTGCGGCGTAGCCGGCCAGGGTCGGTTGTTCGAACAACGCCCTGACGTCGGCCTCCATGCCTTCCTGACGCAGCCGGCCGATCAGACTGACCGCCAGCAGCGAGTGACCGCCCAGCTCAAAAAAGTGGTCGTGACGCCCTACCCGTTCAACGTTGAGCAGTTCGGCCCAGAGCCGTGCAAGGGTGATTTCGACTTCACCGACCGGGGCTTCGTATTCGCGTGCTTTCAGCGATTGCTGATCCGGAGCCGGCAGCGCCTTGCGGTCGAGTTTGCCGTTGGGGCTCAGCGGCAAAGCGGCGAGATGCACGAACACGGCGGGCACCATGTAATCCGGCAAGTGCTCGAGCAGATGACTGCGCAATACGTCGATTTCCAGCCGTTCACCGGTGTAATACGCGACCAGACGTTTGTCGCCCGGCACGTCTTCGCGGGCGACCACCACGGCCTCCTGCACACCTTCGATTCGGGCAAGCCGTGCCTGAATTTCGCCCAGTTCAATGCGCAAGCCACGGATCTTCACCTGATCGTCGTTACGACCCAGGTACTCGATGCTGCCGTCCGCCCGATAGCGGGCGACGTCACCGGTGCGATACATCCGCCCGCTCGGCTGGAACGGATCGTCGAGGAAGCGCTCGGCACTCAGCTCAGGTCGGTTCAGATACCCCCGCGCCACCTGCACGCCGCCGATGTACAACTCACCGACTACGCCTTGCGGCACCGGTTGTTGTTGCGCATCGAGGATGTACAGGCGGGTGTTGGCGATCGGTTTGCCGATCGGCGTGTTGTCCGGAGTCTGTTCGATAGGCCCGGCGCAGTTCCACGCAGTGACATCGACGGCGGCTTCAGTCGGGCCGTAGAGGTTATGCAACTCGCTGCCCGTTAACTGGAGTTTGAAACGCCGCACCAGACTGCCCGGCAGCGCCTCACCGCTGCACATCACCCGACGCACGCCGTCGCAGCGCGCGGTGTCGCTGTTGGCGAGGAACACGTCGAGCATCGACGGCACAAAGTGCAGCGTGGTGATGTGTTCACGCTCGATCACTTCGCTCAGGTATTGCGGATCCTTGTGCCCGTCGGGCCGCGCCATGACCAGTCGCGCGCCGGTCATCAACGGCCAGAAGAACTCCCAAACCGACACGTCGAAACTGAACGGGGTTTTCTGCAACACCGAATCGGCAGCGGTCAGGCGATAGGCGTCCTGCATCCACAACAAGCGGTTGACCACACCGGCATGTTCGTTGACCACGCCTTTGGGCTGGCCGGTCGAGCCGGAGGTGTAGATCACGTAGGCGCTGTGTTGCGGCGTCAGATCCGGGATCTTCGGATTGTCGGCAGACAGCGATTGCCAGGTGTTCTGGTCGAGATCAATCATTGGTGCCGAGATGTCTGCCAGCAACTCTCGGGTCGCCCGGTGCACCAGCACCACGGCCGGCGCGCTGTCCTCAAGCATGTAAGCCAGACGTTCCGGCGGATAGGCCGGGTCGAGCGGCACATAACCGGCGCCGGCCTTGTTGATCGCCAGCAGACCGATGACCATTTCCAGACTGCGTTCGACGCAGATCGCCACCCGTGCATCCACTTGCACGCCGAGGCTGATCAAGTGCCGGGCCAAGCGGTTGGCGCGTTCGTTCAGTTGCGTATAGCTCAATGCCTGTTCGCCGGCAACGACGGCCACAGCCTCCGGCGTACGCTGCACCTGCGCCTCGAACAAGCCATGAAGCGTCTGCTGCAAATCGTAATCGACGGCGGTGTCGTTGCGGCCGAACAGCAACGCCTGCCGCTCCTCCTCCGGCAACACCGTCAGGCGGTTCAGCGGTTGCTGGGGGGTGTGCTGCAACGCTTCAACCAGCGCGATCAGCGCGTTCTGCATGAACTGGCCGATGCGTGCCGCACCGATGCGCGATGGGGTCATCACCGTCAGTTGGAAGCCACTGCCCAGATCGTCGACGTTGAGGGTCAACGGGTAATTGGTGCGCTCCTCGCCGGCCAGGGATTCGATGCCCTGCCAGGATTCACGCTTGGCGTTCTGACGGGCCTCACTGTCGCTGTGCCGATAGTTGAGCATTGCGCTGAACAACGGCGACGGCGCGGCGACACCGCTGCAACGCTGGGCCAACGCCAGCGACGCATGTTCGTGCGCCAACAGCGCACTGAGCCGCGCATGGGTCGCCTTGACTCCGGCGCGCACGTCGGACTCATCGACATCCACGCGCAATGGCAAGGTGTTGATGAACATGCCCAACCCGCGATCCGCGCCCGCCCCGCCCTGCATGCGGCCAAGCAGCACCGTGCCGAACACCACCCGTTCCTGACCGGACGTTGCCGCCAGCACCCGCGCCCAGGCGAGATGGAACAGGCTGGCGACGCTGACGCCGAGCAAGCGCGCCTGACTGCGCAAACGCTGCGCCACCACGGCGGGCAGCGCTTGGCTGACTTCCTCGATGTCATTGCCGTCGCCGTGCACGTCCTGCAAACCGAACGGCAGTGTCGGTTCGTCGATGTCGCCGAGCATTTCGCGGAAGAACACTTCGTGCTCTTGCTCGCTGATGCCAAGGCGGGTCTGCGCGACATAATTGCGGTACGGAACGGCGGCCTCCGGCAATCGCTCATCGCCGCGCAGAATCGCCTGCATTTCTTCACTGACCACCGCCAACGCGGTGTGGTCCATGGCGATGTGGTGGAACAACAGCATGGCGACGACACGCTGATTGTCCGGATCGAGGGCATACACCAGACGCAGCAGCGGTGCCTGATCCAAGTCCATTCGCCAGTGCCGCGCATCGAAGCGCGCACGCAACTGATCGATGGCTTCACCCTGCGTGGGCGCCAACGCCACGGCTTGGATCGGTAGCTCGGCATGGCGCCAGACCACTTGCACCGGCGCCGCGAGCCCTTGCCAGACAATCGATGTGCGCAGGATGTCGTGACGCGTCATGACCTGACGCAGCGCGGCAGCGAATGCTTGAAAACGCTCGATAGTGTCGAACGCCAGGCACGATTGCAGCAGGTACGGATCGCCCTGCGCGGCGCTGAGGTGGTGATACAGAATCCCCTCCTGCAACGGTGCCAGCGGGTAAATATCCTGCACATTTGCCGCGCCGCCCGGCACGGTCGCAACGATGCGCTCGACACTGGCCTGATCCAGTTGCACCAGCGGCAGCATGTCCGCAGTGATGTGCGTGCAATCGGCCGGAATCAGATTATCCGGCACTGCAACCTCGCGGCCACTGCCCACCGCCGCCGCCAGCGCCAGCGCGGCCAGGGTCGGTTGGCTGAACAATACGCGCACGTCGGTGCTCAGATCGACCTGACGCATGCGTTCGATCAACGTCACCGCCAGTAACGAATGCCCGCCGAGTTCGAAGAAGTTGTCGTGACGGCCAACCTGCTCGACGTTGAGGACTTCGGACCAGATCTGCGCCAGCGCGACTTCCACCGCACCTTGCGGCGCGGCATATTCGCGGCTCAGCCACGCCGTTTGATCCGGCTCCGGCAACGCCTTGCGGTCGAGTTTGCCGTTGGCGGTCAGCGGCAGTGCTCGCAGGCGCACGTAAGCGGCAGGCACCAGGGCTTGCGGCAACTGCGCTTGCAGATGGCTGCGCAAATCCTCGATGTCGACGTTCAGGCGCTCGGTAAACCATGCGAGCAACTGGCCGTCGCGCACCAGCACCACGCAATCCTGCACGGCCTCGTGAGCGCTCAACGCCGCTTCGATTTCACCCGGTTCGATGCGCACGCCACGCAACTTGACCTGATCATCGTTACGCCCCAGGTATTCAACGGTGCCGTCAGCGAGCCAGCGTGCGAGGTCGCCGGTGCGGTACATGCGCGCCTGCGGTGCGTCGCTGAACGAGTCGTCGAGGAAGCGCTCGGCAGTCAGCTCGGGGCGATGCAGATACCCGCGTGCCACACCGGCGCCGCCGACATACAACTCACCAGCGACGCCGACCGGGACGGGTCGCTGCTGATCGTCGAGCAGGTAAATCTTCGCGTTGGCCATTGGCCGACCGATATGCAGCACCTGCCCGGCCTCGACCGCGCCGGAGGTGGCAACCACCGTGGCTTCGGTCGGGCCATAGTTATTGATCACCGCGAAGGTCTGCTCACGCGGCAACTGCCGCAGCTTGTCGCCACCGATCAACAGCGTGCGCAAAGTCGGATGGCCGAGGTCGCGACTGAACGCATATTCGGCCACCGGCGTCGGCAGGAAACTCACCTGCAACGGCTGCGCACGCCACCACGCCAACAACTCGTCGAGATGCTCGTTGCTTACCGACTGCGGCGGCAGGTGCAGGGTCGCGCCGACACACAACGCCGGCCAGACCTCCCACGCCATGGCGTCAAACCCGAATCCGGCGACGCTCGACGTGTGGCTGCCGGCGCGCAGGTCAAAGGCCTCGCAGTGCCAGTGCACGAGGTTTTCCAGCGTCGCGTGTTCGACCATCACGCCCTTCGGCTGGCCGGTGGAGCCGGAGGTGTAGATCACGTAGGCAAGGTGCGCTGGCGTCAGCGTCGGCAGTTGCGGATTGCTCTCGGACAAGTGCTGCCAAGTGGGATTGTCCAGATCAATCAGCGGCACGGCGCCAAGCAAATCAGCCGTCGAAGCCTGCGACAGCACCGCCATCGGCGCGCTGTCCTGCAACAGATAGGCGATGCGTTCTGCCGGATACGCCGGATCGACCGGCACATAACCGGCGCCGGCCTTGAGGATCGCCAGCAACGCGACGAGCATGTCCGGGCTGCGGCGCAGGCACACCGCGACGCGGTCGTCGGGCTGCACGCCGAGGCCGAGCAAGTGATGGGCCAGACGGTTGGCGCGCTGATTGAGCTGCGCGTAGGTCAGTTGCTGCGCGCCTTGAACAACTGCCAGTGCATGCGGCTGCTGCTCGGCCTGCGCCTCGACCAAGCGCTGAATCGTCGCGCCACGCGGATAGGCCGCTGAGTGCTGGTTGAAGCCGATCAGCAAGTGTTCGTATTCCGCCACCGAAAGCACCGGCAAACGGTTGAGCGGACGTTGCGGCGCCTGCTCCAGTGCCGTCACTAGATGCTCGAGCGCGGTGTGCAGGTAACTGCAAATCCGTTGCGCGCCGATCTCTGCGACCGCGAGCACATTGAGGGCGAAGCCTTCGCCCAGATCATCGACCGACAGGGTCAGCGGATAATTGCTGCGTTCCTCGCCGCCGAGCATGCGCACGCCTTGCCAGATACCCTGGCCGTCGCGCGGCTGTTGTGCGGCGGCGCTGTGCCGGTAGTTGAGCAACGCGCTGAACAGCGGCGTCGAACCGGTCATGGCGCTGCAGCGCTGCGCCAGCGCCAACGAGGCGTGCTCATGGCCGAGCAGCGCCGTCAGCCGCGCGTGCGTGGTTTTCACCCCGGCGCGCACGCCTTCAGCGAGATCAACTCGCAGCGGCAAGGTATTGATGAACACCCCCAGCGTGCGATCGGCGCCCTCACCGCCCTGCATGCGCCCCATCAACACGGTGCCAAACACCACGTCGCGGCGCCCGCAGACCACGCCCAGCACCTGCGCCCAGGCCATGTGCATCAGGCTCGCCGGGCTGACGCCCAATTGCCGGGCCTGTTCACGCAAACGCAGATTGAGCGCGGCATCGACCGGCTGCAGCGCTTCTTCGATGCCACGCCCGTCGCCCTGCACATCCTGCAGGCCGAAGGGCAAGCTCGGTTCATCGATATCGCCGAGCATCTCGCGGAAGAACGCTTCGTGCTCCTGCTCGTCGGCCCCCAGGCGGGCCTGCGCCACGTAGTTGCGGTAAGGCATCGGCGGCGTCAGCGTGTCGAGTTGATCGAACATCAGCGCGTGCATTTCCCGGCCGATCACTTCCATCGCGGTGTGGTCGAGAATCGAGTGATGGAACAGCACGATAGCGACCACTTGCTGCTGCAACGGATCTTCGGCGTAGACCATGCGGATCAGCGGTGCCTGATTCAGGTCGAGGCGGTAATGCCGCGCGTCGAAACGTGCGTGCAACTGTTCGAGAATGTCGCCGTCCTGCGCATCCAGCCCCACTTGCTGCACGACCATCTGCGCCTCACGCCAGACCACCTGCTGCGGGTTGGGCAGGCCTTCCCAGACCACGCTAGTGCGCAGAATGTCGTGACGGGCGATGACCTGCTGCAAGTGTGCGGTGAAAGTCTGCAAACGTTCGAGGCTGTCGAAGGCCAGACGCGATTGCAGCAGGTACGGATCGCCCTGCTCGGCACTCAAATGGTGATAAAGAATGCCTTCCTGCAACGGCGCCAGCGGATAGATATCCTGCACATTGGCGGCGCCGCCCGGCACCGTGGCGACGATACGATCAATGCTGGCCTGATCCAGTGTGGTCAGGGTCAACATGTCCGGGGTGATGTGTGTGCAATCGGCCGCAATCAGATTGGCCGGCACCTTGATTTCCCGGCCACTGCCCAAGGCACGCGCCAGCGCGGCCAGGTTCGGCTGGTTGAACAGCACCCGCACATCGGCGCTCAGACCGGCCTGACGCATGCGCTCGATCAGGCTTACCGCCAGCAGCGAATGGCCGCCGAGTTCGAAGAAATTGTCGTGGCGGCCGATCTGTTCGATGTTGAGTACGTCGACCCAGATCTGCGCCAACGCTGTTTCGACCGGGCCGTGTGGCGCTTCATATGCACGGCTGAGCCACGCGTCCTGATCCGGCTCGGGCAAGGCCTTGCGGTCGAGTTTGCCGTGGGCGGTCAGCGGCAGGCTGCCCAGGCGCACGTAAGCTGCGGGCACTAAGGTGTCCGGCAGTCGCGCTTGCAGATGCTGGTGCAAGGCGCTGATCTCGACCTGCTCGATGTCAGTGAACCACGCAACCAGACGCCCGTCGCGTACCAGTACCACGCATTCGCGGATCGCATCATGTGCGCTCAGCGCCGCCTCGATTTCGCCCAGCTCAATCCGTACACCGCGCAGTTTCACCTGATCGTCGTTGCGTCCCAGGTATTCGATATTGCCGTCGTCCAGCCAGCGCGCGAGGTCGCCGGTGCGGTACATCCGCGCGTGCGGCTCGTCGCTGAACGGGTCGTCGAGAAATTGTGCAGCGGTGAGTTCCGGTCGATGCAGATAGCCGCGCGCAACCCCGGCGCCACCGATATACAACTCGCCCTGCACGCCAGTCGGCACCGGCTGTTGCTGGCGGTCCAGCAGATAGACTTTGGCATTGGCAATCGGCCGGCCAATGTGCAAAACCCGGCCGGGTTCGATACGCCCGGACGTCGCCACCACCGTGGCTTCGGTCGGGCCGTAGTTATTGATCACATCGAACGTCTGATCCCGTGGGAACTGGCGCAATTTATCGCCACCGATCAGCAGCGTGCGCAGGGTTGGATGGCCCAGCCCGCGACTGAAGGCGTATTCGGCCACAGGGGTCGGCAGAAAGCTCACCTGCAACGGCTGCGCGCGCCACCACTCAAGCAGTTCATCGAGGTGTTCATTTTTGATCGAGGTCGGTGGCAGATGCGCGGTCGCGCCCACGCACAACGCTGGCCAGACTTCCCAGGCCATGGCATCGAAACCGCAACCGGCGACACTGGCGGTGTGGCTGCCGGCGTGCAGATCGAAAGCTTCGGCGTGCCAGTGCACGAGGTTTTCCAGAGTGCGGTGCTCGACCATCACGCCTTTCGGTTGCCCGGTAGAACCCGAGGTGTAGATCACGTAGGCCAGATTCGCCGGGGTCAGATTTGGCGGCAGCGGATTGTGGTCAGGCAGGTGCCGCCAGTCGCTGGCGTCCAGATCGATTACCGGCACCCTGCCAAGCAGGTCGCGCGTCGACGCCTGCGCCAATACTGCGATCGGGTCGCTGTCCTGCAACAGGTAAGCGATGCGTTCAGCCGGGTAATCCGGATCAATCGGCACATAACCGGCGCCGGCCTTGAGAATCGCCAGCAGCGCAACGAGCATGTCCGGGCCGCGACGCAGGCACAGCGCAACACGGTCATCGACCTGCACGCCGAGGCCGGTCAGGTGATGGGCGAGGCGATTGGCGCGCTGATTCAGTTCGCGGTAGCTGAACTGTTGCTCGCTCTGCACCACCGCCAGCGCCTCGGGATGCGCCAGGACTTGCGCTTCGAACAGACGCGGCACGGTCTGCGCGGGCGGGTATTCACAACCGCTGATGTTGAAGCCGACCAGCACCCGTTGGCGTTCGCCCGGCGAGACGATCGTCAGTTGCTGCAACGGCGCCGCCGGCGTGTACTCAAGTGCCGTGACCAGGCTGTGCAAGGCGGTTTGCAGGTAATCACAGACCCGCGCGCCGTCTACTTGCGGCACGGCTTGTACGCTCAAGCGGAAACCCTCGCCGAGGTCGTCGACACTGACCACCAGCGGATAATTGCTGCGCTCGCGCGAGCTGAGAATCTGCACGCCTTCCCACGTTACCGCGGCCGATTCCGGCGCACTGTGACGGTAGTTGAGCAAGGTGCTGAACAGCGTCTGCGAACCGGCGATACCGCTGCAACGCTGGGCCAACGCCAGCGAGGCTTGCTCATGGCCGAGCAACTGCGCCAGACGTGCATGGGTGCCACGCACGCCGTGTTCTACCGGGTCAGCACCGACGTTGACGCGCAGCGGCAAGGTGTTGATGAACATGCCCAACGCCCGATCAGCGCCCTCTCCGCCCTGCATACGCCCGAGTAATACGGTGCCGAACACCACGTCCTGCTGACCGGAAACCTGCGCCAGCACCTGAGCCCAGGCTTGGTGCACCAGACTGGCCACGCTGACACCCAAGAGCCGCGCCTGCTCGCGCAAACGCTGGCCGAGGCCGCCATCAAGTTCCAAATGACTGTCGAGGATGTCGCTGCCATCGCCGTGCACGTCCTGCAGACCGAACGCCACGGTCGGCTCGTCAATGTCGCCGAGCATCTCGCGGAAGAACGCCTCGTGCGCCTGATCATCGGCGCCGAGCCGCGCCTGTGCGACAAAGTGGCGGTATTGCACCGGCGGCGGCAAGTCGATGCTGCGGCCAAGCATGACGTCGTTCATTTCCGCGATCAGCACTTCCAGCGCCGTGTGATCGAGGACGATATGGTGTAGCAGAAGAATGCCGATCCAGCGCTCGTGCGGCTGATCTTCGGTGTAGACAAAGCGCATCAGCGGCGCGCGATTGAGGTCCAGACGGTAGTGGCGTGGATCGAAACGCGCCTGCATCTGTTCCAGCACGTCGCCGTCGAGTTCATCGGCATCGACGCGTTCCAGCGCCAGTGGCGCCTCACGGCAGACCACTTGCACGGCCTCTTCGAGCCCTTCCCAGACCACGCCGGTGCGCAGAATGTCATGGCGTTTGATCACGCCGTTCAAGGCGCGAACGAAGGTTTTGATCTGTGGCAAACCGTCGAAGGCGAATTGCGCCTGCAACACATACGGATCACCGGCGCTGGTCGCCAGATGGTGATAGAGAATCCCTGCCTGCAATGGCGCCAGGCCATAGATGTCCTGCACATTGGCGATGCCGCCCGGCACCGTTGCAACGACACGGTCGATCGCGGCTTGATCGAGATTGGCCAGCGGCAACATGGCCGGAGTAATGCTCGTGCAACCCGGTTCGATCAGGTTGTCCGGGACAACGATGGCACGTTCGCTGCTCAAGGTCGCCGCCAGCGCCGCCACGCTTGGCTGACCAAACAGTACGCGCACGTCACAATGCAAATCCTGTTGGCGCATACGCTCGATCAGCTTCACCGCCAGCAGCGAATGACCACCGAGTTCGAAGAAGTTGTCGTGACGACCGACCTGCTCGACACCGAGTAACGTCTGCCAGAGCCCGGCAATCAGGTTTTCCACTGCACCGACCGGCGCCTCGAAGCCACGATAGGCGAAGGCGTCGCTGTCCGGTGCCGGCAGGGCTTTGCGGTCGAGCTTGCCGTTGGCGGTCAGCGGCAAAGCATCCAGACGCACGAAAGCGCTCGGCACCATGTACTCAGCCAGTGACACTAACAATTGATCGCGCAATTGCGCGACATCCGGCGTCGCACCTGCGTCGGCCAGCCAATAAGCGACCAGACGCTGATCGCCAGGGCTGTCCTCACGGGCAATCACCACCGCTTCGCGCACACCTGCGCAGGCAGACAGGCGTGCTTCGATTTCGCCCAATTCAATGCGGAAACCGCGAATTTTCACCTGATCGTCATTACGCCCCAGGTATTCGAGGCTGCCGTCGGCGGCCCAACACGCCAGGTCGCCGGTTTTGTATAACCGTGCATTGGCATTTTCACTGAACGGATCATTGATAAAGCGCTCGCTCGTTAGCGCCTCACGATTCAGATAACCGCGCGCCACCCCGGCGCCGCCGACGTACAACTCGCCGGTCACGCCGACCGGAACCGGTTCATGCTGAGCATCGAGGACATACAGTTGCAGGTCGGGAATGCGCACACCAATCGGGCTGACGCCGACCAACAGAGCGTCGGCGGCCTGCAATGGTCGATAGGTCACGTGCACGGTTGTTTCAGTGATGCCGTACATGTTGACCAGCCGTGTACCGGCATTGCCGACCCGCGCGTACCACGGTTTGAGCAGGCCTGGCTCCAAGGCTTCGCCACCGAAAATCACTTCCCGCAAGGAATGCTGCAACTGACTGCGGCCCTGTGCGGCGATCAATTGGCGGAACGCGCTCGGCGTCTGGTTGAGCACGGTCACACCGGTTTCGCAAAGCAATGCATAACAGTCGTCCGGCGAGCGGCTGACGGCTTGCGGGATCAACAGCAATTGCCCGCCGAACGCCAGCGCGCCCCAGATTTCCCACACGGAAAAGTCGAAGGCAAAGGAATGAAACAGCGCCCAAATGTCTTGATGATTGAACTGGAACCAGTCATCGGTGGCAGAAAACAGCCGCGCCACGTTGCGGTGCTCGACCATTACGCCTTTGGGCAAACCGGTGGAACCGGAGGTGTAGATCACATACGCCAGATGCGCCGGGGTCAGCCCGGGAATCTGCGGATTGCTGTCGAGTTCGGCCTTGAGGTGAGCGCTGTCGAGGTCGATCTGCGGCACCTCGAGAGCGGCCACGCGATCACGCGTCGCCGCTTGCCTCAGCACCGCCACCGGGGCGCTGTCCTGCAAGGTGAAACTGATTCTGTCGAGCGGATAAGCCGGATCGATCGGCACGTAACCGGCGCCGGCCTTGAGCACGCCGAGCAGGCCGATGATCATTTGCGGGCCGCGCTCGACGCAGATGGCCACGCGGTCGTCAGGACGAATGTTCAGCGCCAGAAGGTGATGGGCGACCTGATTGGCGCGGCGGTTGAGTTCGCCGTAGCTGAGCGTCTGCCCGTCGAAAATCAGCGCTGTGGCGTCAGGTCGGGCCTGCGCGTGGGCTTCGAATTGCTGGTGGATCAGCGGGGTTTGCGGGAACGGTGCCAGCGGCGAATTGACGCCGCGCAGCAGGTGTTCGCGTTCGCTCGCCGGGAGGATGCGCAGCGTTTGCAGCGGCACATCGGCGCCGGTTTGCAGGGCCGCGAGCAGACTCTCCAGCGCCGTATTCAGATACGCGGCCATGCGCTCGGCACCCAGCGCCGCATCCGCCAACGCAGTGATGCGCAAGTCTTCGCCAAGGTCATCGATATTGATCGTCAGCGGATAGTTGGTGCGCTCGCGGGCACCCAATACCTGCACACCGGGGGCAATATCGACCACGTCAGCGACTTCTTCGACGCTGCTGTGCCGGTAGTTGAGAATCGCGCTGAACAGCGGCGTTGGCACCGCGACGGCGCTGCAACGTTGCGCCAAAGCCAGCGAAGCCTGCTCGTGGGCCAGCAACGCAGTCAGGCGCTGATGGGTCGCCCGCACGCCGGCACGCACGCTTTGCGCGCCGACATCAACGCGCAGCGGCAAGGTGTTGATGAACATCCCCAGCGCCTGCTCGCCGCCCTCGCCCGCGTCCATCCGCCCCAGCAACACGGTGCCGAACACCACCGCCGTGCGTCCGGACAATTGCCCCAACACCCGCGCCAGCGCCAGATGCAACAGGCTTGCCACGCTTACGCCGAGCTGCCGCGCCTGCTCGCGCAACTGCCGGCTCAAGTGGCTGGCGAGCATCAACGAGGCTTCCTCGATAGCGTGGCCATCACCCTGCACATCCTGCAAACCACACGGCAGTGTCGGCTCGTCGATGTCGGCGAGCATCTCGCGGAAAAACGCTTCCTGCGCCTGCTCATTGCCGGCACTGCGCGCCATGGCCAGGTGATCGCGATACGGCACCGCCGCAGGTACTTGCGCAGTCTGCCCGAGCAGACAGGCCTGGATTTCCCGACGCAGCACATCCAGCGCGACGTGATCCATGATCATGTGATGAAACAGCAATAACGCAACGACTCGGCCCTGCGCGGGATCCTGCGCATAGACCATGCGCAGCAGCGGCGCTCGCTGCATATCGAGGCGAAAGTGCTGCGGATCGTGACGTTCGAGCAACTGTGTGAGCACATCGCGCTCGCTGTCGACGCTGATTTCCTCACACACCAGCGGCGCCTCGCGCCAGACCACTTGCACCGCTTCGTCGAGATATTCCCAGACAAACGAGGTGCGCAGAATGTCGTGACGTTTGACCACCCAGCGCAACGCGTCGGCGAAGGCGTCCAGCCTCTGCTGGCTGTCGAACACGAACCGCGCCTGGGAAATGTAAGGATCACCGGCAGCCGCCGAGAGATGGTGGTAAAGCATGCCCTCCTGCAATGCGGACAATGGATAAATGTCCTGCACGTTGGCGGCGCCCCCCGGCAGCGTGGCAATGATGCGGTCGAGGGCATCCTGCTGCAGATTCACCAGTGGCAGCATGTCCGGGGTGATGCGAAAGGCCGGGCTCAGCCAGTCGCCGCCGTGCTGGGCGACCAGTTCCAGCAATTGCGCCTTGTGCGCCGAGAGGCTGTCCCACAACGCGTCATCCAGCGCGTCGTCGCTGCCCAGAATGACCAGGTCTTCATCTTCCTGTTGAAGGCGGATCGCATGGGTGGAAATAACAGCCATCAGTTCGCTGAAATGCATGAGGTAACCTGCTGTAAATACGGAAAAAAGGAGCGCGCAGCAGCGAGTCCGTGCACGCGGCGCGCAGCCTGGAAAAACTAAAACATCGGGGCGTGGGTGTCTGACATGGGAAGCGGGGACAAGCCATATAGGATCTGGGCCACACAGCCGGCCCCTGTAGGAGTGAGCCTGCTCGCGATTGCGGTGTGTCAGTCACGAACATATCGCCTGACCTGACGCCATCGCGAGCAGGCTCACTCCTACAGGGTTTGTGTTCGCCGTCAGAGGCGGCGTTTGCGGTTGAGGTTGGGGATGGTGGTCTGGGCGATCTCGACCTGCCTGGCCTGCCGCGAGGTCTGGGCCGCCAGCGCGGCCAGTGTCGGCTGGCTGAACAGCGTCCGCGCATCGACATGCAGCCCGGCCAGACGCATCCGCGCAACCAGACTGACCGCCAGCAACGAGTGCCCGCCCAGTTCGAAGAAGTTGTCGTCGCGCCCGACCTGCTCGACCTTGAGCACCTGTGCCCAGATCTGCGCCAAAGCCGTTTCAACGTCGCCTTCGGGCGCGGCATAAGGCCGACTGAGCAGCGCCTCCGCCCCCGGTTCCGGTAACGCCCTGCGGTCGATTTTGTCGTTGGGCGTCAACGGCAGCGCCGCCAGCAGCACGTAAGCGCCGGGCACCATGAACTCCGGCAACTGCGCCAGCACATGCGCGCGCAATGCTTCAAGCGTCGGTGCAGCCAGCTCGGCACGGACGCTGTAATAAGCCACCAGTCGCTCATCGCGCACCAGCACCACGGCTTCGCGGATGGCCGGGTGTTCGAGCAGACGCGCTTCAATCTCGCCCAGCTCAAGACGCACCCCGCGCAGCTTGACCTGAAAGTCATTGCGCCCGAGGAACTGGAGATTGCCGTCAGCGTCGTAACGCACCAGATCACCGGTGCGATACAAACGATCACCGGCCACGAACGGGCTGTCGATAAAACGCTCGGCCTGCAGTTGTGGCAGTCCCAGATATCCGCGTGCCACGCCCACTCCGCCGATGTGCAAATGCCCGCTGACACCAAGCGGCACCGGTTGATCGCTGGCATCAAGGACATACAGCCGCGTGTTGCTCAGCGCCTTGCCGATCGGCACCAGTGTCGGCGGCAGCGGCTCACCGGGCTCCAGCGTCCAGCCGCTGCTGTCGACCGTGGTTTCGGTCGGCCCGTAGACGTTGTGCAGGCGCACCCAGGGCAGGCGCTCGCGCACTTGCCGGGCCAGCGCGACGGTCAATTCGCCGCCACCGTTGAGCACATCGGTAAGGCTGGTGCACTGGCTGACGTCGTCCTGTTCGATGAACTGCTGCAATAGCGCCGGCACGAATTTGACCACCGTGATGTTCTGCTCGCGAATCACTTGCGTCACATACGCCGAATCGCGATTGCCATCGGCGCGCGCAAGGACCAGGCGCATGCCCGAACACAGCGGCCAGAAAATCTCCCACACCGAACTGTCGAAACTGTACGGGGCTTTTTGCAGCAACGCCCCGTATTCGGTGGGCGGCGCCAACTGCGAGCCCCAGTGCACCATGTTGCAGGCACTGCGGTGCTCGATCATCACCCCCTTCGGCGTACCGGTGGAGCCGGAGGTGTAGATCATGTAGGCCAGATTCGTCGCGCCGAGACCCGGAACCTGCGGATTGTCATGCGGCTGGTCCTGCCAGGCGCCGAGGTCGAGATCGAGCAGCGGCACGCCGGGTTCGCTGAGCAGATCACGCGTCGCGGCATGTACCAGCAGCGCAACCGGCGCGCTGTCCTGCAGCATGTAGTTCAGGCGTTGCAGCGGGTAATCGGGATCGAGCGGCACATACGCACCGCCGGCCTTGAGAATGCCCAGCAGACCGACCACCAGTTCCGGCCCGCGCTCGACACAGATCGCTACCCGCGCATCCGGTTGTACGCCCAGCCCACGCAGATGATGGGCCAAGCGGTTGGCCTGCTCGTTCAGCTCGCGATAGGTCAGGCACTTCTCGGCGAATTGCACCGCAATGGCATCCGGCTTGCGCAGAACCTGTTGTTCGAACAGCGCCTGCAGCGGCTGATCCATCGGGCAATCGACTGCCGTATCGTTGAACTCGATCAGCAGCTGTTGTAGCTCGTCTTGCGGCAGCAACGGCAGACTGTTCAACGGCCGTTGCGGGGTAGTTTCCAACGCCTCGACCAAACCGTTCAAAGCCGCCTGCACGTAAGCGCAAATCCGTTGCGCGCCAATGCTCGACAAGGTTCTGCTGGTCAGCCGCAAGCCGGTGCCGAAGTCATCGACACTCAAGGTAAACGGGTAGTTTGTGCGTTCCTCGTTGGCCAGCGTCTCGATGCCCTGCCAGGTTTGCCGGGAGGTGTCTTGCTCGACATCATCGCTGTGCCGGTAGTTGAGCAAGGCGCTGAACAGCGGCGCGGGTGCGGCGACGCCACTGCAACGCTGGGCTAGCGCCAACGAGGCATGTTCATGGCCGAGCAAAGCGCTCAGCCGGGCATGGGTGGATTTCACCGCTGCGCGCGCGCCTTCGTCGACATCAACGCGCAGCGGCAAGGTGTTGATGAACACTCCCAGCGCACGGTCGGCGCCCGCGCCGCCCTGCATGCGGCCCATCAGCACCGTGCCGAACACCACACTTTGCTGAGCGGACGTCGCCGCCAGCACCTGCGCCCAGGCGAGGTGGATCAGGCTGGCAACGCTCACGCCGGCCAGACGTGCCTGCTGCTGCATGCGTTGATAGAGTTCGGGCGCCACGGCTTGCTCGGCTTCTTCGATGTTGCTGCCGTCGCCCTGGACGTTCTGCAGCGCGAACGGCAAGGTCGGTTCGTCGATGTCACCGAGCATCTGCCGAAAGAACGCTTCATGCTCCTGCTCGCTGACGCCCAGGCGCGTTTGCGCCACGTAGTTGCGGTACGGCACCGGTGCTGCCAGCGGTTCGCCGTGCCCGGACAGGCTGGCGTGAATTTCTTCGCGCATCGCCTCCAGTGCGACGTGATCCATCGCCAGGTGGTGGAACAGCAAGATGCCGACCACGCGGTTATGCGCGGAATCGCGGGCAAACATCAGGCGCAGCAGTGGAGCCTGACTCACATCGAGGCGATAGCGCCGCGCGTCAAAACGCTCATGCAATTGATCGATGATCGCGCCGTGAGCAGGATCCAGTTCGACCTCCTGCACCGGCAAAATCGCCTCGCGCCACACCACCTGCACCGGTGACGTCAGCCCTTCCCAGACCACTGCCGTGCGCAGGATGTCGTGGCGCGCCATGACCTGACGCAACGCAGCGGCGAAGGCCTCGACCCGCTCGATAGTGTCGAACGCCAGCAGTGATTGCAGCAGATACGGATCGCCCTGCGCGGCGGTGATGTGGTGATAGAGAATGCCTTCCTGCAACGGCGCCAACGGGTAGATGTCCTGCACATTGGCGGCACCGCCCGGCACGGTTGCGACGATACGCTCGATCATCGTTTGATCGAGTTGCACCAGTGGCAGCAGGTCCGGCGTGATGTGCGTGCAATCGGCGGCAATACGGTTGGCCGGCACCGCGACTTCGCGGCCGCTGCCCTCCGCCGCGGCCAGCGCGGCCAGTGTCGGTTGGTTGAACAGCACCCGCACGTCGCTGCTCATGCCGATCTGACGCATGCGTTCGATCAGGCCGACGGCCAGCAACGAGTGGCCGCCCAGCTCAAAGAAATGATCGTGACGCCCGACCCGTTCGACCTGCAGGACTTCGGCCCAGATCTGCGCCAGGGCAATTTCGACGTCACCCTGTGGCGCCTCGTATTCGCGACGGATCAACGCTTCCGGCCCCGGTGACGGCAGGGCCTGGCGGTCAAGCTTGCCGTTGGCCGTCAGGGGCAGACTCGCCAGACGAACGTAAGCGGCCGGCAACATGGCGGCTGGCAAGCGCGAGGTCAGGTGCGCATGCAGTTGCAGGATGTCCAGCGATTCACGTTCGGTGAACCACGCCAACAGTTGGCCGTTACGCACCAGCACCACGGCTTCCCTCACAGCATCATGGCTGGCGAGTGCCGCTTCGATTTCACCCAACTCGACACGCACACCACGGACTTTGACCTGGTCATCGTTGCGACCGATGTATTCAAGATTGCCGTCGGCGCGCCAACGGGCGAGATCGCCGGTGCGATACATGCGCGCATCCGGCTGCGCACTGAACGGGTCGTCGAGGAAGCGTTCGGCCGTCAGCTGCGGGCGATTCAGATAGCCCCGGGCAACCCCCGCGCCGCCGACATACAACTCGCCAATGATGCCGATCGGCACCGGGCGCTGTTGATCATCGAGCAGGTAAGTCGTGGCATTGCTGACTGGTTTGCCGATATGCAACGCTTGCCCCGGTGCGATCAGCCCTGAAGTGGCAACCACCGTGGCTTCGGTCGGGCCATAGTTGTTGATCACCGCAAAACCCTGCGCGCGGTTGAACTGGCGCAGGCGATCGCCGCCGATCAGCAAGGTGCGCAAGGTCGGATGATCGAGTTGTTTGCTGAAGGCGTATTCGGCAATCGGCGTGGGCAAGAAGCTGACGTCCAGCGGCTGCGCACGCCACCAGGCGAGCAGCGCATCAATGTCTTCGCTGCCGTCGCTCGCGGGTGAAAAATGCACTGTCGCCCCGGCACACAACGCCGGCCAGACCTCCCACGCCATCGCGTCGAAACCGAACCCGGCCAGGCTCGACGTGTGCTGCCCTGGGCTGAGGCCGAAAGCCTCGCAGTGCCAGTCGACCAGATTGCCCAACGCGCGGTGCTCGACCATCACGCCCTTGGGCAACCCGGTCGAGCCCGAGGTGTAAATCACGTAGGCGAGGTTGCCAGGATTCAGCCCGGCCACCTCGGGATTGGTGACGCTGTCGAGCGCCCACTCGCGCCGATCAAGCTCAATCACCGGCAGCGCTGTGGCAGGCAAGCGCTCGCGCACATCACTTTGCGTCAGCAGCGCTACCGGAGCGCTGTCGCTGAGCAGATAACTCAGGCGCTCGGGGGGATGCGCCGGGTCAATCGGCACATAAGCGGCGCCAGCCTTGAGAATCGCCAGCAGCCCGACCAAGGTTTCCAGGCCTCTGCGGGCAACAATCGCAACCCGGTCATCGGGCCGTACACCGAGGCCCAGCAGATGATGGGCCAGCGCATTGGCTTGCCGGTTCAGCTCGGCGTAACTCAGCGACCGCCCCTGATAAGTCGCGACCACGGCGTCCGGCTGCTCGGCCACCCACGACTCGAAGCGTTGATGAATAGTCTGTTTTTGCGAATAGCTGGCTCGGGTGTCATTCCACTCATTCAACCGGGCGAGTTGTGCCGGGCTGATCAGGTTGAAATCGGCGACGATCCGTTCAGGAGACTCCAGGCCTTGCTCCAGGATCAGCACCAAGTGCTCGGTAAACGACGCGATCTCGTCTGCCGTGAAATAGGCCGGCGAGTACACCAGATGCAGCCAGGCCTTGTCGTTGTAGCGGTTGCTGCGCAAGTGAATGGCCAGCGGTGTCGCTTCGTGCTGGTTGGAGACCTTGACCACGTGCCCCGGCGCATCGCCGTAACGGTAGTCATGGTCGTCCTGCTCGTAGGACACCGACAGCTCGAACAGTTGCGAGCGGTCTTCGCGCAACAGGCCCAGCGCGCGGTTCATCTCGCTCAGTGGATAGCGCTGATGGCGAAAATCCTGCTTCAGGCCAGCGCCGATCGCTTTGATCAAATCGCCAAATGACAGTGTTCGGCCAAAGCCCATGCGCATCGCACTGACCTGGGTGAACAAGCCCAGGGTGTTTTTGAAGCGGGCCCCGGAGCGATTGAGTATCGGCAAGCCGACCACCCACTCGTCACGTTGGGCAGTACGACTGAAATACACGTGCAGCGCAGCCAGCAGTACATGAAACGCCGAGCCGCCCAACTGCCGTGACGTGTCTTTCATGCGCTCATGCAACAGCGTCGCAAAAGCCTCGACATGGATTTGGCCTGGCGCCATTTCAGCGCCGAGGGGTTCGCGATGACGGGGAGTCAACAAAGGTTCGGGAATGCTGCGGTACTTGTCCAGCCAGTAGCGTTGATCGAGTTCGTAACGCGATGACTGCTGGTAGGACGCATCATCGTCGATGAAGCCGATATAGGACGGCGCCGCCACGTTTGGCTGCTCGTCACGGCACAACGCGCTGTAGATTTCACCCACCGACTTGAACAGCAGACCGAACCCCCAGCCATCGATGATCAAATGATGGGCCTGCGCCGCCAGCCAGTGACGGTGACGATCAAGGCGAATCAGGCTGAAACGGAACAACGGCTGTCCGCTCAATGTGTAAGCCTGCGCCATGTGCTTTTCCACCAGCGCCTGAGCGGCCGACCGTGGATCGCTGTGCTGGCTGAAATCATGCAGCGGCATGGCCACCGGCAAATCCTGCGCAAACTTCTGCAGCGGCAACCCATCGTGACCAACGTCCGTTGACAGAACAATGCGCAAGGCATCGTTTGCGGCTACCAGCCGTTCAAGTGCCGATTGCAGCAACAGCGGGTCCAGCGGCCCGCTCAGTTCGACGTAACCGCCAATGTTATACAGCGGCGAATCTCCGCGACTCTGTTGGTCCAGCCAGATATCCCGCTGGGCGGCAGTCAGAGGGTACGTCTCGACAGGCGCGGACTGATCGTCCGCCACGTTGGCAGAAATAGGCGGCATAAGATCCATCTCATGTAATTTGCCGCGTATTCAAGCATCGGCCCCGGCACCGACATGACACCTGAAACCCGGACAACCACAACGTCTGCACGCGCCTGTTTGGTCTTACTGTCGCGGTAAGCGCAGGCACTGCCTACAAGTTCGGAGAGGAAATTCTGAAAAGCTTGTAGGAAAAGAACCACATAGCAACGCCGCCATTTGCCTGAACGCCGCCGATCGGCCATGGCCAATCCCCGGTTTTCGCGGCCTCTGTATGACTGAACAGTCACTTGCGACGCGTCGCCGCTCATCGACCCCGTCAGAACCCCGGCGCCAGGATTCAAAAATAGTGGCACTTTGTGTCCCTGTTTTCCCCTACAGACGTAGGACAAATCCATAGGCTTAAATCCTGCTCCGGATCATGTTCAAGGAGAAATGACTGCGTGGGCGGCTTTTACACAGACGGCAGACGATTCAGTGATGGCTCTGAACCAGGGATGACAAGGATATGAATCTGACCGGCAGCATTCGCAACATGGAAAACCCGCTTTTTTATTGGCAACTGGGAGAACTGATTGCAAGCACGGGCGACGATCACTTCGCCGCCAACATGTTCCAGCTGGTCGACACGCTGGTACCGGTCAACCGTGTCGATCTGAGCGAGTGGACGCTGGATGAGCGTCAGGCCAGCGTGGTCGAGATCAAGCCGTTGGGCAGCGCCGGCCAAGTGCAGACCTTCCCGCCGCCCGACCCGTTGCAGCGACCGGACGATCATCCGTTGTTGCAGAAGATGATCGAGATGAACGACTCACTGTTGATCCAACTGAAAGCCTCGCTCCAGCCACGCCATCCGCAGCACAGCGTCCACCAGTGCAATCTGGTCTCGCGCACCTCGAATCGCCGATGCGTCATCTCGTTTTTCCGACCACACACCCAGCGCGTGTTTTCCCTGCCGGAACTGTCATTTCTCAAGAGCCTTTCCGACACCTTGCTGCCGCTGATCGAACGCCATGCGCAGATCAGTCGGCAAATCCTCGCCCGACAACCGCGCCAGCCATTGGCCGAACTGGATCAGGCCCCGCTGGCGCAGGTATTTGATGAGCGCCTGGGGCTGAGCGGCATTGTGCTCTCGGTGCGCGAAAAGGAGGTGTGCCTGGGGCTCCTGACCGGTGGCACGGTGCCGCAGATGGCCCAACAGTTAAGGGTCAAGAACAGTTCGATCGAGACCTACCTCAAGCGCGCCACCGCAAAACTGGGGGTCAGTGGCCGACATGGGCTGGCGAAATGGATGGCCGGGGCCTGAGCCTTTTCAAAATCCCCCACTGACTTCCCCCCCTGTAGGAGCTGCGGCACGCTGCGATCTTTTGATTCTGCTTTGTTTAAAAACAAGATCAAAAGATCGCAGCGTGCCGCAGCTCCTACGGAGGGGAGTGTCTGGCTTACGGGTCATTCACTCCAGGCATCCGCTCTTTCATGAACGAGGCTGTTTGATGTTGACGTTGCGATTTTCTCTGCTGTCCTTAGCTATGCTGATGGCCGGCTGCTCCTTGATACCCGACTACCAGCGGCCCGCTTCACCGGTTGCCGCGCAATATCCGCAGCCAACGCAGGCAGCAACGTCCAGCGAAGACTGGCGCACGCTGTTCAACGACCCTGCCCTGCAGCAACTGATCGAAAGCGCCTTGGTCAACAACCGCGACCTGCGCGTCGCGGCGCTCAACGTCGAAGCGTTCCAGGCGCAGTACCGCATTCAGCGTGCCGACCTGTACCCGGCGGTGTCGGCCAATGCCAGCGAATCACGCCAGCGCATGCCGCCGAGCGTGACCCAAGGCAAAGCGCTGATCAATTCAACCTACGCGGTCAACCTCGGCATCAGTGCCTACGAACTGGATTTCTTCGGCCGGGTGCGCAGTCTCAGCGAGCAGGCGCTGCAAAGCTGGCTGGCGACCGAGCAGGCGCGGCGCAGTGCGCAATTGAGTCTGGTGGCCAACGTCGCCAATGCCTACCTGACGTGGCGCGCCGACCAGGAACTGCTGGAGCTGACCCGCGACACCCTCGTCGCCGACGAGCAGAGCCTGCACCTGACCACGCGCAATCGCGATGCTGGCAAATCTTCGGCACTGGAACAGGCTCAGGCGCAAACCAGCGTCGACAGTTCACGGGCCAATCTGGCGCGCTATCAGCGCCAGGTCGCGCAGGATCTCAACAGCCTGACCTTGCTGGTCGGCACACCGGTGTCGCCGTCCTTGCCCGGGCAACCACTGGCCAGTGATCTGGTCGAGCAACTGCCCGCCGGCTTACCCTCGGACTTGCTGCAACGACGCCCGGACATTCTCCAGGCCGAATACAAACTCAAAGCCGCCAACGCCAATATCGGTGCGGCGCGGGCGGCGTTTTTCCCCAGTGTCAGCCTGACGGCGAACGCCGGCACGTCCAGTCGCGACCTTTCCGGACTGTTTGGTGGCGGCTCGGGTGCCTGGACTTTTCAACCGCAGATCAGCCTGCCGATCTTCAACGCCGGCAGCCTGCGCGCAAGCCTCGATTATTCGAAATTGCAGAAAGACGTCGCCGTCGCCGAATACGAAAAATCGATTCAAACGGCGTTTCAGGAAGTCGCCGACGGGCTGGCGGCGCGCGCCACCTATCAGCAGCAATTGCAGGCGCAACGCGATCTGGTCGAGGCCACGCAGACCTATTACAACCTCGCGCAGAATCGTTACAAGAACGGTGTCGACAGCAGCCTGACGTTCCTCGATGCGCAGCGCTCGCTGTTCAGTTCGCAGCAAGGATTGATCACCGACCGTCTCGCGCAACTGGTCGCCGAGGTCAACCTGTACACCGCACTGGGCGGCGGCTGGCGGGGAGATGAATCGCGCGTGCAGTGAGCCTACGTCACTTTTTCTTACACCTTTTGTCGCTCGATCCCACACCGCACGGCGATCCGCAGCCGTCGTCTGGTCTCAGTTTGGTATCATGCGCCGCTTTTACGGTTAACCCCCCGCCAGTCCTGCCGACTGACGGGCTGCAAAAGGCGGTATTAGATGACGGCTTTGTTGACTCGCCGCAAGGTGCTTGCGGGAATGGGCGTGCTCGGGCTCGGCCTGCTCGCCGGCTGCGACACCCGCGGCCAACTGTCGTACAAGTACGGCAAGGATCTGAGTAACAAGATCATGGGGCGCACCTTCAAACTGAAGAACACCGATGGCGAAACCATGACGCTGTCGAGCTTTCGCGGCATGATGCCGATGGTGTTCTTCGGTTTCACCCAGTGCCCGGCAGTCTGCCCGACCACCCTCGCCCGCGCGGCGAAAATCAAGAAGCTGATGGGCGCCGATGGCGACCGTTTGCAGGTGATCTTCATCAGTCTCGATCCAGAGCGCGACACGCCGGAAATCCTCGACGCCTACATGAAAGCCTTCGATCCGACCTTCGTTGCGCTATACGGCACGCTTGAGGAAACCGCGGCCACGGCCAAGGAATTCGACGTGTTCTACGAGAAAGTCCCGGCCGGCGACACCTACACCATCTCGCACACCGCCACCAGCTACGTTTATGACTCCAACGGCGGTCTGCGCCTGGGTCTGTCCACCTCGCTTTCGGCAGAACAATGCACGGAAGATTTGCTTACTGTTATGGAGGTTTGCTGATGCAACCTGTTCTGAACCACATCAAACGCGCTGTCATCGGTTTTTCTCTGCTGGGTCTGGCATTCCAGGCGACTGCAGCGACCAAAGTCGACGACGCCTGGGTCCGCGCCACCGTGCCGACCCAGTCCGCCAGCGGTGCATTCATGACCCTGACCGCCGACAGCGACAGCAAGTTGCTCAGCGTTGCGACACCCGTGGCCAAAGACGTGCAGATCCACGAAATGACCATGAAGAATGACGTCATGAGCATGGGCCCGGTGAAGTTCGTCGAGCTGCCAGCCGGCAAAGCCGTCAAGCTAGATCCGAACGGCTACCACGTGATGCTGATGGGCCTGACCGGTCAGCTCAAGGAAGGCGAAAGCGTGCCGCTGACCCTGACCGTCGAGAACGCCAAAGGCGAGAAAGAAACCACCGAAGTCAAAGCGCCGGTTCGCGCGCTGACCAACATGGAAGGTCACGATCACAGCAAAATGCACTGATCGCACTGACTGAAACACCTGCGGGGCGGCATGATTGATGATCATGCCGCCCCGTTTTTTTTGAACTGATGGAAAGCGTGCTTTACATCAGGAAATGCTTCAGCGAGGATGTAAAGGGTCTTTTACATAGGAAGTGAAGAATGAACCGCTACTACCTCGAACTGGGCGCCGCATTGGTTCTCTACGTATTGGTGTTGAGCCTTTCCCTGATCGCCAGCCAATACCTGCTGGATGCCAACATTTTTCTGCGATCCGTGGTGGCACTGACCCCGATCCTTCCGGCAGGCCTGATGTGCTGGGCCATCGTGCGCAATATGCGGCGCATGGACGAAATGCATCTGCGCATCCAGTTCGAAGCCTTGGGTTTTGCCTTCGCCGCCTCGGCATTGCTGACTTTCAGTTATGGCTTTCTGGAAAACGTCGGCGCACCGCACATTCCCTGGACGTGCGTGTGGCCGGTGATGGGTTTGATGTGGATTCTTGGACTACAGATTGCGCGACGCCGCTACCAATGAAAAACCGCCTCAAGGAATTGCGCGCCGAGCGCAAGTGGTCGCAGGTTGATCTGGCCGAACGCTTGAACGTGTCGCGCCAGACGATCAACGCGATTGAAAACGAACGCTACGACCCGAGCCTGCCGCTGGCGTTCCAGATCGCCCGGACATTTGAAATGCCCATAGAAAGCATCTTCGACGACGGTGAAGCCTGACACGATCCCCCTGTAGGAGCTGCAAACGCAAGATCGACCAGGGCAAGAAGAGCTCGCAAGGCTTTGCGCAAGGAGTGGTGGCGTGGGATGTGGAAGTCACCCAACCAGCTCGGGGATCTGGTGGCCAGTTATGACATTTTGACGCTGGTGGTGAAGCGCGAAGAGGTGGTGTGACCGCGCCTCCATAAGCTCCAGGAGTTCGGCGCTGAAGCAAGGACCAGCAAGGAGCACAACACCGGGACGAATTGGCAGAACACTGACCGGGTTCTGCCGTTTTCGAATATCACTTGACGGCCACTGGCACCTGCTGACACCACTTGATCGTCCGCAACGCTTCTTCCGCAGGTACCAATGCATAACGGAAGTAGAAATGCGCGCCCGAATAATAGGCGTCGTTCACTTCACCCAGCGCATGGTCATCGCTGAACGCCCGGGAACTGGTCTCATCGGCGATGAAATAGACATGGCCGCTTTCGACGTTCAAGTCGAAGCGTTTGTTGACGCTGCTGCTGACAAATGGCGGAGTAGTCGACTCGATCCGGTAGGAACCGGCCGGCACGGTTGTGCGGAAAAACCCGCCGGAAGGTAAAACTCCGACGGCGTTTCCATTGATCGTAATCGTCGGGGTCACGAAGTAACCGACACTCGCGGCAGGCCGATAGAAGTACAGTGTCGCCTGCTCCGGTTGCGCCTGTTCCACTGCAGTAAAAAATGGTTGTCCCTTCAAATCAGGCCCGGCGGCACAGCCGCTGAGCAGGGTCAGGCTGGCCAGCAGGCCAACCCAAAGTAGTGCGGTGCGATTCATCAATTTATTCCTTGGAAAAAAGTGCCCGGCCGATAGTGCTTCAAAAAACGCAAAGCCCTTTGCCGTTGTCTTTGGCATCAGAGGTGGGCCACGGTTTGAAGGCGCTTTCGGAGGTCAGATTGATGATCGTGCGGCTTTGCAGGATCGGGTATTTGCCCTTGAGGCGCTCGACGGTTTCTTCGGCATCATTGACGTTGGACAAACAGTACGTCAGCGCATTGGCGTAGAGATTACCGATGTAAAGCGTCTGCCCTGCCTTCACAGTGAATACCGTCGAGGACGGCCGGGCAACGGCGTGCCCCATATAGAACTGATAGTTCCAATCGATGAATTCGTAGCGTCCTGGCGGCACCTCGTACATGAACAGATGCCCCAGCAGGTTCGGGGACGGCTGGTCGTCTTCGTTGTACAGCGTGGTCAGGGTAATGGCTGTGTCTGGCTCTCCCTGCTGTTTGATGTTGACCGTCAGGCCGTGCGGCTGAGTCAGATACCCCTCGGTGATGGAGCCGATAATCACAGCCTTGGCCGGATCCGGAGCGCGCTGACCGTCGTATCGCGCAGTCGTGCACCCGTTCAATACGGCAACGCTTATAGTGATAGCCCCCCAGGTCGCCAATGTGCTGCAAACTTTCCGTAGCATTCTCTAATACCGTGCCTGCCAATTAATCCATGCGTTGCGCCGAATCAGATGATTCGGCGCACGTTAACCACTGGTATCGCCCGGTGAAGATGATTCTTGAGGCTTCATGCCATTCGCTCAACTACCCGCGCCGTCATGCGCCTCTTCAAAGAAATAATCCTTCCAGCTTCCCGCCTTGTTTTTCAGCACGCCCAGTTCCTGCAACTTCTCGGCATAGATGAAGGTGCGCTGCGGCACCACGGTGAAATCGATTTCCGGATCCTTGACGATTTGCTCGACCAGGGCCAGCGGCAGTTTCGACTGCTCGACACGAATGTACGCCTGAGCCGCCGCCGGCTTGTCAGCCTTGATGATCTTCTCGGCCTCGGCCAACGCGTCATAGAATGCCTTGTAGGTTTTCGGGTTTTCGTCGTGAAATTTCTCCGTGGTGTACAGCACGTTGAACGTCGCCTGGCCGCCAAGCACGTCATAGGAGCTCAGCACTTTGTGCACGTTGGGATTCTGCAACGCCTGGTACTGGAACGGTGGGCTGGAGAAGTGCGAGTTGATCTCAGAGCCGCCGGCAATCAGCGCAGCCGTCGCATCGGGGTGCGGCAGGCTGACCGAGATATCGTCGAATTTCTTGTACTGCGCGTCGCCGAATTCCTTGGCGGTTTCGATCTGCAAGGTGCGCGACTGGAAGCCCACGCCGGCGGCAGGCACGGCAATCCGGTCCTTGTCAGTGAAGTCCTTGAGGGTCTTGATGTTCGGATTGTTGGTCAGCAGATAGTTGGGCATTGAGCCCAGTGCGGCGATGGCTTTGACGTTCTGTTTGCCTTTGGTGCGATCCCACACCGTGAGCATCGGCGGCACGCCGGCAGACACCACGTCGAGCGATCCCGTGAGCAATGCTTCGTTCATCGCCGTGGCGCCGGAAATGCTGTTCCAGTCGACCTTGATGTCGAGGCCCTGCTCTTTGCCGTGTTTTTCGATGAGGTTTTGGTCGCGCACCACATCGAGAATCAGGTAACCGATGCCGAATTGCTGGGCGATGCTGATCTTGCCTTCGGCCTGAGCGCCGGTGCTGAACAACGCACTCGCGGCCAGGGAAGCGGCCAACAGAGTCAGTGCGGAACGTTTGAACGGTGTGGCCATGACAACCTCGCAGCATGGGGTGGTTTGCTGAAAGGCCTGACTTTATAGATATAAAAAACATAAATTAAATATCTTTATCGCATATCGATAGCACGGGTTGTTGAGCGGAATGAGGATGAGAGCTTTTGATTCCGGGTTCCGATAACAAGATCAAAAGATCGCAGCGTGTCGCAGCTCCTACATTGGAATTCGGTGGCGGCTCGAAGGGTTAAACAGCCTGAAACAATAAATCTACCAGCCTCAATATCGCCGATTGCCGTGCGACCCGAGGGCCGGTCAGGGCTGCAGGCGCGACATCACCTTCGAGAGCTCGCGCACCAGCGCATCAGTCGAGCGTTTAAAAGGGCGATCAGACAGCCCACCCTTGGTATCATCGCGCACACTTTTATGACGACTTAATGGCTGGAAGGTCTTTTTTGTGAGCGCTCTTTTTAACCGGTTGCGGCAGCCGCATGCCCGCCTCTTTTCGTTGATATTTCTCGTGCTGATTGTGCCGGTGTGTCTGCGTGCGGCACTGGGTTGGTCGGCTCCATTGGGCTATTTGTCGGATCTGGCCATTGGCAGTCTGTTGGTGGTGTTGCTGCATCGCCGGGCGTGGTGGCTGGCCTTGCCGGTGTTGCTGTTCTGGGGACTGCTGGCGGTGGCGACCGCTGAACTGGTCAGCGCCGTCGGTCGTCTGCCGACGCCTTCCGACATTCATTACCTGATCGATCCGCAGTTCGTGGAAAATTCCACCGGTGGCGGGCTGGCGCATCCTGCGCTGGGTATCACCTTGCTGCTGGCCCTGCTGTTCTGGTTGGCAACCCGGTTTGCCAACCGCGATCTACCGCGCCCGCCCCTGCCCCGCGCTGTCTGGGTCGCACCGCTGGTACTGTTCGCCGCGCACTGGGGCGCGCAGAACCTGTGGCCGAGTGAAGCGGATCCGTGGCGCCAGTACAACCTGCCGCACCAGTTGCTGGCTACTGAGGTCGCCGATCTGCAGATTCGGGCCGAGGAATGGCTGGACGGCGATGTCGAAGAACCCGCGCCGGCCATGGCCGGTCTCACCGACGTCGACCTCAACGGGCAGCAACTGCTGGCCGCCCCTGGGCAAGCGCGCAACGTACTGATCATCGCGCTGGAAGGCATTCCCGGTGCCTACATTCGCGCCAACCGCGAGGCGATTGGCAGCCACTATCAGGAAGACCTGATGCCCAACCTCAGTCGCTGGGCCGAGCGCGGCATGAACACCCCGGATTACGTGCTGCATACCCATCAGACCATTCGCGGTCTGTACTCGATGCTCTGCGGCGACTACGACAAGCTCAACAACGGCACGCCCAAAGGCGTGGAAATGCTCACCCTCAACGAGCGCAATCAGGCTTGCCTGCCGGCGCAACTGCGGGAACACGGCTTCAGCACGCACTATCTGCAAGGTGCCGGCCTGCGCTTCATGGCCAAAGACAAGATCATGCCGCACATCGGTTTCGATGCGACGCACGGTCTGGAGTGGTTCAGCAACAGCAACTATCTGGAGTTCCCGTGGGGCAAGGATGACAAGGCATTTTTCGAGGGCGCGCTGGACTATGTCGGCGAACTGAAAAAGCAGAAAAAGCCGTGGATGCTGACGTTACTGACCGTCGGCACCCATCAGCCCTACTCCGCGCCCGAGGAATATCTGGAGCGCTTCGAAACGCCAAAACAGGCCGCCGTCGGTTATCTCGACGATGCGCTGGAGCAGTTTCTCAACGGCCTCGAGCGCCAGGGCGTTCTGAAAGATACGCTGGTGGTGATCACCTCGGACGAATCCCACGGCATCGACGGCGTGCGACTGGCTTCTTCGTGGGGCTTCAATCTGACCCTGGCGCCGGAGCAAGCGCAACTGCCACGACTGAACAAAGGCGTTTATGGCCACGTCGATCTGAGTACGTCGATTCTCGATTACTTCGATTTGCCGGTGCCTTCCGCGCTGAGCGGTCGCTCGCTGTTTCGCGATTACGACAGCGGCCGCGAAATCATGTCGTTCACCAATGGCAAACTGCGCTACCACAACGGCCAGGGCATCTTTTCCGAGTGCGACATGCCGCGTCGCTGCCGCTACTACGAAAGCGCCGGCTTCATCGCCGAAAATGCCCTCTATAAAGGTAACTACAGCGGCCACCCGGCCCGGCAGATCGCCGCCCGCGCCAATGCCCTCGACCTTTCGCTGCTGCGCACACCGCTCAATCATCGGTATCAGTTCGGCAGCACCAACGTCATCCCGCTACAAGCGCAGATCAAGGATGACTGGGCCGACAACCTGATCGGCGCGCAATACCTGGAAATGCCCAAAGGCTCGCACACCCGCGTACGCCTGACCGTGCGCTCGGTCGATCCGCAGCAGGCCGCGTACATTCAGCTCAAGGCCAAGGAGTTTGAACAGGATGTGCAGATCGGTCTGCCGCAGGAGATGGTCGCAACCGCCGAGCAACCACTGCAAATGAACTTCAGCTTCGACAACCCGCAAGAGCGCAAAGCGTTTTCCTTCCATTTGCTGGGGTATGGATTGGGTGCGGTTGAGGTGACGGATTTCAGTGTGATTACGGAATTGCCGGGGCAAGAGGACATTCTTGACGACGTGCCGGAGGACGACACGGCCCAATCCACCTGACAACGTCTGTGTAGGAGCTGCCGCAGGCTCGGGCCGCGACAGCTCCTACAGTGGCAATCAGTGATTATCAGAACGTTGTGCGCAACCCGACCTGAATGCTGCGCCCTTCTGCCGGCGCAATGTCGCGCAGAATCGAACTGGCGTAACGCACGGTTTGATTGGTCAGGTTCTCGGCATTGACGAAGGCCAGCCATTTACTCTGGCCGACATCAAAGTGATACCCGACATTGGCGCCCAGCGTCGTGTAGCCATCGGTGCTGCTTTCGTTAGTCGGCACGCGATGCTGTGAACTGGCGCGTTCAACATCGATGCGCGCCTGCCACTTGTCCAGCTCCCACAGCAGCCCGGTGTTGAGCCGCAGCGGCGCGATGCGCGGCAAATCTTCGCCAGTGTCGAGGTTCTTCGCGCGGGTGTAATCGCCGGACAACTCCAAGGCAAACTTGCCGTAGGCGCTTTCGCCGAGTTTCCAGTGATCCTGGGCTTCAATGCCGCTGAAGCGCGCCCGCACGCCGGAGTAGGTGTATTCAGGGATGCCGTCGGCATCCTCTTCGCCCTCGTCATTCAGCGTTCGGCCCGTGCCGAGCAAGCCGATGTAATTGGAGAAGTGGCTGTAGAACACACCGACACTGCCCTTGTGCGTACCATTGTCGAAACGTAGCGCCAGGTCACTGGACACGGCTTTTTCTTTCGACAGCCCGGCATCGCCGACTTCATAAGTGCCGGTCGCGACGTGGGCGCCGTTGGCGTACAGCTCGTAGAACGTCGGGGCACGTTCGGTGTAGCCCAGCGTCGCAGCCACCGACCAGATCGGCGTCAGCGTGTACACCGCGCCAGAGGAAAGACTGCCAGCGGTGAAACTGCTGGAGCGGTCGGCGTTGGCAAAGCGCTCGTTGCCCTTGGCATCCGGGTCGACCGTGGTGTGCTCAAGGCGTCCGCCGAGGGTGAACAGCAGTCGGTCGGTGGCTTGCAACTCTTCGAGAATGAACAGTGCGCCGGCATCGGTATCGGTTTGCGGGACAAACGCCTCTTCGCCCAGCGCCGAGAACTCGTTGCGACTGACCTGCGCACCGATCACACCGTTGAACGGCCCCAATGGCTGATGCCGCGCCTCGACACGCGCCTCGTAACCTTTGTTCTTGAACGTCGTACCGACCTCGCCACCTTCGATTTCGCGATGCTCGTAATCGGTGTAACCGGCATCCAGTTTGATCGAGCTGAATGGCCCATCGAGATTGCGTATCTCCGAGGCGAAGGCGTAGTGCTCCTGTTGCATGCGGATGCGCACGTCTTGTTCAGCGGGCGAACCGTAATTGGAGTCGTAGTTGCTGTAGGACAGGCCGGCGTATCCGTCATCCCAAGTGTAAGACCCGCCCACCGCGCCGCCGTCCTGGCGACCATCACTGTTGGCCAGTCGATGCTTTTTCGAGTCGCCGTCGTCGTTTGCGCGTTCGCCAGCGGTTTTCGCGTAACCGGGGATTTTCAGATCATTGAACTCGCGGGCACTGGCGTCCAGGTGCAAGGCGAACTGACCGTTACCGGCCTCGAGTTTGCCGGCGCTGCTTCGCGTGGTGTCGGCACCGCCGTAGCGCAACTCACCGGCGCCATGGATTCCGTCGATAGCCTCGGTCGGAATGCGGTTATCAAAAGTGTTGACCACTCCGCCAATGGCGCTGCCGCCGTATAGCAGGGCCGCTGGGCCCCGGATGATTTCAACACGCTCGATGTTGACCGGGTCCAGCGGCACCGCGTGATCGTAAGACAGCGACGAAGCATCCAGCGCGCCGACGCCGTTGCGCAGGATGCGGATGCGGTCACCGTCCTGGCCGCGGATGATCGGCCGGCTCGCACCCGGACCGAAGTACGACGAGGAAACGCCGGGTTGCTTGTTCAGGGTTTCACCGAGGCTGCCCTTCTGTTGAAACGTGAGGTCGTCGCCGCTGAGCACCGTCGATGGCGAAGCGAGTGTCTGGCTGCCGAGCGGATTGCCGGTGATGACTTGCGGTTGCAGCTCGAGGGTGTCGGCGGCGAACACCGGCGCTGCAAAAAGCAGCGCCGCAGCCAACGGATTGATGCGTCGTTGCAGGGGGTGGGAACGGGCAGGCATTGCAGAGTTTCCATGCGCTGAATAGTGAGGATCGCTGCCAGCGTTTTGCTTTAACGCTGGTAGAAACAGAATGAAACGAATTTTATGTTATACAATAACATTTCTTCCTGTCATCCCGATTTTCACTTTTTGTTTTTTGCAGAGGCTCAACAACGCATGTTTCAAGCAGGCAGTCGCTATCGGCTGATCCGTGAAGTGCTCCGAAAAACGCTGAAAGACTTTGCCTATAACCCTCCAATAGTCGGCCTATTAGCTGACTCTCCAAGTCGGGTCTAGCCTTACTAGTCCGAAGTCGGCACGAGCCGGCCGTAGCAGACCTGATAAGGACCCGAACATGGCAAACGAATCGAAATGCCCGTTCAACCACGCCGCCGGTGGTGGTACGACGAACCGTGACTGGTGGCCGAATCAACTCAACCTGAAAATCCTCAGCCAGCATTCGCCCAAGTCCGACCCGCTGGGCAAGGATTTCGACTACGCCAAAGCCTTCAAGAGCCTGGATTTCCAGGCGCTGAAACAAGACCTCACCGCATTGATGACCGACTCTCAGGACTGGTGGCCGGCCGACTTCGGGCACTACGGCCCTCTCTTCGTGCGCATGGCCTGGCACAGCGCCGGCACCTATCGCACCGCCGATGGCCGTGGTGGCGCCGGCTCCGGTCAGCAACGCTTTGCGCCGCTGAACAGCTGGCCGGATAACGTCAGCCTCGACAAGGCCCGCCGTCTGCTGTGGCCGATCAAGCAAAAATACGGCCGCAACATTTCCTGGGCGGATCTGATTGTCCTCACCGGTAACGTCGCGCTGGAATCGATGGGTTTCAAAACCTTCGGCTATTCCGGTGGCCGCGCCGATGTCTGGGAACCGGACGAGGACGTTTACTGGGGTTCGGAACACGAATGGCTCGGCGGCGACAGTCGCTATGGCAAGGACAAGGCGCCGATGCAGGAGCCCGGTGACGGCACACTGGTGGCCGAGCCGGACTTGCACGGTAAAGAGGAAAGCCGCACCGACCAGGGCGAACGCAATCTGGAAAACCCCCTCGCCGCCGTGCAAATGGGCCTGATCTACGTTAACCCTGAAGGTCCTGAAGGTAATCCGGACCCGGTGGCCTCGGCCCACGACATCCGCGAAACCTTTGGCCGCATGGCCATGAACGATGAAGAAACCGTGGCGCTGATCGCTGGCGGTCACGCCTTCGGTAAAACCCACGGCGCCGGCCCTGCCGACAACGTCGGGCCTGAGCCGGAAGCGGCCGGCCTCGAAGAACAAGGTCTGGGCTGGCGCAACGCCTTCGGCACCGGCAAGGGCGCCGACACCATCACCAGCGGTCTGGAAGTGACCTGGACCACCACGCCAACAAAGTGGAGCAACAACTACCTGGAAAACCTGTTCGGCTTCGAGTGGGAACTGAGCAAAAGTCCTGCCGGTGCACACCAGTGGATTCCGAAAAATGGCGGCGGTGCCGGCACCGTTCCGCATGCCCATGATCCCAGCAAAAAACTTTCGCCGACCATGCTCACCTCCGACCTGGCGCTACGTTTCGACCCGGCATATGAGCAGATATCCCGCCGTTTCCTCGCAAATCCGGATCAACTGGCCGACGCCTTCGCCCGCGCCTGGTACAAATTGATCCACCGCGACATGGGCCCGCTGTCCCGTTACCTCGGCCCGGAACTGCCGAGCGAAGAACTGCTTTGGCAGGATCCGATTCCGGACGTCACGCACCCGCTGATCGACGACAGCGACGCCGCGGTACTGAAAAGCAAAATCCTTGAGTCGGGCCTATCCGTTTCGCAACTGGTCTCGACGGCTTGGGCGGCACTGTCGACGTTCCGTGGTTCGGACAAACGCGGTGGCGCCAACGGTGGACGTCTGCGTCTGGCACCGCAGAAGTTCTGGCAGGCCAACCAGCCTGAGCAACTGGATAAAGTGCTGAGTATCCTTGAAGGGATTCAAAACCAGTTCAACGATGGTGCCGCCGGCAAGAAAGTCTCGCTGGCCGACCTGATCGTGCTGGCCGGGAACGCCGGCATCGAACAAGCGGCGAAAAACGCCGGTCATTCTGTTAGCGTGCCGTTCCATCCAGGGCGTACCGATGCCACTCAGGAGCAAACCGACGTCGAGTCGTTCGGTTTCCTTGAACCGATTGCCGATGGTTTCCGCAACTACAGCAAAGGCAAATACACCGTTTCGGCCGAAGCACTGCTGATCGACAAGGCGCAACTGCTGACGTTGACCGCGCCGGAAATGACCGTGTTGCTCGGTGGTTTGCGGGTGTTGAACACCAACGTTGGGCAGAGCCGCCATGGGTTGTTTACGGCGCAGACTGAAGCGCTGACCAATGACTTCTTCACCAACCTGCTGGACATGGGGGTGGAGTGGAAACCGACTTCACGGGATGCGGATGAGTTTGAAGGGCGTGACCGCAAAAGCGGGAACGTGAAATGGACGGCGACAAGGGTTGATCTGGTGTTTGGTTCCAATGCGCAGTTGCGGGCGTTGGCCGAGGTGTACGCCAGTTCGGATGCGAAGGAGCAGTTTGTTAAGGACTTCGTCGCTGCCTGGACGAAGGTGACGAATCTGGATCGGTTTGATCTGAAGTAATTTTTCGGGAAATGAAAACGCCGCATTGGTTAATGCGGCGTTTTTTTTGTGCGTACGGCTTAGGGAGTTGTGTTGATGCATAAATCTTACCCCCTCACCCCAGCCCTCTCCCCCAAGGGGGCGAGGGGGAAAGGGAGCAGATTGGGGGCCGTTCAAAACCTGAGTTAGACTCCGGACTTTCAGGTCGGCGTATAGCGCCAAGACACCTCGGTCAGTCCCCTCTCCCACTGGGAGAGGGTTAGGGTGAGGGGCTTTTCAAATCCTGAGTTCGACCCGGACTTTCAGGTCGCCGTATAGCGCAAAGACACCTCGGTCAGTCCCCTCTCCCACTGGGAGAGGGTTAGGGTGAGGGGCCCATCAAGCCAGGCTCTTGCTGACGACCTCATACACATCACTCGACAAATGCCCCGACGCCCGAATCCGCTCCAGCTCGCCTTTCATCAACGCCTGACGCGCATCGTCATATTTGCGCCAGCGCGTCAGCGGTGCCAATTGGCGAGAAGCGATTTGCGGGTTGAAGCCGTTCAACTCGATCACCAGATCCGCCAGGAAGCGATAACCCGAACCATCCGCCGCATGGAAGTTGATCAGATTCTGCCCGGCGAACGCGCCGACCAGCGCACGCACCTTGTTCGGGTTCTTGATGTTGAACGCTGGGTGCTGCATCAACGCTTTCACGCGCTCCAGACCGCCTGGCAGAGTGCTGCCGGCCTGCACGCTGAACCACTGATCCATGACCAGCGGGTTGTCCTTGAAGTGCTCGGCGAAACTGGCCAGCGCCAACGCCTTCTGCTCTTCGAACGGTGAGTTGACCAGTACCGCCAGCGCTGTCAGGCGCTCGGTCATGTTGTCGGCCGCTTCGAACTGCTCCAGCGCCGCCGCCAGTACTTCCGGCTTACCACTGAGCATCAGATAAGACAGCGCAATGTTCTGCAGCGCGCGACGAGCAAAGTGCTCGGCCTCGGCCACATACGGGGTTTTCTTCGACAGGTCGCGGTTGGCCTGATAACGCAGCCACAGCGCCTCGAACAACCCTTCGGCCAATTGCTTGCGCGCGAACTCACGGGCGATATGGATCGCATCGACGTCAGCCACTTCGCTGATTTCAGTGAGGTACGCCTCACCTGGCAGCGAGAGCATTTCAGCGACCATCGCCTGATCCAGCGATTCGTCCGACAGCACGGTACGCAGTGCCGAGACCAGACGCGGATCGAGTTTCAGGCTCTCGCCCTTCTGCTGCTGGCCGATCAACTCTTGCAGGACCTGCACCGACAGTTGCTGACCGGCATCCCAGCGGTTGAAGCCGTCGCTGTCGTGCTGCATCAGGAACATCAACTGATCGCGGTTGTACGGGAAGCTCAGCTTCACCGGCGCCGAGAAGCCGCGCAGCAGCGATGGCAGCGGCTGTTCGGCGATGTCGACGAAGGTAAACGTCTGCTCGGCTTCGGTCACCGAGATCACGCGGGTGGTGCCTTGCGCCACTGCTTCGCCGCTCAGACGCAGGGCAATCTCGTGGCCTTGGCTGTCGAGCAGACCGAGTTCGACCGGAATCACGAACGGCAGTTTTTCACCTTTGTCCGGAGTTTCCGGGCAGCTCTGGCGGAAGGTCAGGCTGTAGGTTTGTGCGGCAGCGTCATAAGACTCGCTCACGGCCAGACGTGGCGTACCGGCCTGGCTGTACCAGCGCTTGAACTGGGTCAGGTCGACACCGTTGGCATCTTCCATCGCCTTGATGAAATCGTCGCAGGTGACTGCCTGACCATCGTGGCGCTCGAAGTACAGATCGCTGCCCTTGCGGAAGCCTTCGGCGCCGAGCAAGGTGTGGATCATGCCGACCACTTCCGAACCCTTTTCGTACACGGTCAGGGTGTAGAAGTTGGAAATCTCGATGAAGCTGTCCGGACGCACGGCGTGGGCCATCGGGCCAGCGTCTTCGGCGAACTGGTGGGTACGCAGGTAGGCGACGTCCTGAATGCGCTTGACCGTGGCCGAGTTCATGTCGGCCGAGAAGCCGGAATCACGGAACACGGTGAAGCCTTCCTTCAGCGACAGCTGGAACCAGTCGCGGCAGGTCACGCGGTTGCCCGACCAGTTGTGGAAGTATTCGTGCGCGACGATCGCTTCAACGCGCTGGTGCGCGGCGTCGGTCGCGGTTTCGGCGCGGGCCAGTACGGCGCTGGAGTTGAAGATGTTGAGGCCTTTGTTCTCCATCGCGCCCATGTTGAAATCGTTGACGGCGACGATCATGAAGATGTCCAGATCGTACTCGCGACCGTAAACCTCTTCGTCCCAGCGCATCGACTTCTTCAGGCTGGTCATCGCGTGCTGGCACTTGTCGATGTTTTCCGGCTCGACGTAGATGCGCAATGCGACGTTGCGCTCGGTCATGGTGGTGAAGCTGTCTTCAACGCACCACAAATCACCGGCCACCAGCGCGAACAGGTACGCCGGTTTCATGAACGGATCTTCC